>Ga0209589_1002281_pt1 | contig 33043 bp, 19 predicted proteins | sample CowpeawhiteBW_FD_187525 | JGI IMG/M metagenome (GOLD analysis project Ga0209589, IMG submission 187525) | Root nodule microbial communities of legume samples collected from California USA - Cow pea white BW (SPAdes) (version 2) | ecosystem: Host-associated > Plants > Roots > Nodule | place: USA...
TATATATATATATATATATATATATATATATATATATATATATATATATATATATATATATATTTATAATTATTATATTTATAGTAAACAATAAATATATTACTTAGTATTTTATTAAAATAAGTACTATTAATTAATTTTAATTGTTAAACTAAATATAATTAATAATAAAACTAGAAAATAATGGTTTAAAATATCAAGAATTCAAAACTATGAGTTTTTTCTGAAAGAAAATATATAATGAGTCGTGTTTAAGATAAATATATATTTTTTTCACTGTGTAATATCATTTAAGTCGATTTTTTTTTTTCAAATAATATTCTTTAGAAAAATTCAAACTAAAGTCAGTTTTATTTTTATTTATTAAGGTGTCTATATTTATTATTGATAATCAGAACATTCAGTTTTCAACAGGCCCAATTCTAATATTCGTCCTCCCGAACCGTTTTGAAAACAGGTCAAAATTTAGTATTTGGAAACTGAAATTTATCTTAGTTTTCCATTCTATTAATGCAACAAGTAAAAAAATAATAATTGAATAAACAATTAATAAAAACCAAAATAAATGAAATTTAGATTTTTATTTTTTTATTGAATTTTCAAGTAGTAAAATAAAAATGATTGAAATAATACAATAAAACAATTTAAAATATGGAACTAACCGATAAAACTCAAGCATGAATATTTTTAAGGAATTAAATAATACTAATTGAACACAGATGTATTCTTTAATGTAAGTTTAACCTCATGTTTACAATATTGTAACCTAAGGTCATGAGACCCAATGTGATGTCTTATCCTTGATTGAATAACTCCTTATATTAATGAAGAAAACTCTTTAAACCAATTAAAATTGTAGATCCATGTCTCATATCTACCAAATATTAGAAAATATGATTGTATCTAAACTCTAAACTAGTTTTCACTACATCTAGATCGATGAAGTATGATGATTGATCAAGTTACCAAAGTAATAAAAACAAATCAAATAACTAATAACATAATATATATATATATATTATGCAATATAAAGAGTTTAGAGAAGTTACGTCCAATCCTAACTAGACAAAAATTAGTTGCTCATTATGATATTTATAATAGGCACAGAGAGTTGCTTCCTTCCTCTAATGGTTCTATGTGGATATTACAATAATTGTCTAAGAATTATACTCTCTAAATGGAATATACAATTAGCATATCTAAAACATAGGTATCCTTTGTTTAATAGAAAAACTCAATGATGTTTTAGCTCTTATCATGTTAATGAGCCATGATGTTTCCTCCATGATGTTTTAGTTCTTATCATGTTAATGAGCCATGGTGTTTCCTCCATGCTCGGACATCCACCTTGGTGTTACAACAATTAAGCTTTCCTTCCCATATGAGTTTTCTTGGTAGGCTAAATTGCTATTGTGAAACTTGATGTTTTCTTGCAATGAAGGTTTCTTTATGTGTGACTCAACGCCAAAATTGTTACTTAGCCGCATAGTTTATATTTTGAATCTTCGTAAATCACCTTATGTGACTCGATGACAACTTTAAGGATTAGTGCAATCTTCATAATTTCCTTCAATTTTATCTCAAAAAATAGTACTAACATATCAAATTTCAGTTTTTATAACTTTTCTAATCCTCATTAATTATGTGATTAAAGACAAAAATAATTATTTTATTAAGATTTATGTAAAATTCATATAAGATAATGGTCTAAATGATATGCAATTACAAGTATACTATAGACACTTATTATATATAATATTTATATTTTATATATATAGAAACTAAATAATGAATTATAAATAACATTTATAATATTTAATTATAAAAAATGGAACAATCACAGTCAGTCTTTAATTTGATTAGGATGACATTAATGAAGGTTAAAATGGAAATAATCTGAATTCCGAACATAAATAATAAACTGGTCTACCTAGGTTTTGGTTTGATAGGTTAAAAAGTTTGAAATGAAGTGTGGTAAAGCAGTTGTTGGATTGGATGGATATCCTTCCCTGAGAAGTAAAGTGAGTGTGATATTTAATGGGAAATTTGGAGTTGAGGAGAAGATAATAAGAAGCAGTTTGCAGTATGCCCAACAAAACTGATTAAAGGCACATGATTTTTCTGCACCACAGTGGACCCCTGCATATGCACTCTGCTACCTCATCACCTTCTTCAACCACTTCTCTCTCCCTATACCCACAAATTAAACCTCTTTCACCTCCCACCAACTTTTTTTTTTTTTTTTTCATTTCACTTCCACCATTTTCTTAGACAAACACACATAAATTACTAAGGATAATTCTATTCCCATGCATAATCACTTCCCGGTAACTACACTATCAGTACGTACTACCATTTATTGTCATTTATAGTTTCAGAGTCTATGGTCCTTGTTCAAACGTGATTTTCAGTTTGTTATTTATTCCATATTTTTATTTTTTTTTGTCGCAAATTTAAAATCTGTCAAAAAAGCATTTTGGAATATTAAAGTTGGTGATAGATATATTTGTGACGTACATAACAAGAATATTAAATTGTACGTGTAAATTTAGGTTTACGTATGGTGTGATTGCATTCTCCCTTTGTTTAGTACCTCTGCGAGCAACGGCTATTGAAAAAGAAGCTATGCTAGTGATGAGTTAGCTTAGCAGCAGGTTGAACCATGTTTGAAAATGGAGGAAGGTTTTGACCTTGGTGTTGGCATCATCACTGCATTATTATTATGGCACCAACGACTAATTTTGAATGACAATGTGCCATTTGCGTACCTTCTCTGCTTGCCTAAAAGCTGCCATGGTTGACAAAAAGGCAAAAGCTTTTGAAGGTTTTGGATGAAGCAGTAAAACAACTCGTCGTACTGAACGCATTATATATACGAATATATATGCTGATATTCTTCTTCAGTACTGCAGATTTTATTGGCATTAACATCAACTTATCCTTATTTTCTTAACAATCACTGTTATCTTGCATAGCTGTTTATGCTGTCATCCTACTGCGGTCCTCACCAACTTAGCTGGGTACAACAATAAAGGCATGGATATCTCAACAAAAAAATAAATACTCTTTTTCATGTTTATACGTCAAAACTTGTATATATATTTACTAAATTAAGTTTTTTAAAAAAATTAGTGAAAAAATATTATAAAATTTGAAGTACATAAATTAATTTTAAATGTCTGCTTTTACATTTTCAGTTGAAGAAAACACTGATGGTTTATGGATTACTTGGTTATTTTTAGATAATATTATACACACGTAGGATGAGCGTTAGGAATTTAAATGTGAATCTAAGTTTCACATTGAATGAAAATAAAAAAGTAAAGCATTATATAAGAATAAAATACCCATAAATTCATTGTCAGTTTTGGTTTGATAGTAGTGTCCGTACCTTATATGATTGGACTCAGGTCTCATTAATATTAATAAAACTCCCTCATTAAACCTAACAATGAACTTCTAAACATCTAGTTAAACATAAGTTTGATTTTATTTTCATAGAATAAACTTAACTTATTTTGCTTTATTTTTCATAAGTATGAATGTTTATTAAAATAACTAAAACTAGGTGTAATTAGGTATTTGATCAAGGAACTATTTATATATCAAGAATTATAACAGAATAATGATTCATTATAGTTTTAATTTACGTTTTTTTTATACTATTTTGATTTTGAAGTTGTAATTTTATTTTTTTCCTTATATTAAAATTTTTAAAATTTTTTATTTTTAAAAGTTTTTGTTTTTAAAATTTTTGGTTTGTATTAGAATTTATGTGTATTAAGAAAAAAATAATAATGCAACAAAGTCAAAAAAATTCAAGAGGAGTTTTGAAACCTCAAAAAAAAAGAAAATACTAAAAACTAATTATTGACATTATAAAGGTTTCAAACTCTTAAAAGTACCGGGGGTTTATAAACCGACATAAATAATCAGGTTTGAAAAATCATGGGAAGTAACCATGGTTTAAAAAACAGTAGACAAGTTTTTCATTCCTAAGTATTAGTAAACATCAAGTATAATTCTAGTTAAATATTATTTTTGTTACATATAAGAGTTCAAATATAATTTAAGTTTCATATTACCTATAAATAAATGTACTGCTTTAAAGTTTTAAGAGTCATCAATATATATTACTAAGATTTATTAAAATAATTAAAAACCTCTACACAGAAAAAAGTGCAACATAAAAAATTAAATGGAGATACAAAGAATTAGATTTGTTCATTTGATGGAAAATAATTGAGTTACGCTACCACCTTAACCTTAAAGACAGTACCACTGCATGCCAAACAATATGCCAAAGTCTTCCTTACCTTAGCCAAAATGATGTAATAAAAATTATTTTAAAACAAAACTAAATAAAAAAAAATAGAAATAAAAACACTACATAAAAAGTTCTTACATATCATACAAGTCCAATTTACTAAAGTATTGTAAAAATTCTTACAAAATACAAATCAATTTACTAAACCACTCTGTAATACATTGTTATGAAAAGGTGAATCCACAACAATATTTTTTCTCGATTATTAATAGAATAATGATATTTTGACTACTAAATTTTGACAACTTTTTCTTACAATATAAAATAATATTTTTTAAATGATTTTAGAATATTAAGAATGAGAAAATAAAAAATAAAAAATCACTTAAAAGATGTCACCTAAAATTATAAGAAAAAATTATCAAAATTTAGTGGTAAAGAAATATTTTCCTTATTAATCTTACGTTATCATAAAGATGGATTGAATCTCATTTTTCGGACTTAAACAAATACTGTAGATTTAGAGGCGGCGAATATTATCGATTTTGATACCATATAGAACTATGTTTTGTTGTTATTATAATGTTATGGATTTATCCTATTTATTCAAATATTTTCGAGCAAAGCCAAAAATGTAGTCTGAAAATCATGTGGAAAAATCAGACCACATTATCCGTTCACAAATAATTGGCGAACGGATTAAGACACTGGTTGCACAATCCCAAAAAATATTGAAAAATTTAATCGATCAAAACAAGACAAAATACTACGTGAGTCAACTTTTTATTTAAAAAAGAATTTAAATTTTTTCAAGAATAGCTTTTTCTAAGTACAGGGTTTCGCAGTTAAATTAACATCTCGAATGAATATTTTAATGTGAGATTAAACATTAACGAATAATCTGATATTATATTAAAAATTTGACTTCAGTCTATTTTAACTTCATAAAATCAATTTCTAACAAACGTGACACTTCTAACAAAATGATTATACAATGCTCGTTGTGGTTTGAGTGTGATGGAGCATAAAGAATTTGAGTCCATATTTTTTCTGTGATTAATGTTAACAACACACATTTTTGTAAGAAAGTAGAGGGTTTTCCTACATGGAAAATGGAAATTGGAACACCATAATTTGTCCCAACATGTTCATGTGAAAAAAGCAGTGTTGGTATGGTTTCTCTCTACTCCATATTTGTGTCATGTTGCGTATTTGATGGATAAGAAAACTGGGTTACTTTAGGGTGAAATGAAGTTGATGTTGAGGGTGTGACATAAAGAGACATGTGATGGATAATAATAGAAGGTGAAGAGGTTTAACGCGGCAACGATGGATGGATCTGAATGAGGCAGCCATTGAAGAATGCATCGAGAGTGAGGATACATTTTGGACTGCTTGTCAGTGTTTGATAAAACGAGAATATTCCTATTAAAGAAAATGGTATTATAAAGAGATAAACTAAACCTCGATCTTGAAACAAAAAGAGCAGGGAATTTTAATGGGTCGTCGCAATCCATCAACGTTATAGGGAGACTCCAATTCCCATTCCAATATTCCCTTCAATAGTACTCATTTTGTTTTTCTTCGATTCCAACCATTCCTGACAAAACCACCATTATATCACCCCAACCTCATTAAGTAAAAAGAAAAAGAAAAACATTTTACTGCTGCACTGCACTGCACCTACCTGCTTCTCCATTTCCTTCTCTTACTCTCTGCATACACAGTCCTTTCATATTGATGACTAATCCCCAGCTTCCATAAATAACTACTCCTTTTTCCCTACCTTTTCGTTCAAACAACCATCCCAAACAAACAACTCCCATCAATTCTCTTTCCCTGGTGGCAACTAGTCTCTGCAATATTAATAAACGTTGTTTCGTCACTGCTTTGATTACAACTTTCCGTGTCGTCCTTCATCCCTACTCGGGATGCTACTTAAAAAGCCCACCACCACCTCTCACCAAACCAATGCAAATCATAACCCAGTCATCACATAAACACACCCATATATAAAACATATATCTTTAGCTTATTTATAGACACTTCAACCATTCTTTACGAGAAACATTTCTGTTTCAACTTGATATAGGACCCTTTTGACTATTTAATGCACTTGTACGTCATGAGCTCGTACTCAAAACCACTTTTAAATTGGAACAACGGTACACCAGTGAGTGTTACTTACTCAGTTACTCTACCTTTCTTTTTAATTACCTCCTTCAATCATTCACTCTATTCTCTTCTTCATATTTCCCTCAGCAACTCCTCCTACTTTCTGTGTTTTACTATATTTGATTCACTGTGTCATTTCCACATCCTTGATTAAACTCTCATTCTTTTCCTTTGTTATGTAATTGTACCACCTCACTGGCCACTTCTGTGACTGATATTCCAGATCTCTACAATCCCTATGTGCACCACTCCGCACGCAGTAATGAGAACCTTTGCACCCTTGCCAGAGCCAGACCTCTCCTTAAACATCAGCCCTCCATTCACTTCAGATCCTGACGCTAAACAAGTGGAGGCAACCTGCAACGGATTAACATTAACCACCAAAACGCTTTACAGCGATCTGTGCTCAACCTCTGATTCTGGTAGCAGTGGAAGCGATTTAAGCCACGAACATGGTTTTCGCCACGCTGTCTACAACCTTGGTCATCGTGAACCGACATTGAGCTTAGGCTCCGGAAGGGAAAATTTGAATTTTTATCCTATCCAAGGAGCAGTGTCGAGAAACTTCAATCACCTCCACAACTACCAACCTCAGACTAATACCGTTGATTTCAAACGAAATGCTAGAGGCATTCAAGGTGTGAGAAGAAGCTCAAGAGCTCCTAGAATGCGATGGACAACGACCCTCCACGCTCACTTTGTTCATGTGGTTCAGCTTCTTGGTGGGCATGAAAGTAAATCATCAACTCAACAATATTCTAAGCATAGTTTGCATGCTATGATTCAGGTTTTAAACAGTGGTTGTAACCGCGGTCACTGTTTCTTGCGATCTTTGAGGTTGTGTTGTGTGGAGTTGCAGACAAATGCAACGTTCTAGTTGTGGTCGAAGAAACCCTCGAAACCATGATGTCGCGGCAGAAATCGTGACTGCAGACCATTTTTTAAACCTTGAATGATTAGTTTGATCATTATTCTGTTATAAAAGTTTGATATCATATTATTCTCGTTAATTCGTTTTGGTTGCATGTTTTGTTGGTGGCAGGGGCAACTCCGAAGTCTGTGTTAGAGTTAATGAACGTGAAGGATCTAACTCTAGCTCACGTGAAGAGTCACTTGCAGGTGGGGTTACTGTTTCTATCTCTCTGCATTCGGTTCTCCCTAGTTCCTTTTTCGTGGTAATTAATGAAATTTTCTTTTTATTTTCTGACTTGACAAAACAAACATATAAAGTTCCTTAGTCATTGCCTCCCGTAGTGGGGAAGCTAGAACAAACACTAAGGACAAAGAGGTATCTAGATGCTAATTTAGCGTTGTGGACTTTTCTTCTCATTTTATTTCATGCGGATGTTCATGCAGATGTATAGAACAGTGAAGAGCTCTGACAAAAGCAGCGCAGGTAGTTGGATGTTCCCTCTCAAGGACCCCATTTTCGTTTCTTCTATTATTGTTATTCTCTTTGTTTGAAATCCTTGGTGATTCGAGTGTGGCAGCCCATGATTTGTTCTAGTACTGTTTTCAATTAAAAATTGAGAAATTATATTCCTAAAACTTTTCCTCTGACTCTTTTTGTTTCATAAAAGAGTAGCCATGATCTTCTCAAAAGTCTAATGTTTTTCTGAAGGAGAGTAATAAATAGACGAGTTTGAACACTCTAAAGGAAAAAGAAGAAGAGAAGATTAGTTATGAGGTAGAGTAAGAGTATGATAATTAAAAGGAAAGAATAAACTATAAAACAAAGTTGGTGTGAAAGAAGAATATATATAAATAATTGGTTGGGGGATAGGACTATAACTTTAAAGTGTAGATGTGAATTATTAAGATGGTGTCTGATAAAGCAAGAATAATGGGTGTATCGCCGGTGGTGAAATTATACAGGTTATGGGCAGACAGGTATAGGGTTGAGCCAAAAGCCAGGGATTGTCGATCTGCATGGAGCCGTAGCTTGTGAGAGACCAAATTTGCCACACCCGCTGCTAAAATCCCACAGGTATTCATTCATTGCACTATTTCACACCTCTTCTCTCCCATATAATTTCAGTTTTATTTTGTGCAAATATTCTTTCTTTTCTCTGCAAAAATAATGTCAACCTAATCAATTTCTTTTTTTGGTGATAATGAATTTCATATGGAAAATAACAAATTTTCAGTAGAAGGAAGAAAGGAGACAGAAAAAAAAGGCCAAATAGGTTTATGTGCAGCTTTAGTGTAATTATTTTCTTATTATTTAGTATTTTTATTTCTTTTAATGAAATTATATGTATCATATATTTTATCTATATTTTCCATACATTTTACAACTAACAAAATGGTGTGCATTATGCATATAACAACAATAATATATATTTGTATGCTAGTACAATATTTTCTATCTCTCTTTTTCCTTCTCATTTATTGATTGATATATAGCATTACCTATGATATATCACCTATGTTTTCCCTTATCCGATTTTAAGAGATAATGTTTAAGATAGATGCAAAAAGGAATTTACAAGTTCTTGTATATACTTTTTAAATGAATATGATATCAATATTTTTCTTTTGTACATTTTTCCTCAGTTCTGTAACAAATATAGTGTTGCGGTGTGGTCATCTATTTCAAAGTGAAATAGAACTGAACCTAGAAGAATTAATCTTGAACTGTGAATATAATTTCGATGTGTGTGCTGAAGTTAATCACAGTCATACATTTAATATTGAATCATGTATATTACCAGAGAAATTGATTTGTAGATATCAGTTAAACAATCACTAAACAAAACCTAGAGGTTTCTATAGGTTTATGCGATGTCATTTATTCGGTACAACAACATACTTATAGCTTAATCTATCTCACATTCCTCCCTTAATCTATCTGTTCCTTCCACATAATATTTATAATCCATCATAGTATTCACTTCCATTATAATTTTACACACTTAATTAGTGTAATTGCATTTAGCAGTGATTCACAAAACTGCTGTACACTATCTCTTTTTTCTTCTATAATGTTCCATCGTCAAACTTTTATGTCAAGTCATTTACATAGGTACTAATAAAATGTAAAGTATATAAAAGTCATTATCTAGGGACAAGTGATTTGAATTTGGCAGAGACAACTGTGAAATGTAGAAACTTATTGGTTCTGTGGCTATCACCAGAACAAGCTGATTAAGTTTAAATTCAACTTTGCAAAACTGATATATACCAGTATCACGACGTACGTAAGCTTCTCTCATAATTAACCTAGACTTTCCTTTTCCTTTTCACTTCTCACTCCAAGTTAATTGCTATGAGCTTTACCATGAAAAACCAATGATCCTAAAAGGGTATTAGGATTTGTACTCATTCTATACAAAAAATAAGCTTAACTACGTTGCTTTGACATGTTTGCGTACCTTCTTTACCTAGTTTCTTCACTTGCTTTTTACACTCAGGGCGCCATGGCAATCATCGATGGAGACAAATTCAATAAATTACATACAGAGCCCCATTATCAATTCAATGTATCCTCATGCGAGAGAAAACCAAACCATGGTAAGTTGGAACCCATAGATTCAAACATTGCTTTCACTAGTTTCAGTGCAGTTTGCATGTACTGCATATATCTTGAAAACAATTAATTACACTGGAGTAACAGTAACATTTAAACAGGTGGGTGGACAGCATTATGGAGGCCTGTCGAATTGCATGGAGGAGAAATTGGAATCTTGCTCTTTGTCACGTTCCGATATGACGCTAGACCTAGAATTTACCCTTGGAAGGCCCACTACTTGCAAAGAGATCACGCAGAAACAACAGAATTAACTCTTCTCTGCTTTTCAACACATTGGAACCCTTTCTTTTCTCATTTAAGCATGCCCCAACACTATACTATTACTGAGAGAAGAGGAACCTTATATATCCGTATGAATCAGTTTCTTTTTCCATGATACATATATATATATATATATTTATGAGTTTTGTCTAGCTACAAAAAGAGATGAGAGAAGAGGATAAATCTTTGCTAGGAAACACTTGCTTCTGTCCAAAGAATTCAGAATATGTCTTTAATGTCATTTTCAGTGCAAAGAGTAGAAGAAATATAATAGTTCTCTCAGACAATGGACCATATATGTTGTAAGCGTTCAGAAGAGGACCCATGTTCAACTGGTGGGTCAAGATTTATGCCACTGTCATGACATCATTCTCAGATCATGCTTTATATTTGTATCTAAGAGAGTGATGATTTGTTTTTGAAACCCTTATTGTTTTTTTTCTTCTTTTTTTATGTTCAGCGTTTAGATTTCAAAGTTTCTTCAGAATTTATTTGGTATTAATTTTCATTTTTTTAATTGTAAAGATAATTTATTTTATTTTGAAAATTTATTTAATAAATAAAAAAAAAAATCTACTATTTTCATCATAAGAAATAATAAAAATATAAAATTTCTTTGCTTTCTATTTGTCTCATAATTTTAATTCTAAACATTTTTCTTTTTCCCTCGAACATGCTCAAATTTTAGGATTATGTAAAAATGAATTTATATTTATAAAAAGAAAAATTCTTTTTTGTTTGAACTTAATTGAAAAAAATGGTTTTTATTTTGAAAAATGGTTGTAATTTGGTTCATATCAGAAGTTTAAAAGTAGGAATCCATTACCGAATTTGGATTTTCTGATGAATTAAAAAAACGCAAATAAAATTTAAGTCATTAAACTTTTTTACTCCAAAGATATTTCTTGATCGATAATAAAAACCAATTATATTTTAGACATTTATATACAAATAGGTTGTTTTTCTCCTAAAATCTTCTCTGTTTTTATTGATAAGAGAGATCAAATCCCTTGAGGATAAAACAATATATAAACAATTTTGTCCTTATTAGGAAATGACTTTTCTATTTTTATGATAAACATTGAATTATTTATCGATTATATAGTAGACCTTATTGATCTCAATATTTAAAGGATAAAATATTTATTGGTTACAGTCGACCTTATTAATTTCAATATTTATTTATTCAAAACTTCACAAATTCGACAATTAACTTTCAAAATTTATTCAATAATTTCAAAATATAGATCTTTAACTAATAAATTAAAATATCAGTGGATGAACTACTTTTTAGTAAATTCTAAGTTTATAAAAATAAATTGACATGGAATCTTGAAATGTAATTCAGAATTTCAAACACAAAATAAAGAAGAAAAGAAATGTTAGTTTAGGAATATAAGTATTTTATTCTACTGAACTTTAATCTAAACATTCACCAATTCATTGTCGTGTTTCATTCTCCATGATTGACATCGATAATGAATGCATTCTTAATCCACTGACATTTTAAAGTTACACTAAAAAGTTGTATAATGGATGATGATTTGGCAATGTGAAGACTAACTCAACAATTATGATTTAGTTCGAATATTTTTTGTCGGATTTTTCAATACGGACACTGATTTTAATATTTAAAATATATTAAAAAAATAATATTCTAACATTAATATACTATTAATACTCGATATAAGATAACAACCACAAAAACACACAACAAAAAATGTGTACTCTATTATTTGACCTTTTCCTCATCACGTCATTATCTTGTCATTTACTCACTCTTTCGGATGGTTGATTTTTTTATTGGAGCTTTGCAATATTTGCCACTACTGTAATATTATATATAAATGACATGAGCAAGAAATAGAACAATTAAGCATGAAACAACAACGTTTATAGAAAAAGGTTCTTCTCTTATTAAGAAGGTGTGAAGCGACCTTTTCTTTTTTCTATCAAACTTCAATGAAAAGAATATTTTTGAATGGGATTAACGTAATCAAACAATAACAACAACGATAAACTTATTAAATGGTGTTAGAAGAATATAATTAACAGTCTTTTAACGCCTATTTATTTTTTTATTTATTTACTTCAATTAGTTTTTATATCTACAACCTCTTTCTTTTCTTTTTCTTTTTTCTTTACTATCATAATTAGTTTTCATTAAAGTAACTGGAAGAAAATTCAATTTCTCATTCTACAATTTTTATAAGAAATTATTATCTAATCCAAATTTACGCAGTCCCCATTAACCCCTAGACTCGTAAGGAAATGTTTTTAATATTTTTTTTCTTGTAAATGAGGAAAAGTGTAATAATTTCTTCTCCCCCACCTACAGCATTGGCACAGATGATAGCATAAAGAGTATAGGATAAAATAATTAACATGAAGAGAAAAAGGCATGAATAATGATCTGCTGAGCTTTAATTAGTAGTTGGTGGTTTAGAAGATGCTTTGACTTAAATAATTTTAGCTAATTTTATCAAGACTAAAAATATATGTAATTTAGAAAAGTTAATTAGTTCAAGGATGAATGTTAATTTTACATTTTTTTTTTGTCTTTTATGGGGGAAGTTGAACCTATAATTTTTTATCCTGCTTTTTAATTCACCGATCTAATTTTATTTTTCTAAATTATTAGCAGAGGATTAAATCTACGATATATTTTTTTTTTCATTCTAACCACTCTCATCTTTATCATTCATATTAAAAAGACTTAGAATATAATTGGAGAAATATACGTGTAATATGGAACTAATGTTGAAATGATACTGCTATATCAATTATATGTATTAATAATAATATAATAATACCATAAAATTATAATATAATAAAGTATTTGTAATCTATTTTTTAAACTTAAAGTACTTGATTTTTAAATTAATTAACTGTAAAAATAATTTATGTGTTATGCTTTTAAATTAATAATATAATTATTGTTTTGTCTTTCATTTTGATGATATTTTTATATTTTTGAATAAATTTTGACCCATTTTTCAGATGAGTGTAGATTGACAAATAATGAATGAAAAGGAGTACTTAGATTTTTATTTTTTTTTTATAAAAAAAGTATAAATGTAAACAGATTTCTTTTACGATGTTCAGCTATAATTATTTTTACAATTTTTAATAACTATTCAATTTTAAAAATCACCATATAAATTAAAAAAAAATCAAAGTTTATTTTAAAATATCAAAATAAAAAAACATGAAACATAAAATAATAGCTTTATCATTAATAAATTTAGTTAGGTTATAATTTAAAACACTACAAGAAAATGTCTTATTAGTAACCAATTTTAGTCACTAAAAGTTGTTAGTCACTATAGTGACTAATTTAGATACCAATTTACAAAATTAAAATTTATTGGTTACTAAAATAGTCATTAATATAAATAAAAAATTATAATTGGTCACTAAATTTGTCATTAATTAATTAGAGAGCAATTTAGTAACTAAGTTATTTTAGTAGCCAAACTTAGGTAGCTAATTTTTAGTGATCAGTTTTCTTTGATAGTCAAAACTATGGTAGCTAATTTTAAAAACCAATTTAGTGACTAATTATAAATTTTTTATTCATAATAGTAACTATTTTAATAACCAATAATTTTTTTACTTTGTAAACTTGTATCTAAATTAATAGTTATAATAACTAACAATTTTTTGTCACTAAAATTGGTTTCTAACGAAGCATTTTCTTGTAGTGAAAATAGAATACATAAATAATTTTTTGGTTTAATAATTAATTGCTTTAAAACAAAATAAAAAGTCATTGAAAAGTGTATCCGGAAGAATCCAACTCATGGTTGAAAAAATGTTATCTATGAAGTGGGATGGGACCAACTTTCCTCTTGCATAAAGGGTTAATGGCAGAGTCTGGCATCTTGGAAAAGTTTGGGAAGGAGTGCAGCTTGAGGAAAAATTATTTCACCTTAATTCTAGACTTATTAAGAATTCAATATATGATGCTATTTAATTAATTAATACGTTCTAGCATCATCATTTTTTTCAACAATATGTAAGAATTTGTTTATTTGCAACGGGATAGGGTGAGGCTCCGCAGAAACTGTTGTTAAAGACGAGGCATGCTTCAGGCTACTAAATTCAGTAGTATTTGCAATATAAATTGATGGAACACCATCTCCATTTTGCACAATCTTTTCAAAACCATGGATTCCTCCTTGCAGTTAACTATTGTAGCCATTTTGGTAGCCATGTTAGTCGTTCTCTGGCATGGAAAGAAGAGAAACAAAGGAGGTAGGAACAATAGCAAAGAAGCTCCTGTCCCGGTCGGTGCATGGCCACTTATCGGTCACCTGCACCTTCTGGGTGGCCACGACCAACTTCTCTACCGAACACTAGGAACAATGGCTGATCAATATGGACCAGCGTTTAACATCTGGCTCGGTACTCGCAGAGCATTTGTTGTTAGCAGCTGGGAAGTGGCTAAAGAATGTTTCACAACCAATGACAAGGCACTTGCCTCACGCCCCACAACCGTTGCCGCAAAGATTATGGGATACAACTACGCAGTGTTTGGTTTTGCCCCTTACAGTCCCTTTTGGCGTGAGATGAGAAAGATTGCGACTCTTGAACTTCTTTCCAACCGCAGGCTCGAAATGCTCAAACATGTGAGAGTGTCGGAACTCAGCATGGGCATAAGGGAGTTATACAACTCTTGGGTCCAAAACAGGTCTCAACCGGTGGCTGTGGAACTGAACCGGTGGTTGGAGGATTTGACTCTGAACATGGTGGTCAGAATGGTGGCAGGGAAACGCTACTTCGGTGCCTCTGCAACGTGTGATGATGATGAAGCAAGGCGGTGCCAGAAGGCTATTAATCAGTTCTTTCATCTCATTGGGATTTTTGTGGTTTCGGATGCGCTCCCGTTTCTGCGTTGGTTTGATGTGCAGGGGCACGAGAGGGCGATGAAGAAAACTGCCATGGAGTTGGATTCCATACTTGAAGGGTGGCTAAAGGAGCATCGTATGCAAAGAGTTGATGGTGAAGTTAAAGCAGAGGGTGAACAGGATTTCATAGATGTCATGTTGTCTCTTCAGAAGAGTGGTCACCTATCAAATTTCCAATATGATTCCGACACCAGCATCAAATCCACGTGTCTCGTAAACTCAACAACCTAATTTCTTCCTTAATAATTTACTTTATGTTTTCTTAACGATCTTGTCTCTCTAATGCTTTGCAAGGTAGAAACTATTGAATTTTGATTGTTAAATGTTAAACTTTTTTGTTTGTGAATATGTGCAGGCTATTATACTTGGTGGCAGTGATACCACAGCAGGAACACTTAGTTGGGCCATCTCATTACTCCTCAACAATCGGCAAGCATTGAAAAAAGCCCAAGAAGAATTGGACCTGAATGTTGGAATGGGTAGGCAAGTTGAGGAGTCAGACATTAAAAACCTTGCATATCTTCAAGCAATTATAAAGGAAACCTTGCGGCTATACCCAGCTGGGCCTCTCCTAGGCCCAAGGGAAGCCCAAGAAGATTGCAATGTGGGGGGTTACCATGTCCCTGCTGGGACACGGTTGGTGGTTAACCTGTGGAAGATTCATAGGGATCCAAGGGTGTGGGAAGAGCCTTCTGCTTTCAGACCAGAGAGGTTTCTGAGAAGTGATGGTGTTGATGTTAAAGGCCAAAACTTTGAACTGATTCCCTTTGGGTCTGGTCGAAGGTCTTGTCCTGGCATGTCTTTTGCACTGCAAGTTCTTCACTTGACCTTGGCTCGTCTGCTTCATGCATTTGAATTTGCAACCCCATCAGATGAAGCTGTTGACATGACGGAGAGTCCCGGTTTAACAATTCCTAAGGCAACTCCTTTGGAGCTTCTTCTCACTCCTCGCCTTCCACCCCAATTATATACCTTCTAAATTAACCTTGCATCCTCTAATAAAACCTTTTCCTTTATTATTCTTCGAAATGAACTTCGTTAAATTCCAGTTCTTGATGTTAGGCCATGACATGAGTGAGAAGTCAGTGTTATATGATATCCTTATATTTGTCATTAAAAAATCACAGAAGAGATGAAACAATGATCTCATTTTATAGTTGATTATATGCATTTCATTTCATTATATGACATACTAATGCAGTGAACTAAAAGACGTCCATATTCTTTTTCATAGAATTATTAAAAAAATTATGGTTAAGGATATGAAAATATGATATGCATCCAAATGAAGTCCTGAATTTCACATTCAATTATTTAACAAAAGTCATTTTCGTGGCCATCGTTGTTTCCCTTTGAACTGTTCGTGCACGTCACTGACATCTTTCTAATTTTCTTCCTCGTTAAAGTCAGAGACATTGCTCTCACAGAACTGAAGCGAGAAACGGAACTCTAAAAACAACATTGACAACTTTTTTAATCATATAATGAACATATTTTTAAAATTCAAGATAAAAATAACATAAATATAACTAAAAATATTATTATTTCAAATTATTAGGCAAATAATTTTTATTTTGTGACTGTCACGTGTCTTTCTAAATTCATTAGAATAAACGTATCAATATTTAACATAACCTTTAATTTAAAATACTAATGTATATTAAATTATTATATTATCATTTAAAAGTAAATTATTATTTTTCAATTTTCTGAAAAAACAAGTAATGTTATAGACAGATATATCCTATTTTTATTCTCCTTATCTAATATAAATAAAATAATATTTTTATTTTAAAATATAAATAATTTAAAATGAATCCACTATAAAAGTAAAATAATGTTTTCCATTAGATGTTGAAGTTAGGTAGAAAAATTAAATGGTATACATAAAAAAGAAAAAATCCTTAAAAAAAAACTATAACAACTACTCCTATGACATAAAAGAATTTTACATTTTGGCGAATGTTTTGTCTTCAAAACTATACAAGTTGATCCAGTGCGCGCAACTTATCATGGAAGCAGCAGCGCTTGCCGGAGTAGCTTTCTTGCTATTACTCTGTTACTTCATCAAATGGGCTACAGCAGGTTCTGCTCGCAAGCCACCGGAAGCAGCCGGTGGCTGGCCTTTAATCGGTCACCTTCGTCTCTTTGGTCGCTCCGATCAGCCTGTGTACGAAACGTTAGGAGGCTTAGCAGACAAATATGGCCCAATATTCAGCATCCAAATGGGTGTGCATCAGGCGGTAGTGGTGAGCTCTTGGGAGTTAGCGAAAGAGTGTTTCACCACTCTGGACGTTGTTGTCTCATCTCGTCCCAAATTCACCGCCGCAAAAATCTTGACATACGACTATGCTAGTTTTGGGTTCTCCCCTTACGGAGACTTCTGGCGCGACATGCATAAGATTACGGTTTCGGAGCTATTTTCTACCCGACGTGCTGAACTGCTTCGAGGAATTAGAGATTCGGAGGTGCGGAGCTCGTTGAAAGAACTGTACGGAACGTGGGCGGAGAAAAGAGGTGATTTGTTGGTGGAGATGAAGGAGTGGTTCGGGAACATGAATCTGAACGTGATTCTGAGGACGGTTGCGGGAAAGCGATACTGTGTGGGGAATGGAGATGAGGAAAGGATGAGGTGGGTTCGGAGGGTACTGAGAGATTTCTTTAATTTGATGGGGGTGGTTGTGATTGGGGATGCGATTCCATTTCTTGGGTGGCTTGATTTGGGAGGTGAAGTGAAGGAGATGAAAAAAACGGCTTCAGAAATGGATAGCTTCAGTTCTGAATGGTTAAAAGAACATCGCCAACGAAGAGACTCAGATGGGAAGAAAAGAGAGGAAGACTTCATGGATGTGTTGCTGTCTGCTCTTGACGGGGTCGACCTTGCTGGTTACGATGCCGACACTGTCATTAAAGCCACATGTTTGGTAAGCTGTCTCAAAATTAAAGTTTTTCATTGAGTTTAACACGCATAAGAAGAAAAAGTAGGAGGAAAAGGTAAAAATAAGGAAGGTAAAAACTGATAAATCGTTTAATTACGGTTAGGATCGACATAGGCTAATTTGACTAATGGAGATTTAATTCGAAATTTACTCCTGCTAATGGTATTGTTGCATCTTACAGACGTTAATGGCTGCAGCAACGGATACTACGACAGTTACGATGACTTGGGCATTATCGGTATTGTTGAATAATCGCGATGCCTTGAAGAAAGTTCAAGATGAATTGGATGAGCATGTGGGCAGGGAAAGAGTGGTGAATGAATCTGACATAAGCAAATTAGTGTACCTTCAAGCTGTAGTTAAAGAGTCAATGAGATTGTATGCAGCTGCACCACTACCTGGTCCGCGTGAATTCGCAAGCGATTGTACCTTAGGTGGCTACCATATCAAAGCAGGTACGAGATTGATTTTGAACATTTGGAAGATACAGAGAGATCCACGTGTGTGGCCAAATCCATTAGAGTTTCAGCCAGAAAGGTTCCTCACAACGCACAAGGGCGTGGATGTGAAGGGTCAACATTTTGAGCTACTTCCCTTTGGCAGCGGAAGAAGGTCTTGCCCTGGCATGTCATTTGCCCTTCAAATGACGCACTTGGCTTTAGCAGCTTTTTTGCAAGCATTTGAAGTCACAACACTGAACAATGAACCAGTTGACATGAGTGTCTTATTTGGACTCACACTCATCAAAGCCACCCCGCTTGAGGTTTTAATCCAACCTCGTTTACCACTTCAACATCTCCTTAATAATGTATCCTAATTACGTGATTATTGTCCTTACCAGCACCTTCAATTGGTATCTGTGTAGAATGATCAGAACTTGTCTCTGTACAATTTTATGTGCTCAATATTCTGTTCAAACTAAGTATAATTATAAGTTAAGAATATATTAAATCCAACACCCGCAATTGAAGGATTTAATTAGATGATGAAATTATATATTTTCAGCTTTTAAAATGTTCTTTTATTATTAAGTGTATAAATATCAAGTTTTTGTATTTTGACCTTTTATATCTTCAATTGACTCTTACTATTAGATTTTCAATTTATAGACTCTTACTATTAGATTGGGCCTAAAATTTGGATTTGATGATTTTGTTATTAATTAAATTGTAATAGATAATTCTTAATATATATTTCTTAATATTTGGAGATTTCATCTTTAATATATTTTTCAAATTTTCTGAATTTTAATTGGATAACTAACTTTGTAAATAAGTGTTGATAATTTTTGATTAATCAATATTTTAGTCATATTATTAATAATCTTTTCAAATCTATAAGATTTCTACTTATTTGCATAATTTAACTCAAACATTTATTTTTTCATTTTCATTTTGAATAAAACTGAAATATCAAATGAAATTCAAAAATAAAATAAAAATAATAATGTCAATTATGATTATAAAATCAATATTTTAAAAAGAATGAGTTATGTTATGTGACATTTTACAAGCTCACAACTCATTATAATACGAATTTGAAGTGTCATTTTGTTGAATTCATTTGAAAATAATTATTTTATACTTATGGAATAAGAAATCATATATTTTATTTTTAAGTTTTTCGTTGCAATGTCTCTTTCCGAATCAAAACATAACATTTTTTAAATAATTATTTCAATTGGCTTATTTTTTTTAAATATCTCAAATGGCTTCGGTTTTAGATATAATTATTTATATCCCTATATTTTTTTAGAGATGTCAAAATGGATTTTAATCCGTGAGCCAACCTGGTTCATCACGGGTTCGAGCTGGGTTGGGTTGAGAAAATTTAAAAGTTTTCAAAAGTGAGTTGATTTCAACCCGACTCACTTAACACATGGGTTAAATGGGTTTAAGTCGTGTTGTGTTAGGTTTTACAGAGGGGGTTTCATTGGAGAGATACAACACCAATGAAATCTGAGCCGAACCACATAAGACACTGACACCACTCTCAACCTAAAACCTTTTCTGCCCTTTTCTGTACCGCCGTTCTTTTCTTAACGGGACACGCTTACCATACTGCACTCGTCTGAGCCGGTTTTAACCATCGGCTCTGATACCACTTGTCAGGTTTTACAGAGGGGGTTTCATTGGAGAGATACAACACCAATGAGATCTGAGCCGAACCACATAAGACACTGACACCACTCTCAACCTAAAACCTTAAGGCAATGGGTTTATGGGTCTTGATTCTTATATAGTGCTCTACTTTCTCATTTCTGGTCAATGTGGAACTTAGACTCACACTTGGATTCCTAACATATTGAAGGTTTGACATGTGTAATTCTTTTGTTGAAGATTTTACTCCTTCGGATATACATGATAATTTTTCTCTCTCTACCATGGGCTTCTCCACACATTAGAATAATGTTTATACACCTTCAAATACCACTACAATTTATTTTTCTATAATAACTCATAAAAAAAGAATCACAAGTTTTGGTATCGAATTAAAATATTGAATTCATTATAAGATTTTCATTCATATATTGTTATAAATAGATAATATATTCGTATAGTATTTTACAACAAACTTATAATTTAACTGATAAAATACATTTATATGAACAAATCTAGACTAATTCAATTTATCTATACGTGTTTCAATTTAGTTTAATTACTGAGTTATAATTCACTATAATTTATTTAAATTATTATACAATTCCATTTTTTAATTTTTAAATAATTATTTTTACCTTGATATGTTTTCTTAATAATTTCATTAATGAATTAAAAAAATTCCTTTTTTTACCGATTTAATTGCTGGCCCGAATTACTTTGGTTACAGGTTTGAAACTATACTATTTATTTATGTGCAACATATTACTTTTTTAATCAAACATTTAGCAGATAATAATTATAATTAGTTTTAACAGCACTCATAAAATTGTACACACACCAAGTTCTGATCATTCTACATAGATACTAATTGAAGGTGCTGGTAAGGACAAACACATAATTAGGATACATTATTAAGGAAACCTTGATGTGGTAAACGAGGTTTGATTAAAACCTCAAGCGGGGTGGCTTTGGTGAGTGTGAGTCCAAATAAAGCACTCATGTCAACTGGTTCGTTGTTCAGTGTTGTGACTTCAAATGCTTGCAAAAAAGCTGCTAAAGCCAAGTGCGTCATTTGAAGAGCAAATGATATGCCAGGGCACGACCTTCTTCCACCGCCAAAAGGAAGTAGCTCAAAATGCTGACCCTTCACATCCACACCCTTGTGGGTTGTCAGGAACCTTTCTGGCTGAAACTCCAATGGATTTGGCCACACACGTGGGTCTCTTTGAATCTTCCAAATGTTCAAAATCAATCTCGTACCTGCCTCGATACGGTAGCCACCTAAGGTACAATCGCTGTTGAACTCACGCGGACTTGGAAGTGGTGCAGCTGCGTACAATCTCATTGACTCTTTAACTACAGCTTGAAGGTACACTAATTTGTTTATGTCAGATTCATCCACCACTTTTTCCATGCCCACATGCTCATCCAATTCATCTTGAACTTTCTTCAAGGCGTCGCGATTATTCAACAGTAGCGATAATGCCCAAGTCAGCGTAACTGTCGTAGTATCCGTTCCTGCAGCTATTAATGTCTGTATAAAAGGCAACAATTTACACATTATTATTTTTCTTCTCCAATCAAATCGCTTGTTACATTACTATTTTTACTTTCCTACTTCATTTTCTTCTTATGTAAAACAAATATACTATGTATGTTAATCTCAATGAAAACTGTAGTTTTGAGAAAGCTTACCAAACATGTCGCTTTAATGACAGTGTCGGCATCGTAACCAGCAAGGTCAACCCCGTCAACAGCAGACAACAACACATCAATGAAGTCTTCCTCTCTTTCCTTCCCATCTGAGTCTCTTCGTTGGCGATGTTCTTCTAACCATTCAGAAATCAAGCTATCCATTTCTACAGCCGTTTTTTTCATCTCCTTCACTTCACCTCCCAAATCAAGCCACCCAAGAAATGGAATCGCATCCCCAATCACAATCACCCCCAACAAGTTAAAGAAATCTCTCAGTACCCTCCGAACCCGTCTCATCCGTTCCTCATCTCCATTCCCCACACAGTATCGCTTTCCCGCAACCGTCCTCAGTATCATGTTCAGATTCATGTTCCCGAACCACTCCTTCATCTCCACCAACAAATCACCTCTTTTCTCCACCCACGTTCCGTATAGTTCTTTCAACGAGCTCCGCACCTCCGAATCTCTAATTCCTCGAAGCAGTTCAGCACGTCGGGTAGAAAATAGCTCCGAAACAGTAATCTTATGCATGTCGCGCCAGAAGTCTCCGTAAGGGGAGAACGCAAAACTAGCATAGTCGTATGTCAAGATTTTTGCGGCGCTGTATTTGGGACGATATGAGACAACAGCGTCCAGAGTGGTGAAACACTCCCTCGCTAACTCCCAAGAGCTCACCACTACCGCCTGATGCACACCCATTCTGATGCTGAATATTGGGCCATATTTGTCTGCTAAGCCTCCTAGGGCTTCGTATACAGGCTGACCGGAGCGACTAAAGAGGCGAAGGTGGCCGATCAAAGGCCAGCCACCGGCTGCTTCCGGTGGCTTGCGAGTAGAACCTGCTGTATCCCATTTGATGAAGTAACATAGTAATAGAAAGACAGCTACTACAACAAGCGCTGCTGCTTCCATGACAAGTTTCGAGCACTGGATCAACTTGTATAGTTTTGAAGACAAAACATTCACCAGACGTAAAATTCGTTTATGTTGTTATGTTATTATAATGTGGTGGGAGTAGTTGTTATAGTGTTTTTAAGGAATATTTTTTTATGTATACCACTCAATTAATTTTTCTACCTAATCTCAACATCTAATAAAAAATATTATTTTTACTTTTATAGTGGATTCGTTTTAAATTATTTTATATTTAAAATAAAATATTATCTTATTTTAGATAATTGGATTAAAAAATAGGATATTCACGCAACAGAGTTTTACATTTATTTAATGTTATTAAATGGAGGAAGGGTAATGCAATAAATATATTACCCACCAAACACTCAATTTTACCCGTGATAACCACTTGCGGAAAAGTTTGTAAGGTGATTTCAATTCTTGGAGGTTTAAATAGTCGGTGACACCGTTTTTATTTTTGGATTTTGATACTTTAACAAATTTTGACAAAATCTTTCCCTTTCTTTTTTAAACTATAATAAATTATTTAAAAAAATATTAATCCAATACAATAATGACACGTGAATATTATTAAAATTTTATTTTTTTTGACAAAATTTTAATAATGTCTGCATGTCACCACTCAATTGGATCCATATTTTTTTTAAAATAATTTATTATGGTTCAGAAAGAAAAGATAAAGATTTAATAGAAAGTTTGTCAAAGTTTGATAATAAAAATTTTGTTAAATATCAAAATCCTTTATTTTTTTTTTCGAAAACTCAATTATGTTAAGCACGAGTTGGGTTTATGATTTAAAAACAGTAAGCCAATGATGTAGGTGTATATTATAGCAGGTTGAAACTCACCTAAAATGAGCTCAACAAATGTGCAAATGATGACCTCGTTTTGGTTAGTGAATAAGGATGTGCTTGGAATGAGGAGAGGATCTAAGAGAGAATAACTGAATGAATTTGAGGAGACATTGAAGGGATTGTGGTGTTGTTTTGATTAAAACAAAAATTGTGTGATTTGAGTGGATTTAAGATGATAGTTCATGAAAGTTTGTATATGATGTGATGAGTATGATAAATTATAAAATATGTTTTAAGAAATAAAATTATATAATTACTATTTTATCTTTGAAAATAAAGATAATATAAACTTAAATATACATAGTGAAAATTGTATTAAAAGAAAATTGAATCTTTTATTTATATTATTATTACTAGCGAAAACGTAGGCATTGTCACGCTTGTGTGTTTGTATTTTTTTTAATTTTTGTAGAAATTTGAGTTAAAATCAATAATATTTATTTTTAATATTTAATTAATTTTTAAAATAGTTGTTAAATAAAATAATTGTTAAAAATAAAAGAAGGTTTTAAAATAACGGTTAAAGGTAAATTATTTATAAAATAATTAATTTTTAAAATAATAATTAAGGGTAAAACTAGAAAAACAAAACATAAACACAAAAGAAAGAATTATCTTTATACATTGTTATAGATTATTATTAGGTTAAATCATTCCGAGATTCCATTTTTGTAGCAAAATCTCAAGTAGGTCCTTCATTTTTATTTAACTCGATTGAGTTTCTATTTTGGAAGATTCGTTCTAATAAGGTCATTTCCATTAGTAGTACAGTAATAGTGTTAATTATGTGTCATATGTCACCACGTGATTTTTTTAATTTTTTATCTTTTTTATAATTATTTTAAAAAAAATTGTCACTTGTCAATCTAAGATTGTGCCACGTGGCATAAACAGTGTGATATGGTAGTACCATGTGTTATTATTGAATATGAAAAGTCTGAATGTAATCTCTGTATTTGTTATTTTGTCTCAATTTAGTCCCAATTTTGTAAAAACTGAATTAATTTTATCCCTATATCACATTTAATTTCTATATAAATTTTACATTGGTACTTTTATTATATTTTTAACAAAATTAAGTTTATTTAAATTATATTTTGCATTGAACTTTATTTAAATATTGTTTCAAATATTTATATATCAATAATTTATAGACAAATGTTAGGATTGATTTAAAAATAATTTTATAGATTGAATTGTAAAATTTTAAATAAATGTATTTATTTTAAATTGTTATAAATTTTAATAAAAATTTATATTAACGTCATACTTGTGGTCGACGCATTTGTTTGCAGTTAAAATGAAACATTTTTGTAGTGTTATTAGTTAAAAGGATCATTTATAGTATTTCTTCACCTAGAAAAACCATCTATCTATATGTAAGTTTTTTTTTTTTTTTTTATCTTACATGTAACTTTTATATTAATAAATTCATCGATAGAGTTTAAAGTATAAAATAAAGGTTAACTTTACCATAAAATAAAATAAAATGCAATTATAAGACGAAACGAATGCCTATTTTTCTTTAAAAATATTTTAGACAGTATTTTTTTAGCATGAAAAAAAATATTATGAAAAATACATACATGTAATTTAGTTTTTTTCTTCTTTTTTCATAAACACCTCTCTCTATATATTAAATACGTCAGACTTAATATATTAAAGAATAACAACATCCTTTATATTAAAATTATTATGAAGTGAATTAAACATATTTTTAATCCATCATCCATTCATTCTAATTGATTTTTTTTAAAAGGAAATAAAACATGGGTGAATACACCTACTAAAAAACAAGTGAGTTTTGAACACAATGTGCGTGTATTAGTATCCACCAAAACAATTAATTGATATCGTTTGTCGCTTTTCTTTTTTTCTAGTTTCCCTTTTATATTCTTTGTTTGGACCATTTTGTCTTCTCATTTTTCCAACTTTCTTTCTTCTTTTAATTCTTGTTAAAGTTATCTAATTATCTTTTCATAATAGTGTCCTTTTGTCTTCATTCATTTCTCGTATACTAGATTATTTAACTGACGGAAAAAAAGTCTATCATACTCCTATATATGACCTAATCAAAGTCTATCACCACGTTATCTTGATTCTTGACTTACCGATGTGAGATTATTAGAACTGTAAACAACTTCAGTTTCGAAACAGTTTCTTGATGAAAAGGAATGGGAACCATCGACTTCTCTACAAGTCGAAATATGCGGCTCAGTGCTTTTTGATTTCATGCTGATCAAAGGTTGAGGGTAAGAAAAAGTTGGGATAAGGCCAAAAAATCAGTGGCGTGAAGAAGAAAGCTATGGCGTTAGTCAGCCAAAAAAAAAAAAAGATTAAAGAAGATGAGGCAGGATGACCTTAACTTGTGGATTACACTGTTGGTTATCGGTTCTCATTCAGGGGACCAGTGAAGACATTGTCATTCTGTTGTATTATGAATTGGGACTTTGAAATCATTCCGATTATTTTACACATTTGTTAGTATAGATTTAGAATTTGATTGGGTGAGAGTGAGAGAAACTGTGCCTGTGTAAGATGAATTGGATTCTTTTTGGATCAGACATTATTAGTGTGAAGAAGAGATTGTGACAACTCTAGCTTGGAAAACACTCAGTTTCAAATTGAAGAGATAAAAAAACGGATCCAAAATAAGTCTGTAATTATATTACTTAAAGTGTGAATCGAATAGGATAACAAATAAGTGGGTATTTGTAAGAGATCTAAAAGATTCAGCGCTCTAGTAAAAAAAACCCTGGTTCTTGTTTAACTACCATTACATATTTGACTCTTGGTTTTCGCGTTCCATCTACGGCCCAACCACGTTTCGCGAATAGAATTTCTTGATATAGTAGCTGAATTGCGATGGATCTTACGGTTCAGTATCTGGTCGCAGCAGTTATAGCCGTACTCTTCATTTCTTTCTTCATCAAAAGGGATACACCAGGTTCCGCCCGCAACCCACCGGAAGCCGCCGGTGGGTGGCCTTTGATCGGTCATCTTCACCTCTTAGGTGGTTCCACTCCTTACGTAACCTTAGCATCCTTAGCAGACAAGTATGGTCCAATATTCAGCATCCGAATTGGTGTGCATCCAGCAGTGGTGGTGAGTTCTTGGGAGTTAGCCAAAGAGTGTTTCACCACTCTCGACGTCGTTGTCTCTTCTCGCCCCAAATTCACCGCCGCTAAACTCTTGGGCTACGACTATGCTAACTTTGGGTTTTCCCCTTACGGAGAATTCTGGCGCGAGATGCGAAAGATTACGGCTTCGGAGTTGCTCTCCACTACCCGCTTCGAACTTCTGAAGGATATTAGACACTCGGAGGTGAAGAGCTCCTTCAAAGAATTGTACAGATCATGGGCGGAGAAAGGAGGTGGGTCACATTATTTGTCGGTGGAGATGAAGCAGTGGTTCGGAGACGTCAATCTCAACGTCATTCTGCGGATGATTTCGGGAAAGCAATACTCCGCCAAAAGTGAAGACGAGCAACAGGTGAGGCGGATAAGGAAGGTTTTCAGAGAGTTTTTCCGTTTGACAGGGTTGTTTGTGGTTGGAGACGCCATTCCGTTTCTGGGGTGGCTTGATTTGGGAGGTGAAGTAAAGGAGATGAAGAAAACGGCCATGGAAATGGATATCATCGTTTCTGAATGGTTAGAAGAACATCGCCAGAAAAGAGTCACTGATGAGAGCAAAACAGAACAGGACTTCGTTGATGTTTTGTTGTCGGTCCTTAAAGGAGTCGACCTTGCCGGTTACGATGTCGACACTGTGATAAAAGCCACCTGCACGGTACGTATAAAAGATTCAAAATTAAAAATGTTTTTCCTGTTGTTTTGGTTTATATTCAGTATCATCAACTCAGGTTACCCTATACTACTCAAAAACTGAAATGGTTTGGTGGCTTTATTGTTGCATCTTGCAGATGCTGATTGCCGGAGCAACTGATACAACAGCAGTTACCATGACATGGGCACTGTCGTTGTTGCTAAATAATCGGGACGCATTGAAGAAAGTAAAAGATGAATTGGATGAGCACGTGGGAAAAGAAAGATTAGTGAACGAATCGGATATAAACAAATTAGTTTATCTTCAAGCTGTGGTAAAAGAGACACTGCGATTGTATCCATCTGGGCCATTCTCTGGTCCACGTGAATTCACAGAAGATTGTACACTGGGAGGCTTTAACATCAAAGCGGGTACCCGATTTATTTTGAACATTTGGAAATTACACAGAGATCCACGAATATGGTCAAATCCATTGGAGTTTGAACCAGAGAGGTTCTTGACAAGCCACCGAAGTGTTGATCTGAAGGGTCAGCATTTCGAACTCCTTCCCTTTGGTGGTGGAAGGAGGTTGTGCCCTGGCATATCATTTGGCCTTCAGATGACACACTTGGCATTAGCTTCACTTTTGCAGGCATTTGAAATCACCACCCCATCCAATGCTCCAGTTGATATGAGTGCCACGTTTGGACTCACAAATATGAAAACCACTCCTCTCCAGGTTTTACTCAGACCCGCTTTATCACATCACCTACTTTTTGGTGATGATGTTTAGCAAGATCCATTGTATTACCCAACGTCTACAAAGTTACTCATCTGTTGTGAAACTGTTTAATTGATTGTATAATTAAAGATACGATATGTTTTTCTTGATAAATAATGTTATTAAAGACACTTTATAAAAGTTTATTTATATCTAAAAATAGTTTAAATTTTCCCCATCTTTTAGAGATAACAAGTTTTCTGTATTAAGGTATGTATATTTATATTATTGCGTCTACATATTATCCTGATACGAATAATTTGTTGAAGGATAGATTATATATGGAATAATTTGTAACACGCGTCATCATAGAGTTGTCCGTAATTGGCAGATCCGTCACTTTTATTTTTTAATTTATTTTACTTTTTAATTTTTATTTTAAAAATTTGTTTGTATATAATTTATAAATAAATATTTAAAATATATTTAATCATATAAATATTTTCTGAATTTTTAACTGATTAATTAATATTTTTACCTAATTAAATTAATATAATTATTACTTTTACATTGTTAAATTTTTTTATTATAATTAATATTTAAAATTTTATTTATAAGTATTAATAATTTAAATTATAATAATATTATATATTTATATATTTAAAAAAAATAATTTTTTAAAATCATTTTAATTTTTAATATACAAAAATATAGAAATAAAACGGTTTAATGGATAAAAAATTAGGTGAGTCAGATAATCCATACCATTTTGATAGACTGGTAGGCTGGTCCGCATGCCAATCTCATTTTAACACTTGGATTCAAATTGCAATCACATTTTGTTTTTGGTTGGGGTGTCAGTACGCACTATTCTAATTTCTTTTAGTTAAATATATATTTGTTTCTTAATTTTTTTTGAAATTTGAAATTAGTTTTTTTTTTAAGTTTTTGATTAATTTAGTTTTTTATTTTAAAAAATTGTATAAATTTAGTTCTTTTAACCAATATTTGTTAAGTTTATCCGACATTTCAAACGCATTTCATGATAATATTTGAATTATTTACACGTTTAACACATTTTCGCTTCAATATTAATTCAAATATTATCATAAAATACGTTTAAAATGTCAAATAAAGTTAACAAAATTTGACAAGAAGAACCAAATCCATATATTTATAAAGATTAAGGACTAAATTAATATAAAATTTTGAAAATGGACAAAGTTTACTGAAACTTGAAGAACAAAAATATATTTAACTATTTTTATAAAAAATTACCTATTGACACATTATTTTTTACAAAGTTAATAAAGTTTCTAAAAATGAAATTAACAAACTTAAATTTTTAACTTTTAATTAAAATAAAATAATAAAATAATATTTTTTTACCTGAATAAGAAAGTTTGTAAAAACTTTGTTAAAAAACTTTGTCGACCAATAATAGCTCTCTTTTTTTTATTGAGCATCAAAATATGTTTGCTTGTAACTATGCTCATGAGTTAATCGGTACTTATAACATCAGTTTTGTTAAGGGGACACTACCTTAATTTGGGGACCATCATGTGTTTTTATTTTTTAACTATTTTTGTTGAGAAGAGTTGTTTGAGGTGTGGTTGAATATTGCAGTAGGAGATGAACAACTTTTTGAGTTGTGATCATAGTTGTCATTGAAATCATTTTCAAAGTTATGATCAACATGGCTACTGTAGCCTGCAGCCGACAACAACTAGAAAGAGAGAGAAGTAATAGATCGGAAAGAGGGAAGCATTAGAAAAATAATTGACGAATAGAGTAAGATAAGAAATTGGAGAGAGATACATGAGAAAAAACAGAAATAATAAATAAGACAAGGGAAAATCTCGTTTTCACGTTGATATTTAAAAGTGGAGTAAGAGATAATACCATTTTCAAAAGTTAAACCCACTGTTGTTTACTATTGCGAAATTGAAGGGAGATACATGAGACAAAAAGTTAAATAAAAATAAAAACTATGTTGGTTTTTTTTTTTTTTACTCCAACCTCCTCAATTTGCTCATATGATAAATAAATGGGATGTCACCAACTATTGCATGTGTAATTAATGAGTCAACGTGTAAAACAAGGATCTTAAAAGAAAGTACCAAACATTCAATAGGAAGCTTAACCTTATAGGTTTAATTGGAAGATAAAAAATAATGTAACTCTAAAATTCCCTTTCTCTAACAGGAGTAATGTTGACGAAAAGATATAAGGATCCCCTAGTTTTGAATCGAGGATTGTGTTAATAATTGTGTTATATAGTATAAACAATTTAAAAATATCTTAAACGTGTTTTATAATACTATTTGATTTAATATTAAATTAAAAATGTGTCACATAGTATAAATAACCCAAATACAATCTTGAAATACTTACAAAACATCAAATAAATCTAATAAAGTTTGATTAAAATGACTAAATTTATGTATTTAGAGATATATTTTGAGAGATGAAAGACTAAATTGGTCTAAAATTTCGAAATGAACTAATTTCAAAATTTACTAAAAGGAAAAAAAATATTTAACCATTGTGTTTAAAGTTTTTTAGATAATAGAAAATATTATTTGTGCATTTTTTCGATCACCAAACAAATTTCATTTTTCAGAGGAAACAAAATTTGTAGGACTCTTCATGAACACAACCTATCCACGGAAGAAGATGATTTTGGCACTTCCTCACTTGTCAAATCAATTTTGTTGTTTAGAGGAAATAAACGACCAAACCAATAAAGAGGAGGAATTCCGCACTCTTTCTCCAACCCATTTTTATCGATAAAGAGGAAACAAATTTGTATTTCCTTTTTCTGGTCGACATCAGAAATCCAATAAAAAATTATAAATGAATTAATTAATTAAAATTTTGGTATGTTCAATTTTACATGGTCCATCTTACACATGGATTTCCGAATGATAACATGTGGTTATTAGCGTAAATAACGAGTGGAGTTAAAGAAAGAAAAGGACAAATACCGTTTGAGGAATAATTTTTATACACCTTTTAAGGACAGAGAAAACAGCTGTGTATTAAATTCACCATTAAAAATAAAATTAATTTTTTAAAAGTATTATTGCAAAAAACAAAAAATCTACACCCTTTTGCTTTTATTTATAAGAAACACCCACTATCTTCAAACTTATGTTTTTTTAGATTATTTATATGCTTTAAACTTTTAAAGTACCTAAAAGATATTATAATGGTCTTACATAAGTTTTGAAGATTTTGACAACCTAAATTGCGATAGGAAAAAAAAAATTAAAAAAAAAAATTTGACGTTATTATCATAGTTTATTATAAAATATTATGAAGAATCGTAAAAAATAAATTATAATTTGCAAAGTCATATTTTAGATTTAAGAATAGTTTATGTGTAAAAAGATTCTTAGTATTCTATCACCTCTGATTAAAAACGATACTTTTAATTAAATATATAATAGTATATGATTTTTTTAAAATGTTTATTTTTTCAAAAATATAAAATAAAATTATATCGGAAAAAAATCGAACTCAAGAAAAATTAATTTTATTTCTCTGTATTTTTCATTCAAAATAAGAATCAATGATTATTTAGTTCTTAAAAACAACAAAACTATTTAAATAAAAATGATGATATTTTTTACTTTTTAATTTTTGTTTTTCCATTTGATATTTTTAAGGAAAGAACGATCATATGATTATTCGGATTTTTATTATGAAAATATCAGATGAACAACTACACAAACATCAAAAAAATATATTATTTAATTATTTTGAGAAATTAGTACTAAAATTATACATACAATATCACAAATATATATATATATATATATATATAAATATAAATACAACTATTTTTTTAAAATTGAATACCAGTATGCATATGACGGTAGATGTATCCAAAATTTATTTTGCACAAATAACTATTTTTAAAATTTACTGCATAGAAATTAAAAAAGAAAGAGAAGTGTGAATATATGTTGAATACTTTACTTCATGGAAGTGTGTAACAAGTGTAGAAAGAGAAAGAAGTAGGTAGCATGCACCTCTCAATCAGATATACAAATATACTACAGCTTGATCCAAATTGGGTGTTGCAATTAAGTACAAATTGAATAAAAAGTAAGGCATCATGAATCATGCTATTAAAAGAACCCCCAGCTAATCAAAGTCGGATTCAGTTGTGGACCTTCTCTGATTAGCCATTTCTAAATGCATCCATGTTATATTTATAAAAGGTATGATCTGACATGTCTAGAACATTAAATGCACTAAACTATGTGAACCCCAAAACCATTAACATCATAGGTGATTCAACCTTTTTATTTTTTAATACAACTTCTTCACAGACATTAGTTTTCACAAAGTAAAATATACTTTAACCTATTTTTAATTATTTATTTTTAATTCATTATTTCAATCATCATTAAATCATTATATCATTAAAAAAAATTAAAATTAATAATTTAATAATAATCTAAATAATAAATTAAAAATAAGTTAAAAAAAATAAATTAAAATATTATTTTCCTTTCACAAACATCGGTTTCCCATATAAATCATTTTATTGTAAATGAAAAAAAATCGTTTTCCTGACAGGGTGTTTTTGTTATTTTTTCTACAAAACACTGCTCGAATTCAATTCCACAAGGGACCAATTCTAACCAGTTTTTTTCTTTTCCTTTTAATTTTAAGAAATTAAATAATTTTTAAAAACTGTTATTTTGTTAAATTTTTAAATTATTGATTAATTTATTAAAACTAATATTGGTGAATTAATTTCTAACTTGGTTATATTTTCATTTTTTTAATTTTCAAAATTTTTAAAAATAAAGAAAAAATATATAATTTTACTGTAGAGACAGGGTAAAATATATATAATTTTGTAAATAAAAAATGATAAAATTTTTAAATAA
>Ga0209589_1002282_pt1 | contig 33037 bp, 16 predicted proteins | sample CowpeawhiteBW_FD_187525 | JGI IMG/M metagenome (GOLD analysis project Ga0209589, IMG submission 187525) | Root nodule microbial communities of legume samples collected from California USA - Cow pea white BW (SPAdes) (version 2) | ecosystem: Host-associated > Plants > Roots > Nodule | place: USA...
AAAAAAAAAAAAAAAAAAAAATATATATATAAAAAAAAATATATATATATATATATATATATATATATATATATATATATATTATTTTAAATATGATTTTTTAATTGTTTATTATTTTTATTAAATTATATAAAAATAAATTTAAATTTAAAAATATAAAAAAATATATAATTGAAAAAATTTTAAAATGTATAAAGTAACAAAACTTTAAAGTTAAAATATATATATATATATATATATACACACGGAAGTCCCACTTCCGTTAATATATATAATTATATATATGTATATTTTATTTTAATTTAAATTATTTTTTAATTTTTTTTTTAATATTTTTTTATTTATTTTATTTATTTTTTAAAGTAATTTTTTTAAAATTTAAATGTTTTATAATTTTTAATACGTGTTTTTTAGAAACTGAAATAAAAAAAAAGTTAGAAAATGTAAATTTAAAAAAAAATTAAAAGTGTTTAAAATTGATTTAATTTTACTAACGGAAGTCGACTTTCGTAATGTTTTTTGATTTTCGGAAGTCGACTTCCGGTAATGTTTTTTATTTCCGGAAGTCGACTTTCGGTAATAACTTTTTTATTTTCGAAAGTCGACTACCAGTGATATATTTTGACTTCCAGAAGTACTTTTGGAGGGTGTGATATCCGTGAGTTTTCTTAAATGGTCAAAGGGTATTTGGAGAATTTAAAAAGAAATTGAAGATGCAGAAGAAATGCTTGGAGGTGTAGGAAGAAAGACCCCTCCATTATTACCCTAAGTTCTTTAAATAAACCCAAGCTAACAAACCTTGAGAAGATGCATGTTTAGGGCCATTTCTTCCTGCACTCTCATAGTTCATTTCTTCCTTCACTCATAAATATTTGTATTTTGGAATGTACAATTTAAAAAAAAAATAATAATAATTTTAGATTACAAATCCTGTATGAATATATTTTGGGCTTATAATACAAATTATGTATTTTACATCTGGAATACAACTTTTGTAATTTGAAATTGTATTTTAGATTATGCATTTTGAAATATAAAAAAGTTATATTTTAGATTATACTTTTTGAAATATAAAAAATATAAAAAATTTATGGAGTGCAAAGAATGCAAGAAGAAACCGTACCTGTTTAGATGCTTAAAGTTTACTCTCAATACTTTTCTTTTTTCTTTTACGAAGAAAGGCCTTGGACCAAATTACAAGCAAATAGCACAAGGGATTCAAATCCCTGTAACTTTATTATATAAAAGTACAGAATTTCTTGGATTATCTCTAGAATAAGAGTTGCATTATAAAAGTTTATTTTATTTGAGTCTTAGCAGATTAAATTCTTTTTTACGACTTTTATGAATCGAATAAGACCTAAATAATAAGTTTCACACTTTCATGTTTTAAAAATTCTTATCAAAATCTCTATCTTCAAGAATAAACAATAACATACATCTAGGGATGTCAAAATGAATATTAAAAATGGATACAGCTATCTGTGGATACGAGTATTTTTGATATTCGCAGGTTAATGGGACAGGTACGGATATCATAATATCTGTATCCCGTGGATACTTGTACTCGCTAAATTTTAATTTACAAAAATATCTTCATATATATATATATATATATATATATATATATATATATATATATATATATTAGTAAAAAACATTTTGAGTCTTCATTTTGGTAGTTGAATTCTTACCTCATATAAGAGTAAATTACTTCCAGATATTGTGAAAACATTGATGTGTCTCAAAGACTAGTATGGACCAACATGGAAGGTAATGAAATTAACATTTTTACTTAGATATTTTAATTAAGTGATTCTTAGAATTTTTTAACGAACTTCTTATGTTTTCAGGCTCTTCTAGATTAAAATTGGATTACATGAAACTTTATACAATATTACAAGAGGTGGACATTGATGAAGTTAGTAATTTCTTTAATATTTCATTCAAAAATAAACTACAATATCAATTGTTAATGATTTTTTATTTGTTTGTTTTTCAAGAATCAATTGAAGAAGGTGGACTTGTTGATCCAAACACTAATTATGGTTAAATATTTATTTTTTTAAACATTTTTGTATATATACGCGGATACCCATGAATACCCACATATATAAAAAAAATTAAGCGGGTAAGTTAAAACAATTGTTGTAGCCTCTCGTGTGCGCTCTTTATCAAGTTGGCATTAGTTATGGTAATGAATGCTCAGAGGAATCAGCTGCAAGAAATGACAAATAATAATAATAATAATGTTATTGTTAAGATAATGATAAAATGAACAGAGTAATAATTTGCGACAGATCAGATAAGTAAAATAAAAAATTAGAATTATAAGGTGAAAAATAACATTTGGGCAGTTTTACCTCGAATTTTGAATTTAGAAGATGGGTGAAATAATGAACTTTTAGCATTTCTATCAAGAACGTTAAAATGCAGGTAGGTGTGGTGTACTTGTCTTTGCGTCATCAATTTTTATGGGATTTGCTTCATTCTTTCCTTTGCCAATTCAAATCTTATAACCAAATCCATACATTCTTTCATTACCTTGTCGGTCCTTACTCCATCATAGGATGCCGATACCGGCTCCTTTCGGCCCACTTCATATTTCCTCTATAAAAATTGGATTCGTCTTCTTCATCTTTAAAATTGTGGGTAAGGTTTTCCTCTTGTTATTAATAATAGGGTTAATCATGTTTTTGTTTTCTTAACTTTCGATAAAAATTGAAATTAATTTTTCTTTTTAAATTTTGAATTAATCTGGTCCTTCATTTTAAAAATTGTTTGTAAATTTAGTTAACGTTTCAAATGTGTTTTCAATTAACATTAAAAAAAAAAGGGTCAAACATAACGATATAAACAACTTAAATATTATTATGAATTGTTATTAAATGTCAAATAAATCAAAATAAATAATTTTAATTTAAATAATTAAATTCACACATTTTAAAAGTTGAGAAACTAAATTGATCCTAAACTAATTTAAATTTTCACCGAAAATTAAGGGTCAAATACATATTTAACTTTTAATAATAATTGAAATAAATTAAGTAAACACAATATTTAATCAAATAAATATGTCAAAAGTTAAACATTTCATAAATAATAATAATAAAAAATTATTGTTTAAGTTATAAAAAACTTTAGCAATTAATGTTAAATACAAGTAAGAAAATTGATTTGAAATTTGATCATGAAAAAATATTATAATTTTTGCAAGTAATGCGAAACTTGCTTAAACGGATCCATGGAACAAAATGCTCGATTTGCATTACCATCCTACTACCCCACCCAATCATTATTACCATTTACACAACTTTTCTAAAAAGCGAAGCCATAAAATACAAAAGCTTTATTGAAGTAAATTATTGAATTAACTTATCTTTTTTTGGCATCTTGAATAATAAATTGTTCGATAATACCTCATGTAAATCCAATTTACTCATTTACGCTATTTTTTTTAAATATATAATGTGTGAATAAACTCCAAAGAAAAATCACGAACCCTCAAGAGACAACAAAATCATGATAATTATGATTTTAAGAAAGTGTTAATTTTGTTTGTTTAAGCATTTAAAAATACACTATTAATATTTTAGATATTTTTTAATATATTTTAAAACGTTAAAATTAATGATAATCGGTGTATTATATAATAGAGGAATAACAAAAAAAAATCCAGAAAATCTAAATTCAAATTTCTATATTTGTTGTAGACACAGAACGTGATGTGGAAGAAATGAATGAGTAATCTGTGTGTAGTTGGATAAGATCTTACGTAGTGAATGTGACCAAAATCAATGCTCTAACTATAGAAGAAAATAGACGTGCAATTGCCCTAATTGATTATATAATTTCCCACAAACTAAAACAACTCTCCCTGCTGCTAATTACTAACTTCATCTTAAATTTCCTCTTTGAAGGATGTTTAAGGCCATTTCAATAATGACAACAACATTGTGCTGCTAAAGTAACATCCACTTAATGACGCCATACCTACTGCATTCAAACCCCTTTCACCTGCACCACGTCATTTTTGGGCTGTGAAGAAGGGTAGCTTCTGCAATTACCACCTTTATAATTACATTAAATTTATCAAAAAACATGTTACTATTTATCAAAGACAGTTAATTACCTCTAATAACATTGATTCTGCAGTTGTTTGTCGTCGAATTCAGAGGTGCGTACTTTTGTGAACAGTAAGCAGTACAGTGTGTGATCTGGCAGTGGTAACTCATGCACCTTCAGAGGGTGAAATTAAATCCACCAACCATTGCATTATGCAGATACAGTAATCAATGTTGTTTTTTCTTTTATTATTAGTGATTCACAACAATCAGGTTTCATTATTACAAGAATAAATCTCACCGATTTTCATGTATATGAAACTTAGAAGACTTCTACTTGAAGTTGAAAAGGTATGAGATTTTGCATGCAGAATTTGTTGGATTGAAAGTTGGAAGTTTATGTGCATAAAGAGAATACTAAGAATAAGAAATGAAGAGGGAGTGAGACTGGAGTGAAAACTACAAGGGAAGGTATCTATCTGAGTCACATGCCTACTTTTGTAGGGTCGCACTAGTGGACACAAAGATAAAGACTACTACTAATTCTTTACATGAGGACCCTCTAGTGTGAACCTGTCATTCTCACTGTTTCGCCAAATTATTTTAGAGGCTAAGTGTGGTGCCTAATTTTTATTGTTTCTGTGGAATAATGATAAGAAGAGTGGGTGGTGATAGGCTGGTATCTCTCAATGGTATAATGCAAGCAAGAACTATGTTGAGTGGAGGAGTACAAAGAAACCATAAAGTGTCACAAGAATTTCACATCATTAGGTAGCTTCTTCAACCAACGTAGATCAACTCACCATGCATTCAATAACAGCTACATGTGTGCTCAATCTAGGACGGTGATGCAACTAAACTCTACAAACACTGTTCCTTCTTCCTATTGCACCAATGCACTTCAATGCACACAACAAAATTCAAACTACTCATAACAATCATCATCACATTATTCCTCACTCACACTCATTAGCCACAGATTCCAACAAGTTACTAAGGTTACGTTTGTTAGTCCAGAAACTAAATTTCCTAATGAAAAATTTGAGATATTTCACATGATTCTCTTTTGAATATTTGAATAGGGAAATCAAAGATTCGATGAGACAAATAGTGAAACAAGTGATTATATTTTATTGTTACGTTTGATTTATTTATTTATGGGAAGATGGGTATTAATTGAAAATATGATGAGAGGAAAGTTGGAGTTTTTATGGGCGATCTTCTATAATTAAAAAGTGGAAATTTGAGTTTTAAGAAGAGAGAAATAAAAAGGGAATGTTGTTATTTTGTCATAAAAAGTGGTTATTGTTTATGGATATGATGTTATAATGAAATAATAGAGAGAAGGGTGGAATTAGGATGGACAGAAAGTCAAAAATTTGAGGAACAAGACAGGAATCAATCAAGGCGATGATAAAAAAGACATTTTAGGAAGGAAGAATCTTTTTTCTCTTCGCTTATCTCATTTCCTTTGTTACCACCAAATGTGAGTTGGGAGTGTCACCGTGTTTGTAGGGGCCATTTTCTATATTTATTTTCATTTTGATCCCATCGCACGTTATGTTACGTTAATTGTTGGTTCTTTTTTCGATGATCATCAAAAGCAACCAAACGACCCACTGAATCCTCCCACACACAAACAAACACTCACAGATTCATTTCAATTCAACACTTTCACTTCTTGGAGCGCCAAAAGAAAAAGGAAACCCTAACGTATTTTTAAGAGAAAAATACTCACTCACTCAGAACAAGCAAAGAAAACAGAGAGAGAGAGAGGAGCAGTCAACCAAAAAAGACACCCCATTTCGTTTTCACACACGCTCAACTGTGTCATCTGTCAGATCTGCTTCTGCTCTCTCTTTTCCCACTCACAAAGCTGTAATTTTTACACCATAAACAGATACGCTACCCTGCATTCTCAAATGGGTAGTGCATAGTGTGAGTAAAGGTAAATGGGCATTTGTCATTCTTTGTGGGTGCCGGTGGGTTGAAGAAGACAAAGAAGAAGAAGAAGAAGAAGAAGAAGAAGAAGAACGAAGAAGATGTCAGAAATGCGGGTGTCCGAGCTTCACTTGAAGAAGGAACTCACCCAAATACGCAAGGCTGCGCGAGTTCTCAGAGATCCTGGCACCACATCTTCGTGGAAGTCACCACTCAGCTCATCAAGATCCGTGGCTGCATGGAACAGAGACAGTGGAAGTAGAAGGTTCAGCACCAATTCTCAACTTGCTAACAATGACAAAGAGAAAGAGAAGGAGCGGGAGAAAAAGGTGTTTTTGTACAATTGGAAAAACTACAAATCTTCGAGTGAGAAATACAACGAGGAAGAAGATGACGATGATGGTGATGATGGGGGGTCGTCGTCGCTTCTTGGGGACAGAGACAGAGACAGTTTGAGTGATGCTCGCAACGGTTGCGACTCTAAGAGTGATACATACCTGGCTGCTGGTGGTACCGGTGGCGGTGGTGGGACTCGTTCTTCTATTTTCAGATGTGGGGATGCTAATCTTGTTTCGAGAAGAACTGTCCCCGTTAAGAAAAAGAGTAAGAAAAATAACCCTCATTTTGATTTTTTGGCAAAGTATCAACAGCATAGACAAACGAATCCAGGGAGAAATTTTGTGAGTTCTTCGAAGGCAATGCTCGAGGGGCATTCTTCTTTGCCTTTCTTTAGCAGAGACGACTCTGTCGAGTTCTCTGATGATACCGAGGATTACACTAATTCTGAGGGCGTGAGACCGATTTCGGGGGCTTCCCCTTTGCTTTTCAAACTCAGGCAAAAGAATTGGTCTCGCTCTTCCTCGAAGTTTCTGAGAAGAAGTCGAAAAGAGGATTCTTCGTATTCTTATAGCACCCCTGCATTGTCAACTAGTTCTTACAATCCGTACGGTCACCGTTATCCCAGCACCCTTGGATCCTGGGATGGCACCACCACTTCCGTGAATGATGGCGATGGAGATGATGAGATTGATGATCATTTGGATTTGCCTGGCCGCCAAGGATGTGGGATTCCTTGCTATTGGTCCAAGAGGACTCCTAAGCATAAAGGGATGTGTGGGAGTTGCTATTCTCCCTCACTGTCCGACACTTTGAGGAGGAAAGGGAGTAGCATGCTCTGTGGAAGTCAAACTATTTATCCCAGACACCGGAGATCGGTTTCGGCATCTCAAAAGAGAAGACTTTCTCAGAGGAGTGCTCGAGGTGTCATTCCATTACTCACAAACAGTGGTGATGCAAGAGAAGGGTCGTCTGTGGGAACCGGAAGGAGCGATGATGAACTTTCCACAAACTTTGGAGAGCTTGATCTTGAGGGATTGAGCCGGTTGGATGGAAGAAGGTGGTCAGCTAGTTGTAGGAGTCAAGAGGGATTGGAGATTGTAGCTCTCAATGGGGAAGGGGAAGAGGAGGGCACGCCGGAGAATAGTCGCTGTTTCAGCCAAAAGTATAGACCAATGTTCTTCGGCGAACTTATTGGCCAGAATATTGTTGTTCAGTCACTCATCAATGCTGTTTCCAGGGGACGCATAGCTCCTGTCTATCTTTTTCAGGGTCCACGTGGGACTGGCAAAACTTCAACTGCTAGGATATTTGCTGCTGCATTGAACTGTGCTAGTCCTGATGAGAATAAACCTTGTGGCTACTGCACGGAATGCACTGATCTCATTTCTGGTAAGAGCAGTGATCTTTTGGAAGTTGATGGAACCAATAAGAGAGGAATTGATAAGGCTAGATATCTCCTAAAAAGATTGTCAACAGGGTCATCGTCAGCCTCACCACAATATACAGTTTTGGTTATTGATGAGTGTCACTTGTTGCCCTCCAAGACATGGCTGGGATTTCTCAAGTTCCTGGAAGAACCACCCCAGCGAGTTGTATTCATATTTATAACATCTGATCTTGACAATGTACCACGGACGATACAATCTCGTTGCCAAAAGTACCTTTTTAATAAAATTAAAGATGGGGATATTGTGACCAGGTTGAGGAAAATATCTACTCAGGAGAACCTTGATGTTGAAGCAGATGCACTGGACCTCATTGCTATGAATGCAGATGGATCTCTTCGAGATGCAGAAACCATGTTAGAACAGCTTAGTTTGCTGGGGAAGAGAATTACTACTTCTCTTGTCAATGAACTTGTGAGTTTGTTGCGACTATTATTCTTTGGCATATTCATGTTTTCAAACACCTAAGTATGAGATGATCATATTTTTAACAGCCGTCCCAGGAAATAGGCAAAAAAAAGCCTTTTGGGTCCCAAATTCGCCAACAGTTCTAATAATGCCTTTAACTTTACAATTTTTTTTTTTTTTGTGTAAGTAGTTGCCGTAGAAACATAATGTGTTTTTTATATTACCTGCAACAGGTGGGAGTTGTTTCAGATGAAAAATTGTTAGAACTTTTGGAGTTGGCAATGTCATCAGATACTGTAGAGACAGTGAAAAGAGCTAGAGAATTGATGGACTCTGGAGTTGATCCAATGGTTTTGATGTCTCAACTAGCTGGCCTTATCATGGACATCATTGCTGGGTCATATGCAGTCGTTGACACCAGACCTGATGATTCATTCTTTGGTGGACGGAGTTGTGAGTACATTCCCTGATTAGATTTGATAACACTTATATATTTATTTATCATAATGTTCACTAAAATATGTCATTCATCTTAAAACACGGAAAAAATAACTTTGGTGTTATTTCGTGCAATGGCTTTTCCTTTTCAAAAGCTTAGAATGATCAATAAGTTCATGGCCTCTCATCTATACCAAAGGATATTGGTAAAAGTGAATAAATAGCGGGATATTGCATTTGATACTGTGATATCATGTTTGTGCTTAGGTTACTAATTATCGTCTTGCTTGTGCTTAGCCCTCTCATTTCTATTTTAAGATGTTCTTTCGCTTTGTATTTATATGGAACATGCATTTGTCAACTGAAAAAGAGTCTAAACCATTTAAAAGGTATAAAGTTCTCTGGTATAATGAATTTCAACAATAAGCGTCTGGGCGTGCTTCTAAATCCTGTTTTCCGGTTGTGACCGTAGGCTTTGATCAAGATTATTAAATCTATATTCAAATAATGAATCACCGAGCTATTTCTTGTGAATTGTAGTTTTGTATCAAATTGTAAGATCCAGGTACAATTACAAATTATTCCAAATATATGATGTAGATGATATATAGTATTCAATGTAAACCTTGAACTAGAAAGAGATGATGAAACAACTATAGAAGAGGTCAAGCTAAGAAAAACTACTAATTATGTCCAAGTTTGTGAAGTTTTTATTACTGGAATGAAAATAGAACATTTGAATAGCTGAATGGAATACATGCATTGAATGTGTCAATGACAAACAAAGGTAGAATGATTAAATAGGACAAGTTTCTAAGTGTTCTTTCCAGTTCCTATTTTAGCTCACACTAATTTCTACCATTTTTTATAAGAATTGGTGAAAAAATGAAAATATATGAATAGTTGTATTGTATCATAATACGAAATTGTGTACATTCATACATGTATTATAAGATATATGAAGTCATTTAAAATTTATCTTGAAATACTAATTGGTTGATGACCAAAGTGTATCAAATTATGAATCATAAGATTTGATAATTGTGACTCTGACACCTACTCCTATTTGAGTTTTGATATTTTAGGTTCTTTCCTGAACTTCCTGGGTGTTTTGTATCGCTTTTGATTGTGGTCTTAATGTTGTGATATAATAATGAAAAATCTATCATTATCTAATGATTATTGAAATGCACACTTGTATTTTCATGCTCAGTGAATGAATCAGAGTTGGAGAGGTTAAAAAATGCTTTGAAGCTTCTCTCAGAGGCTGAGAAACAGTTAAGAACATCCAGTGAACGTTGTACATGGTTCACAGCAACTCTTTTGCAGCTTGGTTCTACACCTTCTCCTGATTTCACGCAGTCAAGCAGCAGTAGGAGGCAGAGCTGCAAGACAACTGAAGATGATCCATCAAGTGTTTCAAGAGATGTTACCTCTGGCACGCACAAGTCAGACCCTCAGTATGTGCCTCGAAAGTCACCTTTCTCTGGATCCCAGCAAAAGGCAGTAAATGATGATTCCAACCATCAAAAGGATTCAAAGATTGAAGCTTTCGGCTTGAAATCGAAGCCGTCAAACAGTCCAATCCTAGATGATGGCTCCACAGTTGTATCATCTGATGATCTTATGGTGGGGAATACAATGTATAGGTGCATAGATTCAGGGAAGTTATGTGACATCTGGGTGCATTGTATTGAGAAGTGTCACTCTAAGACATTGAGGCAGCTGCTGCACCATCATGGAAAGCTTGTGTCCGTATGTGAAGTAGAAGGTAAGCTAATAACATTTTTTGCTCGAAATTGAAGTTTTCCCATCTTTTGAGAGTATTTGGAAGCATTTCTCACAAACCTAGTTGCATTAAGCTGCTTTCTTTTAAACAAATAGATAGCATACAGGATTCTGTTTACCACTATGGTTTTTAGGGTTTATCAAGCAGCCAATAATACCCTGGTTTATCTGTTGACTTTTGCTATTATGTGTACATAATTCAAAGACATTAGAGTTACATAACATGGTGGAAGGAAGTCAATTCAATTATATGACATGAGGAAAATGAATCTAAATTGCTTTTCAGTGTGCTTCTCTAGATTCCTGATCCTAATCCAATTAGGTAACAAATAAATAACAAAATATATGACAGATTTCTCAAGATCAAGGTTTAATTTCTGATGACATAAAGATTTTTAAAACAAGGAACAAAAGTATCCCTTGAATAACACAACTCATCTCATTCTATTATGCATCATTCTCACCCTCTAGGATATTCTGAAGATACTTTAGCAATGTTTAGTTGAATGGATCATTTGGATCTTCTCAAGATGCTGGTCTTCACTAGAATGACACATTTATTTTATCATGCATAATTCCCTCTTCTAATAGAGTCCTCATTGCAGGTGTTTTGGTAGCATATATTGCTTTTGGCGACGCAGATATTAAAGTTCGGGCTGAGAGGTTTTTAAGAAGCATCACAAACTCCATGGAAATGGTTCTTAGGCGCAATGTGGAGGTCCGAATAATCCACTTGGCAGGTGGGGAAGGTGAAAACCAGGTTAATCTAACAGGAGTAAAGCAGGGTGAGTCAATAGTGGGTAGTGAGAAGGAACAAAGACAAGGTCATGTGAAGGGAACAGAATCTTATTCTAGTTTGCCTCCTTTACTGGATAGAAACCTTCAATCTAGAACTGCTTCATCAGATATCTTGGGTGAAGGAAATGGTGGGAGGGAAAGGAGACAGGATAATCCAATGCACAGAATTGAATCCATCATTCGTGAGCAAAGGCTTGAAACTGCGTGGTTACAGGCTGTAGAGAAAGGTTCCCCTGGATCATTAAGTCGTTTGAGACCCGAAAAGAATCAAGTACTGCCACAGAATGGTGCAGACCCAATGGAGTCCATGGAGTCAACAAGATTTTCCTCTCACCAGCATTGGGAAGATGAACCCAATAATGAACTCAAAGTTTTGAGCCTTAAAAATGGAAGGGTCCCTCAGAAGGACCAGACTGGTAGAAAGACAGATCGGTATCCCATGTCCCCAAGTTTATTGCATGACACCAGTTTAGCCACAATTTCTGGAAAAGACCATCCGTAAGTCTTTCTTCCTTCAATGTTGCAATTCCCACTTTCTTGCATTGAATGTTGAATTGAATTCCTTGCATTATTGTATCCATCACTGTGTGTTGATTTGTTGGTTACTGCAGGGGATATGAATCGGGGTCAGGAGCTGGTGGTTGTGGATTTTTATGTTGGAATAAGTCGAAACCGAGAAGGGTAATAAAGGTAACTTCTTTATGTTCTGTTGTTGCTCTGAATAACCAAGTTTCTGAAAAGACTGAAAAAAGATAACAAGATAACATCATTGTCTGTGTTTGTGTTTGTGTTTGTTGTGAGCAGGTGAAAGGTGGCACCCCAGTTAGAGCGCGCAGAGGGGCAAGTTTTGCGTTGTTTGGTGACTGTGGGAAGACGAAGAAAAGGGAGCGGAAAAGATAAAGAAAGGATTTTTATTTTTATTTTTTTTCTTTGAGCGATTCTTGAAGGATGAGAGCGTGAAATGGGAATGTTATGTGGGTCATCCTTTATCAAACAAGTAATAAAGAGGAACAATTAAACCTTTTCGGTTTCCTTTTAAACAAGATTAATTAATTGATTAAGTAGTGATTAACACGGCTCATTATTTTTGTGCTTTACAGCTGTGGGACTAATTTACTTCAACCGCTCTACATAGTTAACATTGACAGAACGAACTTAACTATATTTATACACAGAATAAGATTAATTATTTATTGAAGGTATTATTAAAAGAAAATAAGAACGTAAGTGTAATTTTTCATTATTCTCAAATAAATAAATTATTAATATATATTGATAATAAATCTGTTTGAAAATGCCTTTTCAAATAATTCTTACTTGTACTTCCCTAAAAAATGGGCCTTGATCAACCGTGATAAAAGTAAAAGTCCTTCATAACAATTCAAGAATTTTTGTTTTCTAACGTTTTTATATCGCTAATTTGTTATAAAGTAAAAAAGTGAAATAACATAATAAAAAATTATGAACCTATTCGTTCAAAGCATATTGTGGTCTGTGACAATAAAAGGTAATTTGTGATGTTAGATATTTAGTATTGATAGTTTTTTTACTGTATATACACTTATAAGTGACTTGACTTTCTACTGCAAATAATCACGCTATTATTGTCTAGTTATATTTTACTGTATAAAATAAATTTGTTAAATTTAAAATAGCTTTAAATTTTTAATGAAACGATTTCTAACTTCTAATGCATAACAATTAAACTCTTAATTTTAACTTAGGTAAAAACCTATTGATTTAGCTTCTTAATCAGTATTTTTTTTTCATGAAATAGTACCAAGAACTTTTCCAACTGGGTGTAACTTTATACATATGTCAAGAATTTAAATCTTACAACTATTATCACTTCAAACTAAAACTTTCGAAAAGATGCTTAATTAAAGAATCCAAAAAGTTGTTATACATTTTGAGTATTTTACCAGACAACAAGTCCCACATTACCTTAATCTTACTTTAAAAAGTTTTCATATCAAAACTTTCAGAATGAACAACAAAAGTGGTAGACCTCGCTTGAGCTTTCTACATACTTTTCATTTCATCCTCTTTGTGTCCTTCTTCCTGCGTGTGCAATAAAAGAAGTCCAAGTCTTTGATGTCAGTTACCTTTTATTTTGTCTTTGGATGAATTAAATAACTGTGTCGGCACCCTTTTCCGCAAAATTGATCCAAGTCTTTCATAACCTGGCGAGATTATAGAAACGCGTAGTTCAAAATTATTTATAATTAGATATCTTTCTTCTCTTAAAATTACGCCTTCATTCATTATCATCTTTTCTATTATCCCCAGTTTTAACATTAGTTCATATAGGACAGTACTCACCCACATCTTAAGAAACCACCATGTTAGTGTTTTCAGACAATTTTTATTACAAAAACATCCATTGCAAAAATCAGAAAGTCATGATAAACAAGACCATATCACGTGTAATCGTTACAATTTGAAGAGAATTTTGGCTACCATGCAGAAACACTTGGCATGCACCTAGCGGAATCAAAAGTAATCTCTATAATGAAATAATTAATCGAGGATGATCTCCCTTCAAAGGTGAATTGGCAAAACTATACTTTCTTCTGCATCAATATTCAATATTCTCTCAGCCAGTAACATGTCATCGGGCGTAGTAACCTGCAAAACAGTTCGCATCAGTTTATATATTTTGCAACTGAAGTTAAGATAAAGTGCTAGAGTAACAACTTTTATTCGCAATAGTATGCGTAAATAAGTTATCTAAAAGAACGTGTTTTTGCTTTTAAGCCAAATATGTGGTTGAAATAGAACATGATTTAGGATCACATACGTAACTTTATAACGAGAAACAAATCATGTTCATAATAACTTCAGTAAAAAAAATTATACTCAAGAAAAGTAAAATAAAATCCTAGCTAGATAAAACTGGGGCCTTTTTTTTCTGCATCCCAATAAAATTCTTAGGCATCATTTAGAAATTCTAAAATGGATCCAGAAAGTCCATCCCGGAATGAATGGAAGGTGTGCTAGAGTTTTGTAGAATTCAAATAGAAATATCCTAAAATTGGTCCACCCAGCCGACTTCTATTATACATAACCCGACCCAAGATAGGTTATGAAAAAGGCCAAATTTTCCGGCTTCAAATCTTTTGAGTTTGAATTATTTGTTGGGTTTAGTCAGGTTAAAGTGAGTGCCGGCTACATATCACATCTTATGGGCAGCATATGACGTGAGTTACAATACAAGGCTTTGTATGGTTTCATTTCATAAATGGCTAATCAATAATCATTAAGGTTCCAAAGTCTAATAGGGAAGAAATAGGGAGATGTTTGCCTACCTTGATGTTGGTATAAGATCCTTCAGTGATAAAAACAGGATGCTTAAGGTGCTCAACAATTGACACATCATCAGTAACTTCAAGACCTTCTCTGCAAGCATGGTTGCGCATAAAATTCAAGTTAGATTCTGAAAAGGACTGCATCTTCTAAACGTTGATGTAATTAATAAAACCAAATAATATGTACTTGTAACTGCATATTCCAATTTAGTTGTGGGTTCTCATCCAACTATCCAACTAGTGTTTGCATAGCACTTGGGTCCATGTAAAATATGACACTACGACAGTATACTTCATACTTTGACATGGTACATAACAAAATAATAATAAGATAATGCTTCTAAAATGTATAAATAGTTTAAACTAAATTGAACATAAGAATGAGAACCTACCTGTTTACAAGCTCAAAGCCTTTCCTCAGCAACTCAGGCTTAATAACCTGTAAAAATGGACTGCATCTAAGTAATCGACCAAGTTCTCAGACAAAGATGAGATATATATATATATATATATATATATATATATATATATATATATATATATATATATATATATATATATATATTATTATTGACCTGTGGGGTCTGCATCTCCCATAGCGTTTTTCTGTCCAACGTTTTAACTACAAATGATTCACTGTTTGCCTGCAAAATGATTGCAAGACAAACATCAGTACCTTTACCCATCAATCAGAGTAAAGAAATTATATTCATGCATATATTAGCTATTCAGTATAACAATTTCAATCTAAAAAAGAAGACATTCTTGTTGCACAAATTTCATGTAGTTATTGCTACTCTATCAAGTATAAACTCAAGGAAATGAAGTAAAAACTGTCCACAGTTGAGCAGAAGCTACATAAATGTGAGGGAACAACGCACTTTCACTTATACGCAAATGTGATCCTAAAATTACATATAAAAAACAAAGTAGGAGAAATATAAAAATTAAGCGTCTGGATCATCAGATGCCACAATAAAAATGAAATAAAACATATTCAACAAGCAGGGAAAGGAGAGAATATAGCCACAAAAAAAGACAAACAAATATTTTACTTGAAAGGAAGACGATTTATCTTCATAAACTACATCATTGAAGATATGAAAAGTTCACTTTTATAGAAAAGAAAATTCATCAACCACTTAAACCAATTGAGGGAATTGATATTCGCATACCAACAAATAGTAAATACCTCTTTGATTGTGGCCTTCACAGGGACACCAAGAACCGCAGCCCCATTCAATAATCCATCTGTAAGGACCTAAAACAGAATATGAAGGTGTAATCTAAGCATCCTCTTACGTGATCCATTGAATTGTAAATCGAGAGAAAACCCAAAGGCAAGGGAGGGGATGGGTAGGTTAACTAATAAGCATCTGGAAGAATTCGAAAAATACCCGACCAAAAAAACAAACTATTTAAATCGAGTAAAATAGTACAGATACATATTGATACCATGTGGATCTAAATAGCATGAAAGCTTCTATATGAACTGTGGACTCTAGTGTGATTGTGAAGTTAATAACAACCCAGAGTTCTTTTCAGCTTTTGTTTGTTCCATTTAAATCACTAACATCAACCTAGGAGGTGAAGATACAGCACAGGATGCGGATATGATACAATTTAAACACAAGAATATAACAAATGTCATAAAACATTGGACCAAATATGACTAGAATACAATGTATTAAATCAATATAAAATTAACACAAAAATTGTGTTACAAGTCACCAAATTATATAATAATTCCAATTTGTAGTATTCACTTAGAAGTTTAAAAATAACAATAAATTATAAAATGCAGCCTGGCTAGGACTATTTGAAGTGTCCGTGAGATGTCCAATATGGATACATGCTTGAAGCTGATCAACACAGCATACTATTTTAAACTGTCTGTCCATCCCTGACACTAACATTAAGATAAAATTCAAAATTTTCCTAACTAAATAACAACTGGAAGACATGATATCTTCTGTATCTCACACACCCAACTAATGTAATATTGTTAAATTTCCTTAATGAATATGTAACTTCAAGAAAAAAAATCAAAAGCCAAATTAAATTTGTGCAAGAGAAATGTATTCGATCCAGACCTTTCTCACATCGCTTGATAACACCAAAGGTCTTGCAGAATCATGAACACAAACAAGCTCAGAGCTAGGATCAACAGCCTGAAAAAATAAAAAAGAACATCTAATAATTCAATGAAGGAATCAACAACTCAATGATACCACTAAAGGTTGTCAAACTTGAGAAACTATGTAAGCTCGTGAAGCTCCAGTTGAATCAACTCATAAACTTACAAGAGTCTGCCTATTATAAAAAGTAATATTAAAAAGCTTATGAATAACATATATGCATAGCATAATATTCTTAACAATAATTCAACTTTCAACTCCCTGGTAAAACAAGGTAGCAAACCAAAATAATATAAGTGTGATAGTACATTAGTAAAAAGATTGACTATTGTATATCAGTAAAAAGGGACGCAAGATGAAAATTTCCAAGGGCGGAAATATATAACATTACTGCATGTATTGCAAACTTCTTTTGCATTAGACGGGCGATATCCCCTCTTTCATTAATTTCATTCAATATAGTTCCGTCCCTGCTCAAATTTATCCAGAAAAGATTTTAGCAGCGTGTTAACTAGTTTTTTCTACCTAGAATTGCAAGAAAAAACTATATAGTTATCTCGAAAGATTTCCAAGAAAACGGCTTTCTTAGTCGGCAAAATCTTGGTTGTCCAACTAATAATAATTATTTGGGAAGAAAAAGGTAAAAAGTAAGTAGAATTAAACTAATGAAATGAAAGCTTGAAAATAACCCATTATTAAGATTTTAAAAACAGCACATTCCTGAAAGCCATTGTAAACAGAATCCTGTCTTTCTTTTCCAGGCAGTGCAAATTTGAGTTCCGCTTCGTAATTTCCCTTCGCATCTGAGCAAAAAAGAGTATTAATAACCAAGAGGAAGTACATGGTTTGCAAAAGAAATCAAAGCTAAAGGTGGGGGTAAACCTTCAAAAACGTCTCTGTACGAAGGATCACAAACCACAATGACTTCTTTCACTTCAAACATGTGAAAAAAAGTGTGGAAACTGCAAAGGATTGGAATACCCGGATCTCATTGTATCATAAAGTGATAAAAGATTATATAAAAACATCTCTACGAACAGAGTAACAAATCCGCACTAGTAGAGTAGACTTGTTTATGCATTGTTTGTGAAGGTACGCAGAATGCAATAATATATGGTTCGCATGAGTTATGTAGCATGTAATGATTGTTGAAATATATAATTGAAGCCATATGGAATAAAACATAAAGATCGAATAGGATTACCTAAACAAAGCAATGGGTTGACCGAAAAGAGGAAGATACTGCTTTGGTACGACAGCCTGTGATAGGAAAGAAATAGAATGAAATTGAATAAATTAGAAAAAAAATTGAAGAGAAGTGGGAAGGAAGTAAAAAATGGGATTGATAGATGAATGAATTTAGGAAGAAGAAGAAGAAGAAGAACAGACTCCCATCCTCTTGCCCTGCCCTCCGGCCAACAGGACAACCGACACACTTTTTTCTCTGACGACATCACCTCCAGACTCCACCGTCTGCTCCTACATAACACATTGACATCATTAAATTCATTCAGATACTACAACGGTGGAAGTTGAATCCAAGCACTGACTTGCAGAGGTTGAGGTTGAGACTGAGCAGAGCAGGAAATAAGGCTTGGTTTTGCATTTCTCTTTAAACAGATTTGAGTAGTAGGAGCAGCTGATGAATATGAAAGAAGCAAGAGTGAAGTAGAAAGCAAGGAGGAACAGGGAAAGAAAAAGAGAAGGCATTCAGAGACTTGCCTGTGTTTGGGAGTCTGTGAATCAGCGGTGGAAATGATAGAGACGAAGAAGACGAAGAAGACAAAGACGACGACGAAGAAGAAGAAGAACAGAGACGGAGATGAAAGGGAAGTGTAAAGGCGGCCATGTCTGACTCACTATGCCACTCTTCCTTACTGTTCCACACACACCACCCACCAAACGTTATTATTTCTTCATTTCTTCATGTGCTTCATCCACCGCAAAACCCAAGGCCCATTTCTATAATGAGTGACAAACAGAAATTTTGTTTTGCACTCCCATACTTTCTTTTTGAAGCCCATAAAAGATCATAAGGGTTGGCGCTAGGGATGTCAAAAAAATTCGTATCCACGGGTATCTGCAGATAAAACCTTATGGGTAAAAAATGGATATTAAAAATGGATACCCCGGATAACGAGTACGAGTATTTTTTATACCCGCATGTTAATGGGACGTGTACGGGTATCATAGTATTCGTACCCGTGGATATTCGTACCCATGAATACTCATACCCGTTATATTCTAATTTAAATTAAAAAATTAAAAAAAAAGATTAAAATATTAACACATTAATTTTGAATGGGTTATTTTTTATCAATTGGTTTAAAAAAATATTCATTTATTTGAAAACTATCATTCAACACTATTTAGATAGGGTATTTGCACTTTGTTTGAAATTTATAGATGTAATGTATTGTATTTTTATTTGAATTTATAGTTAAAATTTGTTGTTAAATATTTAATTTTTCTCTTTGTAAATACTCGTGGGTATCCGTGCGTATATGTAGATATTAAAAAAATATGCGGGTACCCGCATAATGGATACCTATGGATACCAGATGGATATTTATCCTGCGATTAAGGTACGGGAGAGCTACTACCCGTTAACATTCCAAGTTGGCGCCCTTACACATGAAAACTATACGGGTGTAGAAAGAAATGACCATAAAATGTATTAAAAAGAAAGAAGAATAATGGGTCTGGGCCTGGGTCGAGGAGAGCCCAATAAGGATGGAAAGAAAGAAAAGGGACAGAGAGTGCGAGAGAATCGAATTGGAAGAGGAAATGGGATCGGGAAAAAATACTGCAGAGTTCTTCAGAAGAAGGGATGCGTGGAGGAAGCATCCCATGCTCACCAATCAGTTCCGGCACGCCACCCCTGGCCTTGGCATCGCCCTCGTCGCATTTGGCTTCTACCTCGTCGGCGAACAAGTCTACGATCGCTTCAATGCCGATTCTCATGCTCACGTACTATTACCTTCCTCTCCTTCTTCTTCTTCTTAGGGTTTCCTCGTATTCTTCCTATTCCTATTCAATTCACTAATTATCCACACACTATCACTGTTGATTGAATATGATTTGTTATATTTTCTTCTTCTTGCAGGTGAAAGCCGATAGCCACCACTAATCTCAACTATTGGATTCCATCGTCGCTTTCACTCTTTCATAATAAGCTTTGTCTTCATCCATGTTCTCGCGGCCTTCACTGAATGTATAAATTCAGGATATGTTGCCTTTTTTGCCACTCAGTATGTCTTGTATGGCTACATTTTATGTCTTCTTGCATCGTTGACATTGCAATATACTTTTTTTCTTTCGCATTCCTGTTTTTGCCTGTATGCGCCTCAATGGCTCCGCCTTTTTCATAAAACATCAAATTTATTCCTTTACGTCTCAACCATCCCTTAACTTGTTATATTCGTGTTTCCAACATGTGCTAACTGTGAGCCGATTTACCCCCTAACCTATTAGGAAATAAAATTGATCAGTTGTTTTGGGATTGAATTTACCTTCAGTGATGTCCAGGACTGGATTGATGCCAATTTTACGGACCAAAAATTGAGGTTTAACACAAGGTATGTGAAATTCCCTCTTACGAGTGTGGAAGAAAACTGAACTGTAGGAGTAGTGTCTTTTTTTGGTTTGGGTAATTGAATTGGACTTCTCCGTTGGAGTAGTGTCTTGGTTCGGGTTGCTGAATTGGATGCTTGACTCTAGCCTCCTCTGTTTCGAAAACCAAATGCATTTATAACAGAAGAGAAATGTCAGTAACACACTTTATTATTAGTTAAAATCTATTGGAAAATGCAAAATTTTGTTGGTCTCACTTTTATGAGTCTCACTTATGATTCTTATTATTGAATTTTATCTGATAATAGTGTGCTAGAAAGAGTGTGTCTAAGAGTTTGTTGTTGACACGCTCATCTAGATCAATTAATCGCTCGGAGAATTCAACTAAAGAAATGGCAGTAATCAGAATCATGACCATGATGTAATACAAAACCAATTACAGTAAATCAGCAAACGAAAAAGAGGGGGAACTAGCTTATTTCGTTGTGTTTATCTTGATCTAAGCTTGCACTTTCCCGACCTTTTCTGATGATAGTGTTACGAGTCTCACTTTTAAGTTAGATAAACTGCTTGACTTGATATTTGAGTCATAAGACCCTTCCACCTAATACATTAGTCTCTTGAGTTAGCTCTCCTCTTGATTTGAATAGCTATCGGTGTTTTCATTGTGAGTGACACTACGAAAGAGAGTACATATAGATTGATTAAGGTGTAAACCTAGTACTGATAAGAGACTGAAGTCGTCAATAAGGTGAAAGTTTGTCCCCAATGGGTTGAGGTGACAATGTTACGGGTCTCGTATCGAATAAAATGAGTTACTTGAGATCATACTTAAAGCTTGAGTGTCTCTTTCTTAATTAATAGATCAGTTTTTTGAGTTGGACTCTCCTCTTGTACATAAGTCCTAACAATAAGGTAGACATAGAGTCGATGGTTAAAACCGACTCAGACGAGTGCAGTATGATTCTAGTATCGAAAGTCTTCCTGGCAAGGGTTCCAGGTAAAACGTGTCCCATTAAGAAAGAACGGTGATACAGAAAAAGGCAGAAAAGGAGCGTGGTTGGAAATGTTTTCGCTGGAAGGGGGTGTACCAATATGGTTGAAGGGACTCATCCTTGAAGGAGAGATTGTTAGGAATCCAAGTATGAATCTAAGTTTCACATTGACCAGAAATGAGAAAGTAGAGCACTATATAAGAATAAAGACCTATAAATCTATTACTTTAAGGTTTTGGGTTGAAATGATGTCAATGTCTTATATAGTTGGGTTCAGGTCTCATTGATGTTGTATCTCCAGTGAAACTCCTGTAAATCCTAACACTATGTACCCATAAAAGGGAACTGAATATCAAGCTCACATTATGTTATTTTAGATAAATTTCACATAACATGACGGATAACAAAATTTGGGACTTTTGTTTTAAGCAAAACTGTAAATCATGCTAACACCCCATGTCACGGATAACAAAATTTGGGACTTTTGTTTTAAGCAAAACTATAAATCATGCTAACACCCCATGTCAGTTGATTCGTGTAATGTTATTATCCACTTCATACTCTATTAAATTTAGGGTGCACAAAAATATTAAATGAAAAGAGAAATAATACTGACAAACAACTATTTTTGGTAAGAAAAACTCTAAAACGTTATTACTTTATTTTTGTAACTTTTACAAAAATAAAAAAAAAAATACTCTATTTAGTCACTTTGTCACCAAATTATTTGTCAAAAAATCATTCTTGTTTTAAGAATCACATCACTCTAAAAAAATCTTTTGATTTTTACATGTGAATGTATGGGAGAACCAAGAACTGCGATACCCACCATCATCACTGTGTTTTAGCAATAACTTTGAAATCTAGTTGACATTAAATCTTTGAATATATGAAAATTTTCGTTGTAATATTTTACCTGTCGGTATTTTTTCTATGGTTAGTACACTGCTACATACCAAAACAAGACAAGATGCAGGACAGCAAATTGATGAACAACCAGCCCAAGAATTTGCTTATGTGCACGAGTAATTTTTCATTGATTGATAGGCAATTGCTTCCTCCACCTCATCAAATTTCTTCTATCACCCCCCAACCCCAACCCCCCCTCCCTCTTTCGGAAAATCCTTTCCTTAAAAGAATGGGATGTTTGACTTCAGGAAAAAAATATTTCGGAATTGTTTATGGTGTTCCGGAAATTAAAATTCTGGAAATGATAAGGGTGGAGGAAGAAAATAATGGCATGCAGTTAGTAATTGCCTGATTGATATTAGGAATTGGGTTCTTTGAAGCTGAATTTCGTCAAAGAAACATGGTTTAATAGCTGATGTTATCTCACGTCAATGATTAGAAGTTTCTTCAAATGCAGACACAAATGTGACAATAACGGGGAAACACCACTTCGTTGCTACTACATGATTTGAAATAAACACTGGAAAGAGCAATACTATTTAGTTCCAGTATTTTATAATGAAAAAAAATGACCTCTTATTTTTTTCATATATTAACATCCCGACAGGGCATCACGAAATGATTAGAAACCTCTCTTTGTCGCTAATTTTGATGTGCGCATCAGCACTACTCAAATTGCGTAGTTTCATTATTTTATTTCTATATTAAATAACTGAGATCCATATAATGATTTTAATTGGTTACTTATTTTCTTTTGTCATATTCACACATGCAAAGAATACTGTCAAATTGAAAAGGGTCCATGTAAGTAGTACCATTTTTCGTTTTTGCAAACTTCACTCTGTTCTAGATGTCGCAGCACTTGTGACAGCCAAACAAGTTTATGCATATTTATTTTTTGTTGATTTTTCGCTGCAACTTGCATGTGCCGAAGATTTTACTTTTGTATGAAATAGAAGTTATAAAAGTCTTATTATTAGTAACCAGAAATTGATTGCGGCAGTAGCTACAGTTCATAGGCATAAGAGCTAAGAAAGAAGGTGATGTATATAGAGTTCCATTATTGCTCTGCAGCCGTTGCAGCAACATATCTGCATAATCAATTTTTTTATGCATTCATTTTTAACAACCATCAGAGCATTTGTTTGATACAAGACCTCTTCATGCCTAGGAGTACTACAAATAAGCCATAATTTGTATGTGTGAAGTGAAATTTTTATAGATAAGTACTGAATACAAATTTCCTTGTGAAACTGATTTGTGATTTTTCACCTCCATTTCTACCGCAGTACCCACACACTCAAATGAGAATAAAGAATAAAGAATTGCAATAATTTCATTGCCAATCTTTCTCACTCGATGCCAAAGATCAAACATAACGCAAGTCAACATCTGTAGTAACTTTCATATATCTAAATTAGTGTCCAGAGACAATTTTTAGCCCCAGAATCCATATATACTAGATGTTTAGATGTATATACTAGATGTTTAAGATGCATATATATACTAATAAAAATCATAATTTTTTTTTATTAAGATGACATTTTATTATAAAATATTTTAAAATTTCTAAAAAAGTAATTACTCTTTTAAGATTTCTTATCCAGATACATGTATGAGATGTTCTCCTAGAACAAATGACTGATATTTTGGAAGGAAAACTATTCATGGACCCTCAAAAGATGCACTAACACTTAATATATATTTAAAAAGAACAATAATAATAGATTTATAGGTTATGTACTGAAATAGATGTAAACAAAATTAAGGTGTATGATTATTCTTTTGGGAAACATTAACCAATATAAAATTCTTGCTCTCTCAAAACTATGATATCTTTCATATAATATGTATTAGTTCTCTTAATAAAATAACGATAGTAATAATATCAATGAAAAGTATAATATGAATAAAGATAATATCACTACATATACATAATGATACTAAAACGTAATTAATTCATAACATCAATGTAATAAAAACACATTAACAAATTATGGCTGTGATGTTCTAAAAAATGATAATAATTATAGTAAGAAAACGTAGACTGAATCTTTGGGCAAGCAGTGGTGAGAGAGATGCAGATGAATGCAAGCAAAAAGAGGTTTGTGTGTACTTTTGTTTGGTTGTCTGAGACTGAGAAGTTTTCTTACACGCCACATCCATCTTCACCAGAACATAACAAAACATAACATTTTGAGTTCACAAGCTTCAAGTAAACGCATGATTGCATGACATTAGATTCCCCTTATGGTAACATTACTATGCTACACTATATCACTGTCTTTTCATTTCTGCTTCTGTTACACACCAAATCCTTCTTTCTTCTTTCTTCTTCCTTCTGCCAAATCCCACACAAAACAAAACCATTCAATACACCCACGTTCATAGGGAATTGGATTTTGTATTTTCTTAATTTATTGCACCTACTGCACCACCAACCCACTTTTTCTGCTAACTTCACCATTCACCTTTCACCACTCATCACAACAACGCAACTTAATAATAAACTCCTAAAAAGTCAGCTCTGCTATTTCTAATTCCTAGTTATTGCACATCGGCTCCTCCATGGCTTCCCTCATTACACATCACGAGATGCACTTATCACTCTGCTATTACTTTCTTCCACCATTTTTCTTTTCCCATCTTCAACGTCACTGAAACATGAGATTAACACAACAGGATTTCGTCTTTGTCGTTTAAGGTTGCAATTATAAGATGTTTGATTGAAGATAAGATGTGTTAGAATGAAAAAATAAAAACAAAAATGTTTGAGTCATTGGAGGAGGAAGGTGGTGGGACCATGGAAGATGCACACTTGAATGAAAAAGTTGAATGAAATGCAGAGAGAGATCATGATGATGCCATATTTCGCATGCGTACGTCTCTCTCACTTCCATCGCTGCTATTTTTTAATTTTAATTTAAGATTTCACTGTTCTTCGTTTATTTCGTGTAAGCCATTTTTAACCTTTTTACACCAATACCTTCTTGCCCAACTTATTTTGTAGCACCACATAATTTCACATCAAGTATTTCTGTGTCTATAGTCAAAAATAAAAACCTTTCGTTCACGGGAAATAGATGTCTTCAATCATGTTCAATTACTCCAAACTTCAAATTACTAAAACTACTTTGATATCAATCATTTAGTATGTTCCTACCCTATATACATTAACGAACTATTATATTAACTACGCTAAAAAATTCATTGCAAACTAAGATTTTAATAATGTTAATGAATATACATTATTATAATATATATATATATATATATATATATATTAGTTTATTATAATTTTTTATCTAATATTCACTAAAAAATTATATTAAGTAAAAAAAATTGAATATGAGGTGTTTGAGGTTTTCTCTGCATGAGGGTTTTCTTTTATGATCCAAGTCTCATCCTCTCGTACACAACAAGAAAATTCTCGATTAGAAATTAATTTTCGAAACAAAAAAATAGTTAATTACCATAATAACCAATTTAAATATCAATTTACAAAAAATTATTGGTTACTAAAATAGTTACTATTATAAATAAAAAATTATAATTGGTCACTAATTAATTAGAGACTAATTAGAAACTAAGTCATTTTGGTAGCTAAAACCTAGGTGGATAATTTTTAATGATTAATTTCCTTTGGTAGTCAAAATCATGGTAGCTAATTTTAAAGATCAATGTAGTAACAAATTATAATTTTTTATTTATAATAGTGACTATTTTAGTAACCAATAATTTTTAGTTTTATAAATTAGTATGTAAATTGGTTACTGTAGTTACTAATCATTATTGGTCACTACTTAGAAGTTTTCTTATAGTGATACTTCAACTTCTGATATAACTTCTATTGGAAGGAATATTCATGGTTTTAGATCAGGTTTCTTGAGGTTTTCCTTTGTAATGAGTTTTCTTTATGGCTTGAGCCTCAATTTTGTCGTCTAGTTGCATCGGTCACAATTTGCCCATAATTAAATGATTTTAATCCAACAAACTAAACATGGTTGAATTAAGTAGAATCTAAACAAATTCAAAACAAGATAAGTATTAAAGTTGTCCTAGAATTCATTTAATTAGGGCACTTATCACGGCTCATCCTTCACCTTGTCTTCCTTCTTCTTCTCCACTTTCTGCTTTCACTTTTTCTTCTTTCTTCCTATTTCTTTTTATGTTCCTCACTACCACCGCGCCATGAATAAGCCACCACAACCATGTTGTCGTTGCTCCTCTAACATTTCTTCCTTCCTCCACCTTCTCCTTTTTTTCCTACTTCTCTTCCTCGTCCTTCTTCTTCTTCTCTTCCTTTTCTACTCTTTGTTTTTCTACCACCAACGTAATTTATAATATCTATCTTTACAGATTTGGATGGAAATTTTGACGTTCTTTATACCGACGAAAAAATTGGTTAGTAATATGAATTTTAAATTACAAACAAATTTTATCATCGGATTTTAAAATATGTAACCACAGACAAATTTTATCTGTCGATAATTTATAATATATCCATATTTGGGCGGGAATTTTGCCACTCGTTTTATCCGGGGTAGATGAATTCTAAATCTGAAACCCTAAATACTAAATCTTAAATCCCAAACCATAAATCCTAAACCATAGACTTTCAACCATAAATTCTAAATTATAATGGGCATCGTACAAAGTATTTGAAATACAGAAAAAAATACCATTCAGGTAGTATTTCCAAAGGAGTTGTGAAAGGATCTGTTGGTTCACCAATCATGAATGGTTCTAGAACTGCTATGCCTATTTTATAGGCAATAGTACCTAGAATTACTACTGAAAAAAAGATATAAAAGATCGTTAGGTTAGCGGGTTCTCCATAATAATTATGACTCATTCCCTTAGTTAATTTAGCTCTTAATACAGGACCATTCAAGTCAAGATTTTTGTTATTGGGATAGATGAATTCTTATAGATCCATTTTTCAAAAGAATCGGATATGATAATTTTTTCTTCATCCGACTTGAGCATTAATCAAAATTTTATTCAATTCTATCTATAGAATAAAATAGAAAAAATATGTTATCCACGTATATGATGATTCTAAATAATAAAAGAAACTCGATTCTATTTTCTTTTTCCAAAGTTACAATTTTATATAAAAAAAAATTCAGTTCTTTTAAAGTAAATTTTAGTAAACGCGAAAAAAAAAACTCTTGATACTTTTTATGTACAAAGAATTTACTTTTTTACTAACGTAACCTAATTTGCATTATTCTTTAGATCTACTTTGTTCACTCCAATAGTATCCAAAATCAAACCAATGCATAGAAAATGAATGTGTTGCCATATATATATATATATATATAGTTCAACACACAAAAGAATTAACATCACTTTTAACTCAAAATCTAATGACATTAGGTCTATGAATTTATTTCTCTTATAAAGTGTTTAACTTTATTATTTTTAACCAATGTGACACTTAGAAATCAGATCTATATAAATAACGACATTAGATCTTGGATGAAATGTGGTGTTAATCCATTATGTGGATTATCATCAATTTTTTTAATGGATTGATTAAGAAAAGTTTATATATTATATATATCTAACAATCCAACCCACAAATGAATTAATATCACTTTTAACCCAAAATCTAAAAACATTACACTACAAAAAAAGTGATATTAAATGGCGACATTAGATTTTGGATGAAAAGTGGTATTAATCCAATATGTGGATTGCGATGAGTTTTTGTTTTTTAATGGAATGATTAGGAAGAGATTATATATTATTATATAAATATATCAATCCAGAAAACAATGGAATTAACACCACTATTCATCTAAGATCTAATGACATTAGATTTATAGATTGATTTTCATATAAAGTGTTTAATTTTATTATTTCTAATTAATGTGAGACTTAAAAATCAAATTTATATAATGATTTTATTATATTTTTCAATCTAGTATTTATTGAAAATTTAAATGTAATTTTAAGTTTCATATTAGATAAAAATAAAAAGTTGAGCAACAAAACCCATATAAATAACGGTATTAGGTTTTGGAATAGAAGGTGTGTTAATCCATTATGTGGATTGTGATGAATTTTTTTTTAATGGATTGATTAGGAAGAGATTATATATTGTATAAATATATTCCATATTTTATAACAATCTGATCCACTAAGGAATTAACATTAAGGAATTAACATTACTTCTAACATAAAATATAATGACATTAGGTTGATGGATTTGTGACTAACGTGGATCTTAGAAATCAAATTTATATAATTTCTCTCCCAATGATATTTTGTTCTGGTTACTATCCAGCACAATTTTAATATTTAAATTTTCCGGAGTTATTGAATACAAAACTTGTGAAGGAGAACGATTTGACATTTAATCTGAAAGTATTATAGCGAATAGTATTTTCTTCTTCTTTTTTTCACAATTGTCCAACATTAGAAGAAAAAAAAAGTCGGAGCTGGAGTCTAAGAATATCGTTATAGTAGAGGATGTTGAGTGTTGAAAGGTTGAATACTAGCACTAGCAGGAACAAACACGTAGGACTTTTTTCTGAAAGTAGTTGACTTCATTTTATATAATATGAGAATGTTAAAAAAATAAGTAGGAAGAAGAATGAACAATTCATAACATATTGATTAAAAGTTTTCAACACGAAACATGTCTTCAACAGTATCTATTGTTACTGTGTGTAGGATGGAAACTACATTGCCAGCACAACAGAAAATGGTGGAAGAAAAGACAAATACCTCTAAAGAAAAAAATATTGATGATTGTTGTGGAGTTTAGGTTAAGACAAACGAGAACAAGTTGATGCAAACAAAAAAATAAAATAAAGGACTTAGATTGAATAAACACATTTCCCTTTTATAGTATTCATATATTGATTAAACACATTATCCATTAGGTGTAATTTGCATGTGTTTTCATTTAACGATGACGTTAAATATTTTGTGGTTTAGAAAAGTTGAAAATTTGAATATTTCTGAGATTGCAAATACTTAATTGACATATACATAGGTGAGGCACACGAGCATTCACCGATGCAGTAGAGTGTTGTAGCTAAGATTACGTGAGTGGATTAAAATAGTAAGAAATTGATGAAATCACAGGAAAAAGAGAAATGAAGTGATAAAGTATTAATGAGTAACCTAGATGGATTTGTGAGGCTAGTTGTGTCTTACCTGTGTGGAAGGAAAGAAGAGATAGAAAGAGAGAAAGAGAGAGAGCCTTAAATATCAAATGAATTGTCATGGTCTTTAGTTCATTCTCAATAAATGAGTTCATATGAATGAATGCATAAAACTGGTCATGTTTTTCTTCATTTAGCATAAATGCAATAATAATGACAGTGTTCAAGTATTGGTTTATGGTCCCCCCAACTGAATCAAAATGGTCAGTGTCTAAAACCCATCACCTTCTCTCTCTCTCTCTCTCTCATGCACCTTATCATTCATTAAGATCTAGATAGGATTATTCTATCCACTTTTTCTTCCAGATATGCATTCAATACATAAGCCAAATCAAATCAATTTCAAAACCTTCTTACCCTACCAAATTTTATATATCATCTCACCCAGTGCTGATATTTTGACAGCATTTCTTTACTTATGCACATGTTAATCTTTTACCAGAAACAGAAGTTCAACCGTGATATGACTCAGCGTGACCTTACATCATATGTGCTTGATCTTTCTATCCAAAGTCAAAATATATATTTTCTTCTTGGTTTCAGAAAACTTTATCATTGGTCAACCTGTTATTACTTGTTTGTAATTATTCAAACTGCAGGATCATAGCTAATTAACTTTCCCAACATTGGAAGGGAAAGTGTTTGATGAAATTAAATTTGTACTATGTGAAGAAAAGTTTATGCGAGAGGGTGGTGCATGAACATGGAATATGGTATGGATGAGAAAATAAAGTTGTAACGAACATGAACATGGATAGGATGTTTGTTTGGTAATATTATTCTCATTGAATTTTTTGGTTCGTGGCGTTGTCCTTCATGTTAGCTGGAAGATGGTGGTTGGAGAAGAAATTAAAGTGGAAGGGATATAAAAGAGCCGTGTACAAGGAAAAGTGTTGGCTTTTGTCGATTTGGTTTTGGTCATAATGTTAACAATAATGGTTTATGTGTGTTGTTTGAAGATGGCGTTACTTTGAATCTTATGCCATGGCCACGTAGAAAGTGGGGGTGGGGTGCCCCATTTGTTTGTTGTGTATGGGTCTTACTCTGTTAACTGGAGACAAAAATTAAAAGCAGTGGGAATGTTCCCAACGGCTAGTCCTTGCTTTTTCAGTCGTTTTTAAAAACAAAAGGAAACACATTGATTCATACAAAAACAGATTCTATGATAAGCAGTGATGTTTTGAAGAGATGATAGAGACGTGGTTTTGATGTTGTGCATTTGGTGCCTAATTTGATATTTTTGAAAGTAGTGTGAAGGAAGAATGTGATGAAGAAACACAATGAGTGGAGGCTGAAGTAAAATGATAGTCCAGTCTGGCAGATTGAGTTTGAAAGGAAAGAAATTGGTTACTCTGAACAATTGAGACATAAGGAACCAAAGCAAAGAAAAGAGTTTGGAAGTGTGCATATATGCTTTTGAAAGAGTGTAAAATGATCCTTTCCTCATATGACACACACACTGAAAGAGAAAAGTTGTCCATGAGTATGAAGGTAGCAAGAATGATATGATAGCAATACATTGCACTCTGCAACATCTCATGTGTCTGTCTTTTGCCAAGACACATGCACATTGCAACATTGTTGAGTGCTTAGGTTTTTGTTAATAATAACAATCATTCATTCATGTGTATGTGTGTGCTTAAGACCATAAATCTGTGCAACCCCAAACAACACCAGCCCCCCACCCACCTACACATTCACACAAAACAAAATAAATTCAAAGAAAGAAACAAAAACTTCAAATGAGCAAACACTGGTGCATGATTTAAAACACATGTGTTTGTAGCTTTAAATGGAAAGCAATTATTATAAGCTGTCTTCATCATGACAAGCATGTACAAAGCAAATCATCCAAAGGGAATGCTCAAATCGAAGCCAAGTTCAGTAATTTGATTCGTTAATGGAAAATGATTGGCTTAACAAAGGTACCACTTGTTTCCTAAGACAAGGCATCTAGGAAAACACGTTGGTATGTAGAGTGCAGAGTAGGATGATTAGAAGAAGAAACATCATATTGCAAAATTATCAAGAGGATCTAGTTGACCCGGAATAATCTGCTTTTCAATTACATCCAAAATTCCTTACTTTTCTTGTTTACTTTGGACATTCAACAATTTGTTTTTTAATGCAGCAGAAAAAGGTTTCAACTTTTCATTCAGAACATCTGCTACTCTTTATATAATATTCCTTCCATTTGTCTGCTTCCTAAAAGAAAAGAATAAACCAGAAATCAACACTAACCTAACTTTAAATCATGCATGATGTAACAACGCATACATCTTCTTCTATGCATTTTGATAATTTCAATGCACCACCTTTTCCTGTGTTGTATGTGTACTTACTTTTACTATTCTTTGCTCATCTTCTCTAAATTGCCGATTAGTTTTAAAAGATAATATAGATTAAATGGTATATTCTTCAATTCACTACTGAAAATTATAGATATAAACTAGTACATATACGTGCACAACAACAATTATAAAATTGTAGAATCTCAAGTTACATTTTAATAAAAAAGTATTGCTTGCAACAGATATTTAAGTATTGGATTAGAATAATTTTTTGTACTTGTGTAACTAAGTGATTCAAAAATCTTATTAGGTTGTTCATCATTTGATGTTTTAATTGTGTTATCGGTATTAGGTGTATCTTATTTGAATGACTTTGTATTTAACATTACACAATATCATTACATATATCTCTCACCACACTCATAAAATATCTTAGTAGCATGATAAGTATCAACAAATATAATTATACTGTCATATAATATATATATATATATATATATATATATATATATATATATATATATAATATATTTGACATCTCTCTCGCTTGAACCTTCACAAGACACATAAGTTACTATTATCCTCTCTTTGTCACTGAAGTGTTATATCAACACTTGAACAATGAGACTTCTTGTGTAATTCAACAATTTTCAAAAATATTAAGCACATAATCTCTTTAACTTTATCACATTGTCGCCTCTTATTTGAAAATAACATGTTTATTAGCAAAACAAACAACTATAAGCTTTCATATTTCACAAATCACGATTACCCCTTACTTGTAATGTTGTTCCCATAACTGATGAGACATGAATTCAATCTACACATGAGTAATCAACATCACTTTCAATAAAAAACAAAAACTTTAATGTTGTGTTTGGATTAGGGTGTGAATTTGCGTTGATTTGAGTTGATTTGTAGGTAAAGATGATTTGTAGGTAAAAATGAGATTGTTTGGATTAAGGAAAATATGGTATGATTTGAGTAGATATAAGTGAAAAGTGTATGAAAGTATGTGTATGATGTGATTGATAAAATTTAATAAATTATAATTTTTAATAGAGTAAATTGTATGATTACCATTTTACCCTTCAATGTAAATAAAATAAATGATATAAAAATAAAATTAAAAAATATTATTTAAAATTAAAAAAATAGAATTTATTGATATTATCATTAATAACTTAAAATAAATATTATCATTCTCAATGATAACTTAAAATAATTTATAGTATAGACTATTAAATTTATATCTACACATTTATTTAAATTTATTTTATTTTATATAATTCATTCATTTACAAAAGATATTTATTTAAATAATAATAATAATAATAATATTATTATTATTATTATATAATACTAATTATTATAATAATTATTATTAATATTTTAAAAAATAGTAATTAAATATATATATA
>Ga0209589_1002287_pt1 | contig 33015 bp, 16 predicted proteins | sample CowpeawhiteBW_FD_187525 | JGI IMG/M metagenome (GOLD analysis project Ga0209589, IMG submission 187525) | Root nodule microbial communities of legume samples collected from California USA - Cow pea white BW (SPAdes) (version 2) | ecosystem: Host-associated > Plants > Roots > Nodule | place: USA...
CACTCGCTCAGGCGAGGAAGCTTAGCCTAAGCGAGACAAGCCTGATCGCTTAAGCTAAGGCTTCTAGCCCAAGCGAGTTTAGTGCAGTTTGTGGGTATTGTTTGTACGCATTTATGAGAACGTGGATTAGGAGATGCTGTGCCATGAGCGGGTAGGTTCATGGAAGGTGATTGGCATGTGATGGTATGAGCGGGGAGGTTCATACTCAATTATTCTCCTGTGAGGATACGAGCGAGGTAAGTTTGTATGTTCCGTGCTCACAGTTGAGAGATGCTGCGTGCGGAGAGGTACGTAGCTGGTGGATCACATGTGTTGGACTACGGGCGGGCAGGTCCGTAGAGTAGGATTACGAGCGGGGAGGTTCGTAGAGGCTGGACCACAAATGGGAAGGTTCGTGTGAGCATCATGAATCCTGAGTCCATGGCTAACTTTGTTGATTAAATTGGAGTTTACAAGCCTTGGGGGTATTAAGGATGTGATTAGGGTCTAACTATGAGAATATAATTGGGTGTAATTGTATTGTTTACCTATTATGTTTCTTATATTCTGTTGAGCTCACCCTTTCTATTTGTGCTTGGCGATGATCGTGTAATTCTTTACACGAGAGCAGTTTATGATACAGGTGATGCTGCTAACACCTGAGATGGAGAGAGGGCTATCCTAGGGATTTTGAGTTAGGAAATTCTTAGGGTTTTCATTGTTTGTCAGATTTTGAAAATTGTAATAAAAGTACTATTTAGTTTCCTTTAAATTTATAACGCTATCATTATTGTGTTAAATTTTCCCGCGTTTTGGAAGTAATAAAGTGCAACATTTGAACTCATTTATTATTATTTATATATTGATTTATTTAAATTAAGAAATTTCCAGTAAGGATATTACAAATTTTCTTTCAGAGATAAACTGAAAAAAAAATTGACAGATTTTGCAAATGCAATATCTAATGATGAGCAGTTAGTTATGGGCAAATCTTCTTTGAGAGAGAAACTGTAAAAAACTTTTTAAAAATGTAGTTTGCAATAAATTTTCTTTTTGATTAGTGCAATTTTGACAACATACAATATGAAAGACTAGGGGAAAATAGGATTTATGCTTTTTATACCAATTCATTTGTAAACGTAAAAATCTTTTTAAAAATGTACTTTGTAAAAAATTTTCTTTTTGATTAGTGCAATTTTGATAACATATTAATATGAAAGAGATCAGGGGGAAATAAGATTTATGCTTTTTATACCAATTCATTTGTAAACTTCTACGTCGAATTCTTGATCAATTTGATAAACTTTCCTTAAGCATGCAAAATTTTGAAAAGATACAAATGAGATTTTTTTGAACTCAATCACTTCTAATGTTATTTGGATATATAACTCTTAACTGAAAAATTAAGTATTGTTCAGATGATATCCACTCCCAGTTAAAACTTAAGTAGTGTTTGAACAATAATCATTCATGACTAATTCCACTAATATTATTTGAACAACAATCTCTCCTCATCAAAACCTAAGTCTACCATACAAATAGATTCGATAATAGAGAAAATTGCAAAGTGCTAAAAAAAACATGCATATGGCATTTTTAATAACTATAATAATTTACATGTATAGTATGACTATTTTAATTGTCATACTATTGGTGAAAAATATGACACTTGAAAATATCATTTTATAATAAATCTTTATTTTTTAGACATCTTATATTTCCCTCTCTTTTTTTTATGTTCCCTCTCTTTCTAATTTTTCTAATTTGACATCCTCTATCACTACTATAAATTCTAATATTACATGGAAATTTTCTTGCAAATTTGTTAAAAAAATTTGCAAGAAAAGACTTTTTCCTGCTATTTTTTGTAAGAATTTTAATTGGCAGACAATTCCTTCGTGGGTAATTATTTCCTACAAAATTATAAAATTCGCAAGTATTTCCTACAAAATTTGTTGCGAAAAGTGTTTTATACAAAATATTTTGCAAAAATATTGGCAGCAATTTCCTGCAAATTTTTTTTTCATAACAAAATTTATAAGTATTTCTTACAAAAAAAATTTCAAAACAAAATATGCAAGAAATATGGATTTTTTTAGCGAGTCTAAAAAATTTCAACCTAACTCAACTCACTTATTAGCGAGTTTAAAAAATTCGAACCCGATCCGATCCACCACGAGTTGGTGGATTAAACGAGTTGGTCCACTCACAAGAAAAATTCTATTTAACTACAAAAATTAGTGAGAAAAAATATTAGTAGCTAATCTCTCTCTAATTTGTGAGAAAATAATGAAAAAATAAAACTGTAGCATGTCTAAATAATTATATATTTTTTTCATCAATCCCAAAAAATAAATGATAATTTTGATTAAAATCTAAATAAAGTTAAGACATATTATAGGCTCTTACGTTCATAGAAGCTATTCAATGTAAAGAAAAAGTACTAAAAAGTAAAAAAAAAAAGGGACATTAAGTTGATAATTGCGACTTCGGTGGTGCGTCATTTTACAACTTTTATTTTATATATTTTTACACAAACTTATTTATTTTAAATGTCCATATAAAGTTGTATAATTCATTTCAGAAAAAATTGGATAAGTTACACTAATTTAGAGAGAGAATTAGAGAGAGAAAAGGGAAGCTTTTATTTGAATCCCAAGCACCAAAGAAATTATTAATTTAACGAGGTTCACTACTACCGATACAAACCAGTTTGTGACTTGATGAACATGTTGTATCTATGTCTTGTTCATTTGAATCCATAGTTTAGTTTGCAATTGGCTTCTATTTAGAACAATTAGAACATGTTTGACACTAATGCTTTTTTCATTCAAGGATAAAAACATTGTTACATTAATGTTTAGGTTAAATTAGTTAATACACTTTTTGTTAAAATATTATGAAGGGTTAAATATGTTTTTGTCCCTTAACTTTCAGTGAATTTTGGAATTTAGTCCTTCATCTTTCGAAATGCGTGGATTTAGTCATTTTAATCAAATTTTGTTAAGTTTATTTGACATTTCAAACGTGTTTCATAATATTATTTGACTTAACATAAAAGCAAAAATGTGTCAAACAATATAAATAACTCAAATATAATCCTGAAATGTGTACGAAACATCAAATAAACTTACCAAAATTTGATTAAAATGACTAAATCCACGTATTTCGAAAGATGAAGGACTAAATTGGTCTAAAGTTTCAAAATGGACCAAAAATATATTTAACACTATTCTAAATTTGTAAAATCTAGTATGTGTTTGGGCTGTTATTTGAGCATCACATGAAAATGTTATTATCAATTTTTAATATGCACAATTTCATTTAAATTATATTCCTCAATATATAAATATTTATGATAAAATTACTCCCATTTAATTTATATTAATTTTAAACAACCATATCTCAATTTAAACTAGTTTTATAATGTGAAATTATTACTCAATTTATTTAAAATAACCCCCAAAATTTTATTTCATCTTAATTTCTAAAATCATATTTTAATTTAATATATTTTTATTAATATTAATTTCTTTCGATTTAAATAATCACTCACATCCCATTATAATATAATTTACATTATTTATAATTTAAGTTAAATTATTTTTATATGTAAGATAAAATAGTAATTTATTATTTTTATCAATTAAATTATTTGTCATTCACTAATTTTTATAAACTTTCTTCTTATTTATCTTCAAATTTCTCTATCTTTTCCTTAATTCAAACAATCTAATTTTCATCTTTCTTTCTCCTCAAATCTGTTTAAATTCACTCTTTCAAATCTATTCCCGAAAACAAACACAAGTTATAAGAGCGTGTAGAAAGGTTATTAGAATTTACGTAAGTCTTGCTTCAACAGTGTGGAGGAGTAATTAGAAGAATTTTTGGACAATTTTGTTTAAAAATTACCAATTTAGAACTTTTTCTCTAGGAAAAGTGAAAAACGTGATTTTTACATGGGAAACATATATGAATTATACCACATAGTCTGAGATAATTATGAAAACCATCATTAAAATTATTAGTAAAATTATGTAGCTGTGTAAGGTGGTTATATCCTATATTCCTAGATTATTGGTTTATGAAGTACAGATATTTTAGAAGTGATGTATTTGTATTATATTTTAGATTTCATATTTGATTTGGGGTTTTATAGTTGGAAATATTTTAGTGTGTTGATGTTGTTGCTCACTGGATCTTCATTAAATAATTTTTATAATGAATCCGTGTAGTATATTAAAAGAGTAGATTTTTTTTTTCCAATACCAATGTTCGGTGGTTTTAATTATATACTGATTTTATTTTATTTTTATTAACAAAGAATAAAATAAATAATAGAAAAGCACTTAAAAAAATGCTAAAACTATATACTCATTGAAATTTAATAACAAAACTAACTTTTATTATTCCAGGAAAGTGGTTCTACACATTGAATGACACGGTTCAAGGAGAGTATAAACTATGAGTTTGAGATAGAAGAAGATGGTCTCGAAGAAGAATATTTGAGTGTTGAATGCTAAAGCTAAATTGGAAAATCCAGGAAAGGGAGTTAATTCTTTTTCTTTTTTATATATGTTGTTTAAGGAGTATTAACTTGTGTTCTATACGAACACAAGTTAAAGTGTTTAAAAATACACTATACGAACATGTTGACATATATATTAAAATATACTAATAATAAAAAGAAACATTTATTAAAAAAATCTATATTTAAATTGCATGAGACAACATTCCAGTTCATGTTTTAGGTAGAAGTGAAACCTAGAATACATTCCATTTATGCTTCCGTACTACTTTGCATATTAGTTATGCATCATACATCACTAAAACCTCATGTTCATGATGATTTGAACATCTTCTTTATTGTTTCATATACATGAACACTATTACAGGTTGTGCATAATTTCATCCATCATTTTAGCTTTCTTGCTCTGGTCTCATGCATATTTTTAGATTGGTCTTCATATTTTACGCTATGTTGGAAAAAATAATCAATTAAGAACATTACCGTTTTTATCTTCAAGAATCACCCTATTAATAGAGGAATAACATCAACACAAAGAGCACAAGAAAATAACATGGAAACTCCAAATACAAAAAAAAAAAAATCATTGATAAAGAATAATTACTAGGTGTAAATTTGTACAACACAAAGGAAACACTCTCTACCTTTTGACTCCAATTACACTCATACCCTCCAGAGCAAGAATTTAACTAAACCTCACAATACCCTAACCACAAGAGTGTAAGAAAGGTCAAACACTAGCTCAAAGTATCTTTGAATTGGGACAAGGAACATCATAGACTTAGAGTCTATTATAAGTAACTAACACCCACCTCCTATGTTATTTGAGGCAATGTGAGACTTTTCAAGACATGTTCCTTTCATCAGCCCAGCATTCTCCACCCTGATCAAAATAAACATATCTTCATTGCCTATATCAACAATCATACTCCACCATAAAGAGTATCACTTGAAATCAAATCGTCCCAAGAATTTTCACTTGGAATCAAACCATCCAAAGAATTTCCATTTGGAATCAAACTATCCCAAGAATTTTCACTTCGAATTAAATCATCCCAAGAATTTCCATGTGTTAGCACAAATAGCCTTGATGATTTAGTGCTTGAATATTTGATGAAGATACATGAAGTCATTGCCTTGGAACATGTTAGAACCATGCTTAAATTGAGGAAGATGTGAAGATTTGATGTTTCACGTGTTGATCAAGGCTTGTGTGCGTGCTCTCTATCTAGTTTATTCATGAAGGAAAAAAGCTTGAAGATTGGTGTTCATGTTATAGACCATTTTGCATTGTATAGATGTATAGGGTCTTAGTTGTGTCTTTTAATATGTTGAAATGTTTTTCAATAGATTAAATGGTGTCTTTTAATTTGTTGAATGACTTTTTAACAAATTAAAAGGTTCATTGCAGTAGTTTTAACCGATACATATTCAATCAGTTGATTTATTTTGTAATCGACTACTTTAACTTAAGTTAAGTAAAATCAACCGATTGATTTGAAAATAAACCTGTTGAATTTCGTAACAATTTGCCTACAAAGTTTGTTTTTCTCGAAAGAGAGGTAACACTTACCATTTTGAGCGCGAAGACTATTTGGAATCAGTGGAATACTCTCTCTTTCGTGATCATACAAATGTGCAACTGTTGAAGATTTATCTTAGATCATTCTTGTAGCTTTTAGCTTTGTGTTTGAAGCTTGGAGAAAGAGGTTTTTGTACGCAAGGTTGTGCTACCACTGAGGTTTGATCTTTCTCAAGTTTTTGGGTTGTTCCTGGTGGTTTTCCAAGTCTACAAGGGTAGTCTTGTTGTGCGAGTGTTGATTCTTGTGTGATTCAAGAGTCATAGGTGGTTGTTTTGCATATTTTGAATGTGTAATCCTATAAACTTTGTAAATCTTTTGAAATAGTGCAAAATCAGGCTTGGGTTGCCTTGACTAATTAGATGTAGCTCAGGTTTGAGTGAACTAATATAAATATCTTATACATTGTACTTGTCTCTAACTCTTCTCAATTGTTTAGCACTTTAAAGTTTAAAGAAATTTGAATTGAACCATATTTTTTATATGTTATGTTGTGTATTCCTTAATTACTATATTTGTTAACTAATTTTCTCATTAACTAAAACAATATCCATCTTAAGTAATATTTTAATACAACTCAATATAAGTGATTTCTCTTTTAATAAAACTTTATTTTTCATTTGTGGAGAAATCTCAAAAACTAGCATGTTCCAAGTGAAATCAATTTTAAATTCTTTGAATAAAATTTGGACTTTTAATTTTGTGTGAATAAGAAAAAAAATATTATTCTAAGAAAAATATCTAACTAAATATGGTTAAACCAGTTTTTTCATAATATTTTGTACAAATATCATGGTAGGAAACCCGAGCTTATATTTAATTAAGACATGATAGTTGGATCGATGGAAATTTCAAAGAAAATTGTTAATATATATATATATATATATATATATATATATATATATATATATATATATATAATTTAATAATTCAATTTAAAGTGAAAATAATAAATTTTTGAATATCTTTCCAGAAAGATGATGTTTTCATGATTCTACACCATGTTTCTTCTACTAAACTAATTCTAGTAAGGATGAATAATGGAGGATAAAATGAAGTGTTGATGGAATTGTCTAAATTTGTTGATTGTCCTATATCTAAGAAAGTGTTACATCCTGTTTAATGGAAAACTTTTGCTAAGGCTTTACAAAGTTAAAACTTAACTCCCTTTTGGGAAACCTCCCTTTTTGGGGAGGGAAGGAACATGATCTTTGGAAGCATAGACACATTCTCGAGGATAGAGGCATTCATTATTATACTTTTTCCTAGAATTCAAAATGTATAGGAGTAACTTACTCCCATATTCACAGGAATTGGACATAATATATCTTCAATCTTTGTGATTTCTACTATTCAATATTTTTTTCAATACTCTTGTGTTTATTCTCGTTCTTAATTGCATGAATTGATTGATTGCATATTTGTGTGTATCTAATCATTGGACACAATATTAGAATCTAGACTAGAATAAAACAACTAATTGAGTGTGAATGACATAAAGTACATCATTGGTCATTCCTAGCATCCAAATTTAAAGCTTAATGCAAACTTTTAATAAGATAAGGTCTAAGAGATTAGGTTTCTTATTAATAAGTTTAGACTTGTCACTAAGACATTGGAATTTGTTACATAATGGTGTGAATGCTATAGTAGGAATTGGCGGTATATTGTTTAGAATTTTTCATATTGTTTTGATGCATGAAATCTAACTCCAATGAAGTCTTTGCCATATATGTACTTCTGTCAATTTAATTGCTTTCTAGATTTTAGAATTTTTTTTTCTAAAATTTCAATACTATACACTATAATACAAAAGTTGTTTTCACCTTAATTAGTGAATAAATATAATTTTTCTGAACAACGTGAGTCTATGTGAAAAATGATATATGGACTTATCCAATGTATTATTTGTGCGATTTGGTACATTTGTCAATTTCGTAACAGTGTTAAGGAAAATGCATAGAATAAATGATCGTTGTGGGGATAGTTGAGGGAATAGTTGTCTTTAGTCATTATTTTGAAAGAAGTTTCTTTTCCTTCGTTAGTTAAATAACTTTATAATTTCTTAATAACGAGATATGTGTTATTTTAGTAATTAGTGTTAAAAAATGTTTTCTATTTATATTAAAGCATTGGTATCATACTTTTAAGTTTCTTATATTTTAATTTAAATGTGAGATGATATTATTTATTTTCATCATAGTCGAGATGCTACGATTATAAATTTCGCACTCCTGCGTGGAAAAGGGGAAAAATGATAAACAACGGTGATCATATAATATAACCAACGAAAAGAAGTGAAGATGATATTTATTGGATCATTCAACAAATATATGCTTAGAGCATGATACTTCAAGTTCAACTATTATTTCTTTCTTTAAATCTTAATGTGTAGAATTATTTGAATTAACAATACTGCCTTTTGAGTCTCTATATATGAAAAATTGTGTTTCTTTTTTTCTCGTATTATATATTTGGAAATAGAAATAAAAAACAGTAAAATAGAAAATATCGCAAATGATATATTTTTCATTTTAAGATCGTGCGATAAACACTCTTATTGTTTCACATATATTCCTTTTATATATTTGGATAAATAGAGTCATTGTCGCAAATGTTATAGAAAGATGAGAACGATGCTTTGCTATTAGTTTCTGCCAATATAAATATAGAAGCTGACAAACATAATTCTCCTCTAATTAAGAGTCCAACATATTTACAAATCTGAATAATTAAAATAAATCCCTATTGATTCTCCTCTAACTAAGAGCCCAACAGATTTACAAATCTGAATAATTAAATTAATTTAAAACTTAATTATTATGATTGATATCCTTCCGCAAGTTGTATAATCTGGAAGAGAGATGCAACTTGGATAGTAATGACTTAAACTGGGGGCGAAGCAGAGGCTTTGTGAGAATATCAGTAAGTTGATCATCAGTAAACACAAAAGACACTCCAAATTTGCCATGCTGGACATTTTCACAGACAAAGTGATAGGTTAAGCCAATATGTTTCATTCAAGAGTGAAAGACAATATTAGCACTAAGATTTGTGGCATTGATATTGTCACAATATATAACCAGATTGGTTGTTGGCATGTGACCAAATTCGACGAACAAGGAAAGGACCCATAGTAGCTCACTAGCCATGTCAGCCAAGGCTTTATACTCATCTTTTCTCGATGATCAAGCAATAGAACATTGTTTTCGTAAGCTCCAAGAGATAAGAGTGTTGCCAAGATATAATAAGTAACCAATGGTGGAAACATAATCATCCTTGTCACCTGCCTAATCTGCATCCGAGTAGGCATGAAAGGTTAGAGGGGCATTGGCCGAGATGAAGACTCCTTTGTCACAAGAGCCCGCCAAATATCGAAGTACCCGTTTGAGGGCAGACCAGTGTGTCGTTCTTAGGTGTTGCATGAACTATGCAAGTTTATTGGTGCTGAAGGCGATGTTTGGGCGTGTAAGACTCAAGTACCGAAGACTTCTAACAAGTGCTCAGTGCTTAGTTGGGGAAGGCAGAAGATTACCCGAATCCTTGAGTAATGGAGCACTTGCAGATAGAAGAATGGATGCTGGTTTCATATCTTCCATACCTGATTTATGTAGAAGATCAGTAATATATATCCTTTGTGAAAGAAACAAACATGTAGTGGAAGGAATCACCTCGACACCTAAGAAATGGTTGAGACAGCCAAGATCTTTTGCAAGACCCGAGAAAATTAAATAGTTAATTAAATTATTTAATAAATGTGGGTAATAGAAGTATTTAAAGCATTTAATGCGAATTGCTATGATGTGTGTGAGGACTTGAGTTCGAGTCTTATGTATGCCATTTGTATGTTATTTAATTTATGAATTTTTATGCTATATATTTGGATATGAGACGTGATAACATAACCTTAGAATTTGAGGAATTATCAGAATTGTGAATTTGTGGAATTAGTTGTGCACTTGATTGTGATTGATGGGTTGTGGGTTCAAACCTTGCTGAGAACTAATTTACTCAATTTTTGCTAAATTTTTTCCTTGGCAAGAACATGAAAGGGTTGGAACCCTAGCAGCCAAGAGTGACAATCCAGATGGCTGAAAATATTCAGTAAATAGGTAATGAATACCCTTTAAGCCACATTTTAATGTAATTTTTGTGTGGAGTGTAAAGAGCAATTAAGAGAGGAATAAGTGAGAGAGAGGAAGTGTAATTAGAGAGGGAGAGAGACCTGGAAACTGAGGAGGAACCTTGGCAGAAGGATTCTGATATTGGTACGTACCGCAGAGAGAAATTAGAAAGCAAAACCAGTTTGTGGATGTAAGCAAAGAATGTGGCAGTTTTGGAGTGAAGGGCACATTATCTAATTCGGGTTTTAGCAAGGAATTCCAGGTAAGAGGAGTTGTTTTGATGTTGTTGATTCGTGCTAAATGTACTGTGTTGGTATAAATCGGATTGCATGAACCTACATATTGAATTGTGCTGTTTTCGCGAAATTTTGGGCTCTCTGTCCAGAAACCGCTTGGCGGGCATGAAGGTGCCGCCAGGCGGCACATCAGTATAACCCAGTTCTGAGTTTTGTTTCGAGTTGCCTGGTGGTGAGTTGAATTCTGTCGGGCGGTGTGCTATGTTTGTTGTTCTTTTGCTTTGTTTTTGGGAATTTCATCATGTGTTGAGGTTCCATTTGATATTTTGCCTTATTTGATGATTGATTATACTGGTACGATGTCTCTGGGAGTGGTTAGAATTTGGGTGGCGATTACGAGACCTAGTGGTTCAAGTAAGGGTGTGAAGGGTTCTAAATTATCAAAAGCTTGATGTCAATGATGTATTTATTTGATTGGTATGTGATTATGGAGTGGATTAGTGGTATAAAATGATCGGGTTTCGCGAGATTAATGGGTGGTGATGGATGGAACAATAGAAGAGAAGAAGTGGTTTCGCAGGGGCAAGAAATCTGGGATTCTACTAGACACTGACGTGCCGCCTGGCGGCATCTTATTGGCCGCCAGGCAATGGCCACTGGAAAGCTTCATACTGAGAAGTCTGGTGCAATGGCGGTGAAAGGAGTTATGAGTGAGTTGGTTTTGGAGAAAAGTTAGCTTGAATGGGGGTAATATAGAGGAATAGAAAGTGGTTATGCCTATATCTCGTGTAATGAATTGGTGTGTGCAAGTGGAGTGCAATGTGGTCTAATAGGTAATAAACATGATGGTAAATTAATAGTCTGATGTTAGAAAAGACTGATAGTATTGATCAATAGTGTTAGACAGGAATGATAGATAAGTTAGAATTATGAATTTCAATGGGTTGCACAAGTGGAAATTGGAAAGAGTTGTTGGGTAATGGAAGAATGCTCGATCCATTGGGTAAATATAGGATTGTTACTAATAAGCTTAAATGGGTAACAGAAATGAGTGAGATTTGGTTTTGCTATTGGTAAACTGAGACATGATGTAATTTACATAAGTGTAGGTGAACCCCAATGGAAATGGTTAAAAGGATAATGATGGGTTATAAAGAAACCAAATCGGGTTGGAGTTGATGGGAAATAAGAATCTGGTACTGAAACATGAGTGAACAATGTACCTTAGAGTAATCTGGATCATAGAGCCAACCAAATTGAGTACCAAAACCAGTAGCAGAATGCTTCTGGTATGGCGCCTGGTGACCTACTAATACCGCCAGGCGATAGGAGCAACTGGAGAGGGCCTGCATCGCGTGGCGCCTAGCGACAAGGTGTACTCCGCCAGGCGGTGACTGAAAAACAATGGTGCTTGGAGGGCGCTAGCGCCTGGCGGTGGGCAGGTACCACCAGGCAAAAATTTTGCTGTTACTGATTTGTTTGTGTGTTGTTTTGAGCAATGATGCTACACTTAGAACGGGTGATGTTGTGCCATGAGCGGGTAGGTTCATGGATGGTGGTTAACATGTGATGATATGAGCAGAGAGGTTCATATCTAGTTACTCTCGCTTGGGGATACGAGCGAGGTAGGTTCGTATGTTCCGTGCTCACATTTGAGAGATGCCACGTGCGGGGAGGTACGAGGGCTGGTGGATCACATGTGTTGGACTACGGGCGGGTAGGTCCGTAGAGCAGGACTACGAGTGGGGAGGTTCGTAGAGGCAGGACCACGAGCGGGCAGGTTCGTGTGAGCATCATATTCCCGAGTCCAAGGCTAACCATTTGTGTGATTTGAAAGCTGAAAAGCTTTTGGGGTTAAGGTCTTGGCCAAGAAACTACGTAGGTTGAATTAAATGGGTGTATGATTTACCTAATGTTATTATATATATATATATATATATATATATATATATATATAGGCATATATGTTATTTTTATTTTCTCAGCTCACCCTTTCTATTTGTGTATGGCGATGATCGTGTGATTCATTACACGAGAGCAGATGTTGATACAGGTGATGCTGAGGACGCTCAGGCGACGGAGTGAGGGCTAGCTGGGATTAAACTAGGATTATATTTATGATGTTCATTTATATTTTATTTTGAACTTTTGGAAATTGTAAAGTTTTAAATACTACGATTTTAAATATTGTGGCGCGATGCTTAGACATTTTAATTTTCCTGCGTTTTGGGAATAATAATATCGTGACGTGTTATTTTATTTTCTTTATTTAATTACTTAAATTAGTAATATTCCTTAGGGATGTTACATCTTTCAACGAAAATGAGCAACAAGTGTGGCAATGAGTTTGGACAACTCTATAGAAGAACTCCCTATGATGATGATATCATCAACATATACTAATAAGTATAGTGTAACACTCGATTTTTGGTATATGAATAGAGATGCATATGCATTTGAGTTGACGAAGCCAAGGTAGAGTAGGAATACTCGAAGCTCCGTATACCAGGCACGAGGTGCCTATTTTAGTCCATAGCGTGCCTTTTTGAGACGACATATATGATTAGGGAAGCTTTTGTTAACAAAGCCAGGTGGTTGTATCATGAAGACCTCCTACTTAAGCGTCCCTTGAAGGAACAAATTGTTGACATCAAGTTGACGTATGGACCAGCCTTGACAAACTGCAAGTGTGAGAACAATACGAATGGTCACTGGTTTAACAACTGGGCTAAATGTTTCTATATAGTCCCAATTATAATGTTGGTGAAACCCTTTGGCAATTAACTGAGCCTCGTAACAATCAAGCGATCCGTTTGGATGTCGTTTGATTCGAAAAACCCATTTACATCCAACCAAGGTTTTAGTAGAGGACCAACTAAGAAGATCCCAAGTGTTGTTGCGGTGTAAGGCATTAAATTCGGCTTCCATGGCTGAACGCCAATCAGGGTCACAAGGAGCTTGGGTGATGGTGTTGGGTTCGATGGGAGAGAGCGAGCAAACATGAAGGTTGAGCTTTTAGAGGGGCTTGACGATGTTGTTTTTAAACCGAGTGATGGTCCCGCCACCATGGGGATTGGAAACTAGAGTGGGTGGTGGGTTAGAAAGTTGTGGGGATGGTTATAAGGTTGGAGGGGAAGATTGAGTGGTGTTGGTAGGTTCGTTTGGGGTTGAGGATTGGGGCAGATCCAGTGAGTGAGGGATGGATGGAGAGTGAGGGATGGATGGAGAGTAAGGGGTAGCGAAGAAATCTTCCGGTGGGATGAGATATGGACTCATTGTAGGTTGGATTATAGGATGTAAAAGAGAGAGTTCAAGTTGTTTGTTGTTCTTCACTTGGATTGGGTTTAGCTACGAGGGAGGTGAACGGAAACTCAGATTCGACGAACTTCACATGTCGAGAGGTGTAAATCCTATCTGTTTTGGGATCGAGACATAAGTAAGCATGCTAATCTGCTGAGTAACCTATAAAAACACACATAGCAGACTTTGGCGCAAGTTTATAGTTAGCATATGGTTTAATCCAGAGAAAACACAAACATCCAAAACATTTTAACTTATGATAATTCGGGATAATGTGGAACAATTTGGAATAGGGTGACTTATACCCAAGAATTGGAAATGGGAGGCGATTTATGAGGTAGGCTGCAGTGGTCATGGCATGAGGCCAATAGGTGAGAGGCAAGCCCAAGTGATGAAGAAGAGAGAGACCGATTTCGGCGATGTGACGATTGCGTCGTTATGAAATTCCACTATGTTCAGGTGTAGGAGGTGGGGTGGTGTGATGACTTATACCATGAGTGCTTAAAAAAGGGCGAAGACCAATATATTCGCCTCCATTATCTGTGTACAAGATTTTTATTGTGTGGTGGTAGAAATTTTCATTGAGCAATTTAAATTTAGGAAATATAGTTTGCACATCAAATTTGTGTTTCATTGGATAAAGCCATATATAACGAGTAAAATGATCAAAGAACATGCAATGGTAGTGAAAATTATCAATTGATAAAATAAGGGAAGTTCGTACATCTGAAAAAATTATTTCCGATGGATAAGAAGATTTAAGAGCGGATTCATGAAAAGGAAGCTTATGACTTTTACTAATCTGGCAGAATGTGCAATCTGATTGTTGGAATTTATTGCAGCCCAAAGAAAAGTGTTGTTGAATAAATTTGAAGATAGAAAATGAAGGATGCCCAAGCCTATGGTGCCATGAGGTAGAGGAATCTGTGTAGAAGTAGTGGATGGATGGTGAGGTAGCGGGCCAGAGATAAAGTCCATCCATACATGAGCCTTTATGGGTTGTTTGGCCCGTTTGCAAATTCTTCACGTAAAAAGAGTTTAGCAGGAAAACAACAACAAAGTTAGTTTGTTAGGTAAGTTTATAGACAAAAACGATTTTTTGGTTCATGGAAGGAACACACAAAATATTAGACAGGGATAAATAATTAAGTAAAAGTGTTCCAGAGTGAGAGATTTTTAAACCTAAACCAATACCCATAAACAGTGAGTCAGGACCAATGTATGGATGATACCAATTGTTAGGAACAAGACAATAAAGGAAAGAATAAATGAGAGAAAAAATAGACACGGAGAATCATCCTGCTCTTTTCTTAATTCTTTTAGAAGCTTCTTCAACCATATCATCTCCTTTGTTGCTTCTAAGATAGCAACATACTCAGCTTCAGTGGTTGAAAGGGAGACTCTCCCTTGAAGTTTGGACTTCAAACTAATATTTGTACCACCCAACGTAAAAATGTAACCTGTTGTGCTCTTTCTACCATCCAAATCACCTCCCAAATCTACATAAAAAAACCCTTGTAAAGTGAGATTACTTCTTCTAAAAGACAAATGCATATTTCAAGTGCCATTCAAATATCTCAATATCCACTTCACGCCTTCCCAATGTTCCCTTTCGGGATTTGATAGAAATCTGCTCACAACTCCCACTGCATGTGCTATGTCAGGTATGATGCAAACCATAGCATACATCAAGCTCTCTACTGCAGATGCATATTGCACTTTAGACATGTGACTTTCTTCTTCCTTTATCTGAGAAGATTTCCTTTTTTAGAACTTTAAGTGAGTTTCCAAAGGTGTATTCCTAGTTTTAATATTTCCAACATTAAATCTACTAAGTAATTTTTCTACATATTTTTCCTGATATAAGTTCATAATACCTTCAGATCTATCCCTCGAGATTCTCATGATAAGAATTTGCTTGGCTGAACCAAGATCCTTCATTTCAAAAATTTTTGACAATTGTTTCTTCAACTTGTCAATTTCTACCATATTAGCACCAACAATCAACATGTCATTAACATACAAGGCAAGAATGATAGTTGTTAACATATTTCTTCACGTAACAACATTGATCTTCTTCACATTTGTGAAATCTTGAGTTTCTCATAAACTCATTAAACTTCTTGTACCATTGTCTCGGTGCTTATTTCAATCCATACTAACTTTTATGAAGCTTGCATACAAAATTCTCTTTGCCTTGTACTTCAAAACCTTTTGGTTGTGCCATAAAGAATTCTTCCTCAAGATCCCCATGTAGGAATGTAGTTTTGACATCTAATTGCTTCAAATGAATATTTTCTGCAACTATTATACTCAAGAGAACTATGATGGTAGTCATTTTAACAAGAGAGAAAATTTCTGTGAAGTCAATTTCTTGTCTTTGTTGGAACCCTTTCACTACGAGTGTAGCCTCATATCGTTTGCTACCATTTGGTTCTCCTTATAACCAATAGACCCACCTGTTTTGCAAAACCTTCTTTCCTTCTGGAGGTTTGGTTAAAGACCATGTTTTATTCTTCTAAAGAGACTTTATCTTCTCTTCCATTGCTAACTCCCACTTAATAGATTCATCTCTTTGCATAGCCTCAACAAAATGCTCTGGCTCACTAGCATCAGTCAACAACAAGTAATGCAATGAAGGGGAGTACCTTTGTGGTGCTACAATTGTTTTGCTAGACCTTCTAATCGGTAATTCAGGAGTTACTGACTCTACTATTTGTTCAGGTTCTGACCCATACTCTGACTCAGGCTTTGACTCAAGCTCTACTTCTATATTCTACCTTTTGTTGGCTACATCACTTTTTGAAATTTCTTCTAATGATACCTGCTCTAGCTGTTTATTTGCATTTGCAAATTCTGTAGTCCTGTCTTTATAGAACATATTTTCATTAAAAGTAACATTTCTACTGCGGATTGTAACATCCCTAAGGAATATTACTTAAAAATAAATACTAAAAGAATTAAATTGTATCAAAAGTCGTATTAATAATAATCCCAACGCGAGAAAATTTAAATCTATTAAAAAAAATGCGCCAAAACTCATAACTTAAACAATAAAGTGTTACAAGTTCTCGAAATTTGTGTTCATAAATAAAAGCATAAAAATACATGTGAGTAAATCCTAGCTCTAATCCCAAAACTAGCCCTCACTCCGTCGCCTGGACATCTTGAGCATCACCTGTATCAACATCTGCTCCCGTGCAACGAATCACACGATCATCGCCATACACAAACAGAAAGGGTGAGCTGAGAAAATAAAATAATAGGTATATAAAACACAAGATAAATCATATACCCATCTTATTCATTCTACATAGTCTTTGGCCAAGACCTTAACCCCACGACTTTATAGCCTTTAAATCACACAACTGGTTAGCCTTGGATTCGGGAATATGATGCTCACACGAACCTGCCCGCTTGTGGACCTGCCTCTACGAACCTCCCCGCTCGTAGTCCTGCTCTACGGACCTGCCCGCCCGTAGTCCAACACATGTGATCCACAAGCCCGTACCTCCCCGCACGTGGCATCTCTCGACCGTGGGCACGGAACATACGAACCTACCTCGCTCATATCCCCACGTGAGAGTAATTGGATATGAACCTCCCCACTCATACCCAAGGTACATCATTCGCTACCCAAACTGGTTATTTCCCCTGTCCTCATTTACTTACAATAGGTTATCCATTACCACCAAAATTTCCCATACTAAATGGACCTCCTTGCATCTCAATTTTCTTTCCGCACCTTGGCGTACCTACAATATTACTAATTCCCACTTCCTCCACGCTTACCACCCAATTATACTGGATTTGCCCCATTACTAATGCACCTTCATTTTTCTCGCCGCCACTGCTCCAGAGACCCCAAACAGTCCCAAACCACTCCCTATCGCTCGGCGGCCACCAATATGCCGCCAGGCGGCACCTCAGAACCTGGTACGAATCCCTAATTGCCATACTTGCAAAGATCATCAATTTTCCAGAACTTGATCCAGCACTCAATTTAAAATGGAATATAACACTTATATAACACTACCCACATGAACTACTAGAATCATCAACAATGGTATTATACCCGACACAACAACCATTAATCACATATTGACCTCTACTCACATCAAAATTCAGAATGACCTTTTGGTCTTAATCACAACCTTCCCTGCCCATATTCCAATTAATTCGCAAACATCCAAACAGTAAGATACAATCACTCTATGCAATCACATAACACTGAGAAACAATGGTGAGTTCATATTTTCACAAAATCCGCAGCAACACAAAGAAACAGTGATAATTGTCATGCATCGCCTGGCGGTTCGGGCTCGCCGCCAGGCAGTTTATACCACAAACCTAAAAATGTGAACAAAACCAACGTGCCGCCTAGCGGCACATGTATGCCCGCCAGGCGATTTCTGGGCAGAACCCAGAATTTTGCAGATACAATGCCAGAAAGAGGAAAATTCATGTACTTTTCACATAGCAGTATATTATTATACAATCAGGAGATAAACATACAATAAACAACTCCCCAAACCAGAATTTCACGCTCCAAATTGAGATTCCCACTCTCCTTGCACACCTTTTCCCTTTGCTAAAAGAACCACTCTAACTCTTCTCTCGCTGGCCTCTTTCACACACCAGAATTGTCCCTTCTCACTCTCAGAACTGTTTGCACCTTTCGCAGACTGATTTTTCCTCTCTTTCTCTCTTCTCTCCCAAGCTTAATGTGCCCTAATTATTCTTTATTTTACTAAAACGAATTTTATTAAATAAAAATATGATTAAGGCCATTCAATGGTTATCACCCATTATTTTTCAGCCCCCTACATTGCCTCTCCAATATCTGCTAGGTTTCCCAACCCTTTCATATTCATGCTCAAAAGAAATTTAGCAAAAAGGAAACTATTTAGTTCTCAACAAGGTTTGAACCCACACTCATGCACATACCAAGCCAAGGCCAAACCATTCAACCAATCCAGATTTCATGATAACTCCTACAATTTTAGGAATTTATCATCACACCACGCATTCAATATATAAGTACACAAAAACGCATAATTTAAATAACATCCAAGTGGCACACATAGGACTCAAACCCAAGTCCTCACACATAATAAAGTACTCTCAACCACTTGAGCTAGTACCTTTCCACGTCATAGTTCCTCACATTAATTGTTTTAAATGTTTCTATTACCCGCCATAATTAAATAATTATTTAAATAACTATTTAATTTTCTCGGGTCTTACACTGATAATTTCCTTGTTTTGGTCATCCCAAAACCTTTAGCCATACATGTCAGATCCATAACCAATGAAATAGCATCGCTTTGCCTTAGGGTTCAATTTATCTCTACTATTAGAGTTCAACAAATATATGAAGTGCAACAAAAAACTTTCAAATGTGAAAGGTTTACCTCATTTCCAAATCATACTTCTTCAGGTAACTGATAGTCTAAAGGAACTGATGGTCCTTTATTTATGAGATAAGTTGTTCTGCTTATTGCATCTACCCAAAATACCTTGGGTAATCTTGATTTGATTCTCATACATCTTGCTCTCTCATTTAAGGTTTTGTTTATTCTTTTTGCAACACCATTTTGCTCTAGTGTTCCTGGAACTATCTTGATCATTCTGATCTCGTTCTATGAACAAAACTCATTGGATTGATTACTGTCAAATTCTCCACAATTATCAGACTTCAAACATTTAACCTTTAAACCTGTTTGAGTCTCAACCTCCTTTTTCCACCTTTTAAACACAAAAAACTCATCATATTTATTTTTAAGAAAATAAATCCATACCTTTCTTGTAGAGTCATCAATGAAGGTTACTTAATATTGTGAACCTCCAAGGAATTTCACTGGAGTTGGCCCCCAAACATTTGTATGTATTAGTTGTAGTCTTTCAACTTTAGACAACTTACTTATTTTGGAGAAGCTAACCTTTTTTCTGCTTTCCAAAGATACAATGTTCCAAGGTCCAACATCAATATGCTTCAAGTTAGGTATTTTACCTTTTGAGACAATGAGCTTCATTCCTTTCTCACTCATATGCCCAAGCCTCTGATGCCACAAAGAGGAATTGTTGCCAACTTCTGCAACTGATATCATATCCTTATCTGCAATCATGTAAAGAGATCTTTGCTTCTTTCCACGAGCAAAAACAAGATTACCTTTCATTGCCTTCCAATGTCCATCTCCAAAGGTGGTGTAATGTCCCTCATTATCCAACTACCATATAGATATTAAGCGTAACATCCCTACTGGATATTACGAATTTAAATAATAAAATAAAATAAGAAATTAAAATCTCCTTAATTGTAAATCCATTTCCCAAAAACGCAGGAAATTTCAAAACTTTATTTACTTCAATAACAATTCCAAAATCCCTGAATATAATTACTATTACCATTATCAAATAATCCAATAATATTAATAATTACAACTTATTTGAAATCATAAAGACAATGTAAAAACTCTGAGAAAATCGCCCCCAGGCTAGCCCCGCTCCGGCTCTACGCCTCACCAAATCCATCTGCAACACTATCTGCTCACGTATACCGCATATACGATCATCGCCAAACACAAGCAGATAGGGTGAGCTAACAAATAAACATATAAATATAAATACCTTTATATATCACACAAACACACCAAAGGAATCCCTTCCCTTGATTCCACACCACATGGCCACAACCATGTCAGTTATGTTCTACGTCTTCTAGTGAGTACTCCAAGGTGTCTTGCTGTCATACCTATCCGCCACAACTGATAGAACACGTGCGCGAAGCCATTGCTACGGCTCATACACTGTAACGCCAGGTGAAGTTCCCAAATACGAACATAGTTCGTAACGTCCCAAGACTACCAAACTCGTCAGCTAACTACTAAGGAGGGCAATCTATCTGGACCCATTCGTACTGACTACAACTAGCACACTCACACCGACAACACTCGCCAACCCGAGCTCAACTCAAGGGTTCCTCGTGTTCATCCGTCATCCCGAGCTCAACTCGAGGGATGTCATTTCGAGCTCAACTCAATGAATGCCACGTGCTTAACCCCTATCCCGAGCTGAACTCAAGGGATACGTTCCGAGCCATAACTCAAGGAAAACCAGCAAACCCACATTTGAGGTATCAAAGAAGCCTTGTAGACCACGCAAACAAATACTGGCAAGGACACATCATTCTGCTGCCACTAGATCGCCTGACGCTGCTCATGAGGAGCCAAGCGCTACTGCTTCCAAATCGCCTGGCGGAGGACATGTATCGCCAGGTGCAAGCGCGCCTCTAATGCTCATGCCTGTATTTATCGCCTGGCAAGACACTCCTCACTGCTAGGTTCCATGTGTTCCAGTAGCCACTGGTTTTGAAACTACCGCCTAGCGGCTCCAAAACTTCCGCCATGCGATACATCAGTACAGTGAGTTGTACTGGTTATCCCCTTGTAGCCTGATTTTTTTCCCAAGTTCGTGTAGGTGCTACAACAAAATTTCCACCTCTATTCCCATAACAATTCCATGTACCCATGTGCTACTTTCATATACATGTAAGGGTATCCCCAACTCCAACCATATTATTTAGCCATTTGCCACAAAGTTATTCCCTTCCAAGGGATCTAAAATAGTTAGGTAACATCCATGTGTTCCCCACCTCAAACCAGTACATGTATATTCGTTTATGGTTCTGGTAGCACTTTAATATTTACATTACCTATGATAGCTCCTTGTATTACCCCTTAACGTCCCATAACTCTTTTATACGCACATACGATCAATTCGCTTACAAGATAAACTATGAAACCAACAATCGTGCATAACATATATCTCTCGCTAATGACCTCCAAATAAAAATCTACACCGTTCAAAGTGAAGAACTACATGTTATGGACCACCTGTCAAAATTTCTCCTAAATCGGATGGTTAACGAACCGGAAAATGCAGTTTTACAAAAAATGCGCAAACTAGAAAAAATGGTGGCGCCTAGCGCCCAACAATGAGGAGCCTTGCGCCAGGTGGTACAAAGCCAGTGCCGAGCGGTTCCTGTTTCACAAAAATATGAAAAATAGTGTTTTTCGTGAATAAGAACACCACGCATCTCTGGTATGGCACTTGGCGGGCAATTAGATGCCACCAGGCAGTTCCTACAATTCAGAATATATCATGCAATTCAAACTCAAACATAAAATCCAACACGTAAAGCTCCCCTAACCTGGTCTCATTTGCGTAATTTGAATGTGAGATTGTTCTTCTTGGCCAAAAAAAATGTCTTCCCTTAGTGCTTCCGCAATCCAGCTCTTAATAGACTCTTAATTCTCTCAACACACTCTCAAATTCGCTCTCCTCTCACTATGTAACAATGTCAACCTTGCAAACCTTTCTTCTAACCTAAAATTGGCCTTTTAAGGGTGCCTTAATGCTAGGTTAATTACCAAAACGCAAATTTGGTTTAATAATGCTTGTAAATGCCATTTAAGGACCATTATGGCTGATTCTCCAGCCTTCCTTGGCTGCCATTCAGCTAGGATTTTTCCTTGCCCTTTCACCTTCATGCCAAAGGAATTTTGGCAAAAAGAAAGTTTAGTTTAGGTTCACCAACATTTGAACCCATACCATGCAAATGTCAAATCAATGCATAACTATTTAACCAATTCATGTTTCATGATTATTAATATAATTCTATGATTATATTATTACTTAACATGGTCGAGCTTATTGTTAAAAATAATAATAATTTAACTAACACACAATAGGCATACATTGGACTTGAACTTAAGTCCTTTCACACAATCAAAGTACTCTCAACCACTTGAGCTAGTACTTTTTCATGTCATATAAGTTAGAAATAAATGTCATAAAGGCTCCCACTACTCGCCTTTATTAATTAATTAATTATTTAATTAATTAAATTTCACGAGTCTTACATTAAGTTTCTCTTTAAGGTAGGAATATGTCTGACATTATTCAAAGTCCACACACTTTCATTAGAGGTTCTGATATTAATATCACTTCTTCCTATAATATAAAGAGATTTTCCATCTGCAAGGTAGAGCTTCCCAAACTTTCCTGGAACATAGTTAAATAATAGTTCTAAGGAAGGTGTAGTTTGAAATGATGCACCTGAATCCATAATCCATGAGTCAATAGAACTATCTAAACTACATAACAATGCATCTTCAATTTCATCAGTTGTTGCATTTGCTGATTGATCATCTTCTTCTAATGTCATTGCTCCTATTACTTCTCTAAACTGAGATTCCCAAGAAGAAAAAGAAACCAAATCTTTTATGATGTGGAAGATCAGACAATGCTGCAACCATAGAGCATACTAAGAAAAATGGCTTTTAATACCAACTGTTAGGAACAAGGCAATAAAGGAAAGAATAAAGGAGAGAAAAAATAGACACGAAGAATTTAACGTGGTTCGGCGTACAATGTGTATGCCTACGTCCACGACTACACTAGGAAGTATTTTTATTTATGATGTATCTCAAACTTTACATGGGGTCTCTTATATAATAAAATAGAGAACCACATCTCACAATCCTAAGTGATGTGGTTCTCTATTTTAATTATTCAGATTGATAAATGTATGTTCAAATGTAATCAGTCCAATCATAGAAGATTATGCTTTGGAAGCTATTTTAAAATTGATTAAGTAAATTCTATTAGAGAACTTTTAGTTTGAGTGTTTATTTTTATATCTAGAAATGGTCAATCGTGACTCATTTATTTGTTAGTAATTTATTTTTGGACAATTTAGTGATTATATTATGCTAATAGAAGATTATAAAGTTGTGATGAATTATTACTGCATTTTAAACATGTCTAATAATAAGTATGAAAGCTTTAAATGATAGTAAAAAATTATAAGCAATAAAACAATTAGTTCATTACTAAGTTTTATTTTGGCTTAAATATACATTTGGTTCCTATTTTGTTGTTTTTTTTCAATTTGGTCCCCATTTTCGTTTTGTGTTCAATTAGGTCCTCATTTTCGTCAAATGTTGGTCAATTTGGTCATTTTCACTAACGGTGTTTAAATAGTTAACGTTTTTTAACAACACGTGCAACGTGTCAACTCCTGATTTTTTTGATGTTTTTTAATTTTTTTAAAATTTTTTTAATTTCAAAAAAATTGTCCACATGTCAGTCAAGTCACAATTGTGCTACGTCACAATGCTAGTACCACGTGTTCGTGTGTGGTTGTATTATTTCTTTTTGTTCAATTTAATCTCAATATTCGTTATTTTGGTTCAATTCAATCCCTATATTCGTTATTTTTGTTTAATTTAGTCCCAAATTTTGTTAAAATGGAACAATTTAATTTTTAAAATTGACATTACTATTAGTTATTTTTGAAATTCAATTATAAATTATAATGTTTAATTATAAATTGAATATAATTCTTAGACTCAAATGTTAAATAGAATATAATTATTTAAATATTATTAAAATTTTAAAAATCTATATTAACATTTGTAAAATTGACAATTCAATCTAAATATTTAATATTTTTATTGCATTTTGGATATTAAAATCTAAAATGTTTTATATTTAAATATTAATTTTACAAATATTAGTTTGCTTCTCTAAAATATTTTGAATATTTAAAATATTTTTAATATAAATTTTAAAAGTATTTAGAATATAAATATTAGAAAAAAATATTTAATAATTATATTCTTATAATATTTTAAATAATTATATTCTATTTAACAATTAAATATAAGAATTTTATTCAATTTATAATTAAATTTAATAATTTATAATTGAATTTAAAAAATTATAAATTCAAATGTCAATTTTAGAAAAAAAATTAATATAATTTGTAAAAAAGATATTAAATTTAGTGTAAATTTGATAGTGACAAAGTTGATTTATTTTAACAAAAATTGGGATTAAATTGAACAAAAATAACTAATATAAGGACTAAATTAAACAAAAAAAATTATCTATCGATACCATTCTTCATATTACTTTGATTATTGCAAAGCACATTTCTTGTTAAATATTTTTTATTTTTACGAATGAGTTTGATTCAATTTATTATGCCTATTTTGTGCGTGATTCATAAAATAATACATGCTTAATTTAACCTTCCCTATTAATCACTACAAGAAAAATTATTTTTAACGGGGTTATTTTTGGCATTTTCGGGGGTTTTAACCCCCGCTAAAGGCGTTACCCGCGGTTTGCTTTTCCCTTAGAAAAACCAGCGTCGTTAACATATTACCGACGATTTTGACTAACCCATGGTAAAGCAACATTTACTAGCGATTTTGAAACCTCTTGTATTTACCGACGGTTTTGAAACTCCTGTATTTACCGGCGGTTCTGGAACCCCTGGTATTTACTGACGGTTCTGGAACCCCTAATATTTACCAACGATTCTGAAATCCCTGATATTTACTGACCGTTCGAGAACCCTGTATAACGGTACTGAAATTCCCTTTTCAATGTTTTTTACCCTTCAATGCAATTCATTATTTGTTGATGTTTTTACTTATTTTTCAAATTCCCTTAATTTATCATTTTCATCCTTCCAGCTATAACATTTGTGATTCTGTTTGCTGAAACTTTTATCCTTGCTAACTTTAGTATTCTTAAGATTAAAATTCCAATTATTATATATAAAGTTATATTCGATAGAAGAAAACCGAAGATATAAAAATATCACGTCTTTTCCACTTAATATTCTATTAGTAGAGGATCAAAATATGATGAATGACAACAAAAAGATCTTGTGGCTATTCTCTTAAGAATTTTTATTTGCTAGAAGGAGATTTGAGGTAAGCAAAAATGCATGTTTAAGCAGAAGCTATGCTAATTCGGCCTCAAACAAATGAGATTATACATAATGAGTCAAAGTAGTTATCAATGTTAAGATTTAGTACAAGGTACACTTATAAACCTGACTCGTAAGCTGGTCTATCAAGAAATTTTATGGGAGATTGACCTGAAAGCACAAAGCTTGTTTGGCATAATAAGAATGTTCTTGGATGGCCATATTCTGGACAACATTATAGCCAAGCTTTTTAATGTGAGGTAGTACATCATCTCTAAAGTTGGCATATGTGTTGATCTTTGGCTCTTACACCACATGGTTCATAATATTGTTGATGGTAGAAAAAGAACTGAAAATTTAAATGGACACTTTTCTTGAGCTTTACATATTTATCTCTAATCCTAAAAATGTTCAGTAAAGAACTACGTTTTCTTTTACAAAATTTGCAATGTTGTTGCACATAAACATAACAACTAATTCATTGAGCTTAGCTTTTATGATAAACATAGTACGCAATTACCAATGCTACTTCTGTGAATGGTAAGATAATTGTTGCATTAGTAAATGGCACCCAGGCCCATGTCCGCATATTACTGATACATTTGACACGATAATTCCCCATTTTCTACGTAAAACTGCAGGATTTTTTTTGTTGAAAAAACTTCATGAAAGGTAAACGAGAGAAAGAGATAGTTATTCTAAGATAAACCCAAATATAGCTGCAAACCTGCACAAACATTTGGCAAGGAGGAAGTGCCATCATTTTAAGATCAGATGGATTCCAACTGAAAGAATTATCCCTCGATCATCAAGGTTATACTTTATCTTGTTAATAACATCTAGAAGCTGGTCAAATCGTGAGAGTTTATCAAGAAGAAAAGCAAGGCAATGGCAACCACATTGAAAGATTGTATATTGACAAAGAATAAACTATATAGAGTTTCATTTCTGTTCAAACTGAGTCTGAATATATATGTACACATTTCATTCAATTGGTATAAAAAGAGAGATATTTATGTTCATCATTCAATAGGTTATAATCACTACAAAAAATCATGTATATAACGATGTTTTTAATACAACGGTTAATTAAAACTGTCGCTTTTTGCAGTATAATACGTCAGTTTGATAACAACCATAATGTAAATGTATAATATGGCGTTTCTAACCACCATCTTTTACATTGTCATATTATTATTTAAAATTATGTCATTTTGAAATGCCACTTTATATAAAACATTATTTTTATAATTTTATGAAATTATTTCCTGTCCCACTTTTGTCTCGATACTCCTTTTTTTTGGTAAAACTTTGTTCCCTCTCTTTTCTATTTCATTTTCCCACTCAACAATTTAATATTTTCTTAACTTTCGAGAGTCACTGACACCTAAATTACTCAAACCCAGATCACTTCACTCTCACTCTTTGCGTTCACTCAGCTCTGTGTTCGCCTCTTTCTCTTTTCTCCTTCATTTCACCCTAAATCACTTCGTTCACTCACATCTCCGTTCACTCACCTCTTCATTCACTCACCTCTTCGTTCACTCACCTCTTTGTTCACTCAGCTCTCCATTTCGCCTGTTTCTCCTTTCTCCTTTCTCCTTCGTTTCACCTCTTCGTTACACCTCTTTCTCCTTTCTCCTTCCTTCTCAATATGTGTTCGCACCTCCATTTGCGCCTCAGTCCACGATTGCCTCCGTTCGCATTTGCTCATTGGGTTCTTCAACCTCGTTCTGAAGGAGAAAGGTTCGATTGCTCGCATTTGCGCCTCAGTCCACTCCTTTTCTATTTCTGGTATGACATTCATCAAATTAGTGTTGCCTTTTTGAATTTACTCTTGCCTATTTTTGATTTGAGTGACCAATTGTACGATTAGGGTTTGCGCGGTGGATAACGCCAGTTCGACACCGAAAGGTGAGGAACTCGCACCGGTTGTCTCCACCACACCGAAGCTCGAAATACATTCTTCGTAGAACAAAACCACTTCCGGTTCTGCCTCCGAATTTCACTTCCAATATTTTATTTTCTTTTTTTTTTTTGTTGGGTGCTGGTTTTCTGCTTGATTTGTGGTCAAAATACATTTATCATGCCCCTTTTGAGTAGGAAACAATGGATTCAATAATGTTATGGTTTGCATTGCTCCAACTGAAATTAGGGCTATTTAATTCTTCTATTGCTCGATTTTCGTCTACTAAACTACTAAACTTCCATTACCAATAACTGCACCTTATTGATTTCCCCTGCACATGCTTCCACATTTTAGTTGTCTGAAAGTGTTTTATATATTGGACGATTATGTCATGTGGATTGCAATACATTTTATATATATAATATATTTATTTATTCATTTGTTACCTGTGTTTGCTACATCTGAAAAGTGCATGAAGCATAAGATTGTTTGTGGCATGGTATGATAGTGTTCATTAACTAATATGAAGAATGCAATCACGTTTTTATACTAGACCTTTTTCTTAGTGTTGTGAGGTTTTGAATCATACACCATTCATATCATGTCAATGAAAAGTGATCATTGGCTTATACTTTTCACTTATGTAGAATTAATTACCCTATCTTTAGTTTAGTCCATTTAAGGTTTCTGTTGGAATTTTGAATAATTTGTTTGTGCCCTAGAGAAGGCATTTCTTGTGTTAATATTGATATTAGTTTAGCTTGTTTGGTGCTGGTTATTTTGTTTTTTCCTTCCTGTGATTTTGGAGTATATGAAGATATGTGATCTTAAGCACACTATCCATGATTTGTTTTCTTCTCCATTATAAATGATTGGGTAACCACTCTTCCTATTATCTACTATAAGCTAATATTTTTGACAAATGGTTAGTGCAAAAATGTTGGTACATTTAGGTACATGTTTGAGTTGCTAATGACATTATTCTTAAATTTCTCATATTTAAGTAGTATAGTTAAATTTTGTGTCTGCCTTGGTGTGGTTCTGCAAACAATTTGGTTGCTTGGTGCTTGTGATTAGTTATGATTTCTGCATTTTGTCATGTTCTGAAACATGGTTATTTTTTTGTGATCATAATCTGTAATTTTTGACTGAAATTTATTAACAAATACATTTTTTTTTGTGGTTCTGCATACTAGTTATTTATGTTGGTACATTATTGGTGTTATTGTTTGTAAGGATCTGCAGCAATTTTTTCTCTCTAATCAGATATTACATGGCATGAACTCCAATTTCATATATACCTTCTCTATTTGTATAGGATAAAACTTGGACAACTTGCAAGTTAAAGCTGCTGCAAACTTTGTCCAGCTTATTTCATAATTTACATTAGTTATAATTTACATTAGTAAATTACTTAAACTTACTGTGTGGATCTCATAATTTATTTCAATTTCACTTACTCATATATACTATATTATTTCTTCATTGCAGGCATCAAATTTTGAAAGTGGTGTGCCATCTCCGCATGAAATACTAGGATCAAGTGGTAGAAGCAAAGCACCTTAGACTTAGGACTTCTAATGTTGTCTTTTTTTCTTAGATGCTTGAATATTTTGGTACTCTTAATGTTGTCTTTTTTTTTCAAATGCTTGAATTGGTACTTTGGTGTAGTTATGTTATATTGACAATGAATCAATTTAGTTTATCAATTTCTATTTGATAGTGCTATAATTTTTTATATTTTTTAAATTATCATGAAAAAATAATTTTATCAAATTATGAAAGTATAAGAAATATTAAAAATGAATAAATAATTAAATATTAAAATTACGTCACATGATACATTTGATAATGACGTAATTAATATCAGAATTAATTCTAATTAATTGAACTGGTGACATTTAAAAATGTCATAATATAAGGATAATAGTGTCAGTTTAAAGCGTCGTTTTCACATTATATTTGTCATCCAGTAAAAATATTACATCAATTTTAACTTACGCTTTTTGCCTCTTTAAACCGCCACTTTATACGTTGTATAAAATGACAGTTGTTGCGGCGATTCATCTATAACCGCTATATTATACCTTGTGACAGCAAGAATTACGACATTTCAGGAAACCCTCACTCAAGTAAATAAAGACAGTTAAAAATAACGTAAATTACAAAAATAAACGTCGGTATTTACATGTTTTTTTGTAGTGTCACATCATATGTCAAATACATATTTAACAGTGGAATCACTCAAATTTAGTGAAAAATTTTAAGTATAAAAATAAAAATAAACAAAAACAAAAACAAAATATTATCAAAATATTAAAGTATGAAATACTGATGTTGAATCTTCTGTGTAATAAGGTTCACTCATTAGTAGACATGTTTTATATCTCAACAGTTTGTATGATTGTGTAATGAGCTATAGGCACCATTAAGTTAACTTATTTAGGTTGCAGATTTACTATTCGTTCATTTGACATAAACCAAGAAGAAAAACAAAGTAGAAAACATGGAATAAGGAACATACATATAAGGTGTATCCCCACCAAACTTCTTTTGATTAACAAATCCAAAGAGAAGCTTGATGTAACCTTCACCACACTCAATCTCATGTTCAAATTTTACAGAATGTTGGAGGACCAATGTTTTGTTCTTGTTGCTAGTGGCTGTTTGATTGTTTCATCCCTTTGTATGATTAAAACCCATAATAATAACACAAAATATCTTTATTAGTCTCTCTGTTAGTAATATCAAGAAAAAGATAACATTTTTATCTCGAGCAAACTCGTTGTATGAAGTATATGAAGGTAAGTAATTTATGACAAAAAATCTTCAAATATATTTCATATTTCACCCAATGCTAACTTATAATAACTACCACATGAACCCACCTTCTATGGAATTTATTTGATTACATGTTTTCTTGGCTGAAGATCTTTCCAAACTTTTCAGCATTCCTGACAAAAAGGTTTGATTAGATAGTTAACCACTGTTTAAGAAACTAGTATAAAATATATAAACAATGATGATTTATCATTTTAGAGAAACAGAACACAAAGACAAAGTACATAGTAGTTATCATATATATGTGGACATGATGGTAAAATATGAGATAATTGTCAAAGTTATCTCTTATATATGTATTTGTAAAATATTACACAAAAAAGTAGAATATTATACACATTCAATTAATATATATATATATATATATATATTTAGTTGAATGTGTATAAAGTGGCATTAGGAGAAATACTAAAAAGTTAACTAATATTGTATCACGTATTAAGATTATTAATTTGTGATATACTACTAAAAATATTCTTTAACCATTTTCAGTTCTACATTTATTCTCAATATGCAGTAGTTTTCAATCAAACTTCATAAAGAGTCTCATTGTATAAAAGTTCTTTTAGGTGTTATTTATGTTTTCACATAAAAAAATTTGAAGGACATAAATATCAGGTAAACCTTCGTTAAAATTAAATATTTTAGTAGTGTTAAGAAATGATTAACCTGTATACAATATCTAATATTTAAAAGCTCCTAGTGAGGAAAGAAAACAAAAGAATAGAGTGAACACTAGAAAGTGGAATGAATATATCTTGCAGTAGCCAGGAAACCAAATTATACATTGTTTCCTATCCAGTAATATTGAGGCTGTAAAAAATGAAAATTGATATTAAGAAATCAAAGAGAAAAGGTTTTTTATGCATTATGCCAACACAGCCAAATATCAAACTCACTAAATAACATAAATCTCATTCCTTATTTGAGGAATATTTTTGTGAATTCCGAAGTTTATCCTATAGTAAATAATGCTTGATAAAGAACTGTGAGACAACGAAAAAGGGATACCATATAGATAGAACATTAATTTGGACCTTGGTATTAAGTATACTCATAATTTTTCTAGCATTATTTTAACAAATTCAAGCCTTCAACCACGTTCCAACTAAGAAATATACCAATCATCACAGAAGTAAATACACATATACACAAACTTCAAGCCTTCAACCACTTCCACTATCTTCTCCATAATATGTTCCAACTAATTTATTTTCAGATTTGTGCCTGAACTCCAAAGTTATTTTCTGCACATTTTGTCTTAACAGAGAGGTGAGGTATGTTTGCTAGTGAGGAACTTGGTATTCATGTATTATTTCCTTTCCTAATTTTCTTTAGTCTTATAAGGTACAATAGAACGACATAAGTCTTTAACAAACCCAAACATTCAAAAAGAGCTTGAATTGCTGAATCCAAAACAAAAGAGACCAACAATGATTAACTTAAGAAGTACGTATAAATGAGGACAATACACCCTTTAACAAACAGCTAGAGAAGAAAAGCAGGAAAGGCTTCAAATTAATTTTCATTTCAGAAAGCTCAATTTTCATTTAAAATGCAAAGAATAAAAAAAGTATGTTTTGATAGAGCTAACTAAATTTGTCGGATTGATTAGACGAGAACAAGGGTACTTACATTCATCACCCTACAATGTTGGCAAGGAAGTTAGTAATTCATAATTCTCATGTATTACATTGTTCCATCATTCACCATTAATAACAAAATAAGCAGCTAGAAATATTATGGATTTCCATAAATTACAATATTATGGAAAATCCTATTAATGATTTGAACAAAGACATTTTACTTGCAAGCAAAAATCTGAACTTATGAGAGGCTTCACCAAGAACTTGAGCATCCCATCCTCATTTCACAACATTTATCTCTTCGTGGAGTTTGTTTTGAAAACAATAAATCACAAGTAATAGAAATACACAAACAAGAAAAGAAACTACATTAATAAAGATTCATTAAGCTTTTAGGAGAGCATTATAGAAAGTCAAAAACGTTCCTGCAATAATAAGATCAAATATCTGTGCATTACACGAGCTCATATTCTATAATGACTTAATTAAACACTTGAAACAAAGTTAAATAATATTTCAAAATTAAAATTTCAAAATTAAAAAAAAACATTTAAGAAAAAAAGAAAGTGATCATGATAATGCTTTATTAATAACTTTTAAAATTAATTAATATTAAGAAATACTTAATGTTTTTTAAATTAAATAATAAAAAGTAAAAGTGTATGATGTTTTTCTTTTAGAAAACTAAAACTTGGCAGTTGTGATAAATGGATATAAAAATGGTTATGAGTGGTTCTGTTTTGTTGAATTGCATGGATTTGGTTGGTTATTATTTCAAACCAATTGTAATGGTCAATGATTAGATGTTTGCATTAGATAATAAAAGTAAGAGTGTATGATAGTTTTCTATTAAGAGATTAAAATTTAGTGGTTTTTATAATCGAATATAAATCTAGTTATGAGTGGATTTGATTTGTTGAATTGGCTCCATTTGGTTTATCATTATTCCAAACCAATTGTAATGGCCAACGATGAGATGTTTGTACGATCGGGCAAGATGAGCAAGGTGTTGAGCCTAATGAACAAGACCTTTTATTCTAATAAAGAAATATTCCTTCGTGAACTTATCTATAATGCTTCAAATGTATGTAATCTTTTAATTTGATTTTATATTTTTCATTTTTTTTTCTTATAAGTGTTATTG
>Ga0209589_1002290_pt1 | contig 33000 bp, 7 predicted proteins | sample CowpeawhiteBW_FD_187525 | JGI IMG/M metagenome (GOLD analysis project Ga0209589, IMG submission 187525) | Root nodule microbial communities of legume samples collected from California USA - Cow pea white BW (SPAdes) (version 2) | ecosystem: Host-associated > Plants > Roots > Nodule | place: USA...
TAAATAACAATAATAATTATAATAATAATAATAATAAAATAAGATAAAAAAAATAATAAATAATAATAATAATGATAAATAATAATAATAATAATAATATTAAAGTAAAATAAAATTAATAATAATAAGAATAATAATTATAATGATAATAATAATAGTAAAATAAATTAATAATAATAATATTAAGGATAGTAATAATAGTAATAATAATAATAATGATAATAATAATAATAGAAATAATAATAATGATAAGAATAATAATAATAACCATAATAATAGTCAAATAAAATAAAATAATAATAATAGTAAATAATAGTAATAAATAATAATAATAATAATAACAATAATAATAATAATAGAGTTGTCAAAACGGGTAACCCGGCCCGACCCACCACGGGTTGATGATTTAGTGAGCCAACCCAATCCAGCTCACTTTTTAGCGAGCCAAAAAAATTTGAACCCGGTCCGACCCACCATGGATTGATGGGGTTAAATGGGTTGGCTCACGAGTTCGCTTAATTAAGAAAAATATTATTTTTTATTTTTTTCAGTCAAAACTAAATTATAATTCTAATTAAAATTTAAATAAACTTTAACACAATCCAAATACAAACCAAAATAAAAAATATAAATTATTTATGTGTTGGATAAAAAAACAACCTAACATGACCTAAATGTAAAGTCCAACTTAATAAAAAAAATAAAAACATTTGTGTGACCCTTTTATCTGCGGGTTGGTGAGTCAACCCGGCTCACCACGGGTTCAACCCGGATGAGCCAGGTTCTAAATGAGTCGGGTCAAAAATCAACCTGTATTGAAATTTGTAAAAAAAATTCAACCCAACCCGGCCCGAACCCGTGGTGAGCCGGGTTGGCTCGCGGGTTTCAGCCCATTTTGACAATTCTAAATAATAAATGTGTTGTGTTTAGTATAAGAACTCTAAACACGCACCCTAGAAGTCAAATGCAACTAAAGCTAATTAATTAAATACCAACCTAAATTAATAAAATTACCTCTACAATCGCCATTTATAAACCACTTTCTATAACTATTCCCTTCCCCTCTTATATAATATATTAAAAACTACTAATTATACCACATCATAATTTCTATAAGAAAACACTATAAAAGAAAATTACTAATTATTCTAAAACCTTAACTGCAGCATACCAAAAGTTTAGTCACTACCAAAGCTTAATACCCAAAAGCTACAAAGCTTAATACCCAAAAGCTACAAATCATATATAATATCAAATACAAAAAAAAAGAAGGCAACACCACGTCTAACCTTCTTTAAATATATATGTATATTTATATTAAAACAAACTATTTAGTGTAATCGATACTCTACACTAAAGCCAATAATTTGTTTCCCTTTTTTTTTAATATTATATAAATTACTATATGTTGTATGTTGTGAAATATTTTTCTAAAATATTATAACCTACCATAGATATAAAATTCTAACACCACATTTTTCTACTTTTCATATAACGAAACAAGTGACGACACTAGATTGTCGAACCACACTACTATAATTAAAAAAAAACACAAACCCTACTTTTCCTATGCATCATCCGCCCTAATTAAAGAAAACCCTAATGCATCCATGCTATAATCAATTTCGTATCACTGAATTTCATCAATCACATGTTTAACATTCAACCGACAATTAGATCATACAAAATCACCATTACAATCGGAATATATATATATATATATATATATATATATATATATATATATATATATATATATATATATATATATATATATATATATTCATGAGAAAACCCAACAATGCACATAATTCAACCAAAACCCAGAGCTTGTCGAGGACAGACACCATCAATCAACCAATTCATGTTTCATAATAATTCCTATAATTCTAGGATTATATTATCAATCGTAATATCAAAATAATACACAATTAAAATAACACACAGTTTGGCATACACAAAACTTGAACCCAAGTTTCTTTCAACATAACTAAGTACTTTCAACCATTTGAACTAGTACTATTTCACATCATAATAGTTAGCATTAAATGCCATAAAGACTCCCACTACCTACATTTATTAAATAATTATTTAAATTCCTCGGGTCTTACATTACATTGAACTTAGTTTGAAATTATTTTTTTAATTATTATAAAATTGTTTAAAATGATTTTATAATTTTATAATAAAATTGTTATTTTTAAATCAACTCAAACACTTTATAGAAATTATTGAATTTTATACATTTAAAAATATATAATTATTTGAAATATAAATTCAAATGAAAATACAATATTAAAATATGATGTAATACAATGTCAATATAAATAAAGTTCAATGTAAAATATAATTTGAAAAGAATTGAAAAAGTTAATAAATTTATTTTATTTTTATGAAATACAGTTGATAAACAAGTTTAACATATTTGTTACGTGAAATTAATTTTGAATTTTTTCTATTAACATTACTTTCTATTAACAATTTTAAATAAAATTCAATCTAAAATATAAATTTAAATACACTTAATCTTGTTAAAAATATTTAATAAAAATATAAATTTTTATAAAAATATTTCTATAAAATTTATATAAAAATTAAATTTTGTTTAAATCTAGAGAGACACAAAATTGCGTAGTTTTTTAAAAAAATATTGGGATTGAATTTAGATAAAAAAAATATAGGGATCAAATTGAGAATAAGACAAAGACACTTGGTATGATAGTGACAAATAACAATATCACTGTCCCTTCACACTACTACTGTCATGTGACACGATGTCTGCTAGACACATGACAAATTTTTATTATTAAAGAAAATTAAAAAAAATAAAAAACTAAAAAAAAATTATGAATTGACATATGACATCTCTTTTAAAGTTGTTAGTACAATATTAACGAAAAAGACCCGATTGCATCAAATTTTTTGAAATACAGACCAAAAAATTGAGACATATATAAAGAAAAGGACCTAATTGAGATTTCCCAACAAAATTGGTGAACAACGGCATAATTTAACCTTGATTAAAAAATAAATAATTTTCAATTCTCAAAACACTATTTCATGTATTAACTAGAAAAGGGTTAAATAGTCTCTAAACTTAGGCATCAAATAATTTTAAATATTGGTATATTTTGGTTCTCAAATTTTGAAAATAAATGCTTATAATTCTTTTAACTTAATAGAATTAAAAGGATTATATCTATTATTTTTTAAAGTTTAGAGTATCAAAATTTAAAACAAAAACAAATTATTTCGTATTAAAGTTTACGGATTAAAAACATATTTAAAAAATTATAATATTGTGACGACAAAAAAAATCTATTTATTTATTTATTATTATTATTTTCTATAATATACGTTTAAAATTTAGAGGTAAATTATACAATGACATCTAATTATACTTATATATATATATATATATATATATATATATATTAACAATATTGTATGCATCTTATATCACACCATTTAATAATACATCTTATATTTCCTACGCTAGAAGAGGAAGAAGTGTTATTTATTTACAGTTTCCCCTCTCATATATTGGCTTTCAAATAGGTGGAGGGATCAAGTTATGGATAGGGGTTCACTTGCACTGTTGGGGATAAATAGAAGGTAACTCCGATTTGTCCTTCGATCATCTTGAGTAATATCCACTCATTTAAATCCCCAAGGTCATATCTCTAACTACAATAATCAAATCTTTATTTATCATAAATTTTATTTTGATATTAAACCATATAATTGTATAAATAAATAATTAGTGCTAGTGCATAACTGAAAACAATTATAGATAAATAACGAGGATCAGTACGTAATTGAAGATAAATGTAAATAATTAAAGAGGACCAGTACCTAACTAGAGGTAAACATAAATAAATAAATAAATGAGAGTAATATAAATTAAATAAATAGGACATGTGCAAAATTGAAGATGAATATAAATAAATAAATAAGAATGAGAACTAAATATAATTTAGGATGAGGTTAGGGACACCTCACTTAAAGGTAAATATAGAAATAAAAATAATTATGAAGAGATAGAAAAAATAAAAGTCAAAAGATAGAATGATAAATGTCTCTTCCCCTTACCTCTCAGAGATTACATTTCTCCTTTTATCTAATGTGCTTTTCTCGCTCTCAGATTTTTTTTTTTCTTATTGCTTTCCCTCCTATTGCTTTCACTGCACTATCCTCTTTGTATAGAGGCATTAAAGATTCCATCATTAAATTCACTCAATCCTTTCTTAGATTTTGTAGTACAGGAATAAGAATTTTATTATTATTAATTGAAGTTCTATCTGTTACTATTTACTCTAAGAAATAAACTTATATATATATATATATATATATATATATATATATATATATATATATATATATATATTGTTATGACATTTATGAATGTCCATTGAGTTGTTAGCAGTTACCTGTGATTGGTTGCTATTGATGTTATCATTAGTATTGTAACCATTGAGTTGTATCCCTTGGGTTGCCTTTTGTATCTATAAATAGGGACTTCTCCTATTGATAAATGATACACAAAAAATCAGTCTTTACTCTCTATTCTTTTTCTCTCAATTATTTTATAACACGTTATCAGCACAAAGGCTATACAACTGATCTTGTAGAAACATTTTCTCTGACAATGCTCTCCGTACCTCAATTCAAGCTATTTCTAATCCTTTCCTTATTATCAATCTTTTCTTATATTCTTCTTTTTTGTGATAATAAATTATTTGAATTTAACAATTTTCATATTTTTCTTATATTATTATTATTATTATTATTATTGTCTATATTAATTTTATAATTTCATAAATAAAATTTGATTATTATTAATATTTTATGAGTCTGTTTTAAACAAGTCAAACTTTACAAAATTTGAATTTGTGACTTTTTAAAAATTACACATCTTCTTGAATATTAAAGGTTGAAATACATCTAGAAGCAATGAGTCTTGATGATACTCTAAAAAAAGGGAAAAAAAGAAGAAGAAAGAAGGTGGAAATAAAACATCTAAATGTCTTCTTATGGCCAAACAAAACAATAAGTTTTAGTGAAAAATCATGAGACCAAATTGATTATGCTTCATTCCCAGAAGTGAATGCAGCAACATCAATGAGACTAAATTGGTTATGCCTTGTTTCCAGAAGTGAATATAGGAACATCTAATTCATATTTTCATGGTCATAAAGGAAATTTCAAAGATACATTTTGTCATTAGAAGTGAAACAATAGTGTGAAAAGGGAAAAGAAAAAGATGAAAACAATGACATTATAATTTATCACCACGGTGGTAAATGCCATTTGGGTCATACTTCTCTTACATCAAAGCATCCTAAAAACAAGGAGAAGAACATATAAACACACTTTGTGTTTAAAAAGATGATGATTTTGTTTTTGGCCATATAGATGTCATTCGTCTTGCTATTATTATTATTATTATCATTTTGCTAAACTAAATGAAATGTAAGATGGAAACATTAATCACCTCATTGGTTATGGAAGTATTAAGAATTTGTGTTTTTTTGTATAAAATGGCAGAAAAAGTTTCTATGTGACAGTATAAAATATATTTTATATATTAAATTATTTTTATTATAATTTAATTAAACTAAGGTAAATTCTCTATGGTATTATTACTATATAAAATATGCATGTTTTATGTTGGTTATGTATAAGTAAGAAGAATAAAAAAAAATTTATATTATGAAATGTATATGTGAAATGAATGTATAATGAACATTTATTATTATTATTATTATTACTTCGTTCTGAAATATCTCAATACAAAATTATAAAACTCCATTATAATTATCAAAGTTTAGTAATATAAAATAATACAATTTATTCTAAATCATGAAACATAAAAACAATGATAAAACTTTCGCCCAATCTAGCCCCGCTCCATTGCTACGCCTCACTAGATCCACCTGCAACATCATCTGCTCACGTATACGATCATCGCCAAACACAAGCAAATAGGGTGAGCTAACAAAATAAACATATATATATATATATATATATATATATATATATATATATATATATATATATATATATATATATATATATATATATATATATATATAGATATATATATATATATATATATATATATATATATATAAAACACAATCACACCAAAAGAATTCCATCCTTTGGTTTCATAACATATGACCACAACCATGTAATCCATGTTCTACGTCTTTGGTTCATAATCTCAAGCTATCGTCGTTGTCAACCTACAAGCCACCACTTGTAGAACACATGTGGGAACACTCGTTATTCCGAGCCACAACTCCAGGAATACTCCAGCATCTGACCCTTGAGATATCTCCAAAATTCTTGTACACCACGCACATACAAAGCAAACAAAACACAATGTCTGCTTCATCAAAAATCGCCTGGCGCTCCACACGAGTTGCCAAGCGCAAAAGGCTTCCAGACCGCCTGGCGAGGGACACATGTCGCCAGGCGCCAAGCGCCTCTGATGCTACTGTTTCTACAAGTATCGCCTGGCGGGACAACCCTTATCGCCAAGCGCCACACGCTTCAATTCTCTACTGGTTTCGTAGATATCGCCTGACGGTCAAACAGCACTGCCAGGTGCTACACCAGTACTTGCGTAATACTGGTTTTTAAGCACCCAGAACAAAGTAAAATCAATCCATTCACATTTCATATAGATATTCCCCCTTTAAAACCATGCTAGCATTCAATTCTAACTTATGAATAACACATGCTCAAACAATTATAAGCAGCAACACTCTAACAATTTAAACACATGATCCTACGCACCAATGCAAATTAATATTGACACACATGCATTTACCAATAAACAATTCTCCACATGTGACTAACCCAAAAGGACATTCAAATTGATTGAGACTTACCACATAACCCAATCATGCTTCATTAGAAGTTACTTGAAATTATCAAGAGCTTATTCATGTGTTTTAAAGACTCCAAAATCAGCAATATTGAGTAACATATATCTCTAGCTAATGACCTCCTAATCAAATCTCCACCGTTCAAAGTAAAGTACTACATGTTATGGACTATCTGTAAAAATTTCACTTAAATCGAACGGTTAACGAACCGAGAAATGTAGTTTTATGAAAACTGCTCAAACTAGAAAAAATTGTGGCGCCTAGTGCCCAACAATCAGGAACACTGCGCCTGTTGGTACAGAGCCAGCGTCGGGCGGTTCCTGTTCCACGAAAATACGAAAAAACAACGTTTTTCGTGAATCAGAACACCACACATCTCTGGTATGGCGTCTGGCGGCCAATTGGGTGCCGTTAGGCGGTTCATGCAGTTCCAAGAATCCAACAGCTCTTCCCTTGCGCTTGCGAACCTCAACTTTTCCCAGTTTCCTCTAGCATGCGAATTTCCATCAATTCTCACGCAATCCAGCTTCTAATTATAATGGTTCGCATCCTCAGTGCATCCATTATCAATTTTTCGAATTAGTTCAAACCCTAATTATTCTCATAACATTCAACCCCAAGGATTTCAACTCTAACTAAAGTTCATATCAATTTTATCGACTTTCATCTCCAATCCCATGTAATTCCATTTACACGAACATCCACTGATCAATTAACGTTTAAAAAGGTTGTTTTCCTCAATCAACTCAACCCGGAACCCCAATTTCATCAAAATTGAGCAATGATGCTCGCGTCGCCTGGCGGGTCAGTTACTACCGCCAGAACCTTCATTAGAGAAACCCAGAACTGGGTGATAAGTAACGCGTCGCCTGGCAGCTCCTAGCTCATCGCCAGGCGATTCCTTGTAGGAACCCAGGAAATGCTCAAAATTGGTATGAGTCGCGTGACGACTTTGAATGCTCGCCAGACGATTTCTGGAAAATTTATAGAAACCCAGAATTTCAAATGTGACAACCATTATTCATACATATACATGCCATTCATAAAGCAATTAAATTTAAAACGCAAGACTAACGAGTTATAGCTCCCCTAACCTGGATTCCTTTGCTTAGTTTTGGAATATTTTTTCAAGCTCTCGTGCACCACAACACAATCTAGCCTTTTTCTCCTTCCAAGCTTGCTTCCAATCCTTGCTATCCTCTACAAAAAAAAAACCCAGAATACTCTCCCCTTGGAAACCTCTCCTTTGGCAGCTCCAAAAACCCTCCCTTTTTCCCTCAATTGGTAACTTAATTAGGTGTTAATGAAGGTTAATGTTCCTAAAACGAATTTTGGCATTTAAATTAGATTAATGGTCATTCAATGGTTGTCTTATGATGGTTTTCCATCCCTCCCTTGGCTGCTAGGTTTCTGGCTTTTCATATTCATGCCAAAACTAATTCTAGCAAAAATAAAGTTTAATGTGAAGCTACCAAGGTTTTAACTCATAACCATGCAAATGTCCAATCAATGCACAACCATTTAACCAATTCATGTTTTGTGATAATTCTTATAATTCTAAGATTTTATTATCACTCAACATGATCATGCATATAAATAAAATAATAACAATTAAATAACACATAAATGACATACATAGTACGCAAACCTAAGTCCTCTCAATTTAACTAAGTACTCTCAACCATTTGAGCTAGTACTTTTCCACGTCATAACAATCTCCATTAAATGCTATAAAGGCTCCCTTACCCATATTTATTTAATTATTTAAATTTCATGGGTCTTACAGTAATCAGTAAGATATTGATCTAGTATAGTTATGAATGATTAGATGTTACTCTTGGACAATCACTGGACACAAATGAAGGTTAGCTAGATCAAAGAAGCATTAGACTCATAATAACTATTTAATGACCTATGTTCTTTATTATGAATATATGTCTTTGTTTAACTAATGTGTGTTCAATGAGTTTAAGCACAATATAACAAAAGTACTCATGGAGATATGCTCCCACTCGTATAAGAGAATTCATGGAGACATGCTCATAGTATATCTTCAATTCATTAACATAAAACATGACAATGCATAGAGATACTCATCCCACAATCACATGAAATATTAACTTCCCTCACCTGGGTTTAACACATAAAACCTCATAGCTTTTCACTATGTTTGAATCTTACTCTTTACTTTTCCTTCAAATCTACTCAACCACGTTCTTTCTCACCAAGCATAACACTCATTCATTCATTTTGTATGTATATATATAGACCTCTCTCCTCCTTAGAAAACCCTAGATACTCTTAAGGAATGCCCCATAATTATTTTAATAAGCACCCTTGCAAAAATATCACGTATATCTTTCTGTATCTTTTTGTTACCAATTCTTAGGAAAATTTACTTAAATCTCTCAAATAAAATCTCATCTCTTAACAATATAATCTTTGTAATATATTTAGGAAAAACTTACTTCAAGATAAATTACTCATAGTTACCATGCACTCTAGAATCTTTTACAATCTTTAAAACAATACATGTATCATCAATTCTTATATTTCTAAGAAAATTCTTTTGAAAGATAACAACATTCAATTCATATATCAATATTTTCATCTTATCATTTATGAAACCTTCCTATAATAACAATTTCCATAAGATATATTCCTAGTACTTTCTTTGATAAACCTTTGAAAAGATAATCTTTTTCACAATAAAATTTGTTATGTCGGGATAATGATTTAGTTGTCTCTGCCGAACAATATTATCTAATGCTTTTATTGCTTGTATCATATAATATTGATGTCGTCTAGTCCCTCTCATACTCATGTCGTCTAATGTCCATATTGCCTACTCCCCAATTTACTAGGGTTGTATAATACCCACATCGTTTACTCCCCAGATATTATGATCGTCCAATGATCACCTCGTCCACTGCCTCAAATGCTAGGGTCATCTAATGCCAACCTCGTCTACTCCCCATATGCTAGGGTCGTCTAATGCCCACCTTGCCTACTCCTCCAAATGTTAGGTCGTCTAATGCTTATATCATGTACGCTATCACATCTAATGCTTTTATTGTTCGTGTCATCTAATACTTATATTGTTTAGTCCCTCCAAATTCTAGGCTCGTCTAATGTTCATATCATTTACTCTCTAGTCATTTAATGCTCATATTGTCTACTTTTCCAATCGTCTAATGATCATATTATCTACTTCAAAGTCATCTAATGTTGATGTTTTGTACTTTTCAGTCGTCTAATGTCCATATTATCTACTTCCCAATCGTCCAATGCAGCTTTTTCTCAGACCTTTCACTTTTTTTCATTATTCCTATTTAAAACATCATATATTTCAGGGATCTTACTACCCAAATTCGTATTGAGGACCTTATCAGATTGGATTTATCTATTTTTCAAAGGCATTGAAAAAGAGTGAATGAACAAGAAGGTCTTACATAATTGATCAATGTGACATTATTCTTAATTAGAATTTTTTATTTTGTAAATGTGTTGTTGATTGATTGCATTAGTTGTGTGTTATACTAGATATTAGAAAAGTATATAATTGAATCCAATACTCAACTTCAATGTACATATAGATTGGTTATTGAAAATTGTTTTGTTTGATTTGTTGTAGTATAGTTAATTATTTGGTGATTCAATATGTTATTAAACATAACAATTATTTGTAGTTAATTATTTGGTGATTCAATCGATTGCTTGCTCTTAAGTGTATTATTACTTATTTGAGTTATTAATATTATTGTCCTTGCACCCACCACTATCATCTCTTATTTTAATACGCAAATGAATTTCTCTTCTCAACCTAGAAAGATTAAGAGAACAACATCTAAGAAAGGGAAAGCTTCAACAGCTGACATACCCTTACATCACATGAAGGGTGGTTCAATGATGAGGATTCAAGGGTAGAGTTCAAAAGTTTTTGGAGTACGAGAAAAGATTACACATATATTCTTTTGGACTACTTCAAAGCATAAGGTTTTACTTTTCAAGAACTATTGAGAAATCAATGGCTAAAGTGTAGAGATGAAATGAAAAATCATATATGTGGTTTTATTGAAATGTTATTAACCTAAAAATTGAAGGAGATTCCATCTCTAAGATGGAAAACTTCAATAGATTTTTTGTGTATCTTGAAATATTGAGAAGATGAATGAAAAGCTTCTAGCCTTTATTATTGATTTGGTGTTGGCTCCTAAGGGGAACCAACCATGCTCAACTTTTTGATATGATATGGTTTTGATATATGCATTGAGAAATGGTATTCAATTGCATCCACCTACTATCTTCTCTAATGTCATTATCAAGGCAAAATGATTTTTTTTTACTTATCATTATCCTTTTACTATTTTTTTGTCAAATGTTTTCCAACACTGTGGAATGGAGTTGGAGGGTGAAACTGCAATGGCTATGAAAATCTTAAATAAAATTCGGAAAGTTGTTTAACCTAAACTGGAGATGATTAACGAAACAATTAGTGGTTGTTTAAGAATTAAGAATAAGAAGATGCCTCCAATCATACATTTAATATACTCTGATAAAGAAATTTTACAACATTCATATGAGATCTTTTTTAGCCATTTTAATTGTTAAAAAGAGTGTTTTCAAGATTGTAAAAGGATTATCAAAGGTTGTGTTGTGCTTTTTGGTGGTCAAGATTTGATTGGATTTGTTTCTTTTTGGTGTGATTTAAAGGTAGGACATATCATCTTGATTGCATTCAAGAGACAATCTTATGTTGTTTGTTGTCTTGTGTACGTTTAGCTTTTGATGAGTGCTTGTGTAAACATATAAAGATAGCGTGTTCCAATTATTCAAGGTTGAATAGTTATGACTGGATATAGGATCAATGATGATCTGAATCATATAAGTTCTTGTGTGACCCATTAATTGCAAAAGCTTATATAGAAGCTTTAACCATTAGGATTACAAAAGACCCATTAATTGCCATTATATCCCACTAGAGCTAATAATGGTCCACTACTTAATGGCTGATTGTAACTGAAATTAAGGCAACCAAAAGTCATCCACAAGCATTCAACAAAGGTCCTCTTGGTCTTCCAAAGGCTGGTTCTTTATTTGTCAAATAGGCCTTTATTACAACTTGAAAATAAAGCAAAACTAAAGCTCATTAATTGGTTAAGCCAAGACACAATTTTGTCAGCCAATTTTACAAAGCATTGGGCTCTTATTTAAATAAATGAAATTGCAGCAAATTGGTATATTAGTCCTTCTCCAATTAGGCCATGATGTGATTCATATCATACTATCCTTCTTCGAGAAGATTCGTTCTGAATCTTAAGGCTTTATTTTTCTTCTAGTTTTAATATAAGTTTATTATGTCCTTGTGAAGGACTTTATTTTTCCACAACTTGAAACTAATTCTCTTCCTCCAGGGTCAAACATAAATTGAATAAATTCACATATGTTCATTTCCAATGGTTGCAATCCATGGAACACCTCTCTTGCCAATACTACCCCAACTTTATATGTAACAACAAATAACTCCATGCATTGTGTTTGAAGACTTTGTTTTTCATCAGCAGACTGGATGCATAATAAAGAACTATGAACAAGTTATCATGCCTATCCTTTTGTTGGTGTATTGCATTATCATGCCTATCCTTTTGTTTTTGTAAAATGACATCACAAACTCTAGAAGAAAAATCATTGACAAATAAATTTTCCATCCTTTTTTTCTCTACTTCCTTTTCTTTTTCTTCATTTTCCCTTCTTTCTTCACTATCTATTGAGTTCTTTTTCTATTCTTCTATTTTCTATTTTCTACTTCAGCCTATGTTGATCCTTACTGACTTGTCTTGGTGTCATAAACTTCAACTTAATTTTGTGTCCCTTATGCCTCAAATAAAGCGAACGTTCATCAATATTGAGTGTTATAAATCGAAGTCATGACCATCCCAAAAGAAGATGACAAGAGTTCATGGGAGCGATACCACAATATACTTCTTTCACACATTGCCCTGTATTGAATTTGATTTGTGCTTGACTTGGATGAACACTTGTCGGTAACTAGAGTTTCTCCACCAATCTTTGGCTCACAACATTGTTGTCGCTTCGTAATTGTATGCAACTAAACATGGGTAGCCTTCGATTAAACACTTTGTATAGTAAACTTCCATTACTATTCCAAACCTAGAGCCAAGCTCTGATACCAAATGATGTGAATCCCATTGCACAAGGGCTAACTTAGTATCTTTAGGGTTAAAACCAATTATGACCATGAGATATTTTTGGGCAGAATTGGGTTTTTTTTTCTGAAAATTGGGTGAAGAATAAAGAAATGAGAGGTGAATATAAAAGTGGAAGGAAAGAATCACTCTTTCCAAAGGAGGCAACACACAAAGGATGGAAAATCCTTTGATATAGCCAAGGGTTCTTGAATCACTCAAGAACTAGGAGAATCACTCTCAATATTAGATAGGAAAAGAGAATTTCTGAACAAAACTTAACTTGACTTCATTGATAAAAAATGGTTTAGCTTATATAGGAGCTTTAACCATTAAAATTACAAAAGACCCATTAATTGTCATTATATCTCACTAGAGCTAATAATGGTCCACTACTTAATGGTTGATCGTAACTGAAATTAAGGCAACCAAAAGTCACCCACAAGCATTCAGCAAAGGTCCTTTTAGTCTTCCAATGGTTGGTTATTTAGTTGTCAAATAGACCTTTATTACAACTTGAAACTAAAGCAAAACTAAAGGCCATTAATTGGTTAAGCCAAGATACAATTTGGTCAGCCAATTTTACAAAGCATTGGGTCTTTATTTAAATAAAAGAAACTGCAACAAATTGGTATATTAGTATTTCTCCAATTGGGTCATGATGCAATTCATATCACTTTTTTATCTTATTGATTGCCAATGTTTATCAATTTTGATTCCTAAATCATTTACCTATAGTTTTCTAATTTAAACAATTTTTCAAAGAACTTGAAGAATGGGTAAATCTTTTCAAAAAGTTTTTAAAATTAATTCACTCCATCTTGATTTAGGTTAGCCTGACATTTGTTTTCTATCACTAATGGCAATATCATCTATCTTTAACGTGAACGTCTTTTAGTATAAATATGTACCGAGTTGTTCTTATCTACTAATATTTTCATGAGTACAAAATTTATCACTTTAATTGTGATGACAATGGTGTTAATGAGTTTGATGGTATATAATATCCAATTTATCCTTTGTTTAATTATCTTATTATTATAGTGTGATTAAATGTATTTATTACTTATTACTTATATGTCACATATCACTTTCCTTACGTATAAATTGTCGTTATATTATAGATAAAAAAATATACTTAGTCAATGTGCAAATTTTAAGAAGGTTAAAATATCTTTTTGGTCTCAATTTTGATCAAGTTTTGTCAAATAAGTCCTAATTTTGGTTTTATGTTCAAATAGGTCCTAATTTTCGTCAATTTTGTTCAATTGGGTCCTTTTTTGCTAACATCATTTAGATTATTAATGACCATGAACAGTGACTACCACGTGTCACTTCATGGTTTTTTTCTTTTTTGAATTTTTTTGAATTTTTTTTTGAATTTTTTTAAATTTTTTTAATATTTTAAAATTTTAATTTTTATATTAAAATTCACTTTTTTTATTAAATATTTTTATATAATATATTAAAATTCACATCATTATAACTTTGATATAAAAATTAAATTTGGTCACATCTTCGATAGAGACAAAATTGGTCAATTTTAAATAAAATTGGGACTAAATTGAACAAAAATAACAAATATAGGGACCAATTGAATATAGAACATTGACTTTGATACATGACACGCTACTGGGTTGACACGTGGACATTTAAAAAAATAAAAAAAATAAAAATAAAATCCAAAAAAATCAAGAAGTGACACGTGACAGTCACTGTTCATGGCCGTTAATGATTTAAACGGTGTTAGCAAAAAAGGATCCAATTGGACAAAATTGACGAAAATTGAAACATATTTGAATACAAAACCAAAATTAGAACTTATTTAATAAAACTTGATGAAAATTGGGACAAAAATGTATTTTAAAATTACAAATAAATAAGCATATGTCAAATTTAGAAACGACGAATATTTATTCTCCCCATTCTACACAAATAAGAAAACATATGTCAATTTATAGGGACGTGATGAAACATACAAAGACTCATTACAAAACATTACCTGTTCATAATTGAAGTTACATCCAATTTAATGACCTTAGCATTGCCATGTGTGGGGTTAAGAAAGGGTTGGTTTTTCCATAATGATGATTTTGTGAGGGTAATGTCTGCATTATGAAACTTAGTAACCCATAATTAACAAAAAAAAGGTTTGATTTTTCCTTTAGGAAGTGATTTAATATCTGATAAGTGGGGACCATTCCTTAAATAATAAATAGAGTCACAGATCCTTGGACAATGACAAGGAGATGTCGCATTCACCTTTCCTCTAAACAGCTCAATGTTCAATTTGAAAAAACTATCTAGTTCATCTTTGTTCTAATAAGGTATATACCTTTTAATTTTGGAGTTTGATATATCTGCCAATAGTATATATGGATTTGTTTTCGAATTCCTACTTTTTTTTTTTCAGAAAAGAATACATTAGTAAGTATATTTTAAAATAATACAAATTATAATTGATTAAAATTCTTGTTTTAAAAAGTGAAGTATGCATGTAATAATAAACTTAACAATGATATATTAACGTAGTTAATTTGTATTTTAAGGTTGAATACTGAAGTTTACAACTCCATTATTATCGATTTGTAAGTTTTATCAAATTTCTTCTGTTTTTTTTTTATCATTGTATATTTTATTTTTTGTTATTTAATTCAACAATTGTGTTGACATATTGTTAAAATAGTTTTAAAAAAATGAAAGGACTTAATTTTATTTTTAATTTTTTTATCTAAAATTATTAATAACGATTATTTTATAATTGTTTTTTAGTGTATATAATTTATTATCATTTTATTCTGGTGGAAACATGCACACATACATGTTTTTTTCTGCTCTTTTTATAAAAAAAAATGTGTATTTCAAAAATTAATTATTATAGTAATTATTAAAATTATATATATATATATATATATATATATATAAAATATTTTTTATAACAATAATTAATCAAATTAATTATATTATAAAGAAAAGGATTAGAATGATAAGAAAAGTATATACACGATAGAACAGCTACAAATGCAATCTCCATTAAAATTTGAAATAATTATAATTAAGTAATAAATTAGGCAATTAATTTTTTTTGAATGGAACTATTTTGACAAAAATTACTTCTTGACAAATAAAGCTTAAAAATAAATGAGAAAGAGTATTGCTTTAAAATATTAAATTTTAGGAAAATAGAAGACAAAAAGTGTGTATTAAAATGGTTTTTATTTTATAATTATAAAATAATTAATTTATAAATAGTATAATATTTATTGTAAATAATGTGATTAAATATGTAAGGAGCTACGAAATAGCTATGAGTAGAAGTGTCGGTTAATTATAAAATTTGAAGATATTATTGTTAAAATATAAAACTTATAAATAGAAAAATTGATTATTCAAGTTTTATTTTAAAAGAAATCATCATCTTTCTAAAACTATTTCCTTTTTTTTCTCTAACTTCTCTCTAAGTTTATCTCTTTAAAGATTAAAGTCTATCATATAGAGAGTTTGATTTAAAGTACAATGATGCTAGTCAATTAGAATTTTCTTGAATAAGTTTTTGAAAGTTTTGCATGCATGAGTAGGTTGATCCTTACATGTAATTCATTTAGACTCGAGATGAATCTCTATTTGTCCATAATTGTTAAGGAATGTTTAGATAGTTGATTTGAGTTTTATATGTACAAATATTATATCCTATGAGAGTGGAAGCTCTTGGAGCTCTTTTAGAATCAAGAAGCTTGATTCAGGTAAGGGAGTTTAGTTTAATTTTTATAATACTACGAGTTAGAGAATCTGAATTTAGAAGTGAAATCATCATAAATTGTTGGATTTGATACACATCTTATGTCTTTGATTTAATTTAATATGTTTAGACTTGAGTTTGATATGTTCAATCTTTCATAGTCAAATTTATTGTCAATTGGATCAAATTGTTTAGAATTGATCTTATTTGGATTAAGTATACCAATTATCGTAGAAGAAATGAAGACAAAAAGTCAATCCAAGCCAATTTGAGCAACTGCTATGTCTTTAGGTTGAATTTTCTGGACTCATTAGCGAGCTATCCTCTCGTTGTGTGCAATTCAATTTTTTAAAATCTAAAAAGCCCATAATTGCTCACTGGACAAGCCTTTAAATAGGAATCCTAATGTTTTGGCTTGCTAGGTGAGTCTATCTCTCACTAAGAAAAATTAGTTTTGTGAAAGACCTATGAGCTTAGAGAGGTTTGGTCATTAGGTGAGCCAAGTCTCATTGAGTGAGCCTCTCCCAGTATTTGGGTCGCTAGATGTTCCAAATTTTAGCTTAATGAAACTATTTTTATAAAATCTTCCAAGATAAGTGGATTCTAGTCATGTATAGAAAGACGAAGTCGTTGTAGAAGAATGCCACTCAAGAGCTGGAAAGACCACTTTAAAGTAAGAGAATTGTTGAGTGCAAATGTATATGCAAGAAAATATCACTGGAGCATGAAATAAGTTTACACCTAAGAGAAATGATAAACATTAGTCTGATAGTGTAACATCCCCATAAGATATTACGGATTTAAATAATGAAATAAAGAAATAGTAAATGCGGGTCAATTAATGAAACCTCATTTCCCTAAAATGCGGGAAATTTAAAACTTTATTACATAGTCAAATATACTAAATCCAAAATCATAAAATCGATTAAAACATAATCGTCGCGTAATGTTTAAAAATTTATTCTAAAACCATAAAACATTAAAATTCTGATAAAACATCTTTCTCCCATACTAGCCCCACTCTGGCTCTATGCCTTACCAGATCCACCTGCAACATCATCTGCTCACGTGTACCGCGCACACGATCATCGCCAAACACAAGCAGATAGGGTGAGCTAACAATAAAATAAGTATATATACAAGTATATACATATATCACAAACACACCAAAGGAAATCCATCCTTTGATTCCATACCACATGGTCGCTACCATGTCAACCGTGTTCTACGTCTTCTGATGAGTATCTCAAGATGTCTTGTTGCCACACCTACCAGCCACAACTGGTAGAGCACGTGCGGGAAACCATGCTACATACCACACTTCGTAACGCTAGGTGGAGTTCCCAATATGAATAACATTCGTAAAGTCCCAAGACTACCAAACTTTTCAGTTTAATACTGAGGAGGGTAATCTAATTGGACCCTTCGTACACACCACAACGTGCACACTCACATCGGCAACACTCGCCAACCCGAGCCACAACTCAAGAGTTCTTTGTGTTCATCCGCCATCCCGAGCCACAACTCAAGAGATGTCATTCCGAGCCACAACTCAAGGAATGCCACATGTTTAACCCCTATCCCGAGCAATAACTCAAGGATACATTCCGAGCCACAACTCAAGGAACACCAGCAAGCCGACCTTTGAGATATCGCCAAAGCCTTGTAGACCATGCACATCTTAAGCGAGCAAAACACCTTTGCCTTAACAGTATCGCCTAGCGCAACCCACAAGTCGCTAGGCGCAATGCGCTTCCAGACCGCCTGGCGGGGGACACGTACCGCCAAGCGCCAAGCATCTATGTGCCCACTGATTTGCAGCTATCGCCTGGTGGTCCAATCCTTGCCGCTAGGCACTACACCAGTAATTTCGCTTTACTAGTTTATAGGCACACAAAGCAGATTGCAACTCTAAACTTAGCACCAACACTCGTAGTAAAATTCACCAAGTTAATTACCTCGGCTCTCATTGATTAACTTGTTACCAAGGTTCTTAATTCCTTTTAGGTTCACCAACATAAGTTAACCAAAATAAACGGTTTAAGTTCAACATGTCTAAGTCCCAATATGCCATTGTTAACCGCATGCCCTTTATGCTCTATTATTTATCCAGATATTAACTAAGTCTTCATCCAACTTCACATGTCACAACAATCATGCCTAACAATCTTTACACCCACTCCCCATTTGGGCCAATCCACTTAACTTTACCATCCTAACATTTCAGTCTACCTTCCCACCAGAACCAAAAATCATGAAACTTCCTATTATAGTGCCCTAACCTGTCCAATACAATCATAGCTTAGTATTATTGTATAACCTTATGTCACTCATTTCTTACACTTTTAATTCACATCCAACATATCCAAAAATTCTCTTTTAATACTCCAATGACTCATGCTAAGCTTCCCAATCTCTCATGTGCATCAAACACACGCATGCCCTTGCTCTGGTATGGCGCTTGGCGGCAAAATGGATGTCGCCATCCAGGGACCCAAACCTCTTCGTGCACCTACGAACCTTGATCAATCCCAACAATTCTGATTCCACTCGATTTTACGACTCAATAGGCTATACTTGCGTATTTAGGTTCACGATTCATTCCTAAAACTTCCAATATATGAAATCCCATTAGCATTTTCCACTTAAATTGGTGCTAACATAACAATCCCAAATCATCAACCCTAAAATGATGTTCATACTAATTTCATCCAAATTATCCCCCAACTACACGAAATTTAATGACATATGACACCTAATCATTCACAAACGATTAGGACCTTTGTTTCTCCTAATCGGAATCATCTCAGATCACGTAAAACACCAAACCTGGGGGAACAGGTTCACGTCGCTTGGCGGGTGTTCATCACCGCTAGGCACTGCATTAGAAGCAATCCAGAAACTGGGTTACGAGCTTGCATCGCCTGGCAGCCCGTTCATGCTGCCAGGCGATTCCTATCAGGAACCTAGAAAACCAAGCTAAAAGTGCATGTGTCGCCTGGCAGTTACGAATGACCCGCCAGGCAGTTTTTTGAAAATTTCCAAAAATGCGAAATTCAAGCAATGGCAGAGAAACATCATGCATATTCAGGCTATACATCATACAATTAATCAAAGACATAAAATTAACGTGGTTCAACTCCCCTAACCTAGTTTCCTTTGCTTAAAAATGGACTTTTGTGAGTTTCTTCTTGATCACCAATGACCTCCCTTGGCTCTATCCCAATTCAGATCCTTGCTTCACTCAATACCATTAAAACTAAGTTTAATTGTCATTCAATGGTGATTTTCCAGCCCCTTGGCTACCCCCTTCTAGCGGCTAGGGTTTTCTTTGCCCTTTCCCATTCATGCCAAAAAGAATTTTGGCAAAAATAAAGTTTAATTTAGTTTTTCCAAGATTTGAACTCATAACCATGCCAATGTTAACTCGGTGCACAACCATTCAACCAATTCATATTTCATGATAATTCCTATAAATATAGGATTATATTATCACTCATCATGATTCAACACATTATTAAAATAATAATAAATTAAATAACACATAATTGGCATGTATAGGACTCAAACCCAAGTCCTCTCACACAATCAAGTACTCTTAACCATTTGAGCTAGTACTTTTCCACATCATACATATCAGAATTAAATGCCCTAAAGGCTCCCATTACTCGCATTTATTAATTATTAATTTATTTAATTAATTAAATTTCTTGGCTCTTACAGATAGTAGAACATTTGTTGGAAAGTCTCGTCAACACCTTAGAATAGAGTGGGTGATATTGATTTTATGTTGAGAAGAGTGCCTAATGATAGTGTGCCTACACTAGGAAAGATATATAGCAGTAGAACATATGGTGACATATCTATACCAAATTGTGTTTAATTCAAGACTTGGCTAACTTAAAAAAGCTAAGTAAAAAATAGTCATGGTGTAGTCATGAGAGGTCTCAAAGAATACTCATATTTTTAAAGTTATTAGTGGTTAATCAAGAAGTAGATGTAATCTCATGTGAAGACGAACCGTAATAAAATATATATGTTCTTTATCTTCTCCTTAATTATGTTGTTTGTTTAAATTGACCTCTTAATTTGTGCATTTCTCTTTGAAAAAAAAAGTTTAAAGTGATATTATCTATTACATCTTAATACATATTATTTTAAACATTTCTTTTAAAGAAGTCTAATTATTAATATAAAATTAGTCTTTTCTGTTACACAATTTAGGTAAGAAAAATGATGAAAAAATATATGGTGGTATTTTTGTAAATAACTAGAACTTATTTATGTCGGGTTGTTAGAGTTTGACGTAAAACTCAACATTAACATCAGAATGTGTGTTAGTCCTACTTAAGTGTCAAGTTTTATGTTAGACTTTAATAGTCTGACATTAAACTATTTAAATTAGAGCTTTTAGCTTCTTCTTCCTTGCAATTTATCTCCTTTCCCTTCTCATTTCTTTCTTTAGGACAAAATGACAATGATGTCGTTGTGTGGGTGTTTGTGGAGGTTTTGAAGGTCATTTTTGTGGTTTTAATCGATGGTTGCTAGCGCTTCGTGGTGATGGACACTTTTTTCATTTGCATTGGTGTTTTGTGGGTCTACGTGTATCATTAAGGTATGTGGTTGTATCTCTACTATACTATTGAAATCCAACCACGGTTATTTGTGGAGATCTCAATCACGATAGTGCATGAATGTCACCATTGATTTTTTGTTTTTAATTTGTTGTTGTTAAATGTTTTGCTTTCCATATCCTAAAATTTTTTTATATCTATTTTTTTTATGATGTTTTAACTATTCACACATTTTTCTTAAATATCATTAAAATTAGGTAGAAATTATTTTTTTGTCCAAATTGTCTGTGGTAAATTATTCTATTATATATCTAATAAGAATTTTTTTTTTTTATATTTGATAGAATAATCATAGATTTTGAAATGCAAAAATGTGATTGAGAAAAATTCAAAGGTTTATAATTTTTTATAGAAACCTTGGATTGAAAAAATTCTAAATGAAAAGTTGTCAAAAATTGAGCCAAATGCTTTGACCATTTTATCACGAAATTTTGAAATTATTGTGGTATATCTATACTAAATAGAGATTTATCAAATATTTTTATGTGCAAAATTTTTCATTTTTGTGATTACTATTTTGTATTTTATTATTGGTGATGCAAGACCACGATTCACATGTTTGGCCCTTTTGATATGGAGATTGAAGGAAATTCTTTAGTTAATATTTTTTGTTAGTAGTTTATTTTTTATTAAGAGTGTGATTCTCATAATATTATAGTTCATTATATATAAATTAACATTGTTATTTTTTCTTATTTCAAATCTTAGTTTAAACCAAAACTAATTAAATTTAAAAAAGAAATGCAAAAAAATTACATTGAACCATACACGATTTGATGAAAGCTTATATAAATTTACATCAAATATATTATGACGAAAGCTTATCTAAATTTACATCATTTTATTTAATATAAATTGTTTTTACTTGTCCTTATGAAACATTATTACTTAACCTAAATAGCCATAAATATCTAACATAAAAATTGTATTTTATGATAGTAAACTACAACTACAAATATAAATAAATCATCCAAAAAATTACTAAATTGAAAAAACAGATGAAAACAAATTAATCAAACATTTTTTATGATGAATATTATTATCAACATCATGTTAAATAAAATTAAGTTCAACTTTTTAAAATAATATCAAATTTGAATATTACACAAAAACACGTTGTTTGCAAATGGTATTTCAGGATTAATAGTGGTTTTCAAATAGTGACACTTGATTATTTTAATAATAAAATATTTTAGTATAAATAGTATTGTTATAAACGAGTTTCATTATTTTAAAATATGTTATCTCTCAAGAAATCACTTTTCTAAAGTTCTCTCCACCTTCTCTCTAAACTCTCACACACCATGCTCATTTGTTTGAAGATCGAATGACATCGTAGGACTCCTATCGACAAAAGCTACAATTATCTAATCCAATTGTTGAAGAGAGTAAGTTTTCCTTTTACCCCTTTTAGAGTCAGTTTGGGATTTTGTATGCATGTAAGGCAATTTGCTTTTACATGTAGGGGTTTGGGGTTTCTAAGGAACCTTTGTCCAATTAGGATATGTAGGGCATAATCGGATTGTTTATCAACATATTTGTGCAAAATTTTCCCATCTTAGTGTTTTAGGATGCTTAGAATTGAAGGACCTTGGTGTTGCTCCTAAACAGGTAAGGGTAGCAAGTTTTAAATTGAATTATTATTAAGAATTCATGAATTGTAATATGTATGATGGTGATTTATGATGAAATTAGTGGATGGATCTATTTTAGAGTGGTAATTGTACGTGTTTGAAGAAATTGATTGGATTGATGCTTGAGTTGTTGAATTGTTGTCTGACTTTATTGAATTTGGTTGATGCACAATAAATATCTAAATGAGAAAATTGTATTATATTTTGGATTTTATATTTAAGTTGGGAAGTTGGGTGATGAATATGTGGAATAATGTTCTAGTCTAAAATTAGTCAATTTTTGTTGAACTAACTAAATTGATGAATTTAGATACAAATCATATATGTAATTGGAGGATTAATTAATTGTGTTTATAAAATGGAAGTCATGAGTGTGTAATCAATTTAGTATTGTAGGATTTCATTAAACATAGGTGAGTTTGATTCAATAGGTATTAAATGGTGTTTTAATCTTGTAAAATCTAAGTTTGGCTGTTTATAAGAACTTTTCTATGAGACATTTGGTTGACTAGATTTGGCACTTCTTGAGCTAAAAGTTTGATATATTAAAAAATGTGAAGTTTATTAAGGGGGAAATAGCTCAAGAAGAGTCAAATTGCTCGATTAAAACTCAAGGAGGAAGTTTAGATATTTGATGCAACGTTAGGCGTCACTTGTAAGACCTGTGGAATTTAATTAATTAAATAATTAATTAATTAATAAAAGCGAGTAGTAGGAGCCTTTATGGTATTAAATTCTGACTTGTGTGACATGGAAAAGTACTAGCTCAAATGGTTGAGAGTACTTGATTGTGTGAGAGGACTTGAGGGGTTCAAGTCCTATGTATGCTAATTATGTGTTGTTTGATTTATTATTAACTTTTAATAATATGCATGATCATGTTGAGTGATAACATGATTATAGAATTAGGTGAATTATAACAAAACCTAAATTGCTTGAGTAGTTGTGCATTGGTTTGATGATGAGCATGGTATAGGTTCGAACCTTGGTGAACTCATATTTAACCTTTTTTTTGTTAAACAGTTAGTTGTGGCCTGAATATGAAAGGGTAGAAAAAACCCTAGCAGAAGGGGCACAACCAAATAATGGGACATTGGTGCTCAAGGGAAGACGCGTAATTCAAATTCTAAGCAAAGGAAAATCCCAGGTTAGGGGAGCTAAACCTAATTTTCGTGTTATGATTTTAGGTGCATGAATTTGATAACTATATGCCCTGAAAGTCGTGTTGTATGTGATGGGAATTGGGGTTGATTGGTTTTTGATAATGTATGAATGAGCTAAGTGTGATATATTATGGTTGCTAGTTTTCTTGTGATTGTGCTCACTATCTTGGTAATGTTTTACTGTGAATTAAGATGTATATGAATGAAATGAAAATAAGAATAGAATATGCATAAACAAAGTAATCTCGAGAACAAAGTAAGCTGGAAACCGAAACAACAAAAGGGAAATAAGCATAAAATGGACAGGAAGGAAATGGATTGAGGTAAGAAGCACACTAGAAGCCATGACAATCTTAAAGATAAGTGGATGTATGCTGCCACTTGCTTTGCAAGATAAGGCTTAAAAGTATTCGCTCCCTAGGGAGGAAGCTCTCACAAATGGTTGATACACAAAGGTGTTTAATTTCTCCAAAATGTTCAACATCTTTTTACAAGTGTTAGAGGACCCCTTATATATAAGTGTTTAGGGGTCTCTAAGAAAAAGCACAAATTTCATCCAAAAGTTGTGTTTATGATTATTGGTGTGTGAATGAGCTATGTGAATTATGTTTAAATATTGATTGTATGAAGTGTGAGTTCTATGTGGTTATCTTTTAAATTTATAGTATATTCTCTATTTATTTAAAACTTATAAGTTTTAAATTATCAATAACTCACCTTTGTCTTTTGTGTCTATTGTGGTTTATCCACCTACAATGATAATATGTTATACGTGAGAATAATGCAAGTGAGGGTTCTCAACAGTGAGATATCTTAGGAGTGGTACAAGTAGATGGTGGTCACATATGTATATTTTTTTAATGTATTACATATTTCCTCTATTTAGAATATATTTATGTGTTGTTTTAAAACTTTATTATGTAACTTAAGGAATCTTGTAATACATAGATTACTTACTATATTGTTTTTTGCTTAATATCAAATTTGAAATACTTTAGATTAGTAGAGTGATTCTACTAATTTGGAATGTTACTAAAGGAATCTTACTAAATGTAATTAAACTAATTGCATTATATATATATATATATATATATATATATATATATATATATATATATATTATGACTTAATAGTCGTCCATTGATTTGATACAATTATTCATATGATTGATACTCATATAATTCATTACTCTTTATGTAAATTATTGTATTAACTATTTGATTTGTATCCTTTATGGGTTACATGTTGTATCTATAAATAGGACTCTTCTTATCAATAATAAGACACACGAAAAAATTGTTCCCTATTCTCTCATTCTCTATTCTTCCTTATGTTCTTCTCTATAATATTTGCTTTATTTTATAACACATTATCAACACGATGCTCCAACCAACTGAGTGCTAGTAAAACATTTTCTCTTTAAGGACAATGTTTTGCATGTCTTAATCCAGGCTATTTCTAATCTTTTCTTCATTTATAATTTTATCTTACATTTTTTTTTGTCCTAAGAATGGTTTGACTTTACCAATCTTCATCTTTGTATTATTATTATGATTATTATTACTATTATTTTATGTGTTAATTATAAACATGTCAAACCTTGCAAATTTTGAATTTGTGACCTTATATATTACGAGGAAGAATTACTTATATTGGATATTGAATGTTGAGATATATTTAGATGCAATGGGTCTTGGTGATGCCATTAAAGAAATAAATAAAGCATTTGAGCAACGAATTTACTCATGCAAAATATCGTGAGAAGGGATTTCACAAATATTTTGAATTTATTTGATGTCTTCTTGTGGTTGAACAAAGCAATGAGTTTTTGATAGAAAATCATGAAACTTGTCCAATTGGTTCTGCTTCATTTGAAAAAGTGAATCCAGCAACTTTTGATTTATATTTCATGGTCGTGATAGTGATTATGGACATGGTTATAAAGGAAATTTTAAAGACACATTTTATCACCAGAATTGGAACACTATTGTGAAAAGGGGGAAAGAAAAATTTAGTGCAAACTCCACCTTACAAGTTCGTTTTGTGAGGTTGAGATAAACTTAAAGTCCACTTCTTAACATGATATCAGAGTCATTGTTTAAAGCTTATCCTAGCAAGATTTGTATTTGTTGGGCATATAGTTCCACTCGCTATTGAACCATCCATTAATGTCTAGTCCCACGCACGAGATGTTTATGCCTCGACATGAGGGAGGTGTTTTGGAAGTCCCAGATCGACTAGAGATAATGTAATTTTATAGTATATAAGTGATTGCAAGATGAGAAGATAAGTTATCATTACAGTGGTAAATGTCATTTGAGTTGTATTTGTCGTACATCAAAGCATCTTAAAATATAAGGAGAAGAACATGAAAATACAATTTGCTAAACCAAATGGAAGCAACCTCATTAGTGATGAGCGTGTTAAAAAATAGATTTTCTCATACTATGTTATTAATTTTAAGGCAATGCTTTATATTTGTTTCATGTTTCATGTTGATTATATTAAATTTTTCTTGATCAATAAAATCTTCTAATAATATTTTATTCTTCTTCTCCTTTTACATAGTAATATCTAATATTGATATTTATGTTTATATGAAGAATGAATGTTGGCACTAGCACCAATGATAGGGATATGTGTCTTATTGATAGTGCAACAACTCATACTATTCTCGAGAATAATAAATTTTACTCTTGTTTAGTAATATGAGAAGTCAATGTTAGCATTATTTCTAGTACTACAAATATATTTGAAGGCTCCAGAAAAGCTAATATACTTCTACCAAAAAGTTTAACAGAAACTTATTAATTTTCAAGGATATTTGTCTAAATGGATATCATATTGAGATAAATAATGAAGAAGATATGAAATATATTTATATCACTAGAATTGAGTTGAATAAAAAAGGTGTGTATTAGAGAAATTATTAACCTTCTCTTATGGTTTACACATATATTAGTACAATTGAGATCCATGTCATAGTAAACCAAAAGTTTACAAATCAAAATAAATGTCTTGTTTGGCATGATTAGTTGGATGATTTGTACTACGCATATATTAGTATAATTAAAATGCATGTCATGGTAAATCAGAAGTTTACGAATCAAAATGAATTTCTTGTTTGGCATGATTAGTTGGGTCATCCTAGATCTATTATGATGCGAAAAAAGGTTGAAAAACTCATGTGGACTCCCACTTAAGAGTATAAAAAAACTTCTTTAGACCAATGAGTTCTCATTTACTATCCGTTCACAAAGGAAAGATGATAATAAGGCCATCACCAGAAAAATTCGAAATGAGTCAATCTCATTTTCAGAATGAATACAGGGTGATATTTGTGGTCCAATACACTCATCATGTTGATCATTTAGATATTTCATGGTTTTAATTGATGCATCAACTAGATGGTCACATATTTGTTTATTATCAACTTGCAATCAAGCATTTGCAAAGTTATTATCACAATTAAGAGCTCATTCCCAGATTATCCGATTAAGAAAATCTGTTTTGATAATACTGGTTAAATTACATCTTATCCTTTTCATGAGTATTGTATATCAATTGGAATTGAAGTTGAACATCTAGTAGCACATGTTCATACTCAAAATAGACTTGCGGAATCATTACTAAAACGTCCACTACACCATTTTTCACTTTAAGCAACAGGTAAAAAGTGTTGCCTGAAGTTAAAAAAGTGTGGCCTAAACTTTAGGCAACATTTTGGCAACAGTTTTGTAGGCATGGAGGATATGGCTGTGGACTTAGGTTATAGGCAACGGTTTTTGTACTAAAGGCCACACAATTTACAAATTTTTTGTCTTATAGTGTTAGAATAAGGCACACATTTTAAATGTTACTTATTGTTTATAGACAACAAATCTTAAATGTTGCTTGTTGTTTATAGGCAAAACATTTTCAATGTTGCTTATTTTTTATAGACAACACATTTTGAATGTTGCTTATTGTTTATAGGCAACGCATTTTAAATGTTGCTTATTATTTTTTAGACAACACACTTGAAATGTTGCTTCATGTTTAGACATGTTTTTAAATGTTGTCATATGTAAAGACCATACCTCTTATCTATCCTTTAGAGAACACTTTTCTAATGTGACTTGTTGTTTATAGGCAACACATTTTAATGTTGCTTATTATTTTTAGACAACAAACTTGAAATGTTGTTTCATGTTTAGACAACATATTTTTAAATTGATTAAGAATATAAATGTACATGTAGATCGATAGTTTTAAAATTATAATTATTCATTTAAGAAATTTTTATATTATTTTTGTGTTATTGATTTCTGTAACATTAATTATAATTTTAAAATGTGACTAAATCTTGTTATATTAAAAATATAATTATTACAAATCATGTAATATACATAATAACTAATAAGAGTTCATAAACATTAAAATGAGTTAAAAGTAACATATATGTAGTCCGATGTATGCTAAAACTAAAAGTGTTGTAAGTATTAAAACTAAAAGAGTTAAAAGATAACAAAAGAATTATAACATTTGCTATGGAAAATCTGTAGGTTCTTTGATCAATCATTCTTCCATTTGCTCTATAGTATTTTCTTGAGGTTCAACCTAAAAAAAGTAAAAAAAAAAAAATGAACAAGCTTTTTAAAATAAGATCTAATATGTAAAGCTATCTTGAACAACAGATTCAATGTTGAAGTAAACCTATATATGTAAATAGAATAGACTTTTACAGAAACCATAGAAAAATTAAAACAGTAAACTAGTTTTCAATCTCTTTCTAGAATAGCCTAATCTAATGGGCCAAGAGTCTCTTAACACGTTCCACTACAAATAAATTTCAGCAAACTTGACAACATAAATTAGAGATAGAATCACATGTATCATAATATTTAATGAATGAGGCAAAAGTGTTACAACAAATTCTATTTAATCAAAAAGAAAAATCAACATAAATCACTCATTATCAGACAAGATCGAATAAATAACATATCATCTCACAAAGCTAATGTGAAGAGTTTTAAAAAAAATTGTACAAAATACTTCTGAAACAAGATTTTGAATATAAACCACAAAGTTCTACTTTAAAACAACAGCAAATAGAAGAAGGAAGAGAGAATAAACTCAATAATCACTTAAATCATAATAGAGGTTTTGTATAAACTCAATAATCCCAAAAAAAGATCATTAGAATCTTACTATAGCACCTTTCCAATAAATGGACACAATATCTCAGATACATCTCCTCCCTCCCCAAAACAAAATAAAAATATACTCAATAAATTTCACAGTGTAGCACAATACATACATATATCAAGAGTTGTAATCAACTTAAAAGACTTTAATGATTGAGCTACTAAGAGAACTTTCTGGACAAAAAAATTACTAAGTAAACAAAAATCAACTTAATATGGTAAATAAGTCCTAAAATTTTAAGTTAAATCATTGTATCTAATTCTCTAAACTTATTCAGTTACTATCATTCTAATTCCTAAATATATGTTAATATATATCATTTAAGTCACACTTTTAATTTATATTTTGGACTAATATGATTGACAAATTGCACTTTCCCAAACTTATTTAGAATTTCTTGAGCTTCAGAGCTAACGTGACTAGACTATGCACTCCTAGAAACTAAAATGGTGATTAACTACACACTGAGCGTCTCAATTCAACTAACTAAACAGTAAACACTTAGATATATGCCATTCACATTTTGGAAAATTAAAAATCACAACTCAAAATTCCAATTAATGATAAAATCAACGAAACTAATAAAGTAGGGTGAGAGTTGGAAAGAAATAGAGAAATAAAGTAGGAAGAGAGGGGGTGAGACCTTGGTGTCGCGGTAATTGTTCATAAATTTGCATGTTCCTTCTTGGAGAATGACGCGAGCGGTGGCGCTCTTACGGCGATCGGTTCTTATGATTGCTTGCATGGTGAATCCACCAGGAACCCTCGAATTGATGAACTTCTTGAGGTCTTCGATTTCTGGTTTGGCGAACGCGATGATGGAGTCGACGAGGAAAGAGTTTTTGGGGAGGGTTGTGGCGAAGGAGAGAGTGTTAGACATGGAAACAGAAAAAGAGAGTGAAGAGAGATGTGGTGACTGTAGAACTAATGCTTAGTTTATTTATTTAGGAGTAAAGGTTTATTTCATGTAAAATTTTATGAATGAGAATTTAAGTTGATTTATGTTTTTTATATATTTTTTTATGATATTTATTTTCTACCTACATTTTTGCAGATGATTTTTTATATAAATAAATTCTTGGAAATTTTCATATATAACTATTAATTAATTTAAAAAACGTTATTATAATTTATCAAATTGATCTATTGTAACATTTTCAATAATTATAATAAAAAAATGTTACTAAAAGTAGAAAAAAAAGGTGTAATGATCTATGGTACTATTTTAAAAAATATTACAATATTTATGATATTTAAATTAGTTTATTAATAAAAAAAGTAAAAATAAGATATTTTTTCCATGAATTTTGATATATTTATTGGATTGGATTGTCTAACAAAAACTAATATTATGTGTAATATTTCATAAAACCTAGTATTTATTTGTGAAAAACATATTCATTGATATTGGATGCAACAACATTGCAATATTTGATTATCCTAGTTGCACGACAAGGGTTGCATTTACATCTAAGGGATGATGTTACAACTTATTTCTATAGTTCTCTTGAGAATGATATAAATATATATATATATATATATGAAAATCCTTAAAGGATTTAATTTGTCCAACAAGAAAAATTCTAAATAGGGTTATTTAATAAAATTGAACAAGTCCTTTTATTGATTAAAGCAATCAGGACGTTAGTGGTACAATCGTCTTATTGAGTACTTGTTAAAAGAAGGATATAGAAATGACCCTTTTTGTTCTTGTATTTATATGAAAATATTAGAAAATGAATTTGCCATAATTATTGTTTATGTAGATGACACAAACATCATTGAAACTTCTAATGAGCTCAAAAAGGCAATTGATTGCTTAGAGAAAGAATTTGAGATGAAGAATCTTTTAAACAGAAAATTTTATTTAAGATTAGAAATTTAATATTTAAATAAATGTATTTTTATACATCAAGAGGTTTATATAATTAAGATGCTTACAAGGTTCTAAATGGATAAGTCACATCCATTATGCACTCTGATAGTTGAGCGAACGTTAGATGTTCATAAAGACTTTTCTTAGACCTCAAGAAAATGATGAAGATCTTCTTAGTCCAGAAGTACCATATCTTAGTGTCATTGGAACACTAATGTATTTTGCTAATTATACTCGACATGATATTGCATTTGCTGTAAATTTGTTAAGCAAAATATAACTCTTCAACTATAAGAAGAAAATGGATTGGAGTAAAACATATACTTCGTTACCTTAAGGGTACTATGAATATGAGCTTATTTTATCCAAATGATTCAGAATCAGACCTAATGGGTTATGCATATGCATGTTATTTTACATATCCACAATGTCACAATGGTTTATCACAAACATGATATTTATTCATATGTGGTAGCACAATGATCTCATGATGGTATATGAAACAAATCATAGCAACAACATCGTCTAATCATATAAAATTTTTATTATTACATGAGGTAAGTTGTGACTATGTTTGGTTAATGTTTATGATTCAACATTTGCAAGAAACTTGTGGCTATCTCCGACAAAGATGGAATCAACAACCATATATGAAGACAATAATGTATTGTTCAATTGAAAGGATGATATAGATATGTTAGAAGTGGGTTTTAAGCCTAACTCAACCTCACAAAATCGGTTTGTAAGGTGAGGTTTGCACCTCACTTATATATTGTGAATTGACCTTATCTCTAGTCGATGTGGCACTTCCAACATACCCCCTCACGCCGAGGTATATTCATCTCGTGCATGGGACAAGAAATTATTGGGTGGTCCGTTAGCGGCCCAATATCGGGTGGAACATAATGTCCAAGAAAGTTCGCTAGGATAGGCTCTAACTTGGCTCTGATACCATGTTAGAGGTGGGCTTTAAGCCTAACTCAACCCTACAAAACCGGCTTGTAAGGTGAGTTAGGCTTAAAGCCCACTTCTAACATGGTATCAGAGTCAAGTTAGAGCCTATCCTAGCGAGATTTCTTGGACATTCTGTTCCACCCGATATTGGGCCGCTAATGAACTACCCACTAATTTCTTGTCCCACGCACAAGATGAATATACCTCGACGTGAGGGGTGTGTTGGTAGTCCCACATCGACTAAAGATAAGGCTAATTCATAGTATATAAGTGAGGTGCAAACCTCATCTTAGCCAGTTTTGTGGGGTTGAATTAGGCTTAAAGCCCACTTCTAACAAGATATCCAAAAGATTCATTCATGTGAAAATTGGGCAAGTCTATTTATAAAATCTTTGCCAAGAAGAACTTTTGAGCAAATACAATTACTCATATAATTGATATGATTGATACTCATATGATTCATTACTCTCTTTATTAAATATTTGTATTAAGTATTTGATTTGTATTATTTATGAGTTATGTGTTGTATCTATAATTAGGACTCTTCCGATCAAATAATAAAACAGACACAAAAGTGGCTCTCCATTTTCTCAAATCTTCTATCTTCTTTATCTTTTTCTCTCTATTATTAACTTTATTTTATAACTATATATATATATATGTATATATATATATATATATATATGTATGTATATATATGTATGTATATAT
>Ga0209589_1002293_pt1 | contig 32971 bp, 23 predicted proteins | sample CowpeawhiteBW_FD_187525 | JGI IMG/M metagenome (GOLD analysis project Ga0209589, IMG submission 187525) | Root nodule microbial communities of legume samples collected from California USA - Cow pea white BW (SPAdes) (version 2) | ecosystem: Host-associated > Plants > Roots > Nodule | place: USA...
TAATGTTTTTAATTAGATAAGTTAAAATAATTATTAAATTTACATATTAAATTATTCAATTATAACTAATAATTCAAACTTAATTTGTAGGTGTTAATGATTTAAATTACAATACTATTATATATTTATACATTTAAAATATATAATCTAAAAAGTTAATCTTTTTAATTATTTTTATGTTATTTTATTTTTTTAAAATGGGCCAACGGGTCAGGACGGGCTGACCCGTATTTTGGCCTGTCAAGTTAACGGGCTGGACAGGACGGGCCAGAACGGGTTGACGGGTTGAAATCTTCAACCCAGCCCGTTCCTTTTAGCACAGGCTGACGGGCTGGCCCGTTGGGTCCAGCCCATTTTGCCACCCCTACCACCAGCTGCGAACCTCCCTGCTCACAACATCTCTCAAGTGTGAGCATGGAACATATGAACCTCCCCGCTCGTATCCCTACACGAGAGTATCAGGATATGAACCTCCCCGCTCCTATCATCACGTGTTCATCACTAGTCATGAACTTACCCGCTCATGATAAGATCAAGCATATCCCATACCAGGACCAACACAACAAGCCATGCAAAATATATCACAAACGTACCATGCCACTGCACCATTGCGTAGCGTAGCTAGGAGAAATGGCAGTGCAGACCACCTGATGGTTCCACATCACCGTCGGGCGCCATAACTCACACGATTTCCTTGTTTCTTACTACCGCCTAACAGTCCACCGTACACCGCTAGGCGCTACACCAGTAATGTGACACTACTGATTTTAGGTACTCTAATTCATTTCCTAGCATTCAACCATTCAATTCTCAACATCCAGAAATCAACATCCACATTCATATATTCCAAATTACAACATCACAACACATATGCATCTTTCAAGTATAAGTACACATTCCTCTTTTTTATAATTCATATATACTCACATCTTAAATCAATGCCAACATTCAATTTGAACCCAAAAGTAAACCATGCTCATATGAAATTATAAAATAATAAGACAATAGGCACATGACTCATTTATTCATATATATACTCCACCATTTAAATACATGTTAGCATTCAATTTCAACTTATGAATATGCATGCTTAAATCAAATATAAAGTAGCAATCCTCTAACAACTTAAGCACATGATTCTATGCACCAATGCAAATTAATATAGCACTTCACACCTCCTATGCAACAATTTAATTTATATTGATACACATGTATTCACCAATAAACCAATTCTCAACATGTGACTAACCCAAAGAAACATTCAAATTCATAGAGACTTACAACATAACCCACTCATGCTTCCAACTCATGCCACATTAGTAGTTACTTGAAATTATCAAGAGTTTATTCATGCATTTTAAAGACTTCCTAACCAACAATCATGAGTAACTTATATCTCTAGCTACGGACATCCAAATCAAATCTCCACCGTTCAAAGTGAAGAACAACATGTTATGGACCACCTGTCAAAATTTCACCTAAATCAGACGGTTAACGAATGGGGAAATGCAGTTTTACAAAAACTGCACAAACTAGAAAAACTTGTGGCGCCTAGCGTCCAGAAATCAAAAGCTCGGCGCCTGGCGGTATAAAACTAGTGCCTGACGGTTCCTACTGCGTGAAAATTATGATAACTAGTGTTTTTGAAAAGTGTTCGCACCGCCTGGCGGAGTCACCCTTGCTGCCAGGCGGTTCATCACAAAAACCCAGAAAGCGACACATAATTCATGCATCGCCTGGCGAACCTTCAATGCCGCCAGGCGCTTTCTGGAAAAATTCCAGAAACGTGAAATCAACGAAGGTTTTGATCATACCAAGGCACCACATGCATGCATTATACTACACAAACATCATAAAACAATTATACACATAAATGTTGGTATCGCGTAACGGAATGTTTGAGCGTGCAGACAAAACCAATAGGGGGGTAAATTGGTTTTAAGTAATAAAATTAATACTTTAAAATTTTTTCCAAAATTTATCAATTAAATCAATAATTAATTTCTTTAAACTCAATAATAGATGAAATAAAGAGATAGAGAAGAAGATTGAACACAAGTATTTATACTGGTTTGGATCAAAAGACCCTACGTCCAGTTGTTAATCTCTCAAACCTTTGCACAATCTCCTTTGATCACATTTTCATGCTCTGAAAAACCTCCCTAGCAGTCCCCATGAATTGGCACTCACAAACCACACTCTCCCTCTCTCTAACTAATTCCTAACCTAAGAATTAAGTCCATTGATTGCCAAAAAACGAAAATGATCATTAAAGGCATTAACTTGTGATTTCATGTTAGGTAACTACTCAGCCCTCACCTCTTTGGCTTCCCTTACAGCTGCTAGGGTTTCTAGAGTTTCTCCAATGTAGCAAAAAAATGATAAACGATAAAAGAAACATAATGCGCTAGCCAAGGTTTGAACACACAATCACAAAGTTTCGAAGCAAGTGCGCAACCAATTCAACCAATTCATGTTTAGAAATAATTCCTATAAATCTAGGATTTTATTATCACTCATCATGTCCAAGCGTTTATTATTAAAATAATAAGCAATTAAAATAACACACAAATGGCATACACCGGACTCAAACCTAAGTCCTTTCCACATGTTTAAGTACTCCCAACCACTTGAGCTAGTACTATTACACACCATAAAAGCTAACATTAATTTTCATAAGAGCTCCTATTACCTGCATTTATTAATTAATTGTTTATTTAATTAATTAAATTTCTTGGGTCTTACACCTTAACAACAGAAATATTAAATCACTCAAATGTAGGTTCAAACACTATATGGCAACAAACTAGCAACATAGCTACAACCAGCACCAGACAGTAGCAGACTAAAATAACCTAGAATCACATTAGATTTAAATTTGTATGAATATGAAATGTGAATACAAATGCAGATTGGGTATTCAACTCACAACAGTCAAGTCCCAACATAACACATTCAGATGCAAGGAAAAATTCAAAAACAGATTTCTAATGAATTGGCAGGCATAAGCATAGGCATAACCATTAATGAAACAATGAGTTTTAGTGAAAGTAAGGTTGGTCAAAACTTTATTTGACCCACCAGGGACTACTATGCAAAAAGAAAAAGATTTAGAGTACGCACTCTGAAAATTAGTTTGGATGGAGAGTTGACCCAAAGGTTGACTTTTGAAGTCAATGCTCCAAATCAAGGTTTGATTGTTGGAGACCCTAAATATCACTTGATTGCACATGATGAAAGGTTAAGGGACATTTGGAGAGGTATTGAAAGACTTGTTTCACTTAACCAAGGTTGTCCTTATCACTTAAATTTGTTTTCATCTTTGATTTTTCTTTTCTATGAATTTGTATGATTCTTTGCAATTTAGTATGTTGGTTTAGTGTATAGGATATCCTTGAATAATCTATGACTCAATTTCATGCATTTTGCCCATTAACTAATTTTTAGGTTCATATGTTTCTATATAATTATGTATTTTCAACTTCCTTAATATTTTGTACAAACACTTGTGTTTACACTCAATTTGCATCATACTTTACATCTTCAAATGGTTAAACCATGAATGGAAGCATCATATTCATTCAGAACACAAAATTTGCACCAAATTTCTTATGCTGTAAAATGTGCACAAAATTTGCACCAATTTTGTTGCATGTGCTGCCAAGTTTTGTTCAACACATGATTTTGGGAAATTGGAGCTATAACACATTTTTCTTAAGTAGACATTTTAGGTAGAATTGAGGTATGAAACCTCTTCCATTAATGTCTCTTCAGAGTTCTATAGGTTCATGGTGGATATTATAGCATTTCGTCATGATTTGCATATTAATTTGAGTACTAGTTTACAGTAGCATTAATTTTCCTGCATTTGCTCTTTCCTTTTTACACTTATTTAGAAACTTTGTTCATATTTTCTTTCATTAGTTTACTACAACTCTATGTTTAGTTTATTATGAAATGCATTCTAGGTTTGATTAGGTGAAATTTTGCACTTCTTTTTAATTGAAGTGGTTATCCTAGTTTTCAACATTCTTTTATCAATTAGACTTTGCTTAGATAATGAGTTTGTTTTTTATATAGGTGAATTAAACAAGATGCGGCATGTTCTAGCAGTAGGGAGAAGAAACTTTCATAGCACAAGAAAGAGTTCAAAGGTGGCGCATGACAACATGTTTGAAGCAGAAAACTGGTATTATGCAGTTTTCCTGCTCCTTTTGACATCTAAACACCACTCTTATGCCAAATTATGCACAGTTTAGAAAACACATTATATTTGTTTATGTGAATGGGAGCTAATATATGATACATATATTAGCTACAATCCATGATTCATGCAAGAACTCATTAGCTAGACTACAAGCTAAAGATGTAGTAGGAATAACTCAAGCAAACAGAGCAGAGGAAAGAGTAAAATGTTTGAAAACAGTTTGGGGAGAGTGGTGGGTACCTTGTATGGCCAAGCAACAACACTGAATTTGCTGGATCCTTCCAAATTAGAGGTGATGAAAGGGGATAATCCTGAATCAAGAAGGAAAATATGTAGCTTTGTAAGATAAGTTGGATACTTTAGAAAATTTGTTTAAGGCTCCTCTAAAATTTTAATGCCATTAACTACATTAATTCAGTAGAATCAACATTCAATTGGACACACCAATGTCAATAAAGTTTTAAATAGATGAAAAAATATGCAATGACTTCACATGTATTAACAATCAAAATCTAAAAGGGAGAATTGAAGTCCTTTTTTATACTTCCAACTAGATCAATCTTCAGTGTAGTGGTGGTTTAGCGTAGTGGTGCAGAATAAAGTTTACAAATGTAGAATGCCACTAAAATAGGAGTTGGCCATGACCAATCTGTTCTAAGCTAATACAATGCAAGAATTTAAGGCCTAAAGTCTGAACTGGACATTGCAAGATGCAAATGAATGACTATATGCTTGACCAAGTATACATCACTTCTTTTGGACATTAAACAAAACCATTTTAACCTTGAAAAGGGGAAGCATGCGCAAAAACCCCACAATTATAATTCCATATGCCATATATCAAACAATTGGAAGACAATAACAAGCCATGCAAGAGAAAGCAACAATTGAAACATAAGCAAGGGAAAACTCTGATATTGCTCAAGTATTGCATAACTTAAAGAGTGAAATAGAAGGTATCACATTCCAACAAATGCATCAATCAATTTAATCCAAGAGAAAACGTAAGCAATCAATGAACTGGATCTCGATAGAGAGAGGGAAATACTCACACCTAGCAATGCCCATGGTATTTGGAAAATGCCCCACACCAAAACAGCTTCAATGCGAGAATCCAACGACAGCCCCTACCAATCACAGATTATAGTGAGAAACATAGTGGAGAGATAAACAATAACAGAACTAGAGTGACCATGGCCAGTGAGACTTACCACAACCACGGTCAGATGGTCGAAGAACGCACCGGCTGGGAAGACTTACACAGACCACTGTGTTCCCTCAACCCAACCCACAAACACGACAATGGTCGACGGCATAGTGAATGGCAGCAGCAACGTCACGGCACCGGCAAGGTGAAATTGGGGCAGGGTGGCCGGCGATGTTCGATTGATTTAGGCTCGTGGTTTTCGCATTTTCGCGTTTTCGTGGTAAAGTGAAATTGGGGGAGGAAGAAAGTGAAATGCGATTCTGTTATTAGTTATTTATTTACCAAAGGATTTTATCCGTTTGTAATGTGTCAATTTTCATCAGTAAATAACGGACTAATTTCATATGGACATTACCAACGGATGATTTCGTCGGTCTATGCCTGACAATCCTTTCATTAACATTACTGACAGATATATCTGTCATAATGGTAATTTACCGATGGATCATAATCCGTCAAAATTTATCCGTTGATAATTCCTATTTTTATTGTGGTGAAATATAATGAAGACTTTTTACGGGTCGTAATGGGGCCAAGGCAAAGGTAGAAAAAGTGTTAAGATTTTTGTGTTTTTGAAATAAATATAGAAAGAATAAATGAGCATATTTTCAAAAATAATTCTTTTTTTTTCTACACTATTGGGGAAGGCAATTATTTTTCATTTTTCTACATTTTTTTTTTCAAAACTCTTTCATCATTATTTTTCTTCCTTTTTGCCATTTTTATTATTTGTGGGTGAGGTACTCACCCACACACTTTATTCATCAACCAATCTTTACATAATTCACTAGCTCATTCTTTCTTCCTGAGGTAAGAAACAACATGGTGTTTTTATTTTTAAGGTTTTGTAATAGACTTAAAATAAGAAAACGAGATTTAAAGTCCAAAGGGTCTATCAATAGATTAATATCAGGTAGGCTTATTTGCCTAAGTAGCTAAAAACAAGAAATGCCTCAGCCATATCAAATCATGCATATTTACCTAAGTTGTAAGCAAAATAGTCGATTTAATTTTTTTAGTATATATAAAACATGAGCAAGTCAGTCAAGAAAAATAGGAATGACATAGATGGTTCATCCTTACATTAAGGCTCAAAACCCACAAGGTCAAAACCATTTCACAAAAGATTAAATCAAGTAATTCTCAAATCAACTCAATTAGCAAATCGTATAAACAATCCAATCATAACAACACGACTCCTATTTTCCTAGAATTATGATTGTCTCAGTTGTTGAATCCAATCCAATACAAATATGTTTTACTGAAAATAGGAAATTAATTTTTGGTGGATTTCTTATAAGACATTGTTTAAAAGTTTCACTAAGTAGAAAGTTAATACTTTCACAATTTTCTCAAAAGAAATCAATATTTTTTATGAAAATAAAACAGAAATTGGAAAATAGAAAACAAAAAGAGAAAACAAAAATCCTAAATATGATTTGTCTCCTTCATATTTATTTCAAAAGTTGCCTTTGATAAACCTATTTTGTGGCGAAGGCAAAAGATTATGTGACTACTGCCTCAATTTGGCCATATGTCAAAATTTATGTTCTTTAATTTTGCCAAGTTCAAATCACCTTGTACAATTATATTAATTTTAAAATTTTTATTTTTGTTAAAAATAAAAACACATATTTTTGATATTTTTCTACTTAGGCTAGAAACAGAAAATAAATATGTATGTAATATAACTTTTTTTTAATCAACAATGCTATAAAATGAATTTGAATCTATTGGAGCAACCTTTCTTTTTTCTCCGCAGCCACGTCAACAAAGATAACCATTAAAATTTTATTTGCATCATTCACATCAACAAACTTGATGTGTGGAACCTTTAAGTTCAACTCAAGTTAAGCATCATCAAGGTGCATTAGGATGGTTAACCAAATCATCAATAATCCTCATAATCTCATCTTGTGGAAAACCATTTGCACCTGAAGTATTTGACTTTGTTGCTTCATTGTTAACCAAGTCTGTTGTAGTAGTAGATGCTTTAGGTGTATCTTCCAATATTGTTGGTTCTTCTACTACATTTGGTTCCTCCATTGTATTATTCTCACAACTTTGCTCTTGAAAAGGATCATTTTTACTCATATCCTCATTGATAGATAAAACTTTATATTCACATTGAGCATCATCATCATATCCATTAGTAGATATGTTAGTGTGAGAATCAATATATGTATGTATGTACTACGGTGATCCTTGTGAATAAATGTATATGTCATATGTTATGAATAAGAAACATTGGTTTTGTGTGTGTGCATTGGTAACATTGTAGCTCCATGTGAGCGAGAGACTAGGTAGCTTTGTGTGAGTGAAAATGGTAGTTCTTTGTGACAAAGAGACATGCTAGCTCTAGGTGAGAGAGTTTGTTGGTAGCTCTATGTGAGGGAGATGTGGATTGACTCTATGTGAGCATGAATGAGATGTTTTGATCCATATTTCAGTACTTAATGTGATTTTTGTTAATCTGTGATGGTTTGTGATGTGGTTACTATCAAAGTGTTAATTTTCCTTATGGTTTACACTTTGTTATATTAGTTTACCCTTTTGTTTGTTTATTTTTGTGTCGATTGCGATGATGATGTATGTTACACAGGAGCAAAGGATAACTCAAGTAGTGATGAATAGTAGTGAATGCAGAAGAGATGTGTTAATAGATTAGTTAGAGAGTTTACAGTTATAGTTTCGTGTTATGCCTTTTTAAAATAAAGTTTTAATTTGTAAAAATAGTGGTTTCAATTTTGTTTAAAAATTCATTTTTCTGTATTCAAGATTCAAATTAAGTGATGATGAGCTTTTTTAATATATGTGAAGAGAAATGCACGTGTTAGATGATGGTAGGGAAGTTGAATGTATTAGATGATATATTAGTAGATGTACAAAAATGTTAGACGATATATATATATATATATATATATATATATATATATATATATATATATATATATATATATATATATATATTTGAGTCTACCCAATACATGTGTCTTTCGAAAGTAGAGTTAAATGTTTGTGTTTTGTTCAAGCCATTAGGATTGAGACATTAGGGCTATGTTGTGATGATTGAGTCGAGACAGTTGTGTTATGATAGACATTTGATTCATATTATATGTGATCTGCTAATTGATGATATATGACAATTGATGGTTTTTGGATGAAGGAAAGAAAATTGATTTCTTATGTGATAGTTTTTAATTAATAGGGATTTTATAAATTCACTAGCTTACCCTTCATTTTTTTTCGTGGAGTTTTGGTACCTACCTGCAATGATCGTATATGTGTTATACGTGAGCAGAGAATCAAGGAGATGTTCCTACAAAGTATTTTGAAAAGTAGTAACGAGACTACGAATCTAACTTGTATCATAATGTAAAAATGTATTATATTGTAAAAATGTAAAATATAATATGTATTGGGTGTCAAGACTAACTTAGCTATGCCAAGTTGGAAAGCTTTTGGGAAGATTTGCATTTACAATCTAAACAAGATTGTTTGTCGTTGTTTGAAGTAGTGATGTAATTAGCAATATGTTCTGCAAATCAGGGTCGTTACACTTCATGCAACATTAAATTCTCTTCTCCTTGCAAAACATCTTTTATAGCTAGCATACTTTTCTCCTTAAGTTGCATAACTTTTTACTTCTTCGACTAATATAAGCACACCCCAAGTTAGCATGCATGTGTCAGATAAAGTTAGCAAATATTTTAGTTTTAGCTCAAATTTCAAAAGATATTTGAATAGAGCTTTGAACTTAGACATGAATCTCTTAAAGACAGATGATGAAGACATTCTCTACATTTTCAAACTTAAACTTTAGAATATTATTCATGTGTGTTAACTCTAAGTATTGTTATGTAATTATCATATAATTGATTTTTAGTTACTTACCGGAAAAAGTGGAAGTTGCCATAATGTTCTATCATATCTTTCAAATAATTCATAAGTACCCATGATCGGCAAGGACGACTTAAGAGTTTAGAAGACCTAAAGCAAACTTAAAACAAATGAGGTCTTTTATTTAAAATTTATTTTTTGAGCTTTTTTTTATGCAAAAAATTAGGCCTTGGAATATAATTTGATGAAGAAAAGTGATAAAACGTATATCCTTAGAAAAATCTATATCATTCATTTTTGTTCCTGCGGAGAACAAATAAGACATGTCAGACACAAACGTTATCTTACCTCAATCCGTAATCTCCTCATTAGGCTTTCTTCCGGCTGACATATGCTATTTGTTGGTGTCTCGGCTTGGACCGGTTTGGACCCGAGAGGGGTTACCTGCGGAGAAGACTCTAACGCTCAAGTTAGCAAAGAACTCTCTGAAAGTCAAATCTCGTGATTAAGGGATTAATGAATGCGTACCTTTAATTGTTAGGGTCCATGCATATTTATAGATTATTAATTATGTCTAGCCACGTCATGGGTTGGGCCCTTGTTTGGGCCGTAGGTGGGCTGGAGCCTGGGCTAGGCCCTTTGGTTTGATCACTGTGGGTCCTAGGGGCTTTGCTGGTAATGCTCTGAGTCTGTCAAGTTCTCGCTTAATTTTCTTAAGTTAGCGGCTTAGGTCGGTTACTCTTATTCGCTCAACATATATGGTGATTATTTGCGTCCTTGGGGGTTATGTAGACGGATTTTACGGCTATAGTCAAGCTTGGGCCTGGCCATATCCCCGGTTGTACAAGTCATCACCTATCATTGTATACTTGGCGGCTTTAGCTAGCCAACTCTTGTTGGCATCAGGTGGGGGAATGTCGGTTCGGAGGTACTGGATGTAGGGAGTTATCCAATTGTCAGCTTGGTGTTGGGTTAGGTTATGGCAAGTGTTTGTTATGGAAGGTACGGATAGTGTTTGTTGTAAGAGTGATCGGTGTCGGCTTTTTAGCTTAGTGCTAGCCAATTTAGATAATATGTCAGCTCTGACATTTTCATATCTGGTGATGTGTTGGATGTATAGTCATCCAAAAGTAGATTGGATGATGTTTCAGACCAGGTGATAGTATTATAGGAGGGTAGGGTCTTTGATCTGGAATTCGTCATTTAGATGGCCTACTGTGAGTTTGGAATCGGTTTTGCACGTAAGCGTTTTGACGCCGACTTCGCGGGCGAGGGATAGGCCAGCGAGGATGGCTTCGTATTCGGCTTGGTTGTTGGATGTCCTGAAGGCGAAGTGGAGGGATTTTTCGATGAGGATGTCGTTGGGGCCTTCCAAGACGATGTCGGCATGTGCCTCTTTTGGGTTTGATGAACCATCAACGTAGAGTGTCCACTAGTCTTCGTCGGGGGTTCGTTGCAGGTCGTTGACGAAGTCTAATAGGCATTGAGCTTTGATGGGGTCGTGGGGTTCATAACGGATATTAAACTCGGATAATTCTACTGCCCAGGACGACATGCGGCCGGCAAGGTCTGGCTTTTGAAGTATCTTCTGGATGGGGTAATCAATTTTGACGATGATGTTGTGGTGTTGGAAATAGGAGCATAGGCATCGCGCTGTGTGTGCTAGGGATAGGGCTAATTTTTACACCATCTGGTATCTGGTTTCGGGATCCTGCAAGGTTCAGCTGACGAAGTATATAGGGTGTGATCCGTGGCGGTGATGTAGACAAGGAGGGGTTGATGAGTAGGCTTCCTTCCTTACGGAGAACAAATAAGAGATGTCAGACACAAATGTTACCTTATCTCAATCCGCAATCTCCTTAGTAGGCTTCCTTCTGGCTGGTATATGCTATCTGTTGGTGTCTCGACTTGGACCGGTTTGGACCAAAGAGGGGTTACTTGCGGAGAAGACTCTGACGCTCAAGTCAACAAAGAACTCTCAAAAAGTCAAATCTCTTGATCAAGGGATCAATGAATGCATACCTTTAATATTTGGGGTCAATGCATATTTATAGATTATTAATTATGTCTAGCCACGTCATGGGCTGGACCCCTATTTAGGTCGTAGGTGGGCCTGGGCCTAGGCCAGGCCCTTTGGTTCAATCATTGTGGGCCCTAGGGGCTTTGCTAGTAATGCTCTAAGTCTGTCAAGTTCTCACTTAATTTTCTTAAGTTAGCGGCTTAGGCCGGTTACTCTTATTCGCTCAACATATATGGTGATTATTTACGTCCTTGGGGGTTATGTAGATGGATTTTACAACTATAGTCAAGCTAAGCCGCCTGGGTGTACTACAATTTTAATAAAACCTTTTTTTACAAATAAATTTTTGAAATTTGTATCAATATTCTTCCACTAACTTGGATAATATATATTTTTATCAAGAGTATAATCATCATCTAATCTCTCAATGTCCTCCTCATTATCAAGGGTTTTTTAATCATAATTATCCTCATCACTAAGTACTTATTTTTCTCTATTGTTGGTTTCACCTATATCTATATTATTATTATCTTTCATTCAAAGAGTACCCACTTGTATTTTCTAATTGATTTTTCTTATTTATTTTTATAAATTTATTGACAGTTCCTTTTTGTCATGCAATAAAAGCTCAATTTTTCTCTTCTTTTGGAATTTAAAATCGCTCAATTCAAAATTTCTAGTTGACATATCTACAAATTTTTATATAAAATAAAAAATTATAATATATATAACACTACTAAAGATAAGTTTATGAAAATAATGAGTTAAAACAATAAAACCTGGTTTAGGTTCTCAGGAAAGTAAACTCTCTAAGACTTATAATGTCTTGAAGTCTTAAGTCTCTTTCTCGTTCTCAAGTCTTAATTTTTTTCACAAACCTGCAAAGTTTATTTTAAGATTAATCATCAATAAAAATAATTAAAATAAAATATTATTCTTCTCCACTCGATAGTAAATATTTTTATCCCTAAACTTAAATTATCTTTCTAGAGAAAACTCAACTTTGAATTATGCTCCACTTAATCTATTATTCACTAAAAAAAGACTAAACCTTAATCTAATTACTAGTTTTGTAGAAAAATTTTAGTTCCTTATCAAGATATATGCAAAAAAAAACACTCTTGAGAAACATGTAAATCTAAAAATACCGGAAAAAAATGGTGCAAAAGAAACACATTTTTAATTCTAATACGAATACAAAAAACAAAACAAAAACAACAAAAATAGGAAGAAAACATATATTAACCATAAATGAGGATGAAAAAATTGATAGACACGACTGGCAACATGGGATTAAAGAAATGTAATCTGCCAAAACTCTAATCCTAAAAAAGGACTCTAGAATATAAGAAAGCAAGGAGAGACAATAGCAGTCATAAAGATAAAAGAAGAAAATATAATCAAGATTGGTTACAAGAAAATAAATATTACTAATCATAGTCTTTTTCATTAACAAAATCATAATTTACTAAAAAAATATTTTAACTCATTAAATATCATTTTTAATACCAATAAAAATTAACAAACACTAATAATAATTTAATTAAATTTTATTCTCATACATAAACTTAGAATTAATTTTATAGAACTATATTAGTAATAAAATATTATTTTTGGCTTTTTTTTAAACAAAAAATTTTATAATTAATTTAGTAGAGATATATTAGTACTAAAAACATTTCAAGGCCTTTTTTCTTGAATATAATATTATAATTAATTTAATAAGAAATATTAATAGAAAAAAATTGAGACCTTCTTTCTTTGAACATCTAAAACAAATGTTTTACTTACTTGAGCCAGCTTTGATGATCGAATTGTCATATTGTTTCTTTCACCTCTCTCGTGATGATTAGTGTCTATTAGAGAAAACTACATATTTTTCAAGTTCTACTAAGCTTGTTGTATTTAAGCTCTTAATTAAAATATTTAAAGTGTTGTATCTTTACTTTAACAATAATTAAACTAAAAATTACTAATTTAAATCATCATAAAAGGTTGTTTAGTTATGCATCTAGATTTTACTTGTATCACGAAATCGTAATTGCATTTAAAGAAAGGTTAAAAAAAAGAAAAATTGATGAGAGCAATACCCACATTGTTGGTTTACATAATAAATGTTATTGTTGGTATGCATATAAATGTGCTTATAAATGTTATTGTTGCTATTAATATAAATGTCCTTCTAAATGTTATTCTTGGGTGTCTCATCAACGTATGGTCCTTGATTGTTTAAAATAAGAATGTATTGGGAAAAAATATATACCTTCTTTTATCAAAATAAATTTTATCTAAAATTAAGAAAGTTGTGTTCGTCTAATTAAATAATCCTTTGCCAAATATTTCAAAATTCAGTTATCTATCAATTTTATTAAATCATATTAATCATTATGAACACGTATGGGTGAGGTTTTTTCTATAAAAATTAAAAAATATTTATAAATAGTTAACTCATACACATTAAAAGTAAATTCTTATAAAGAGGTAAGATAATAACAATTCACAAATTAGTTTGTATATAAACTAATTTTAATTTACGAAAATTTAAATTTAGTTATTTTCCTACTTGAAATTTATATAGACAAGATCCAAACACTTCTTATATATTTTGATTAGGTTAAAACATACATTCTATTCTATTTTCGTCGTTTTAGTCCTAATATTTTTTTCTAATCTGGTACTATTTTTTTTAATTTTATTCAATATGATATTTTTTTCTAACATTGTTTAAATAATTAACGGTAATGAATGGTGACTTTACCTGTTCTTTCGTGGTGTTTTTTCTTTTTACTTTTTTTAAATTTTTAATTTTTTTTTAGTTTTGAAAAAATGTCTATGTGTCAAACCAGTAACTTGCCACATGTTAGAGTCAATGTTTTAGATTTAATTTGATCAATATATTCATTATTTTTTGGTCCCAATTTTTTTAAAAATTGAGCAATTTGTCTAAGTTTAATTTTTATATAAAAGTTATCATGGTGTGTTTATTAAAATTCACTTTTTTTATTAAATATTTTTTGTTTAAGGTTACAATTAGTTTAAAATTAGAGTGAAAATTTTAAGGATGAGAATTAACATCATTGATCTAAATTTTAAAATTAGTCCTCGTCCTTAAAATTTTCTTTCTAATTTTAAACTAATTGTAACCCTAAACCAAAATATTTAATAAAAATATGAATTTTAATAAAAACATCATTATAACATTTATATAAAAATTAAATTTGATTTCAAGTTGGAGAGTGACAAAATTGCTCCATTTTAAAAAAAAGGACTAAATTAAACAAAAATAACGAATATAGGGACCAAATTGAATATAAACATTGACTCTAACACGTGGCACGTTGCTGGGTTGACACATGGACATTTTTAAAAAACATTAAAAAATTAAAAAAACCTAAAAAAATAATGAAGTGACATGTGACTGTCACTATCCATTACCGTTAATTATCTAAACGATGTTAGATAAAAGGACCAAATTAAACGAAATTAACAAACATTATTAGGACCTGATTGAAAAAAAAAATAGGACTTAAATGACAAAATTAAATGAAAATAGGGACCAAATATATATTTTAACTTCTTTATTATATACTTTTCATAATTGAGTCGAGGGAAGAAAAAAATTATTTTTATTCATTAAAGGGTTGAAAATACTTGTCATGATATTGTACGATTTAAATGAATCAATTCATAATAAAAGTTTGTTGTATGTTAGTAGTGAAAAGTTAAAATATTTCAATTTAATTAAATTGATTAAAGGAGTTATTTTAAAACAAAATAGTCTATATTAGGTATAATGAATAAATAAAAATCTCAATTCGAACCAATTGGATAAGTTGTTTTTTTCTCTTTAATTTCTTAATTATGCAAAGTCGTTGGGTTAACAAAACTCTTGTTGGATAAAGGTCAATTAATTGAAAACTTGAGAATTTTTGTCGTTTGACAAGTCCAATTGTTTGGGTGAGCTATTTAAATGAATACTTACAATGCTTTGGTTGTTGGGCGAGCCAACTCTTGTTGGACAAAATTCAATTAATTGAAAACCCAAGGAGTTTTGTTTGTTGTGCAAGTAAATTATCGTTCAACGACTGAAATTTGTTAGGCACACCTGTACCTTTAGTTAGGCGAGCAAAATGTTGGCCGGGTGAATTGCAATGTGCTTAATTCGTTGAGCAAGAGAGTATTTTCTAAACTTTGTAAAACATGTTTTCAAATGTTTATAAATACTAAAATTTGTTTATCTTTCATCATATTATTATGTTATTGATTACATATTGGGTTGGATGTTATTAAATGTGATAAATGATGAATGAATAATATTAATAATTAAAATTAATATAAAATGTACACGAATAAAAGTGTATAATGTTATGGTTGTCATATAATCTAGAGGGAGAGAATTGTGTTTAGAAGTAGGTAATGTATTGAGGATCATGAAGGAGATATCATGATTCTATTGATATTGCAATGTTTTTGTATTGCAGATGTTGTGTTTATATAAACACAATACATTACAATCATAATCTCTATAATAAAGTCATCATTGAATACAATAAACAATATAGGAAATAATTGATAATGATGGTTGCACACATGAGAAATAATACACGGGAATAATATCAACGATATTAGGATAATATTATTGACAAAATATCTCTAGTATTGATTCTAATAATTAGAATCGTAACTTTCTCTAACTCCCTCCTCAAACTGAGGTGACTCAATCATCCCAAGTTTGTGTCTCAATGTTGAACCTTGTGTGTGTGAGAGGTTTGGTTAAACAATTTGCAATTTGATCTACTATGGGCACAAAATGAAAATTGTTCACGTGTTGATGTCTTGACATTGCAATTCTTCAGCATCTTTTCTAAGACTTTATTGTTGAGGTGTCCAAGCTGTCTATTCAAATTCTCCTTTAGCAACATGATGACCCAATTCTGGGTTTTTGGAGATGAACCGCCTGGCGGGAAGGGCAAGCCTGCTAGGCGACGCAAGCTGATTTTTCTTTTGTACGAAGCTTTGAATTTTGGATTGGTTGGATTTTCTGAATGGTTTATGTGCACAATGTAAATTCATGAATTGGGTGAAATTCTCGAATGTAAAAGGGTGTTTGAGTGCGCGTATATGTTTTGGTGATTGAGTGGAGAAGGTTCAATTGCGACAACCCTAGTAGGGTTTGGGAGATTGTGTATGGGTTCGACTTGGGAGTAAAGTAGGTTGACTATTCGATTGTAAAACTATGGTGATAGTAGTTGGAAAGTGAGAGACAAGAAATTGGCCTAGGATTATGTGAGAAATTGACTGCGATGAGACTTGGGAATTTGGTGGCTTAGGTGGTGCGAAGGAAATCTGGGTTCTACCCAGAATACTATGTGCCGCCTGGCGGCTCATTCTCGCCGCCAGGCGATAGGCTGGATAGCAGCGCCAATTGTTATTTTTTTTAATTGATGGTTCGTAATTTTGGGGTTCAATAAGGGGAATGGAATATGCTACAAATAGCAATAAGGTTAATATGGATTAGGGAGAATGAAAGAAGGGTGAATATAGGCTTGGAAAGACATAAGTATGGGTTAAATGTAATAACTTGAATTGGGTGTGAGAGCCACTATTTTTGGGTTAAGCAAATCTATTAGGTATTTTTTTGAATGTTATCACAGAAGTGTCGTGATTGAGATTGACTATTGGAATTAAAATTATGTAGGAAGTGGTTGATGGTGAAGTTTTAAAGTATTAACATGAGTATAAGGGGCTTTGAAATGGTGAGCTTATATGTAGGGATAAATATCTGAGTTGAGATCTTGTATTAAGTTGTGAAATAAAGACTTCTAGATGGATGGTATGATACACATACCATCCATTTGACGCACTGCTAAGTGCGTCAAATAGGTAGAGAAACCAAACCAGTAACAGTCACGTTACTGGTATAGCGCCTGGTGGCACGAGCAAGGCCGCCAGGCAACGTGGAGACCATAGGGGTTCCTGAACTGAAGGGCGTCTGGCGGTGGGTGGCGAACCGCCAGGCGATAGAGGTTAAACAGAGGTCCTGTTGTGGTGTGGCACCTGGCGATGCGAGGTGTGGTGCCAGGCGGTATGCGTGATTTCTTTCGCCGGCGGGGCATTTGGCAGCGCCAGGCGGATACGGCTACGAATGGAAAATTTTTATGTTTGTAATGTTGCGCTTGAAGGACTAAGTCCAAAGGTGATCTAGGATGTGTTTGGTTTGAGTCACGAGCGAGGAGTTCGTGATGGATGGACCGCATGCGGAACGTGAACGGATTTGTTCACTAGAGGTACTCTTGTTTGGGATGAGTGAGCGGCGGAGTTCATTTCATGCTCAAACTCGGGAATGTTATGAGCGAGGGAGTTCATAGTAGGAAAGGCGGGTATGCGTGTTCAGGTCCGATCGATGGGCTCAAATGATGGGCGAGGGAGTCCGTAAAGTAGGACTACGAGCGGGATAGACTCGTAGGTTGGATTACGAGCGATGAGGTTCGTGGAAGCACGGGAAAGTCCCATGATCAAGAATACTTGCATAAACTCATAAGGGTTATGAGTGTGGGGAAGTGGTTTTTTTTTTAATGCTTATGCGATTTTTGGTTGGGATTATTTCCTATTTATTTTATCTATGTGCATAGCTCACCCTATTTGTTTGTGTGTGGCGATGATCGAGTAACTTGTTATCTAGGAGCAGATGATGCTATAGGTGAGCCAAGAGATGCCTAGTGGCAGAGAGCGGAAGCATATTACATGGGAATTTATAAAGACTTGTTTTATTAAATTTTCATGTAATTTAATTATTGGTTTTACTGCTTTTGACTTTTGGACTGTAACGACTGATTATGGAATTTTGACTTTATATCGCGATTATTAAGTTTATAGTTTTACAATTTCCCGTGTTTTGGGAAATGATTTGATAATAAATGAATAATTTATTTTTATAAATGGTTTATTTTATTTATTTAAGTAATATCCTACCAGGATGTTACAGTTTCCCTTTTAGTAGTATGTTCCCTGTCAATTTGCCCTTCATATAACAGTAGTTTGCATAAAATTCAACAAGGACATTATTGTCAATAATTAGCTTAGATACACCCAACAAATCTTTTGTTATTTCTGGAACATACAGAACATTATGCAAGTTGAGGTTATTCAATTTAGTTGTGCATGAGGCCAATATTTTCAATCTTTCACCATTTCTAACGAAGAAAGAAGAAGTCGTACCATTGTTTTCATTGAGATCTTGAAGTTTCTCATTTTGATGGGTCACATGATTTCTAGCTCCACTATCAAAGTACTATTCATAGCCTTGACTATTGTAGGGGGTGGCTATGAAAGCATTGTAATTTTCTCTCTTGTTATTTTCAACATTATGATTTGAACCTATGTATGAATTATCATAGCGATAAAAAAAATTCATTGCTATGTGTCCGACCTTGTTACATACCTGCCATATTGCTTTAGATCTAGCTCTTCCTCTACCTCCTCTAAAGTTAGAGTCCCTCCAATTATCTTGTGTCCTTGATTTTTTGCTTCTAAAATCAGTTTTGGTTGTAAGGTTTGTTGAAGTATTCATTGAAAGATTATTGAAATTGTTCAGTTGTTCTATTCTGCATTCAAAAGCAATAGTTAGGGTTGTAGATCAACCCAACTAAGGTTGATTTGATCAGATAATTTGACCACCATCGAATTGTAATTAACATTCAGTCCATTTAGCATTTGAATCATCAAATCTAAGTTGGAGATTGATAATCTTGCCAACTTTAATTTATTAGCAAAGTTCTTCATTTTGAGAAGATATTGATCCATCTTCGTTTCTCCTTTGCGAGTGTTGTGAAATTCTTACTTGAGGTAGATTGTCCTTGATTTTGTGTGTGCACCTGCTAGGCTTTGGGCTTCATCCCAAAGTTCCTTCAAGGTTTCATAGTGCAACAATTGTGTTGCAATATCAATGGCCATTGAATTTCTTAGCCACCCTAGGAGAACTTGATCTTGTGCAATCCACTCTTCATAGTTAGGATTGGTTTTCTGAGTTTTGTCACTCGTAGTGACAAACAGTTATAGGCATTCTTTTATTCGTAGTATGTAGCCATCAAGTTTGCAACCACTTATCAATGGAAGAACTAGTGACTTCCATAGAAGATAGTTATCTTTGTCCAACCTGACAAAAACAGTTGTGGGTAGGTCATTTTTGTAATTTGTGTTAGCTGCGAAAGACATGATTAGATTGAGAGCCTTCAAGCTTAAGAGCTCTGAAACCAACAAAGATAAAATAGAGAAATATTGCAGTGTTTTTGTATTGTAGATGTTGTGTTTATATAAACACAATACAGTACAATCATAATCTCTATTATAAAGTCATCATTGAATATAATAAACAATATAGGAAATAATTGATAATGATGGTTGCACACATGAAAAATAATACACGAACATAATATAAGGGATATTGAGATAATATTATTGACATAATATATCTGGTATTGATTCTAATAATTAGAATCATAACTTTCTCTAACTATGAATATTCTGAAGATAATAATATCAAGTAACTATATAAGATACAAATTTTATTTATTTATTTATTTTAAAACCAAATTTATTAATGCAACTAGGAATATCATATTTTACAAAACGAAAATTAAAAAGAAATTAAAAGTGGCAAAAGTGAAATCACTTATTTTACGCGCAGAAATGGAATTATAAAGGATGAGAAATATAAAAGATATCAAGAAAATAAAAATAAGAACATTGAAACTCACTCATTTCACTTAATAAAATAAAATATCCAAATCATTATCTATTAATTAAATAACAGATGTCAATTGCAAAGATCTGTTATTCAATATTTAGAATTTGAAATGAGCATTACAAAATATCAAAACAACTTTTTTTCTTGCAAAAGATAGTCACATAAGGCAAAAATTGACCAAAAAGTTGCCCCTTCTTTTCACTCATTTGAATTGGATCAACCCATGAGATTGTTGGGTCAGAAGCTCAATATTTTTCTGCGGGGTTCTCTATGTACTCTAACTTCTATACCCAAACCTTTTTAAAATACTTAAAGTAATTATTGATTTTTATACTAACTAGTATATTGACCATGCTTACGCACAAAAACTGTGCCCCTTCTTTTCACTAACTTGAATTGGATCAACCCATGAGATTGTTGGGTAGGAAACTCAATATTTTTCTGTAGGGGTTCTCCATGTACTCTAACTTTTCTACTGTATCTAAACCTTTTTAAAATACTTAAAATAACTATTGATTTTTTACTAACTAGTATATTGACCCGTGCGTACACACGGAGCGTATTTGTTTTATTTTGTATATTAAAATAATAAGATAGTGAAAGTATTATGTAATGAAATATTATGAAAATTAAGTTATATTGTTGTTATTAAAGTAATGAAATACTAAATTTAAGTGATGCAATAATAATTTCAGTTTTAAATACAATAAATAGAATTGATATCACAATATAATATAATTACTCAATTTTATGAAATAATTATAATAGCCTATGATCCGTGTGAACATTGTGTTTTGTTTTTTGTTTTTATTTTAAATTTTTTTAAAATAATAATATAATTGTTATTATATTTATTTAACCATTAAAAGTACTAATAATAATAATATTAATATAAATTATAATTTATAAAAATTTTAAAAGATTAAAACTCTATTTAGCAAAAGTATTTAGTATAACCGCGTTTTCAAAAATTAAAAAAAGCACTTCTAATAATAACACCATTATGAATAGTAATAATAATAATAATAATAATAATAATAATAATAATAATAATAATGATGATACCAATAATAATAATAATATTTATGCTATAAATATTAATATTAATGCTAACACTAAGACTAATGGCAACTATAATAATCTATAAGTATATATAAAGATACACATTAACAACAAAACAAATAAAAAGGACAAGTAATTGAAATACCATTCCGTCCCGTAATAAATTAAGGGTATGGGCCTAGCCTTTTCGTAGGCCCAAGGTCAGCCACCAGGGGACCCCAATACTCTGTCCAGCCCCTCACAATATCACTTTACTCTTTTTCAGAAAAAGAAACCAGCTTATGTTCCCTCCCTTGATCTCTTGTAAGTGCTCTGCTAGGGCATCATACTCGTTCAGCTCCGAGCTAGCAAAGACCATTTCTCCTTCAAGTAAGTGAACCTTAAGGTTTTGAATCTGTTTTCCCCATCTTTTCACCGTTTAAGTGTGTTGGTCTAGTTAGGGTTTAGTTTCATACCCTGGTTGGTCTTCGTTCTATGTTTCAGCTCACTACTCTAGCCCTTGGAGCTTAAGTACTCCTTAGTTGCGGGTCTGTTGCGTTTGTTAGCATCTAAGTGAGGTAAGGGAAGCTAGATTTACCAGTTTAATGTTATTTTGGTGTGTTTTTGGTTTGTTCCATGTTTATAAGCTTGAGTAGTATGTTTAATCGAATGAAGTTGGGTTGTATGCATTGTTGGATCTTGGTTTGAACTGTTTCTCTGCTGCATGTGTGCTAACAGTGGTGAGAACTGTCATTCTCGCCCAAGTGAGCCCGTCTTGCCTAGGCGAGAGTAGCAAAAGCTCGCCCTGGTTCTGCTCGAGCATCTCGCTCAAGCGGAGAGTTCTTGCTTTGAGCGACGCATTGTCTCGCTCAGGCGAGAATGACTCGCCTAAGCAAGTCCTCGAGGAAAACCCGATGTTCTCTGCTTGCGTCCTCGTCCAGGCGAGATGCTTGGTTTTGGGCGAGTGGTGGTCTCGCTCAAGCGAGCTGGCTTCGTCTAAGCGAGAGATCACAAAAGGACCACTGTTGTAGGACTCGCTCAAGCGACAATGCCTAGCTTAAGCAAGACAAATGTTGTGGCTTAAGCGAAGGCTTTTAGCCTGAGTGAGAATGGGGCAGAAATGATCTTGGTTCCTTGAATTTATTTATGATTTAGTTGTATGTATTAAATATGCTTGGTTGTTTGATCTGCATGTACTGGAATTGGAATGTTTGATATGAGCTATGGCATGGAATTGTGGAATGATGGTTTGGTGAAATGAGAATTGAATGTATGAAATGAAAGTGGTGGTTGCAATATACGAAACATGAGTTTGGTGTGTGATAGGCGTAAATCCATGAGTCTCGTGGTGGGGATCTCATGGTGGTGTGTAGTGTATATGTTAAGATATGGATTCAAGTAAGGACAGCATCCCGATATTCTATTAGGTCAGTGAGTCTCAGGTAGAGCAAACTGACCCAAGTGGTGAGAGTGGCGGGAGGCCCTAGTCTGTGGCAGGATAATGGCCTTAGACACTTAAGGGCTAACCTTGTGTGTGGTAGGGTGAAACCCATTGGCAATGGCTCTGTAGAGCAGTAGAGGCCATCACAAGTGCAAGCGTCCAGTGAATCCGATCTTAGCATATGTATCCGGATAATTGAGTCATAGTGTTCTGCTTGTTTGCTATAACATGATTCTCTGTGCCTACTGTGTTGCATGCTTGGACTGTTTAAGTACTTATCTGTTATACCATGATAAAATTTATATTACACTAGTTTACCCTTGCATTTTTGCATATGTTCCTATTATGTTCTCTTTTGCATATGTTCTCTTTTGCGATGATCACCCTTAGTGGGAGTAGATGGGGGAAATCCTGGAAATAGGCCTGGTGGTAGCAGTGGTGCAACTTAGTGGATTCGTAGGTGTGACTCTCAGGAGCAGTTCTATGGCCCTAGTACCTTTTTGTAATTCAAAGCTCTTGAGGAGCATTGTCTTTTTGTAAAACTGTCAACTTCCTTTGTGTTTGTTTATGGCATGGTGGTATGCCCAAGTTGGCTTTCACAGTACACTCATGGATGACTGTAATAGTTACCTTTCTTATATTCTATGTTCATTTGATTGCTTCTCATTATTATAATCATGCGATATTTTATTGAGGGGATTATTCCATTTAAATCGGATGTCACATTTTTATGGTATCAGAGGCTTCGTTCCTTAGTGTTTGTGGGCTATGTGTTTGCTTAGTTTTCGTTGTGCCTTCGTTGTCGTGTTAGATGAGTTTCTGGTCTAACCAAGTTTCTTATGGTTCTTTCTGTGTGTCCAGTGTTATGGCACCCCCTCGTATAGCTCCTCTTCCACCCCCTCAGGGCGACGGGCAAGATCTGGCTAGGGCGATCGAGGCAATGGCTGCAGCCTTGACCCAGCAAAGCAATGCCATGTTGCAGCAGCATGAGGCGGCTATGCAACGCCAAGAGGCGTCCCTAGAGCAGCAACACTTGGTGATGCAGCAGATGGAGGCTGCGAAACAGGCTACTGAGGATGCCCAGAGGCAGCACATGGATGCTCTCCGCCAGTTAGGGGAGAATGTTGTTGGTGCTCAGATGTATGGTCCTCATCCCCAACCTCCACCCCCTGAATTGAGTTTGGAAGACTTCTTAAAGCACCAACCTGCCAAGTTTGATGGCAAGACGAGTCTTGATCAGGTGGACCAGTGGATGAAGGACATGGAGCGCATCATTGATGCCAAGAGATGCCCTGATGAGAGCAGGCTTGCTTTCACGGTCTACATGCTCACTGGAGAGGCTGAGCATTGATGGGCCAGTATGAGGCTAGTGATGGAAGAGAAACATGAGGAGATCACATGGGAAGCCTTCAAGAGGAGGTTTTTGTCCGAGTACTTCCCAGACAGCGTGAGATACGCAAAGGAGGTGGAGTTCCTCCAGTTGGCACAGGGGGACAAGTCAGTGGCCGAGTACGCCAAGAGGTTCAAGCATCTAGGGCGTTTCTACACCATGCCGCTCGATGAGGAGTGGCGTTGCCAGAAGTTTGAGAATGGTCTCAGAGGAGACATTCGCTTGATGGTGGCCCCGCTTTCCATCAAAGACTTTGCGCCCTTGGTGGAAAAAGCCAGGGTCATGGAGCGAATGAAGGTAGAGGTGGAAGTCCAACAGCAGCCACAACAGATGGTTAGCGGACCATCTGGGTCCAGGCCGAGAGTTGAAGAAAAGAAGAAGTCGTATGCTAGGCCTCATCCATAGCCACAAGGGTCTAGAGGCTTTTCTTCCCCGCCCAGCAAGATCCAGTGCCATCATTGCGAAGGACCGCATGTGAAGAGTTTTTGCCCGCAACTATTCGGGTTCCGCAGGTGCAACCATTATGGTAGGGAGGGCCACTTTGGTAGAGATTGTCCCACCTTGAGGAGGGCAGTAACGCGACCTACATCACAGACTCCGAGTCAGGCTCAGTAGAGGAGGGGAGGCAGTAGGCCTCAAGCTACAGGCAGGATTTATGCGATGACTGGGTCAGAGGCAACGGGTTCAGGTAACCTTGTGATTGGTTGTTGTGTGATTTCTGGCAAGACTTGTTGTGTGTTTTTCGATTCTGGAGCGACACACTCTTTTGTGTCAGAGTCTTGTGTGCGGGAGTTGGGGCTGCCGGTGTGTGAACTACAGTTTGACCTCGTGGTATCTACCCCGGCATTTGGGTTGGTTAGGACGTCTTCTATGTGTGTTAGGTGTCCAGTGGAGGTAGAGGGACGCATGTATAAAGTCAATCTCATATGCCTCCCTCTGCAAGGGCTAGAAGTGATCTTGGGGATGGATTGGCTCTCTGCCAATCGCGTTCTCATAGACTGTTGGGAGAAGAAGTTGTTGTTCTCCAACTTAGAGGAACCTGAGTTGTTGTTTTCACATGGGGTTATGAGGGAAATCCAGGATGGCACGCAATGCTTTTTTATCTTTGCCAAGATGGTGGTTGAGAAGGAGGAGAGGATAACAGTGATACCTGTGGTCAGGGAATTTGAGGACGTGTTCCCCGAAGAGGTACCAGGTTTGCCACCGAGGAGAGAAGTCGAGTTCTTCATAGACTTGGTACTAGGAGCTGGTCCTGTGTCAATAGCTCCTTACTGCATGGCCCCAACAGAGTTGGTGGAGTTAAAGAAGCAGATAGAGGAGTTGCTTGAGAAGCAGTTTATACAGCCGAGTGCGTCATCGTGGGGAGCGCCGGTCTTGTTGGTAAAGAAGAAAGATGGCGGCTCGAGGTTGTGTGTGGATTATAGGCAACTAAACAAGCTGACTATCAAAAATAAGTACACTTTGCCAAGAATAGATGATTTGATGGATCAGCTACATGGGGCGTCGGTGTTCTCCAAGATTGATCTTCGGTCGGGTTATCATCAGATTCTAGTGAAGGCAGAAGATGTAGAGAAGACTGCTTTCAGATCCATATATGGGCACTACGAGTATGTGGTTATGTCATTCAGTGTGACCAATGCTCCAGCCTTGTTCATGGTCTACATGAACCGGATCTTCCGTCCGTTTCTAGATAAGTTTGTCGTGGTCTTTATAGACAACATACTCATCTACTCCGGGACGCATAAGGAGCATGCCAAGCACCTGAGGACAGTGCTTGGTATCTTGAAGGAGAACCAACTGTTTGCCAAGTTGTCGAAGTGTGACTTCTAGATGAGAGAGCTGCAGTTCTTGGGGCACGTGATATCAACTTAGGGTATAATTATGAATCCAGCTAAGGTGAAGGTTGTGATACAGTGGGAATGTCCGAAGTTAGTGACGGAGATTCAGAGTTTCGTGGGTCTAGTTGGCTACTACAGGAGATTTATAGAGGAGTTCTCTAAGATAGTGGCACCTCTGACACAGCTAACCAGGAAGGATCAACCGTTTGCATGGACTGATAAGTGTGAAGAGAGCTTCAGGGAGCTGAAGCAAATACTGACAAGTGCTCCAGTGTTGGTAATTCCGGATGTGAGTAAACCTTTTGAGGTTTACTGCGATGCCTCTCATCAGGGGCTTGGGTGTGTCTTGATGCAAGAGAAAAAGGTGGTGGCTTATGCTTCAAGGCAGTTGCAGGTTCATGAGAAGAACTACCCCACTCATGATCTCGAGTTAGCAACGGTGGTCTTTGCTTTAAAAATCTGGAGGCACTACTTGTATGGTGCACAGTTCCGTGTGTTTAGTGACCACAAGAGTTTGAAGTACCTCTTTGATCAAAAAGAGTTGAATATGAGGCAGAGGCAGTGGATAGAGTTCCTAAAGGACTACGACTTTGAGCTTCTCTACCACCCAGGGAAGGCGAATGTGGTGGCAGACGCACTGAGCAAGAAGATCGTGCATGTGGCACACTTGATGATAAAAGAAATGGAGTTACTTGAGAGCTTCAGAGACATGAAGCTACAGTTTGAGTTGGAGCCGGAATTCATTAGGTGTAGCACCTTGGTGATATCTAGTGACTTCCTGAGCTTGTTCAAGGAAAGGCAAGCAAGGGATGTTAGTCTATAGAAGGTGAAAGAGCTATTGGGATCGGATCAGGCCAAGGAGTTTGCCTTGGGTAGTGATGGTATGTTGAGGTTCAGAGGTAGAGTCTGTGTGCAAGATGATGTTGAGTTGAGAAGATTGGTCCTTGAGGAAGGACACAAGAGTCGTCTTAGTCTGCACCCTGGCATGAATAAGATGTACCAAGACCTCAAGGAAAGCTTTTGGTGGCAAGGCATGAAGAAGGAGGTCGCACAGTTTGTATCCGCCTGTTTAACTTGTCAAAAGGCTAAGGTGGAGCATCAGAAACCTGGTGGAACGCTCTAGCCCTTGGATATTCTGGTGTGGAAGTGGGATAGCATAGCTATGGATTTTGTTACCCACTTGCCTCCCACCGTGAGAGGACATGATGCTATATGGGTGGTGGTGGATCGGTTGACGAAGAGTGCTCACTTTTTGGCAGTGAATCTCAGAATGTCTATGGCCAAGTTGGCCCAGCTCTACATCCGAGAGATAGTGAGACTTCATGGAGTGCCCAGCAACATAGTGTCTGACAGAGACCCCTGATTTATTTCGAGGTTCTGGCAGACGCTACTGGAGGCTATGGGTAGCAGGCTGAGGATGAGTTCTGCCTATCATCCTCAAACGGATGGCCAGTCAGAGAGGGTGATTCAGTCCTTGGAGGACTTGTTGAGGACGTGTATCTTACACCACCTTGGCAGTTGGGATGAGGTGTTGCCGCTGGTGGAGTTCACCTATAACAACAGTTACCAGGCGAGTATAGGGATGGCGCCTTATGAGGCTTTATATAGGAGGAGGTGTAAGACTCCCTAATGTTGGTACCAGGATGGCGAGTCGGTCTTGGTAGGACCTGAGTTGTTACAACAGACCACAGAGAAGGTGCAGTTGGTAAGAGATAGGTTGCAAGCATCTCAGAGTCGGCAGAAAGCATATACAGACCGGAGGAGAAGACCCCTAGAGTTTGAGGCTGGGGAACATGTATTCTTGAGGGTGACCCGAACCACTAGTGTGGGGAGGGCTATCCGCTCAAGGAAGTTGTCACCTAAGTTCTTGGGTCTATATCAGATCTTGAGGAGGATAGGGCCCGTGGCTTATGAGATTGCATTGCCACCCTAGTTGGCTAATCTCCATCCAGTCTTCCATGTCTCACAGCTACGAAAGTACGTGTTCTGGAGGTGGAGGATGTACAGGTCAGGGAGGATCTCCGAGTAGTGGTACAGCCCGTGGCTATAGAGGATCGCCAAGTGAAGGAGCGTAAGGGAAGAGCCACCAGTCTTGTAAAGGTCATCTAGGACCCGAGGACAGGTGACTCTACCTGGAAGCTAGAGGAGGACATGAGGAGTGCATGTCCACATCTTTTCTGGTAAGCCTAATTTTTCGAGGATAAAAAATTTTTTTTGTTGGGGAGATATTGTAAGCCCTTTTTTTTGTTCCTAAGGGTATGGGCCTGGCCTTTTCGTAGGCCCAAGGTCAGCCACCAGGGGACCCCAATACTCTGTCCAGCCCCCTCACAATATCACTTTACTTTTTTTCAGAAAAAGAAACCAGCTTCTGTTCCCTCCCTTGATCTCTTGTAAGTGCTCTGCTAGGGCACCATACTCGTTCAGCTCCGAGCTAGCAAAGACCATTTCTCCTTCAAGTAAGTGAACCTTAAGGTTTTGAATCTGTTTTCCCCATCTTTTCACCATTTAAGTGTGTTGGTCTGGTTAGGGTTTAGTCTCGTACCCTGGTTGGTCTTCGTTCTATGTTTCAGCTCACTACTCTAGCCCTTGGAGCTTAAGTACTCCTTAGTTGCGGGTCTGTTGCATTTGTTAGCATCTAAGTGAGGTAAAGGAAGCTAGATTTACCAGTTCAATGTTATTTTGGTGTGTTTTTGGTTTGTTCCATGTTTATAAGCTTGAGTAGTATGTTTAATCGAATGAAGTTGGGTTGTATGCATTGTTGGATCTTGGTTTGAACTGTTTCTCTGCTGCATGTGTGCTAACAGTGGTGAGAACTGTCATTCTCGCCCAAGTGAGCCCGTCTTGCCTAGGCGAGAGTAGCAAAAGCTCGCCCTGGTTCTGCTCGAGCATCTCGCTCAAGCGGAGAGTTCTTGCTTTGAGCGACGCATTGTCTCGCTCAGGCGAGAATGACTCGCCTAAGCAAGTCCTCGAGGAAAACCCGATGTTCTCTGCTTGCGTCCTCGTCCAGGCGAGATGCTTGGTTTTGGGCGAGTGGTGGTCTCGCTCAAGCGAGCTGGCTTCGTCTAAGCGAGAGATCACAAAAGGACCACTGTTGTAGGACTCGCTCAAGCGACAATGCCTAGCTTAAGCAAGACAAATGTTGTGGCTTAAGCGAAGGCTTTTAGCCTGAGTGAGAATGGGGCAGAAATGATCTTGGTTCCTTGAATTTATTTATGATTTAGTTGTATGTATTAAATATGCTTGGTTGTTTGATCTGCATGTACTGGAATTGGAATGTTTGATATGAGCTATGGCATGGAATTGTGGAATGATGGTTTGGTGAAATGAGAATTGAATGTATGAAATGAAAGTGGTGGTTGCAATATACGAAACATGAGTTTGGTGTGTGATAGGTGTAAATCCATGAGTCTCGTGGGGGGGGACCTAATGGTGGTGTGTAGTGTATATGTTAAGATATGGATTCAAGTAAGGACTGCATCCCGAAACTCTATTGGGTTAGTGAGTCTCAGGTAGAGCAAACTGACCCAAGTGGTGAGAGTGGCGGGAGGCCCTAGTCTTTGGCAAGATAATGGCCTTAGACGCTTAAGGGCTAACCTTGTGTGTGGTAGGGTGAAACCCATTAGCAATGGCTCTGTAGAGCAGTAGAGGCCACCACAAGTGCAAGCGTCCAATGAATCCGATCTTAGCATATGTATCCGAATAATTGAGTCATAGTGTCCTGCTTGTTTGCTATAACATAATTCTTTGTGCCTACTGTGTTGCATGCTTGGACTATTTAAGTACTTGTCTGTTATACCATGATAAAATTTATATTACAATAGCTTACCCTTGCATTTTTGCATATGTTCCTATTATGTTTTCTCTTTTGCGATGATCACCCTTGGTGGGAGCAGATGGGGGAAATCCTAGAAATAGACCTGCTAGTAGCAGTGGTGCAGCTTAGTGGATTCGTAGGTGTGATTCTCAGGAGCAGTTCTATGACCCTAGTGCCTTTTTGTAATTCAAAGCTCTTGTGGAGCATTGTCTTTTTGTAAAACTGTCAACTTCCTTTGTGTTTGTTTATGGCATGGTGGTATGCCCAAGTTTGCTTTCACAGTACACTCTTGGATGATTGTAATAGTTACCTTTCTTATATTCTATGTTCATCTGATTGCTTCTCATTATTATAATCATGCGATATTTTATTGAGTAGATTATTCTATTTAAATGAGATGTCACAATAATAATAATAATAATAATAATAATAATAATAATAATAATACAACTACATGTATAAAGAGATAAACATCTTTGATATCCTTTTTTGTTTTTTCAATTTTATCCTCTTAATTGTTATATTTTAAACTTAAATAATTATTTAAAATAAAAAAATATTTTTTCAGTTTTATTATTTTACTAATTTTAGTAACTATTTTTTTGAATTGAAATAATTATTCAAATGTAATGATAAATAGACAACAAAACAAATAAAATGGTAAAGTAATTGAAACATGATTCATAGATAATAAGTAAAAGTAAAATGTGTATGTAACCATAATAATAAAAACAATAATAATAATAATAATAATAACTATTATAATAATTATAGTTCTAATTAATAATAATAGTAATAATAATAATAGTAATAGTAATATAATAATAGAAATAATTGTAGTTAATAATGATAATAATAATACTTATAGTTGGTAGTAATACTTATCATAATAATTATAGTTGATAACAACAATTATAGTTAATAATAATAATAATAATAATAATAATAATAATAATAATAATTGTTCCTGCAGAGAACAAATAAGATGAGTTAGGCACAAATGTCACATTACCATGTAAGCCGCTATCTCTTCGGTTGGTTTCTCCCCGGTTGATACATGTCAGCTTGAACCCAATAGGGGTTACCTGCAGAAGAGTCTCCGAAGCTCAAGTAAGTCAAAGCTCTTAGAGGGTCAAATCAATGATTAATGAATGCGTGGGGTCCACGTGTATTTATAGAGCATTAATGATGTCTGATCATCCCATGGGCTGGGCCTTGACTTGGGCTCTAGCTTGGGCTGTGAGTGGGTCTGGACCCTAACCCAGGCCCTTAAGGTTTATTGAACGCGGGGGCTTCCATCATACTGAGTTTATTGGAGTGGTCGGCCTAGGCTTTAATCTTACTGGATATGCTGGAGTAGTCAGTCTAGGTCGGCTACTTGCCTTGATGGCTTATGTTGGTGATATGAGGTGCAAGTTGTCCTTTTAGATGTTTAGTTTAGGTTACAACCGGTACAAGTTAGGCTAACTCGGCCTAGGCTGGATACTTGGCTGCCTTGATATACACATTGTTTACTTATTTGGTCGAGTTTGGCTAGGTGTGGTACAATAATAATAATAATAATTAGAGTTATAATTGATAATAATAACAATAATATAAAAATAAAATAATAAATATCATGAACATTAGGTTATATTGTTGTAAATGTTATTATTAATAAAATGAAGTTGTAAATTTAGTTTTAAATATAATAAATAAAATTAATATCACAATATGGTTCAGTTAATTGGTTTTACAAAATAATTATAATAGTATATGACCCGTGCGCGTCAGCATATTTTTTATTTATTTCAAATCTGTTTAGAATAATAATATAATTGTTATTATATTTATTTAACCATTAAAAGTAATAATAATAATAATAATAATAATTATAATATAAATTATAAATTATAAAATTTTTAAAAGATTAAAAATCTATTTAGCAAAAGTATTTAGTATAATAAGGTTTTTTATAATTACAAAAAATTACTTATACTAATAACATCACTATGAATAGTAAAAATAATAATAATAAAAATAATAATGATATTAATAATAACTAAAAAATGATAATAATAATAATAATAATAATAATTTTTATGCTATAATATTAATGAGAATGCAAATACCAAGGCTTATGTTGACATACTAATAATCTATAATTATATACAAAGACATACATTAGCAACAAAACAATTAAGAATGACAAGTAATTGAAATATGATCTCCTAATAAATAAAATTAAGATGTGTGTCTAACTATAATAATAATAATAATAATAATAATAATAATAATAATAATAATAATAATATCCCATAGTGATAATAATAATAATAATAATAATAATAATAATAATAATACACTAACTAAATATATAAAGAGATACACATTTTTTGTGTCCTTTTTTTTGTTTTTACAATTTTATCCTCTTAATTATTATTTATTAAATTTAAATAATTATTCATAATAAAAAATTATTTGTCATTTTTATCATTCTACTAACTTTAGTAACTATTTTTTAAATTCAAAAAATACCAAGATATAGAGATAAAATGAATAACAAACAAATACAAAAAGCAATTGAAATATGATCCCGTAGTAGATAAAAGTAAAATATGTGTCTAACTATAATAATAATAATAATAATAATAATAATAATAATGATGATGATGATGATGATAATAATACCACTATAATAATATCGCATAGTGATAAAAAAAATAATACTAATACTACTACTACTACTAATATTAATATTAATACAACTACATATATAAGAGATAAACATCTTTGGTGACATTTTTATTTTATCAATTTTATCCTCTTAATTATTATATTTTAAATTTAAATAATTATTTATAATAAAAAAATTTATTTTTGAGTTTTATTATTTTACTAATTTTACTAACTATTTTTTTAAATTGAAATAATTGTTCAAATGTAAAGATAAATGAACAACAAAACAAATAAAAATGACAAGTAATTGAAACATGATTCCTACATAGTAAGTTAAAGTAAGATGTGTATCTGACACTAATAATAAAAACGATAATAATAATAATAATAATAACTATTATAATAATTATAGTTCTTAATAATAATAATAATAATAATAATAATAATAATAATAATAGTAAAATAGTAATATTAGTAATATAATGGTTAAAATACCTTTTTGTTCCCAATTTTCGTCAAGTTTTTTCAAATAAGTCCTAATTTTGGTTTCGTGTTCAAATAGGTTCCAATTTTCGTCAATTTTGTTCAATTGGGTTCTTTTTTGCTAAAACTGTTTAAATTATTAACGGCCATGGACAATGACTGCCACGTGTCATTTTGTGGTTTTTTTTAATTTTTATTTTAATTTTTTTAAATTTTTTTAAATGTACACGTGTCAACTCAGTAGCGTACCACGTGTCACTTCGTGTTTTTTTTTTTTTTTTTTTTT
>Ga0209589_1002294_pt1 | contig 32959 bp, 10 predicted proteins | sample CowpeawhiteBW_FD_187525 | JGI IMG/M metagenome (GOLD analysis project Ga0209589, IMG submission 187525) | Root nodule microbial communities of legume samples collected from California USA - Cow pea white BW (SPAdes) (version 2) | ecosystem: Host-associated > Plants > Roots > Nodule | place: USA...
ATCCCCATACCCATCCCCATACCCAACTGAAAAAGTCGGGGATTCTCCATACCCATACCCATACCCAGTCAATGCGGGGATTCCCCATCAAAACGGGGACGGGTTCGGGCAATACCCACGGGGACGAGTTTATTTGCCATCTCTAAAGCCAGGTGGGCCCGAAGACCCGAACGAGCCAAACGGGCCTGAAGACCTGAATAGGCCAAGTGGGCCCGAAGACCCGAACGGGCAAGGCAGGTTTGAAAATCTGAACGGGCCAAGCGGGCTTGAAGACCCGAATGGGCCAAGCGGACCTGATGACCGGAATGGGTCAAGCGGGCTCGAAGACCCGAACGGGTCAGGTGGGCCCGAAGACCCGAACGAGTCAGGCGGGCCCGATGACCCGAACAAGTAAGGCGGGCTCGAAGAATCGAATGGGTAAGGCGGGCCCGAAGACCCGAACGGGTCAGGCGGGCCCGAAGACCCGAACGGGTCAGGCGGACCCGAAGACTCGAACGGATCAAGCGGACCTGAAGACCCGAACGGGGCAGGCGGACCCAAAGACCCGAACGGGCTAGGTAGGCCCAACGACCAAAATAGGTCAGGCAGGCCCAAAGACTCGAACGGGTCAGGTAGGCCCAAAGACCTGAACGGGTCAGGCAGGCCCAAAGACCCAAACTGGCCAAACGTGCTCGATGACCCGAACGGGCCAGACGGGCCCGAAGAACCGAACAGGCTAGGCGGGTCCGATGACCCGAACAGGCCCGACGAGCCTGATGACTTGAACGGGCTCGACGGGCCTAACGACCCGGATGGGCCCGAAGATCTGGACTGAGACGGGTCGTGCCTGACGACCTGTACGAACTGAATCATGTTGGTCTTAATGACACAAGTTTTAAAAGATTCAATTTAAATTTCTTTTATAAAAAATGGATTATGGATTTTGAACTTGATCCAAATATTTGGATTGGATTTAAATCTTGATCCAAATATTTGGATGTGGATTTTGAAAAAATCCAAACTACTTTTGCTAAAAAAATGGATTTGGGTCGAAAATCTAATCCAATTATTTGGATCTAAAATAGATGTGGATTGGATCATTAAAAATCCAATCCATGCCCACCCCTAATTGCTTCCTTGGAAAACTCCATAAATTTGTCAAATATTAGCTTGACATGATTGATGAATGTGTTATAGGCACAAGAATATATAAGGCTTATGAGTAGGGGTGATAAAAAGACTAATATTGGCGGATATTTTTGGAGAAAACCAACAACTAATAGTTAATGGATATCTTAAATTAGTACATGCGGGTAATGCATAATGAATGAAGTAGTACCCGCATACTAATGATGTGGGGTTGGGCATCATATTGCCCATACCCACAATTATTTATTACTTGGTAAAAATAAAAATTATGATTTATGATTTACCTAACACATTTTGTCAAAATTAGGTTTTCATTTCCTAGCCAAAGGTTCACCATTTACCCTTCCCCTCATGCTTTAATTGTTGTTATTAAACCTTACTACAATTTCCTCTCCACACACTTTCTCCTGAAGCACACTGACATGGTTGACCTATTGGATAATTAAGTCATTTATGACATCTATAGGAGATCCCTCGACATTGAGAGACTCATCTTTGCTAAATTGAATCGTCTTATCTCTCAAATCATTCTTCCTTGATGCCTTTGGCCACCATTGCGACTGTAGCGTTGCTGCAAGGAAGAATTGCCAAGCAAAGATTTAGTACTGTGTTCGTGTGTGGTAGCAGACTTCGGCAATAACGACAACTCTTCTGACTAAGGGTATGACAACTTTCCTAGCCAAGGTTGTTTTTCCAGTCTCCCATGACAGGTCACGATATGGAGATACGAGATGAAGACTGGAGAAAAGAATTTCTTTACGCGTTTATTTAATTGTTTCAAAAAAATTTAGCAATAGTTCTAGATTTTTAGGAAGTTCTTAAACATGGGATCACGTACCATTCTAGTTTCTAATTTCTTGTTTTTAGTTTATGCTTAGACTATTTTTAAAGTCTTCACCATCCAATAAAAGTGAGACTTCATACAATAATTTCTTTATTGTTTAACTTCCTACATAATTTAATCCTTTATTTCTTTTAAAACTCCAACACTTCTTCCTCCCCTTCTATCCCGTCCTGCCACCTCCTCCTCCTCTTCTTTCACTCTTCTTATTCCTCATGTTATTCCTTCTCCTTCAACTTAGGTCAACATTGTTGATGAGTTGTTGTTGTGCCACCATTATTGTGTGAAAAAAATTATTTTGATAGTTAAAAGTCCATTTATAATTATGAAAATTATTGTAGTGATGTAATATTGACCAAGATAGTTTTAATCTTTCCAATTTTCTTTACCAAACATAAATAAATATTTCTATTTATTCAATTATTTAAAAAAAAATTGAAAGAAAAAATAACATATTTTTTATCCAATCTAAATATGTGGTGAAAAGAGGAAAAAATATATTTTTTATGGAAATTTAACACCATAATGTCATGAAAAAAAAATGAGGTAGATGTTTATTTGTGTTAAAAACCGAAAGAAAAACGCAATTTTGTGATTTTTGTGACCAGGATTTACTACCAACTTTAAATGATTGATTTTATTATTTTTTTCTTCTAAAATTTTCGTGCGGTGTGTTTTTGGTTTTGTGGGGTGCACATGGTTCAACCATTTTATGTAGAATATTCACAATAATTAAGGAAGGAATATACTCGTTAATTGCTATACAATAAACTATTCCATTAATCGTGAAATTTGACTAATCATCAAACTTGATTTCTTTTAACTTTATAGATATAACACATTACTTTTGCCATTGCATGATTTTTCTTTAGGGGTTTTAATAATTAATAATCAATAATCAATAATCAATAATTAATAATTAATAATTAATAATCTATTTAAATTATAATCTAAGCTGAATGAATTAAATTGGCATAGTGTCTTAGACTAATAAAATCTTACCTAAATCAAATAAAAAAAATATTCTAGCTTTAGGTATTAGAACTCAAGTTAGATAAAGTCGAGCAAAAATTAGTAATATAACTTTTTTTTCGTTAACTATAATATTTAAAATTTGATGTTAATATATTTATTTTTTATATTTTTTATTATTTAATTGTTGCAAATGAGACGTGACAACAACAAAATCACGTGTATTTGCTTTATTTTTACACATTTGTCACACGAAGACATTTCATTGATTTTAAATCGAACCACCATATTAATTGAATTAGTTTGATTTGAGTTGTGTGGATTAAAAAAATTATTTAAAACTTAAAACGAAAATTTAAAATGTAAAAAAAATAAGAATACTAATAAATGACTGAAACAACTTGTAGTCAACATAAATCCCAATTAATGATTTTCCAATCGGAACGAGGGTGAATTCACAATGAAACGAAGTCGTTTGCACGACGAAACTGGACTGTAAATAATGAAAAGAGAAACGGTGAAGGATGGCAAGAAAGAGATAGAAAGGAAGAGAGAGGAGACAGGTGGCGGGCAGCTATAAAGACGAGAAGCGCAATCCTTATTTACCTCACATCGCCGCCTTTCTTGCCCAGAAAGAACCCAAAATCAAATCAATCTCCATTCTTCCAATTTCACAGCACCACAACACACTCAGATTTTAGATTCTCTCCTCAATGGAATCTACACCGGTTAATTGGGAAGCCCTTGACGCTCTCCTCATCGATTTCGCTAAATCGGAAAACCTAATCGAAGAAGACTCCTCCGCCCCTTCCCCCTCCTCCTCCTCCTACCACTCCCGCCTCCTCATCCGCCACATCCGACGTTCCCTCCACACCGGCGCCATTGACGCCGCCGTCCATCTCCTCCGCCTCCACGCCCCTTCCATCCTCACCGACCACAAGATTCTCTTCCGCCTCCACAAACAGGTCCCTCCCTTTCTCCCCTCATTTTCTAACTACGCGTCCAACCTATTGTTCTCATTTTTTTTTTCTTACAATTGTTGTGTAGAAATTTATTGAACTTCTTCGGAAGGGGACTGCGGAGGATCGAGAGTCTGCTATCCAGTGTCTGAGGACGTCTCTCGCTCCTTGCGCGCTCGATGCTTATCCGGTATCTGAACCGTTCCTTTGAATTCGCTATTTATGGTCTTTTTCTTTTGTTTGGGTTTGACGGTTGGCTTTTGTATTTAAGGAAGCATATGAGGAATTTAAGCACGTTCTGCTCGCGTTTATATATGACAAGGATGATAACACTTCTCCCGTGGCAAATGAGGTATAGGTCTCCAGTCTACTTATACTGAGAAGATGGCAATTGAATGGGATATGCATTGATGTTTGCTAAGCACTTCGTGTTGTAGTGTTCTTGCACACATGATGGGTGTAGTTGTGATACTCTTAAAGTGTGTTGACTCTACTTATAGAAGTTCAGTTAAACACAATTAGTTTGGCAAACAAATCCTCCATATAACTCAGCAACTGTGTGTTAAGTTAAAGGGTCTTGCTAACTAGTTCACCAAGTCACTAGTTAAGGAATTAATGGCATATTTTGTTTTTCAAATAATATGGTAGTGCATTACAAAACGCATGAAAATATTTTCCTCTGATTTTAATGCACTTCCGTATGATTTTCAATAAAACCTTTTTCCTTTTAATTCTTTAGCCAGTTTCCTTAGAGCATTAGTTAGCATCTTCCTAAGTTTAATTACACAGTCATACTAACCTGGAGCGTCTTTATTACGGATTTGTTTTTTCTCATATTTTTAGGCATATGCTATATTAAAAAGCACAACTATTTAAAAAACAATAAACGGAAAAACGTTATTTGCTTGTCATCCGTACACTCCAAGCCCTTGAATTTGGTCATAAAGGGGAAACGGAATACCTTATAGAAAGGGGTGGGCCCGCTTCTTAGTTTTCCATGTAGTAATTTCAAAGCTACATAACTCTTTTGTGACCCATTAGTGCAATGCAACTGAAGAGGCTGTGAGAGAATGACTGTATGCAGACCGACCCTTCTTTATATATAATAAATTGTTGAATGATATAACATATTATAAACCAATGAAAGGAAAAAAAAACACATATATCCTACCAAATACTTAATTAAGCTTAAATTTATAATCGTAGTTATAGTTCATAAACTAAGAAAGTCATTAACTAAACTCTATACACAACTCAACCAATGTTGTCGAACTGGAGGATGGTAAGAGGATAGGAAAGGGGAATAAAAAACCGTAACTTGTAAGAGTTAAGATTATGACAAATTATATTCATAGACTTGTGCATGCATTAAAAATAATATAGATGATACAAATAACTCACATAAGTCTAAAGTATACGATCCAATACATAACACAACTAAAAATAGGTTCACAATTCATAAAATTATTAGTAAATAAAACAACTAATAAATTCATAAATGTTTAACCCAATCAAACTAAAGGAAAGCATTCATACTAAAAGCAGGATGGTCATCCTCTTCGACATGATTGTATATGGGTTTATCAAGAAACCATAGTTCTAGATACCATATTGAATATAATGAAAAACTAGGTATAGGATTAATCTCCCATGTGTAAAAAATACACATATGGTACTGCATAAGAAAATATGGGCTAAGCCCACGATACAAATAATGATAGGCAAAGATAATAACAGAAAAACAGAAGATAAAAGATAAGATATCTAACACTTTTAAATTGTATGTCTATCTTTGCTTCATTTCTAGTGTGAAGATGTCTATTTAATAAATATCAAATTGTATGCTTAAAAAATACTAACTCTTTAAGAAGGAAGAAAATAATCAAGCTATATATATATGTATATATATACACTAAACAAGTTGAAAACAAGCTTCATATATTTGAATAATCATATCAAGCTTTAATTTGACTCTATTAATTTTGCAAGCTTAAGTAGCATGGTCTGTTTTCACAAGCCAAGCTTTAGCTTTAATGAAAACTTGATTCAATTCAACTTGTTCTACACCCTTATTCAACACCCTCCTTTGTTAAAAAATTAAATAAGGGTATCTTCCACAAATAAGGGTGTTATATGGAATAGGAATTTAAATTTGAGTTGGGAGATGCCAACCTTTGTATTTTTTAAAACCTGTCCTATTGAAATAATGGTGTGCTCCGCCCTGGACATGGTGGCCTGGGTAGGCATCTGTTGCTGCTGCTTTTGCAAATAAAAAAATATTTGAAACGGAATGGTTTTCTATGGAAAACTTCTTGTACTATCGTGTGACGTTCAATTGGTAGTGATAGCACATGGACCGTAGGCTGGTAATATAAGTGTCATGCCTGGGCTAAATCATTCACTTTTCTAATATATAATATATAAACATGAAAGCATGTTAATAATCTGTAAATATACTGTATTAAAATCTTCTGATCACTTAGAAAACAATCATTTAGTAATTTTATGATCTGTATCCTTTGTGATATAGTAGATGTCTGACTTTTGTGGTTATGTATGTTTTGTGCTTAGCTTAATGTCAATGGTAGAAAGGAGAGACATTGGTTTTTATTTTATTTTTGGGTCACCATTATAGGTGAGTGAGACATCTTGCCAACTGTTTTCTGAGGATATGTCCATGCTCTTTCAAAAACTTATTTCTTTTTGTGAGAAAAATATTATAGAAGACAGAACATGCTATTTCCTGTCAGTTTTTCATTTTGAATGTTTATTTAGATAGACTTGTTGAAATTTGCAATTCATTTGATAATAATAGTAATGGAAATTGTATTGATCCCTTTTTACTTTTGAAATCTGTTTGTGAGATTTTTGTTTGATGTTATATACTTTGTGTGAATAGTGGATTTGTTAAGCTCATGATCATGCTTGCTTATTTTATGCAGTGGTCAGAACGGAGGAGGATTGACTTAGCCGGATATATGTCCTCTATGTTAAGGGCTCATTTAAATGCTTATGACCCAATTTTTTCAATGGCTTTGAGATATTTAATAAGGTTATCTATCAGCCTTTTCTCATTCAATTTGCAGTAATTGGTCAAACTGTGATGTTTTAATCGCCATGGATTATGCAATTTTTTGGGATTCTTTTGCTAAATTTTTCATTTTATTTTTCTTTTGTATTTCCTGTCTTTTTACAGCATACACAGGGTATATTGTTTACGTCAAGGTATTACATCACCCATCTCTGATCTGACTGAAAGATTGCTCCTTGAAGAGCGGGACCCTCCTGCAACACCACAAGACATTTTATACGAAGTTCCACCATTTGATGAGGTGAGATATCTATGTTGATAATTCTGAAATTCCTTCCGTAAATTGTTAGAAACTGGATCACATTAATGAAGGAAAATGGTATGTATGATGTATATTATCACTCAAATTATCATGATGCGTTATCAGTTGCACATGAGCACCAGTGTATGGGTTTACAGAGGAAATGTTGAGCTCTGAATCTCCTCAGTTTTTTCTTGCCCCATTCTCTCTTGGCTCCTTGTTTGATTTCCATTATTGAACGTTGCACTCAATCAACATTTCTGCTTGCGACATAAGCTGGTTGTTGCATTGCAATGTGAACCGACAAAATACTGATCCTGATTGCACACCTTTCAGACATGCTCTAATGCGTCTTAATCCTCTGCTATGATTCCTTCTGTACTATTTTTCATGCTTATTAAAAGTCATCTGTATATTAATGGTGAATGTTATCATTCTGTGACGACAAATTGATTAATCTGTCTTTGCACGTTTGTATTAATGAACACTTGTGGCCACAATTTTTTATTGTATTTGTACATCTTATTCCTACATGCTCCACTTTTCAGCTTAAGCTATATGTTTTACTTTGGAATCCAGGTTGACATACAGGCTCTTGCACACGCTGTAGAGCTTACCAGACAAGGGGCAATTGATAGCTTGAGATTCAGTAAGGGTGATCTGTTCCTGGCATTTCAGGTTGCGTATAATCCTACTGATTCATCTGCTTTTGCTTCAATTTAAATTTTAGCCATGAATTTCCTGTTACATCTACATTACTTTAAAACTGATTTTTTAAAAATATGATTTGGTTAGTGATATTATCTTTTTCTTTTCTTTTCATAAAATAGACAATTTAAAATCTCAAATTCTTTTAATGAAAAATAAAATTTAAAATAAATTTTTAGTTCATCATCTTTAAATTCTATGTTGAATCGTCTTCTCTTCAGGTTAATCACTATTTCTCAAAAAAGATCACTGTTTGCTTAATATCACATTGATTGTGAAAAATTTAATTTAAAAAGCTCTTCTTTTCTTTCACATATTAACTGAATCCAAGTAAAAATATTTCTTTTTTCTTTCCACTTCCACACCAATAAGGAACGATCTCATCACCCTAGTTGCTATGGGAATTTGAATATAAAAGGAGTAAAAAAGAAAATCAGTTTTTGGTTAATGTAAAAATATGACAAATGATTTCAACCTCTTTCAACACTAACTTATGGCTGCATGGCTGATATATGTATTCTTTTCCCCAATCTTGCCTTTATTGCTTTATTATTGTGTACTTTTTGTTGCAGAATGAATTATGTCGGATGAGGTTGGATGTTCCACTTCTTGATCAGCTTGTTAGAGAGTATTGTGTTTACAGAGGCATTGTTGACTCTGGTAAAGCATCTCCTCTGTTGAATCCTAGCTTTTTCTGTGTATGATAAGTGTCAAGAACATTTATGCTACTTGCTCCTGTTAGTTTATTTTTAATGGCATTTTCTCGTAACATTAGTTTTTATAGGATTTCTAGTATCATGAAAAATTCAGTTTAAATTTGAAGTTGGTTATTTTATCTATGCTTTTGTAATCTAGCAAAGCGTGTTGCGCAATATCAAAGTCCCATTTTAAGTTACAATGTATGTTATATAAGTTTGATATTTTTCCTTTGAATTTATGAACTTAGCTTCTGGGAAGCAACAACCTATTTCAGAACCCGTGAAATTCAACCAACAAGACCCTGGGTATTGCTCATCAAGGGATTGTTCTCTCGAGATTGATTGTAATGCCAGCAAGCATTCTGATGGTGAAACTTCTGTTACCAATGCTCAGATGGATGGTTCCCCTGAAAATAATGCTGATGTGACAAGCATGAGACAAGTTGATTTTGAGGTACGATATGCTTCAGAACTCACAAGCATCCATGAAGACTGTAGCACCAGTGGTTCACAGCAGCATGAAGATGCAGCTGCTTTGCAGCGAAGCAGGTTGCCTGGAAACGGGGAAAGGAGCAAGCGCAAGCGCTGGAGAGGGCGATATGATGACAATAGTTACATGCCCAATGCTTCTTTGGAAGAGCACAGCAAACAAGAGCATAGCATAAGTACTGTTGTCTCAACTATATCAAAGGAGAAACAGGTATATGTGAGATAATTTTGATGGTAGTCTAACTAGGAGAGAATTACTGACAGAATTTTGTTTTGCAGGGCTCTGATAAGCTTTCTGTACATGATGTTAGTAATGTGGAAGATAGATACGAGATTCTGTTGGGAATGAAGGAATTAGCTAGCAGAGGAATGGCTGCTGAAGCAGTCCAGGAGGTTAATGCTATTGATCCCAATTTCTTTGCCCAGAATTCTGTTTTGCTCTTCCAACTCAAGCAGGTAATTGGCTTCTATTTCTTAATTTCTGTTTCTTTATTAAATGTACAAGAGAATCCCAGAGAATGTTATAGGATGTGTGGTTGTGTTGTGAATGCTATCTTTTAACTAGGATTCCTGGCTATAGGTTGAATTCCTCAAGTTGGTCAGCTCTGGTGATTATAATGCTGCGTTAAAGGTTGCTTGCACCCATTTGGGTCCTTTAGCTTCTAGTGATCCTGCTTTATTAAAGCCGTTGAAAGAAACTCTTTTGGCTTTACTACGGCCAAATGAAGATGCTCTTGGAAATGCATTACCCTTACATGCTCTAGCTGCTTCTCTCCAGGTGTTGTGCATTTTTGCTACTCTAATATATGATTTATTTTTTCCATTGCTATACTTCTTTTTTTGAAATCTGTTGATAGTAGGATTTTATTCATCATGGTGTTTGTCTAGAATTGTTGTGATAAAATCGTTGGTAAGTATGACTCTTTATTCTAAGATATAGGAGTAGGATTACAAACAAAAGAGGGGAAGGAGTTGCATAGGTGAATTAAGAAGTGAGCGTTGTGTTGTCATGGTTGATGGCCTATGCTTAGGACTAGGGTTAGGTATGTTGGATCAAGTGCTATCATTATGCCAAAAGCTATAGGTGATACTACTAAGAATCAAACTCTTGGATTGTCAGCTCACCTGGCTACGTCATGGGATAATTGCGGAACCCACAACAATTCCCTTAGACAATGTCTCATTGGAAATTGAACTTGTGATCTTAAGTCTGATACCATTTAAGTTTGATACCATTTGCTGGATTGAGCGCATACAACTAGGCTAAAAGCTATAGCTAATAGTTAGAGTTTAACTCTTTCTGCATTGAGCGCATACCACTAGGTTAAAAGCTATAGCTAATAGTTAGAGTTTAACTCTTCCTACTTAAGAGCGCAATAGTCCAAATCCTATGATTCAATTATGATTTGGTCCACCTGGCCTACATCCTGGATTGATGACTGAGCAACTAGGTACCATTAGGTCTCTATAAAACTCAGATATTACACAATGCACTAATTGGGGAGTCGGGTTGAAATATGACTCAACTAGCCAAGTCTCAAGTAAATTCCTCTATGTGGGTTTGATATTCTTGGATGCATAAATTAACTAGTCCTGAAACACACCTATTTTAGTGGGGTGATCCCCTTCCCCACAAAGTAACTTGAGGGCCAAGAGCCATGCATGCATGCACTGTGCACACAAGGCTCACTATCCCTTAGAGAGAGTAGGAATAGACCGTTTCTGAGTCTATAAATAGATCCCTACATCATGAGTTGGGAGGTAACACAATTCGAGTGCTTTTAGCTTAAAGTTTATCGATACTTTTTGCTAGAACACAAACCAACTCGGGGCTTTCTTACTCAAGGGTTAATTTTGTTAAAAAATTATATGAATGGGTTAATTTTAAATTTTATCAGGGAGAATGAATAGGTTGTGTTTTAAAACACAATTCAACTACTTCACCTTTTTTTAATTAAAGAAGTAATGAAAATGTTATAGGAAGCAAGCATGACTTCTGCAAATTTTTTTAATACTTTTAGATGAATCCCACGAAACTTGTGAAAATAAACATATATTAATATTCCCTAGAAAAACTCGAGTAAATGGAAAATGCAGACCTACCGAACATTCTTAGTGTGCATCAAATCGCCCCCTAGATATGCATCATACTTGAACATCAAAAAACAACTTTACCCAGTGAACTAAAACGGATCAAGACATCAAAAAGGGATTAAAGTTCCCATTTTTATTAGGGAAGAAAAAGAAATTAAACGAGCAGGCTATATTCCATGAACACTGAACGAACATATGTCTTCTTCATCTCCGAGTGTTCGATCTTGAACATGTTTTCTCTCTCCTGCTCACAGTCAGCCTCTTTTCTGGCGACTACCTCCCTCCGGCAACCCAACTTTTCCCAGTTTATGTGAGGTTTTTCTTTTTTGTTAATCTCTTCGTTTATTTTCTTTTTCTTTTCGTTTCCTCTCCTTTTTACTTGCGATTTTTGTTTCTGGTTTTCCAAGACCACTGCTTTTATTTACTTATGATTTTGGTTCTGGTCTTTTTGTTCAGTGGTACCCTGACTTCTATCAGTCTATATTTATTTATGATTTTGGTCTCTGGTTTTTTATTCAGTATTCGACTATGACTTGTATAAGTTTTTATTTACATGTATCAGGATTTGTTCAAGTACTATGAGTTTTTACTGTTAATGATATTACTGTGTGAAATTTGAGTTTTCTTTTCAGATTTTCAGCTTATATTTTTACTTTTTAATTATTATATATATTATAAAATATGTCTTCCCCCATCCCACTTTTGGGGTCGGCCGCTCCGCTAGCAAGGAATGACAAATGGCGAGATATGAATGCAGAATTGACAACTTTTATCTTGAAAAATGTGGGATCCAGCGAATTTTGACAGTTTTGGTAGTAGTGAAGCTATTACATTACGAAGTGATGGGAACGTAATTGCTGTATGGGCCGAAATGCACGTGGAAAAAATGGGATGATGAAAAAAGTTCAGTAATAAAAGATAACTCAAAGAATATACGCAGAATGTTAAGATAAAAGATATTTTGTAATATTTTTTAATTTTTCAAAAGTTGTGTAACTAGACAACTTACTAGACATTTTTTGTCTAAAAATATTAAAAATTATTAGTTAGATTATTAAAAACAACTTTATTTAATAAAATGATGTATGTTTTAAAACACAACTTTTTTAAAACATGACTTTCCATTCTTCATAATAAATTTAAAGTTACCCAGTCGTGTAATTTTTAAACAACTTTATTTAATAAAATGATGTATGTTTTAAAACACAACTTTTTTAAAACATGACTTTCCATTCTTCATAATAAATTTAAAGTTACCCAGTCGTGTAATTTTTTCACAATACTCACCCATTTGTGCAAGAAAGGCCACCTACTTAGTATTGATAGCTTAGCATGCTAAATAATATCTACTTCCGAAGATTTACAATTACTAGGTGCAGGGGCTTATTATCATACGAATTCTTTATAGTAAGATATTTCCTTTGCTTATTTGGTTTCATGTTTCACATCAGTATCTATTGTGTAGGGTTTGTTCTATTATTTCTGATTTCTGTAATATCATGAACGCTGTTTTATACTAAATAGGTTGCAGTTGGTCGAAGGCTTGGTGTTGAAGAACCTCAACTTATGAAAATAATGCGGGCCACTCTTTATACTCATAACGAGTGGTTTAAACTTCAAATGTGCAAAGATCGTTTTGAAGGTCTTTTGAGGATTGATTCCTTGAAGGAAGCCAACACTCCCTTCCTTGCACCAGTATCTATGTCCAAGTCCTATGCTGATAGCTGCACAAATGGATCTTCTCAGGCTACAGTATCTTCAGGGACCAGGACGTCAGAAGATGGTAGCAGTCCAACTCAAGTATCTTCAAGGGATGTCATCTGTGACGAAGGAGCAATACTTAAAGTAATGGTAAGTCATGGGTTCTTGCCGTTAATTTTTTTTTTCTATAATAAAAATTAATATCTTAAGGACTGTGACATGACTCTGACCTATGAAGCTTTCCATGATGGGTTTTGATTTTTCAATAAATATATTGGAAAAGTTTAGTTTCACTGTAATGTAAATTTGTATTTTTTTAAAACAATAAAAATGTAGTGACACGGATTATTTTTTTTCTTCCGTTTTCCTGTTACCCTGTCCCATTCCCGTTTTATTTTAGTTTGTTTTGAGACCCCATTCTCATTGCTGTGTTATCAAATATTATTTATTCTTTTACAGGGTAGATTAAATAAAATGCATAAGTATACATTTTACGATTTTGAACTTGCAGTTGTGAACTTGAGTGTCTATTTTGCGACGGTATCTTAAGGTTTTTCTCCTTGGTTGGTAGTTCTACGTCAATTCTATGATAATTTCTCTTTCTCTTATGGCTACTAAATAATAGCATGTCAAAATTGTTGTTTTATTTTTCTAGTCATCATGATTTTTAGTGTTGGAGTGTTTTAGCTTTGAAGATAATTTTCCATACAACTTATTTAACATACAGGGGCTGTTCTAATGCTTGAATTTTTGGTGAGTGCAGGAGTTTTTAGCTTTGCCTAGGGCTGATGCCATACATCTGCTTGCACAATACAACGGAAATGCCGAGACAGTCATTCAGCAGATATTTGCCTAGGTAAAATTATTTTTTTAAATATTATTTTATTCAAATTTGTGATTTTTTTATACCCTTGTACATATAGATGCAAAGGAGAAGTCACTGTAATGTTTGAAATCTGAATTGATGGAAACTACTCTCGTCTGTACAGAATATCTTGATTATTACCTCTCAGTTTTAATGAGAAAGTTGTAATTAATAAAAAATTTATTGGCGTGACTCAAGGGGATTCACAAGAAGATAATGATACTTGCATATACATTTTACACGAGCGGCGCTATTCACGGATAAAAACCATTCGTGAAGCTGATTGTTTCGTGCTTTTGTTTGCACGGTTCATACATGGCTGCAATTTAGGGCATGTTTGATTTCTGATTTTGTTGTTTTAAAAACTTCTTTAGCCTAGTTTAAGTTATTTCAACGATAAAATCCTTATGTGTGGAATGCATGAAGTTTTCAAAATCATTTTAAGTTAGTATTTTAAAAATTTTAAATGATATAGGTGAGTGATGCATTTTCAGGAGTGTTTTTATTTTATTTGTTTCTATTAAAACAATTTCTGAAAATTAAAAGTAAATGCACCCTTAATTGTCTCTTTTTTAGTGGTTCACCCCAATTCTGGGAGTCTATATCTGTTGGGGCCTGAATTTTGGCTAGACTGAATTTATAGTATAGCAATTGTCCTAAAATTTTAAAGAAACTAGTGATAGATAATTAACATAGGATGTAAGTAAGAGATGAATAAACTCGAAGAGACATTTTAGTATATATTAAATTATATTCATAGAAGTTAGTAGTTGTTTATATTAAATTTTAAAATGTAGGTTAAAAACTCTTAATTTTATCAAGGGGGTGACAATTAGAACAATTTACTTATTATTTTAATGTTTGACATAAAAGGTGATTAGAAGTTATAAATGGATCTACCGTGTTAATAAAATGAGAACAAGTGAGTATGGGTTTATTTTTTTTAAGTTATGGGGCAATTACTTTTGTAAATTATGGATATGGAGCACTTTTTGAAAAAAATTACGAACATAGTCAATTTGTGTCATGGTACAATTTTAGTGTGAAGAAATCGTTAACAAAATCGATAACAAATGACAATTAATGTTGTTAGATCAATTGAAAGACATACATAAATTCAATACATATTTGTTTCACCTAAAGTTGTGGAATATGAGACTACTCCTTTAAAAGTTGAACATTGAATATTGAAGTAGTGTGGGTTGGGTCGTTGTAGATTGAATATTAAAGTAATATGGGTCGGGTTATTGTAATAAGTATCGTACGATTTATGATATTAATTGTACGATATAAGATAAGTGTTTGGCGATATGAATTGTATGTTCTATTATTTTTTTTCATGAATCATGTTTGATATGATACAATACAAGTTTAAATTGTACAAATTGTGATTCGAAATGCGATATGGGTTAAAAATGATTTTTGAATTGGGTTGGGTTGATCCAGTCATTTGAAATGTTAATTTTTGTTCTCTTTTGTATTTTTGTGTGCTAATTAGTATCATTCTCTTCTTCTAATCTCCTTCTCATGTTGCCAGCTTCCCTTGTCTCCTTTTCTCCCTTTTTTCATTCCTTCTTTTGTTTTTATCTACATTTGGGTGAGACGCGTTTGAACAAGACACGAGCAACAATGGTTGCATGGTCGTGGTGGTGTGGTGGTCGCACCGTAGTAGCGCGGTGGTCGCACAATAGTAGTGCGGTGGTTGCACAGTGTTCTAGTGGTGTTCGCAGGTAGTCGCACATTAGGAGTGCGGTGGTTGCACAATGTTTTGGTGGTGTTCACACAGTGGTTGTCAATGTGTTGCACTTCTAGAGTTTTCACGTAATGATCTCGGTGTTGGCACAATGAATGTAGATCTTAGAGATAATGAAGGGGAAGAACTTTCAATAGAAATGAAGATGACTTAAGTGATGTAGATCTTGGAGATGATGAGGATGAAATGTGAATGATTAGAATAGAACCTTTTTTGTGATTGTTTACAAGTAACAATCGTAAATATTTTACATGATTATATAATATATATATATATATATATATATATATATATATATATATATATATATATGTATGTATGTATGCAAATAGCAACAGCTATAATTTAATTTTTGGATGGTTATGATGTAGAATTTTTTAGAAACATATAACCATAATTAAAGAATATTATGCAACAACCACATTGGTTTAGTCTTATTTTGTTGAAATTTTGAACTAATATATACATATGTATATAATCACTCTATTTCACTATGAGGTTTTTTGTTGTTAATTGTTTTTTTACATATTTATATATTTATATATTTAAGTATATGTTCCATTTTTATAATGTTTTAAAATGTTTATGAATCGTACGATTCACGATTCGAAATTTAAGCTCTTTGATATACAATATGATTCATGATTCAACTACCATGATGTGGGTTATTGATAACTTTATTAAACTTTTAATTTGGCATCATTTATGGATGAGATGATTTTGGTTCTTTTTTATTTTGTATCGTGGATTCTTCACATGATTCTAGTGATTTATATATTTTACTAAAATCGTGCTATGGTGGCACGGTGACATAATTTTTGAATGTTATTTCTTTAATTTATTTTTAAGATGACATGGATGATGTGAGATTTGTATGTAAATCGAAGGTAAATGCAAAAGTTTTGAATATATTTGATGCACTAGAAAGAAGATTTGGTTGAGAAGGAAAATCATTACAAGTATGAAATGTTTTGGTACCGTGATTGAAAGGACATACGTTGATGATGATCCATGTGTATGGACATGGGAGATTATTGTAGACTAGATTGACAAATTGTGTATATATGAAATTGTTGATTATAGGAAGAAGAGCCAACATGTTAACATCGAGGTTACGGATGATGAGACTCTATGACATGTCTGAAAAGAGAATCAAAAATTGGTCATAAATAAAAAAGAAATACATGGTTAAATCTTTTAAGAAATTTACTTCCATCGTCATCGAATGTTGGATGAGGAGGTAATATATAGTTAGTAGTACAATTATATTATGGTTGTTGTGTATTTAGAGATGACAAATAAATATGTTTTTGTGGGTATTGTCTAAACCCATGACGGGAATCTCTACATTGATTGAGCATGGATATGTAGAATCTTCGACTTTTTCAATTGAGTATGAGGATGTACATATTTGTCTCGTCCTTGTGTTCATACCCACCATAATACTTGTCCCCGCCATATTCTCATCCCCGTTTAAATTTATATATATATATATATATATATATATATATATATATATATATATATATATATATATATATATATTACTACACACTTTTTATTTTTTCATTTTTCTAATTATTTGATTTTTTATGAAATTCATTTATATTTTCAATATATTTTTCATCTTATCATCATCTTTATGCAAAATTATGTTCAATTGATCTATGTCAATTAAATATTTTTATTCTTTTTTAATATTTTTTTATTGTATATTTTTCTTTCACATTAGAATATTTAACACTCTCAATTTAAGTGTTTAATACCATAAACCTTTCATTTGCTAGTTAATATAACAAATTTATCTTCTTTATTCTATTATTATTAATTTTTATTCCATTCAAAGAACTTTTTTGTTTTGCTAAAACAATTTTCATTATTTCTTAACCATTGACTATGTTAATATTTGGAAAATGTTCTTAGATCTTTAAGGTATTTTTCATCTTATCATACTTTTAATTTATATATTTGTTTTACTTTGTGCGATTTCATTCAATACTCTCTCAAATTGTTCCTAAGACACACATTTAATAATATTTTAATATTTTTATTTGTTATTTATTTTTATCATGTAGAATACTATTTTGATATACTTTATATAATTATATTTTATTTTCTAACTCATCATCATACTATAATTTTGTCACTATAATTGTATAAATAAATTTTATTTACTATAATATAAAAATTTAATGTAATTGTCATGAATTTTTTTTATCACCATTCAACATATATTGAAGTTCAAAAGATACAAGATCTATGTTAAACTTCTATTATTTTTAATGTAATCTTTATTCTTTACGTGATTTTGATCAAGTGATGTATTATAACTTTTATTGGTGTATAAAAAAGAGATTCATTAGACTTAAAAAAATTGAAATAAACAAACATTTAAAAAATATTTTAATTTGAGTATTTGTTTTTCTTTTATATTTCTTAAAAATACTTTTAAATTTTATTAACTAGGTTTCATTAATATTTGAAAATTTAATTAATATTTGAAAATTTAATGAATGTTTTGCTTCTCGTACAATTTATTTGGTATTCTAATTTGAAATGTATATAATTATAATTTTTTTATAAATATTTGATATCGATGAAACAATTATGCATTTAATATTGAATATTTGATAATATTATATTTTCTTTACCGTAATTTTTTATTATTTTATAAAAAATAATTAATTAATATTAAAATAGTAAGAAAATAGTTACGGATATGAATATATAACCATTATTCGATGGGAATAGAGATGATACAAAAGTTTAATATCCGTTGAATATGAGTATGAGAATGATGATGAATTATTTCTATAAAATAGATATGGAATAGTTAATTTTTATCTTGTCGAGTCCCATTTTCATCCTAATCGTGTAAAACTTAGTCGGTTACTCTGCACATATGCATTTAACTATTTGAATGTATTGTCCAAACAATGGTTATATAGAATAATAGGAAAGATAAATAATTTTCTATTTTGTAAATATTATGTATTTGAGTGGTAAATATAAAGTTAAACTACAATCATTCTAATACTGAAATGGTAGGAAGTTTCGTATCATCTTTGATGATTATTTAAAATTTAATTAAACTTTATGATAAATTATCAATATTTTTTTAAAATTTAATCAGATACTTAAAAATGACCAACAAACTACAATTATGTTCTTATAAATTCAATGGTTTATATAAAATATAAAGAATTATAAACATTTAAGTATGTTTCATACACCTCATCACTAGTTACAAAGGGCATAACTTGCAAAAATTTAAATAAAACATAATTATGAAACTTTTAATTTGATCAAACATCTTGATTTATATATATTAAAGTATCATTAGTGGATTTGGTACAAGCCATTGATTGGTAAAAGCTGTACAAATTTATAGAGTCGAAAGTTTGAATTCATCCATGTTTCATCTTTATATCTCCCATATTGTGCTTACCTGGACTCCGTCACCATGTTTCCAACCAATTCAATTCAATGAATTTGCGACAAAGGTCTACCACCGACTGATTTATTTATTTATTTTTCAATAAAAAAATATGTATTTACCCTTAAAAACATGTTTATAAAAAAAGTACAAAAAAGTAATTGTAACTAGTTAAAAAAATTATCAAATAAGATACTTAAACTACTCAAAATTATGTTTATTTCCATAACTACGGAAGTAATTAGGTAGCATTTCAATGACAAGTAATTATACCAGTAGTTCTAATACTAATGATGATTCAGAAACTAAAAGACAAAGAGACACTTGTAAAAGATATTACTAGAGAAAAAATTAAAGGCCAAAAATGGAAACATCGTTTTGAAGTACCCAATCTTTTAAAAATTTAGGTCAAGGTCAAGTTATCAATAATATTCCTAACTAAATAAAAGTCGCTTTGCATCATTGAGTTCCTTTTTAAAAAAAATACGAAAATGAATAAGCTGCAAACACGTCTATAAGCACAACTTTTGTGTTAAAATTTAAAAAACAGAAATTCTGTTTTTATAAATAAAAGTAAAAGTGTGGTTTAATCCGTAAGTATCCTAAAATTAAAACTTAAGTCATATTTAGAAATATGATTTCCATAGAACAAGATAAAACTTCAGTTACATGTTTAAATCATAAAATCATCTCTTACCACACATGTTTTTTAATTGAAAACTTAAACAAAATTAACCCCAATGAGTCATGTCTGCTTATTTCACATACTTTGGTATTCAGCCACTTGCCTCATTTTTTATTAGAATTTTCAAATTATTTTATTGATTTAAGGTGATGCTTTGAAAGAGAGAATGCGACTTTACTTTATCCAGTGCCATTGAAATCAAACTGCAGACCAAGTCATTTTGAATATGACAACCTTCGAGATTTATTGACATTTGAGTATTTGCTTCGCACGAAAATAAAGCATTTATGATATATAATATAACACGTGTGATAAAAATATCGGCAATGAAACAATTTTAATGTCGCACTAAAATGAAAAAAAGCAATACAACAAACTATCCCATAATATAGATTATTATCATTGTTATTGTTGCACCACTTAACACAAATTTAGTTGTTTGTCTTGTCACATATATAAACACATAAATTGGATCATCAATGTCATTATCATACACAATGAGAAGATATAACTGTGTTCATCTTTTGAAAGCATTGATGATACTTTTTTTAATTTTGTAGATAGCTATTTTTTTCTTGAAAAATAAAGGAAAATCCACTTTAATAAGTTTTGTGATCCAAAGAATTAATCTTCTTGACATGTTTATTTTTTCAGTGAAACAACCTATTTGCCAATCGAGCTCAAAATTTGTGAATTAATAAATTGAGTTTAATAGAAGTTTGAACTATAAACATGCCCTTAATAATTACAAATTTACAATAATAATTCAATCTTTGAACTGTTTTTTTTTTTAAGTAACACCTTTGAACTGAATTAACAATTCAACTTATTCTCAAAATCTGAATTATTTAAAATTACAAAAGACCAATATATATTTTTAAGAAATAACGGGGTTTGTTTTAAATATAGAAAAACATATTAAAACAAAAATTACGTTTGGTATAATGTCATAATTAGAAATACCCCACATATTGTTTAAGGCACTTGCTAAAAGAACTAAAATTTTGGTTAATTCGTATTTTGATAAATAATATTAAAATTTCAGAAAGTATGAAATTTAAATCACTTCTCAATGTTAAATTCTTACTTCTGACGAGATAATTTAATTTTTTAAGTAACTTCTTTAAATATACATTTAAAATTTTTAAATTTAAATATTGCATATTATTGAAAACCATCATCAATTTATTTTGGAACATTTAGCCATTCAAAATTAATTTTAATATTTAGTTACAAAGATATAAAAACTGGCATAATTTACGTCAATGTTGATCGAGAGGAAGAAAAAAAGACGAGAAAATGGTAAAAATAAAAAGAGATGGAGATAAAAAGAAAGAAAGAAAAAATAATCACGAATAATTTTGAAATATTTTATTTATTTTTTAATTTTTTGGTAAAATTGGAACTTTATAAATTCAAATACTCTGACTTTTCAAATTTTCTTAAAAAATTCACTACACACAATACTTTTCATTATAACGTATTTTAAATTTTCAAAAAAAAAAAATCATTATTTTGAAATTTCTCATGACATAACACTAAATATTTTCTAAAAAACCCCTCCAAATAATATAATGGATTTCTTAGAACATATTATTTATCATTAACAAAAATTGATTAAAAATGATAATTACCTCAATCTCACCCCGGTCGTACAATTAAGATACTCTTGTATAAATATTTTTGTTGGAGCTGACGTGTATAGGTTTTCTGGTTCCTCAACTCAACTCCACTTTTCCTCTGCTATTTCAAACCTTCAACTCCAGTTATTGTTCTCTCTCTCTCTTGTTTCTTCCGGAACAGCAATGGTACTAAAAGACATGTGTTTCTTCAACAAGGTGCTACTTCGCGGTCCTCACTTAATAAAATCATTTGTCCTTTCTGCTGTGAGCAACAATGTGTTACTTTTTTTAGCAACCCTTCCAAGTTACCATCATGCCTCTGTTTTTGATTTGTTTCCATTTTCAAAACTTTTCAAACACGCTGGAACTGCCTCTTACCTTATCTGTCCCTCCTCACACTTTTGTTTCAAATTTATTGCTTTCACTCTGATCAAACCGGGAAAGGAAAAAAATGAATGCTTTGAGCTCCCTCTGCATGTCTCGATCTGACTCATTAGTCTTAAATGTAACTTTCTTTTGATGGACTTGTGTGACTGGAACAACTACTTCTAAAATTACTGTCTTTTCATCCTTTGAAGCACCGATTTTTATTTTCACCTGTATCCTTTTTCTTTCCTCTGATATGGTTGCAATGTTTTTCTCTTACTTCGGTTGTAGGACATTCTGGTTATAAAGCCTCCGAAGAAATCGCCTTTGCTGTTAAGGATGTCGGTGTTGATCTTTTCAATGGTGTGCGGTGTCTTTATCTGTTCCGTGTGTCTGAAGCAGATAAGCACTCATGCTAGGACTATGCTTATGGAGTTGCAAAGTGAGAAGCCTTTGCGGAATAGATTGGGCCTAACAGATGTTCCTTTGTTGCATTACCCCAATCCCGTGTCTTTCAACAGGTAATGTGAAGAAGTTTCTGTGTTTTATGGTAATTTTTGGATTGGTTGGGGTCTTGTTAATTGACTTTTGGCTTTGGTAGGAGTGAGTGTGCTGGGAATCCTGTGCGGTTCTTTGCTATTTTGTCAAATCAGAGATCAGGCAGTGGGTGGTTTGAGACCCTTTTGAATAGCCATATTAATGTGAGCTCCAATGGGGAGATTTTTTCTGTTAGAGAGAGAAGAGTAAATGTTTCTACCATTGTGCAGACTTTGGATAAAGTTTACAACCTGGATTGGTTCAGTAGTGCTTCCAAGAATGAGTGCTCAGCTGCAATTGGATTGAAGTGGATGCTTAATCAGGTAAAAGTGCTCACTTTTGAGTCTTGTTCCAGAGTGTGGTGATCTGGTTTATAAGTGTTTCAAGAAAGAGGAAAGGTTATTTGTTTTGTAGGCATAAATACCCTGGTATTAATGGCTTAGGTTTCAATGTAATTTTAATGCCCCCCACCGCATCATGCATTGGATGTGAAGGATCTGAGTGAAACTTGACCCATGTGCTTGACTTTGAGGACAAGTACTTTTTCTGAGACTCTGGAACATTGTTATCAATTTCTGTCTACCAGTTATGATCATTGAACAGAGTAGGGCCACTTCGGTGAATGTTAATACAATTAAATATTGGGAAAATTATGCTTATACCCCCGGAGGTTTTAGTGAAATTACACCTGAGGTCCTTGTCATTTTTTAATCCTCTGTAATAACATAATACTGTGTAATGTAGTGTAGTGGTACCCTCGTGTTTGAACAGATCACCTGTGATTTCTTATATGAATTGAGATCGGTCGGTGCAATGTCCAAAAAAGGTTATTGATTGTATCATTAAATGAGAACATGAAGCAGATAGGAGGCTAAATTGTGTTGCTTTGGAAACCACTGGATTAACATTATGAATGCCTTTGTGGCTCAGGCTTTGCATTTGTTTTCTATAGATTTGTGTTTAGTAATAGCATCAAGAGTTGTGATTTTGTGCAGGGATTAATGGAGCACCCGAAGGAAGTAGCAGATTATTTCAACCGTAGAGGTGTTTCTGTCATATTTCTTTTTCGAAGAAACTTATTACGCAGAATGGTATCAATGCTTGCCAACTCCTATGACCGATATGCTAAACTTTTGAATGGAGCTCATAAATCTCATGTACATTCCACACAAGAGGTCTCTTTCTCTCTCTCTCTCTCTCTCTTTCCCTTGATATCTTTAACAAAAAACGAAACTCATTTGTTCTTCTTTTAGGCGGAAACTCTTTCAAAGTACAAGCCTATCATTAATTCTACATCATTACTGGCTGATTTGAAGGATATGGAGATGAGAACTGCAAAGGCTTTAGAATACTTCAGCATCAATAGGCATATGATCCTGTACTATGAAGATTTAATTACAAATCGTACTGTAAGTGCCTCAATACAAACTCCTTCATTTTGTACTAAAAGTTTCGACAATTACCTTTTTGGATGCGTTATTCGAGCACCATTTATGAGCAAAAACTGTTATATGATAATCTAGGAAGTCAATTTTATCACACAAATTTTACCAAAGTTTCTTCCTTCTCTCCCTCAAGTCATTTTCCTGCACGCACTTAGTGGTGTCTGTGAAATAATGAAGAATCATTTTCACTAATCCTAACTGCAACATGGATGATATGGCAAACTTTTGTTTCTTGAAAATGAATTTATATATACATTTGAAGTTAACAATTTATATATGTTTCACATTTATTCAGAAGCTGAAAGACGTACAAGATTTTTTAGGATTGCCACCGAGGGAATTAACAAGCCGTCAGATTAAGATACACAGAGGATCATTGTCAGATCACATTAAAAATTGGGATGACGTGAACAAGACACTACACGGAACTGCTTATGAGTGTTTCCTCCAAACTGATTATTCATCTTAACCTCCTCTAAGTGTAAATATCAACACTGATTTTTTCTCAGGAAACAGTTTAAAGTTTTGTTGCTGGTTCGTTGCAGTGACAAAACTTAAAACTGTCTCCACGTTCTGATTTTTTCACTCCCGTACGTTCCTTTTTGTAATCTTAATTTTGAGCATTTTTTTTTTAATTACTTTGTACACGCCCAGCTAAATTATGAGCAAATATGAGCTTTAGTTTTATTCAACATGTGAGCTACACTTCCAAGTTTGAGATAATCGATTTGGGAGACATAAATGTCTTCAAAGTTTATGTTTATTTTTTCGTTATTTCCAGACCTGTAGTAAGTAACCACCATTGTAAGTTTTCACTAATTGTAAAACTAGAAATGCAATGTCACATAAACCTTTGAGTCGACTACTGAAGAAAACAAACCCTTGAAAACACATTAGGGCATTAAATTTTGTGGTCTTGTATTCGTTGCAGTTAAGAAGTGGTTACTCTTAAAAATCATGATTATGGTCTTCATAACAGATGGATGAAAAATTAGAAATGTGTGTTGGCAGGGACACCATAAATTACAGCTTATTAATGAATAGGAAATTAAATTACAACTTTCACTGATCAATGGCCCCACACAACACCATCAACCTTACAACAACCTGTAATAATAAGAGACATATGGTGATAAGATTCCACAGATTACCTCCATCAACGGCAACTGCTTCCTGTTTCTAGGCACCCTGTAAAAGAATAGATATTTTATAATTTGCCTTTTTGAAACAACTTTTTAACAAGTCAACTATGTTCAAAACTAACCATTTGCTTAACATAAAAGATGTTTTCACCCATCATTTCAGCTTATGATCTTGGTCCATTGTTTTTTTCTTTTTTTGTGTGTGTGAAATTTTATACAGAATTTGTAATATCTGTGACAATTTTAATAGCCCAAAGTGTAAGTATCTTTTTAGAATCGGACCGTTGCCTCATGAATAAAGGTATCGTTTTCAATCATGCAACTTATTTACTTTAATGCATCTGCTTAAGCATCATATCAATTTGACTTTGTCCAATATTTCTCAGCTTTCCCATGCAAAATTTGCTCCATCTCACCAGCAATATGTCTAGAATTAGTTAATATTTTTTTAAATCATATTTTCTATGTTTCGTTAGCACATGTCAATTAAGAATATAAAAGGAAAGGCTATAAATTAGAGCAAGTTCTCTGATTAGACAGAATGTGAAATATGTTTTTGCATATCATGGAAACAATTACACAAAAAGAGAGAGTTTCCAAAAATATAGGCAAAAACATATTATGTTTTTTGCATATTATGAGTAACTTTTAGCTTTTAATTATTATTTTGGTGAGAGATAATTTGGTACATATGGATTTTATGGGGTGCAAGAATAAATTAAGGTGCTGGAAGAAATAACCTAGAATTTCAATGATTGAGTTTGCTTTCAAAAAAAATACATGGCCCCCGTTGTTTTTTCCTGCACATTCCTTTTAGCTCTCATTAAAGTTATAATAAAAAGCTCAAACTTATCCTTCACCCTTGCTTTGTATTTTTAAATGAATTTTGGATTGTGTAAGATATTTCCAGAAGATGTTTTGAAATGAATATTTTGAGATGATTGCAAAATGTATTTTTGAATTTACGAATACCTTTCATATGTTATTTAGCCAGAGGATATGATGAATATACCACTTGCCAGGAGACTGAAGATATCCGCTGCTATTCTCTATCTATATCGGTAGGGATATTTGGGATATTTTTGTTTCCTTAAACATGCATTTCAACCCGTCTTCTAACAGCTGTTTACTGTTACATCTAAATTTTTCAGTCTCAGGTTATTTACAATTAATCGTTGTTTCATAGATTTATGCTATGAAGAAACGTTTGAATTTCCAACTCCTGAGAATGCTACAGGAAAGTGGGATTTACCTTATATGTAATGTGTTTGTCGTTGATATTAAGAAACTGCAAACACTTTTGTCAATGTTAGTTGCAGACGTGGTTGAAGGTGTCCTGATGGTGAGGCCAACATGGTTTTTGTGCGGAGTGTTGCAACTATGTTGATGGTTAAAAGTCATTGATGAAGATAGTGAAGAAGATGAATATGTGTGTGACAAAAGGTGGGAGTGTAAGGGTTTGTATGCATCACAAGGCATGTACAGTACCGGATTCACATTGACAAATTAAATACAACTCTATAATGGGAAACGTTTTTTTTTTCAGTAATGAAAAAAAGTCAATTCAAATAGAATGGATTTAAAAGGAAGTTATTAGATAGATCAGATTTATAAATTATCTCATTTTCGTTTATTAAATAATATTTTAATATTTGAAAAGTTTCTTTTAATCTGTTAAGTTGTTCATTTTTATTTATCGAGAGATCTGATTATTAGTAATTAAAAGGTAAAAATTCTGAATTAATCAATCTGGTATGTCCATATCAACTTCGGAAGGAGAGTGATTGGAAGATGACGGTGCTGTGAAGGCAAAGATGAGAAAGGGGAAGATGGGAGAGAAAACAAAAGTAGGGTTTTTAATGCATGAAGGTAAAAAATGAGGGTTAAAGTGGGATTTTAAAATTTAGTGAGGTGTAGGAAGAAAAAAGGGGTGGAGAAAGAAATGCCCATAAAGGTGTAAGAAGAAAAAACGGAGATGCGGGAAAAAGCAGCCCCAAATAATCGGCCCAAAAGAAAGGACCAAGTGACCGATATAAAGCCCACAACAACACTTGCCTCTTTCTTTTTTTCTCTGGTTTATCCACCTCCGTTTTAGATAATAAATAAATAATCGCTGATATAAAACAATTACCTTGTTACTAAATACTACCTCCATTTTATATTCTAATACCTTTTAAGTTTAGTAGAAAAAAAAAGTTGAATATTTTATAAGAAATAAATAACCCTAGTAGTTTATGTAAAAGTAAAAAGTGCCCTAGAACAAGAAAAAGGTAACTTGATTTGAATATAGAGGTGATGTTCAACGTATATTTAGTCGTAGTCTATTATAGTTAAAGTAACAGGTAATGAGCATAACCAAGTTGTCTCCCTTAAATCCCCTTTTCATTATTCATTCCAACTTGGTCTTTTATTACAGAAAAAAATCGTTAAAGCTGACACCGTTACCTACACTCTCCATGTTATGTCGCTTAAATTACATTTTTTCCTGCATGCCCTAATCAGCGCCATGCTCATAACAATCACTTCTTCCACACCAACAATCGCTGTGGTCACGTGATTTTCTGTTCTCGTAAAAAGGAGAAATTGTTGAATATCAAAACAGGAGAAACTGATATTCTTTTTTCTACGAATATTTATCATATCAAGTATTTATAAGAAACCCTGATAATCTTTTTTCGTATGTGAAATTTCATTGGTTTTGTGAACGTATGAATTTTAACTCGGTGATTTTTTTAGGTGGACTAAATTATTTTTTTGGTTCTACATTTATATAATTTATTAACTATGGTACTTGTATTATTAAAAATTCTTGTCAAGTATCTCAATTTTATAATTATTATGAATTCCATTTCTTTTGTCAATTGACAAGATAACGATAGAAAGAATTATATTGATGTTAATTTAAAAATTGAGGAACTTAATTCAAAATTTTAATAATAAAATAGAAACCACATTAAATAAATTATCTAAATATAGATCAACTTGAAAAAATTATATAAATATAAGACCAAAAACCATATAAATTATATAATTAATTGTTTGTTAAAATGTTTGTAGTATTTTCATATGTGATGAAGATAATATTTTCACAAGAAAACTTCTAAATAGTGACAAATTTTAGTCACCAATAATGATTAGTAACTATAGTTACCAATTTAGATACTAATTAACAAAACTAAAAAATATTGGTTATTAAAATTGTTACTATTATCAATACAAAATTATAATTGATTTTTAAAATTAACTATCATGTTTTTGGCTACTGAAAAGAAATTGGTCACTAAAGATTAGCTATCTAAGTTTTGACCACCAATGACTTAGTTTCTAAATCGATCTCTAATCAAGTAGTGATCAAGTTAGGGACCAATCATAATTTTTTATTTATAATAATGATTATTGTAGTAATAAATAATTTTTAATTTTTTAAATTGGTATCTAAATTGGTCACTATAATGACTAACTAATTTTAGTTTCTAAAATTAGTTTCTGATCAATGATTTTCTTGTAGTGTTTATTGGGTTTGAATGTCAACAAGTAGTACAACATTTACAAAGAAGTTTCAAATTTCGATTAATAAAAATATCTTACACCTAAAACACTTTTATTTTGTTGCTTTCCTTAAAATTCATCATAAAAATGTGAGTTTTCTTTCATTTTCAAAATTTACTTTTTATTTGTCTTACTTTAAGATATAAATATGTTACACGTACCATTTTTGCAATTATTTAAAGACATTAAACATAATAACTCGTTTATTTTAAGTAGACGCTACTGAAGAATTTTTAAGTCTACTTTTCAATAAAATTGGTCTCAAATCATTTATATATTTAATTATATAAATATTTTCTTATGCAAACTATTTTTCTCACTCCTCTTTATTTTCTTACATGAGCTCTCAAATATTTATTCTTTGGTATATATTTTTAAGATTAAAACTACACAATTTTATAAATTAGGTAACGTTTACATAGTAATAATTTAAAACTCATTACCTAAAATAGAAATAAGTCACAATTTTTTTTACTTTTAGTTATAGAGTTTTATTTGTCTTTAATCCCAAAGTGTATAGCAAAAATATTGTCTTTTTTTTTAAGCAACACGTTAGAATATATAAAAAGTTCGGACAACAATTATTATAAAATAGATAGTTTATATCATATTTTTTAACTTGTGTTTAATTTAGACTTATATTTTAAAGTGTGGGTAGTTTAGGCCACAAATATAAAATTGTGGATAATTTAACATTAAATATTCATCATATGATCCAATAATAATTTAATTGATGTAGGTGCATCAATTATTCCGTAATAAAGATTTAGTAAATCAAGTCATAATCAAATCATGAAGCTTGAACTACTATGTCTTTAAGTAGAAATAGATTACTACCTAAAAACAGTGTGATCTAATATTTTTATCTAAGACAACCATTTTCAAAATATTCGTGACTTTTGAAAAAAAAAAACTATTGACTTTGTGAAATGACCTACATTGTCCACAGTTGAAAATTTGTGGCCAAATTGTTATTTAAACTTAAGATCACCACTTTTCACTTTAAACAACACTTTTAAATTGTTGTCTAAATTAAAAATGACGAAATAATTATTCTTAATACATTTATAAAATACTTTTAAGGTTAAAATATATATTTTTAAATATATATATATATATATATATATATATATATATATATATATATATATATTATATATTATATATTATGTATCACTATATTAAAAGTCTTTAACTTTTTCGATTAGTATTAATCTGGTTGTTTATGTTAAACTACTTGATGAATTAAGGTGTTTGTGTCGATTGATGAAAAAGTCCAAATTAATGTTAATTTATAAATTAACAAAATTAATTAAAACTTTTAAGATTAAATTGAATAAATTCTAAAAGTAGAAACACAAATAAATAATTTAATTTTTATTTATTACGCTTGCAATTAAAATATGAAATAATACTTTTTGTTTAATTAAAAGAATAATAACTGAGGATAAGGGTATATAATACCAATAAAATAACATATACTAAGTTGAGAGTTTTATTGATATAATTTATAAAATAAGTTATCGTCCATGAGGATACTCCACACAAAAGGATGCAACAAAATTATTACACTTTATTTTCATAGTGCATAAAATAAAATCTCAATATACATTTAGAGGGGTAAAACGATGGAGTCTCGTCCATTTTGGCTCGACTCATAGATAATTAGGATTAGACATCCGGATATGAATGTTTGGTTCAATGAAGGATGAAACACTAAACTCAGTAAAGAATCAATTTCGTTACGGTAGTTTATAACTTAATTAAGGATTTGGTATGGAGTAAACTTCAAACTAAATTAACCCCACAAATAGCGGTTTGTAAACAACATTGGTGACAGACCTTTCATATGACTAAGGAGGGCCTCTCAAATTTTTTTATATCAATATAATTTAATATGTAATTTTAAATATACTATTTAAATATTTAATATTTTTAATATATTTTATGTAATTTGATATTTTAATTTTTTAATACATTTATATTTATATATAAAGAGAACTCTTTTTTTTGAACATGTTTACTTTTCAATTTTACCTTTTAAATATTTTTTAAAGTAGAAATAATTATTTTATTCATATTATCTTTTAAATGATCATTTGTTTAATTTAACCATTTTTTGGATTTTACGGTTTTTTTAAACTTAATCATTATAAATGAAAATTAATTATAGTAAAATTATAAAAAATATTTATATTTAATTTTATAATTATAACAATAACAATAATTATAATCTTATTATTTTTTATTATCATAAAAAATAGTAAATACAATGTTTTTACTAGTTTATATAAAAACGTTGGGATTACTCTTTTGATTCATATTTTCGTTCAAAAATATCAAGTTGGTCCTTCTGCCTTTTTTAATCTCAATTTGGTTACGAATTTTGAAAAAATAATTCAATTTAGTTCTTTTTTGTTAAATTTTTTGAATCAAATCAAAAAATTTTCATCAAAATTAAAGATGGTTTGCTTTGTTAGTGGAATTGACATAATCCTAATATTAATGTTGATGAAAAATCTTTGTTCCGCTTTAAGAAATTTAACAAAAGAACCAAATTACATGAATTTATAAAAAATCGAAACCAAATTGAGACGAAAAAAAACTAGAAGACCAACTTGACATTTTTGAACAAAAAGATGGACTAAAAGAGAAATTCAACCAACATTTTGACACTCCAACATATTGGTACTCTCCAACATATTGGTTGAAGATCTGTGTCACTGCTTGTAAGACGAGGTTTGCATCCACTTATGCTATAAATTGTCTTTATTTGTAATCGATATGAGACTTCTAATATATCCATGTCAATAGACAGATCAACGAGCTAAACCGTCAATTTTTTTATTATTTTATTTTTAAATTTTCATTTTTTAAATTTGTTTATACAGGAGCATATTAAAAATATATTTAATTATATATATATATATATATATATATATATTATAAATTTGTAATTGATTAATTAGTGTTTAAATGAAAATAATTATTATTACTCTATCATCTATAACAATATATAAAAAGGATTCCCTCTTTTGTGTCCACATTTCATAATACCAAATATACCCTTTACAATATTATTATTTATTTATTTTTTAAAATTAATAATTATTTTTATCTATTTTTTATAAAACTGTTTATCTTTTTTTTTATTCATCAACAATTATTCTCTCTATTTATTTCATTTTATTTTTAATAAATATACATTTATTTTATATATTAACTTAATAACATTATACTATTATCATCTACTAATATAATATCATTCATATTTAAAAATACGTACACACAATAGCGTCTGTGTTTACACTGGTAATTAATAATTGAAATTCAATTTTTAAAAATTAATAATTTAAATTACAATATCATTTATATAGAAAAATTTTAAAATATAATATAAGAATTTAAAATTATTTTTTAATTTAATTTTTAATTTTAAAAAATGGGTCAGTATCCATCCTTTCCGCCCCTGCAGACATGTCAATTTAACAACTTGTAGTTCAAAAATTTTAACCCAACCCTCCAAATTTTAGTGAATTGATTGCCCTATAGTAGGGGTGCAAAATATGTCGGCCAAGTTTGTTTTGATCCTTTCTACTTTTGATCCGTAAAAAATGACCGATCCGGACTGATCCATCACTAAAAAATGGATTAGACATTGTAACTTATCTTTTTTAACTTCTTTTTTTTTTAAATTTTTGTTTATATATATAAATTTGTTTATATAATATGAAAAATTATTATTTTTTCATTATTTTGAATTTTTAAACATAAAAAGAGAAAAAAAAAAGACTAACTGACTAGGACGGACTAACTTGTTTTTGAGTCACTAATTTGACAAATTAGACGAATCAAACCAAAACAGATTGACGAGTTGAAAATTCCAACTCGATCAACCCTTTTCTTAACAGATCAGGCCGTTTTAACATTCATACTTATAAGAGTCTAACTTTACCACCCATATATATAACAAAAAGAAAATGTAAATAAAGAATCTTCGACAACAAAATGGAGGTGTCAATAGCAATTCGTAATTACCATTCCCAGATACGCAGTTTCTTTTGAATTTCCATAAGTTTCCCCCAACATCCTCATATAAAAACTTTCCATTTTGTTCTTTTTGGGATTGCACAATCTAAAAACAAAATGTGATTTTCAGATTTGTAATTCGAAAATAAAAAATTACTTTTTAATGGTTCGAAAGTTAAAGATATTCTTGATTTTCATATTGCACTAAAGTTAAAAAATTATTTTCTGATTATATAACTGAGAAAGAACAAAATGAAAAATTTTCATATAGGAATGTGAAAAGAAACTTGTTGAGGTGCAGGAAGAAACTACCTCCCAAACATTATGTATTACAACCTGCAACTGATAGCACTTTTTGGGCCCAAATATTTTAGTATAATATTTTTCTTCAAACTAGTATACTGATTCGTGGGTACGCACAGGACATATATTTATTTTATTTATATATTAAATAATAAAATAATAAAAGTATTATGTAATAAAATATTATGAAAATTAAGTTATATTATTGTAAATGTTGTTATTCAAGTAATGAAATAGTAAATTTAAGTGATGCAATAATAATTTCAATTTTAAATATAATAAATAGAATTGATATTGCAATATAA
>Ga0209589_1002296_pt1 | contig 32948 bp, 10 predicted proteins | sample CowpeawhiteBW_FD_187525 | JGI IMG/M metagenome (GOLD analysis project Ga0209589, IMG submission 187525) | Root nodule microbial communities of legume samples collected from California USA - Cow pea white BW (SPAdes) (version 2) | ecosystem: Host-associated > Plants > Roots > Nodule | place: USA...
TTGGACTCGCCAAATAGAAAAACTAATCTTGCCATCAAACTTCTCAATGTCAAATTTTGCAGACATTTTGGAATTTCCAACTAAGAGCTCTGATACCACTTGTTATGGTATCGTAGCATGCGGAAGCACAGGATCGTGACAATTGGAAATTAAAGAGAAACAAATAAAAGAGCAAGAGAAATAACACACAAGGATTTACGTGGAAAACCTCTTTTGAATGTAAGAGGAAAAACCACAGGACGATAATGAACAAAGTTCCACTATGAAAAGAAGAGTACAAAGCTCTTAAATGGGAACAAGAATCCTCACCAAAATACACTCAGGTGTATATTACAAAGTGTGTCTCTGTAAAATGTTTTTCTATATTTTTTTCAAGTCATGGAGATGTTATTTATAGGCTTCAAAGTTGAACCATTCAATAAGCCATATGAAGAGTCTTCAGAAACTGCACTAGTAAATAGGCCATATGAAGAGTCTTCAAAACTGCACCAGTAAATAGGCCATATGAAGGGTCTTCAAAACTGCAGCACTAAATAGGCCATATGAAGTCTTCAAAACTGAACCAGTAAATAGGTCATATGAAGAGTCTTCAAAACTTAAGCAGTAAATAATTAATAATTAGTGCTTAAGTAACATGTGGTATTAGGAATTGAATGAGAACCACATATTCTAACAGATTCTTATTAAAATTTAGACTTGTCGCTAAGACATTAGAATTTGTTACATAGTGGAATGAATAGCTTAAACATAGAGATATATGATTTTTATATTTGTTACTATAATTAAGCTACACTTAGTTTTCCTTTAAAAAAACTATTAAAGGGTTCCACTGTAATCAAATTGATTACGTTAGTATTTTTTGTGTCACTTTTGGCTTAAAATGAGTTCATAAATTTAATCCTAACTATAACTTTATCTGCACTTGAAAAGAACAAAAAAAACTTGTATTCTTTAACATTAAACAAATTTGTACCAAAATAATAAATAATAGTTTTGATAATCTTGTGCTTGGATTAACAACATAAATTTATATTAACTTTTTTAAATTTGTAATGAAATTTACTACCAATTTTTAAATATATTTTTAAGAAAATTGTGATCATAATTGGAACTATATTTTCTATCACAAACATTTGTCACACTTAATTTAGTGACTAATATTCTATCCATTAATAAAACCATCATAAGAATTGAAAAATGTAAGATATAAAAGATGTTATTAACTAAGAAGGTAAGTTGAATTTTAGATTTTTAAAAATCTCTTGTTTGAATTAAATTGACCAAGTTTCTAGCAATCTATCACACCTGCAACATACACTTTGACTAATTAAAAACAGAATCAACAAACTGAAATCACTTAATAGAGAAGCACAATGAGATCAATATAATTCAATCGATTGAGAAACATGATCAATAGGTTGAAAAACATGAAAAAAACATGAAAAAAATATGCAGAAAACACAATTAACCCATAACATGAAATCTGATCAAATTATCAATCAAGACTGATTCCAATTCACAGTATAAACAATGTTTTTACAACAAATTACATTAAAGTACCATAATTATACAAAAAATTTATTAAAATGGTTTTCTTGAGGATTTTATCAAAGTTTAATTAGGAGAAAAAGAATCAAACCATGCATAAGGATTTATATATTGGCTCACTCATAACAGAGCTACATTTAGTTAGTCAAGGCAACCTTAACTTGGCTTTCCACTATAACAAAAAGTTTTACAAAATCCTTACAAGATTACACTTATGATAAAACTAAAAAACCACACCAAGACTCTTGAATACCATGACAATCTAATTCAGCATAACAAGACTCCCACTTGCAGATCTGGAATCACACTAGATAAAACCCAAATACCCAAGAAAGACCAAACCTTGGGGGTGGCTCTCCCTAGCCAACCAAAAGCTTTCTTCAAGGAACCAACACTAAGCCAACAAGACTCTAGAATTCAAGAAGCAGTTCACTAACGTTTGTGGCATTGTGTAATTCAAAGAGGACGAGTTTTCCAAAGATTTCACACTCATTTTGCGCTAAAAATGAATTTGTCATAGACCTCTCTAAAAAAATATAGGCTTTATAGTTTGTTAGTTGACATATTCAACATGTTTATTTGCTTGTTCAATTTGTTAATTTTACTTGACTTAAGTGAAATCATCTTATTGAATGATAATTCACCTGATTGAATATGTTAATACCAGAATTATAACAACAAGCCACTTAACATGTTAAAAACCCTTTTAACAGACTAAAAGAATGCAATAAAACACAAGATATCTATTCTATGTCAAATAATCTTTAAGTTAAGCTTAAATCTTCAAGCTTTAAGTTCTTCACGTGTTAGCCAGATTAAGCCCACTTCAAGCTTGGTCAACACACCATTTCTTCAAGTCTTAATCACTTTATCAAGTCTTCATCAATTTCCATCAATCCTTCATAACCTCATCAAGTCTCTATGCAATATCTTCATCAAATCTTTATGCAAGTCATTTGTGCTAGCAAAAAATACATAGTCACAACTCTAAAATTTATTGCTAATTAAATGAATGACTAACATTTTAGCAACATGTTTCATTTGGTGATTGATTTAGCCATTAAGTTAAATAAAAACTAAAATAACTAAAAAAGTATCATTTTTTGCTGTCATTAAATTTCATTATTTGTACTTGATGTTTTAATACTTATTTTATAATTGAATTGACATGATTGTGAAAATAAAGATATATGATGGTATAATTAATTGGGTTTATATATGGCATAATCACTTTAGTTTAATATTATCAATGGTATGAGTAGTGCAATTATTTATGAAAGGAGATATTCATGTTTTACAAGTATTCAAATTAAGTAGACGAGGATATTAAAGGTAAAGAATTGATGGTTCCTACATTATTACTTGATAATGTAAGTTCAATGAATTGCTCTAATTCTTTTGAATTACTCTCTAAGTGTGTATTTTTTGATTAAGTATTTGAACCATCCCAGGTCTAGGACCCCAAATTGTTGTCGACAATGTTGCTCGACTCTTAAATTTAGAAGACCTCTCCTAATAAGATGTTGCCAAGCCGGGGACACTCTGAGATAAAATTAAGGACAACTCATAATAAAATAAGCATTATCAAATAATTAACAATAATCCATGGTTAGAACACGATTGGATCAAAATTAACATGTGAACAATACCAAGCCTAATTCATAGTTCTACAAATACAAGTAGTGGAAGTGACATGAGGTGAGTTCTTCAATACTCTAAAATTATCTATTTGAAATTGTCACATGCAAATGCTAACTTGAATGTCATAGTGTTTGTTGTAAGTACCTGCCACTTAGTACTAGAAGACAAGACATGCATAAGAGCAACGAAATGGTTGGTGCAAATACCTTTGTCTATCAAGAATAATACCATATGAGAAAAATATACCCATTAGTGGTATCAAAGCTTCGATGGCTCGGGATGACTGAGTCGATAGTTCGGGGTGACTGACACCATAATCATAACAAAAAGGGTCACCATACACTTGATGAGAAATATACCATATGAAAAAAGGGATTCACCCTTAAAAGGAAATTATTGGAAATAATCCAAATGTAAGTTAGAATCTCACATTAGATAGAAAAGATAAAGTTAAACATTATATAAGATAAAAACTAAAAATATGAGTTTTAAGAAAAAGATATAAATAAAATAAAATTTACTGAATTTAATGGTGAAAACTTGAACTAACTCTAGAGCCAGATTTAAAAGATTAAAATCACACGTAATCCAAACCGAATAAAATAATATAATTAAATGATGAATTTATAGTAAAAACTTGTTCTAATGCATGAATTATGCAAAGAAATTGTACAAGACTTGACTGAGACTTTATGGGAGGGATGAAATCCCTTTCTCGAAAATCAAAACAAGGAGTTAAATCTTCTCACAATTGATAAACTTTTAGGAAACATTGTTATATAGAAAAAGTAAATATTTATGAGTATTTAGAAGTTAATGTTACCCCATAATTCAAGTGTTGACATGCATTGGCAGAAAAGGGGAATGCATTGCATTTAACATGTTAGAGCTTGTTTAGAACTTCAATAACATTTCTTCATATGCAAATGCTTAATTGCAGGCTTTTAAAATAGTAGTGACCCACCAACATATTAATAACTCCAATCATCATTCTCATCCATGCACCATTTACAATAAACACGTCTTTAATTTTTTAATATCGATTTCACACATTAATTAACAGAGAAAACATCCACATAGTATGAATTTGCAGAGAAGAAAATCATATACAACAAAGTTTGTCACGTACCTTCCAAACTAAGAAACATTTATTAAAATATATTAAAAGAGATACTCCTTCTTTTAATATCTCATTATATGATATAATAAATCAGCCAACGTTATCTTGTGCGAGAGAATTTTTTTTTTTTAAATAATAAGATTCATAGTATTACTTTACTTTACTTGTTTTTTTTTTTTTTTTTTTTTTTTTTTTATTTTTTTTTTTTTTTTTTTTTTTTTAATTGTTTTTTTTTTTTTTATATTTTCATTCATACACTTTTAACTTTTATTTTATTTATCTTTTCTTTATTCAAATTATTTTTCTCTTTTTCTACCGAGTGAAGATGGCAAAACTGTCCATTTAACCTGATCTATTTTAAATGAGCTATGATTCGCATGAGCCCTTATCAGCAATCATTTTAGCTTACTTTGAAAGATAAAAAAAAAATTCCAAGTTATATAAAGCTTAGACTATATTAATAAAATTAATTTAAATTTTGATATAATGATTTTATAGGTAGATTATAATAATGTGCGTGTTTTTGATAAAATACTTTTAGTGCAGTATTTTTATTTTTTAAATATAAATATTATTTTATAATGATTCATAAATTTTATCGTCTAATTTGCTTTTGTAGTTTTCTCAAACAGATCTACTAGGTCAAACCTATTATGTAAGATTGAATTATTACGAAACATAAGAATAAATTACGAAACAATAAATATACACGTATAAATTGTTTAAAAATTAGGTGAAAAATATATCTGATAAAAAGTAATTAACATTATTTTATTTTTTTGAAAAACTTGATACAAGAAACAGAAAGAATTTATGATATTTAATCTAATGTATAGAAGAAGTATAATTAATTTAATTCATAACTATAATTTCAAGCAAATTAGGATTGTGTAGAAAGAATCAATACCAGACTTGGCAGTGAAGTCTCTTAACTGGAAGTGGTGCAGAATTATAGAGACGCACGTGCATTTTACGTAAAGAAAAAAAAATGGTCCTCTTGTGTTGTGATCCAAGAACTTCGATTTCTCCATTTACAATAATAAACCATTTCATTGATGATGCTAAAGAAAAGGATGAATGTGAATAGTTGTAATGTAACAAATAACCAAACATTCCACGCTGCAATCGAAAAAACAAAGGTACAAATGATCATGATATTAACGTTTGAGTGTATATATCTTCATCTTGCTTTCAAAAATAACATGCAATTGATCCTCTTATACTCAAATATCACATGTTCAGAATTACATTCCAAGCTTTTTATTCCATGATAGACCTTTATAAGATTCTTTCAATTATAAAGCTTCCACGTTTTAGGGTGTCATAGAGTGAAAATCTGAGTCTCATGTTTTTCGGGTCAACGCAATCTTATGTTGTAGGTTTAGCATTCATTAAACAAAGTCGTACCCCAGTATGGAAAAAAAAAAAAATCCAGGATTTTTATTATATTTTTAGTGATGCCGGAGTTTGAGAATTAAATAGTATGTGTGGTGCAGAAAGAAAAAATGGGGTGCAGAGATTGGTTTTGTTGTTCACATGTTGATATGGCCTGCCTCCTAAGAGCCCAAATGGCCAATGATGAATTCACATTGCGTTCTGTTTGGGCCTCATTATTTGCATGTAAGAACAATATTGTTTTTTCTATCACCCTATGACACTTCCATAATTTAGAAAAAGATAATAGTATTTGTGTTTTTTCTTGTTATGTTTCAGAATAAGCTCTCAAGAAGGATTTAATAAATCTTTCTGAGTTTTATAATTGTATTTTTTTATAATATTTTTTAAGAATTTAAATATAAGGTTGACTTCAATATTGAATAAAACGAGAAAAAAAAAAGTAAACTAACATATATAAAGTTCACATATTGTATGCTTTCAAATTTTATATCAAAAGTTATAACAATTTTTTATATTTAAATGAATGGTACATGATTTATTTGTGTCGAATTTCTTTATATAATTTGTTTTACAACAAATTCAGCAAATTTCAAATTCAACTATTTAAGAATGGTTTAATTAAGTTTTGATAAATTTGTTTGTTTTTCAATTAAGTTTCTATTATTTTTTTACTAGTGTAAACACAGGCGCTATCGCGCCTGCGTGTACACATTTTCGAATTATATTTATAATTGATGATATTGTAATGTTATTAAGTTAATGAACAAAATAAAAGTATATTTATAAAAATTAAAGTGAAATGTATGGAGAAAATATGAAAAAAATAATTGTTGATGAATAGTATGAGAAAAAAGAAAAAGGAGATAAATAAATAGTTTTATAAAAACTTGTAAAATTAACCGTTAATTTTTAAAAATTTAATAAATAATTAAATTGTAAAGGGTAAAATTGGAATTATGAAATGTGGACACAAAAGAGGGAATCCCCTTTATATATAGTTATAGATATCGATCTATGACATATATTTGTTTGTATAATTTTAGTTTTTTTATTGTAATTGAAGTAAGAATTCGTATGGTAGTTGTAGTAGGAATATGCTAGGCAGCAATTAATGTTAATAACAACGCTTTAATATGTTCAATCCTATAATTTGAAAAGTTAAGGTCATTATATTAATGATGGTTAACTGTTAGGAGATAAATAATAAATAGATAATTTAAAGATTAATTGTCATTATTATAATTTATTTTGAAAGAAATTGAATCCAAAAAAATACTTTTAAACTAACTAATAAATATAGAGACTCAATAAAAAACGACACATGATAAACAAAATATAAATTTATTTTAATATAATTAATTAAGTTATAAGAGTCTTCAACGGAATAGGATTTAAGATGTATTATTATATTGGGTATTTGAAATGTAAAAATAAATATTATCTTAATTTTATAGATTAGAATTATATTTCTCTGGATAATGATAAAATATCATCTATTAAACAAAATATATGATAAGATTATCAAATAATTTAAAACTGAGATAATATTTTTATTTTTTATATCTTTTCTTTTAAATTAATCGCCTATATCTTTTTATTATAATCGGTAGCTTATTTAATGAATTTATGTATAAAATATATTAAATCTAACTTTTTAATCTTTTTATTTTATAATATTATGTAATTTCTTTTTTTCATCTTGTAACTAATGCATTTATAATTTACTCGGTCACTTATTTATATTTAATATGGGACAAAGAAAGAGACGTATTTGTATATATTATTAATAAATTATTAATTCATTTATGTACTTAATATTTAATAATTAGTCTTTAAAAATAATTATTTTTATTAACTCTGTTTTATTTTTTTATAAATATTATGAGAAATTAATAAAATTATTTTTAAAATATAATTGAATTTCATATTTCAATAACATTTTTGTAACCAACAAAATTTATATGTTAAAAACATATCAAAAGGTACTTTTAACATCAAAATAAAAATAATTCATCGACATTTTCTTATTCAATTAAATCAATCATATATATAAACAAATTTCAAACTCATCTAATATCCTTTCATTGAATCAAATTATCTAATTTTTTATTTATGTTCTTTTCAAATTACTAGAAATTAATGTTCCTTATTTCACACCATTTTTTAAGTATCATTATCGCTACCATAAATTTATATTTTTTTTCTATAGAATTACTATTAAGATGTGCACTCATAACAAAAAAAAAAAAAAAGAGTAAATTTTATATGAGAGATTTATGGCAATTGAATGAACCCATTTGTCAAGAAATAATAGCATAATCGATTATGCATTTCGCATCATAATTTATTATCAGCATAAATATTATTCAAAATATCTATATATATTCATTATAATAAAACAAATAGTAAAAATAATGAATTAAATAAATTGATATTTAGAAAATATATGTTTTCTATATTATATTATATAAAATAATTAAATTAACAAACTTTAAAAAAAAGTTAATATTTTATTAATCTACATTTAGCACAATCATTTTAGAAATAAATTAAAATCTAAGACCCACTCCATACCTAATGATGTCTAGATTTTTATCATTTATGTGTTCTTTTATTTATCAATCCACATAATGTTGAAAACAATTAGTTTCTTCAATTGTTTGTCTTTATTCGAAACGAGATAAGTGCTAAGTGAAAATTGCTATAAAAAAATGATAATTTTTTTTTTAAATCTTACTACCTTTGACAAAAAAAATGAGTATAGTCCTAATTCATGTTCTTGTTTACTTGTTTGAAAACATATTATTCATAATATTGTGTGAACTATAATTACTAACTTTTTCATAGTCTTATCAATTACAATTCAGTAACACATTTCATTTTTTCTAGTATTTAAAACTCGAATTCTAAATTTTACATAGTAAATAAATAACATTTGGGTATATTTGGGTATATGCATGAAGAGAAGAATAATTTGAATGCAAACAATGAATTATTAATGTTACAAAATTGTAGAACCGTTATTTACTAATTTTCTTAAACTAATAAACCAAACTATCAAACAATCATTACTTAGTGAGTTTATATAAAAAGATGTACTATATAAGAATCCCGACGAACTCAAACTTTTCAACACTAATAGAATCATCGAAGTATTCAACTAAATGGTTATATCTAATCTTAAGTATTACATGTAGGTGATGACATTTGATATTCCTTTTGAATAAAAGGATGATCTAGAAGCATTTTAGCCGTCCATCTTTGTTCAGGATTTTTCCTCAAACACTTCTCCAAAAAATCTTTGCAGTTGCAACTAAGTTGATCTGGTATCTTCGGTGCTTCTTTTAAAAGTGCAAGCTTCAACAATAATTGGTTTGTGGTTTGGAAGTTCCACCATTCTCTAAGTCCAGTGCTCATCTCAATAACAATGCATCCGAGAGACCATATATCTAAAGATGTTTCCTTAAAACCTCTAACTGATTCTGGCGACATATAGTAGGGTGTCCCTCTGAACTTGATCTCTCCTAAATCAGTATTTTCATCTTCTTTAGTCTTGGACAATCCAAAATCAGCAATCTTTAGTTTATATTTTGCACAACCATCTAATGAAGGAAAGAGGAGAATGTTATCTGGTTTAAGATCACAATGAACAATTCCCTTTTCGTGCATGCAAGAAAGTCCCTTGAGAATCATGTGAGTGTAGAGTATCACTTCCTTCTCGGATAATAACTCTGTCTTTATTAAATCACCTAGAGAACCATGAGGGGCGTACTCCATGAAAAGGTTGTAAGTTAAACAACCTCTCTCAACAATGTATTTGTAAAAATAACATTGAACAATTCCTTCACAACCCAATAATAACTCCAAAACCTTTTTCTCCCTTAGCATTGTATAAGAAGAACTTGTCTTCAAAGCTAAAACTAAGAACTTTGAATTGTGTTCTTCTAGAAGACGCATAATGACAAGATACACAGTGCCATATGAACCTTCTCCTAAAACTCTCAACTTCTCCCACTCGGCCATATTTTCAGATTTTACTACACTTGCAAAGATGTATTGAAATCAAAGAGTTCTTCTATATATATATATATAGACAGAGTAACTTTGAAATAATTTAATGAAAAAGATAGCTAAAGATATGTTTACTAAAGATTAATTATTATTCTTAAACATATTAAAGATAAAACAATAAAAAATGACACATGATAAACAAAATATAGATTTATTTGAATATAATTAATTAAATTAGACGAGTCTTCAACGTATTAGGATTTAAAATGTATTATTATATTTGGTATTTGAAATGTAAAAACAAATATTATCTTATTTTTATAGATTAGAATTGTATTTCTTTAGATAATGATAAAATATCATCTATTAAACAAAATATATGATAAGATTATCAAATAATTCAAAACTGAGATAATATTTTTATTTTGTATATCTTTTCTTTTAAATTAATCTCCTATATCTTTTTATTATAGTCGGTAGTTTATTTATTTGATTTATGTATAAAATATATTAAATCTAACTTTTTAATCTTTTTATTTCATAAGATTATGTAATTTCTTTTTTTCATCTTATAACTAGTGCATTTATAATTTACTCACTCACTTTAACATGGGATAAGGAAAGGGACATATTTATATATATTATTAATAAAAATTAATTCATTTTTGTACTTAATATTTAATATTTAGTCTTTAAAAATAATTATATTTATTAACTCTGTTTTATTTTTTATAAATATTATTAGAAATTAATAAAATTATTTTTAAAATATAATTGAATTTCATATTTCAATAACTTTTTTGTAATCAACAAAATTTATATGTTAAAAAAATATCAAAAGGTACTTTTAACATCAAATTAAAACTAATTCACCAACATTTCCTAATTCAATTAAAAATAATTCACCAACATTTCCTTTCATTGAATCAAATTATCTAATATTTTATTTATTTTCTCTTCAAATTACTAGAAATTAATGTTCCATTTTTCGCACCATTTTTTAAGTATCATTATCACTACCACGCATATACATTTTTCTTTTTCTATAGAATTGCTATTCAGATGTGCTCTCAAAACACAAAAACAAAATAAAAGTAAATTTTATATGAGAGATTTGAAAAAATAATGTAACATCTCATTTAATAGTTTTCACGCTATTAGATAAAATATTACATCATGATCAAACAAAACAGATAGTATGAATAAACTATTATAGAGTGTTGATATAGTCATCCAAAATAACCATATAAATCCCTGATGGCAAGTATAGTTATACAAGAAAAGGCTAATTTATACATCTCAAAACTCCATAGTGCCTAATCCAAAAACTACCACTAAACATCCAAGCAAAGGATCAACTCCTGTCCAGGAGAGGGATGTCATCATCTAGATTCTTCTCTGCTCACACCAAAAGGAGGTGATCATTGCAAAAGAAAGACACACAAGGGAAACAACCTAAACAAGAAAGGGTAAGCTAACTGAAATAAGAGAAATCATGCAGTTCACATTAGAGATATTATCACAAACATAGCTCAATTATATAGCTCTAGACTCGATATCCGGATTGTGTAAGCGACGTTGGATCTCTTGGCGGCGTGCACCTGTGACGGTCCCCAAACTCTACAGAGTTTGGGCGCAAGGGGTTATCACCCGACCACTCCCAATGTAAGTCCCCTTCGCGTCTAAGACTTGATCACGTCCAAAGACTAGGACCTCCTGCTACTACTCATGACATAATCCATTCTGCTCTATCTGAGTGTGAATGATTATTGAAGTTTCAGGATACCAATCAATAAGGATTCCTCACGGCCTTACACACACTAACAAACTCATCTGAATTCAGTTTCAACCACAACTTCTCTTAATTCATATTCCTCCAATTTCACCACACAGAATATTAACACAACATTCCAAGCATATAAGAGACTAATTGCACAAAATCACATTTAAACATATAACTTCATCCCTTAAATCAGAACATCAAACACCCCACTGCAGTGGTTCTCGCTCAAGCTAGACGATCTAGCCCAAGCGAGAGGCCATCTCGCTTAGGCGAGTCAGTCTCGCATGAGCGAGGCTCTAACAATGGCAAAAATAAAAATCTAGGCGAACTCTCGCTCTAGCTAAGCTAGTTCGCTTAGACGAGAGTGTCTCTCGCTCAAGCGACCTCAGCTCGCCTAGGCGAGGCTTCGCGCAGGAACAGGGGTGGATTTTCTGGTGTTTTCACTCAAGCGAGAGCCACTCGCTTGAGCGAAAATACCAGATTCCCAATCTGTTCTCGCATGCATTTACCCAGAATCCATGGCAAAATCAATCAAGCAATCAAACATGTATTTCAAACATCAATTTAGCACACAATGCTTTTATCAAACTCATCAAACATGGTTCACAAACTTAAATTAGAAGAAAGACAGTTAGCTTCCCTTACCTTTGCAATTACCACTAGCAAGGACTCTTTCAACAAGGGGACACCTCAATTTCACAACCTAAGGAACTGAAATGCATAAACTCAGAGTGAGGATAGGACTCTAATTCGATTTGGTAAGAATGGAGCTCCAGAAATTCCAAAATTTGAAGAAAATAGAGGAAACCGAATTGACTTACTTGGAGGAGAAGAAGACTCAGTTGGGGGAGGGATTTATGTTCTGGTTCCAAGTTCAATTGCTATAACAGAAATGGAGGATGGGTCAGAATGGAAGTTCAAGCTTTCTATTTTAGGGAGAAGGCAGTGAAAACAAAGAGGGAAAATTGTAGAGTGAGGGTGGAGTGTGTTGTTCTGTGACACTGGTGGCAAAGAGAAAGAGAGTATAGAGGAAGGGATAATGGGGTTCTCACAAATAATAGCATACAATCAATTATGCGTTAATAGAATGTAATGTTAATAAAAAAAATCAAAATTAATTTCAACTAAAAAATATGATAAACTTGTTTACCTGAATTTCATAAAATAAAATAAATTTTTAAAATTTCTCAATTCTTTTAAATAATTGTATATTTTTAAAATGTGTAAAAATCATTGATTTTTACACAAGAGTTGGTTTAAAAATAACAATTTTATAAATGTAAAATTTTAAAATAATTTTATAACTATTTAGAACAAATAAATTTAATATTTGAAAACAATTTTAATTAAAGTTCAACTTCAAATATAAATATAAATGAAATTAATCTTGTTAAAAATATTTAATAAAAATATCAATTTTAATAAAAATATTTGTATAACATTTATACAGAAATTAAATTTGATTTCAATTTAGATAAAGAACAAATTTCTTATTTAAAAAAAAGGAACAAAATTAAGATAAAACAAAAATACAGGGATTAAATTTAGACTAAACCAATGACACATAACGTGACATTGACATTGACATGTGACATCGTCACTGTAAAATTTCACTATCATTATCATGTCACATGACATTAATTTGACACATGACAAATATTATATTTTTTAAAAAACTTTGAAAAAATAAATAATAAATAAAAAAAATTAAAACTACAAACTGACATGTGACCCATCTTTAACGTTGTTAGTACAACACTATATAAATAACATGATTGTATCAAATTTTCTAAAATAATAGTCAAATTGAGACAACAAATATAAATTCTATCACATGTGACAACAAAATAAATAAAAATTAAAAGATTAAAAAAATGAATAAAAATGTAAAATAAAGTCCATGTATATGTGACAACAAAATAAATATAAATAAAAAAATTAAAATTTAAAATGACTACAAAAATTACGTTGATATACTTGTCAACGAAATGGATAATAGAATAAATTTTCTAATATTTTATTTTCTTATATTATAATAGATAATAGATAGTTTTAAGACCTACTTTTCCATTATTATTTGTATCATAAAATTAATAAACATATTTATTTATTGAGTAATAAATATTAAGAAACATAGTATTGTGTAATCTATCCACATATAATATATATATATATATATATATATATATATATATATATATATAATGCACAATTCAGGCAAGTATATAGTGAAAAAACAAATTAATAAGAAAAATTCTTTTGGTAAAAAATAAAATAAAATATCGTGTAAATTAAACAAGTCGTAAAAAAAGCATTGCAAATGCACATTAGTTTCAAGGCTTTTGTTTTTAGTAAGATATTTTGGTGATGGCCCATTCATTTGTCGGTTCTTGGCTGGGCCTCTTTTATACTTAGTAAACAGGCTTTGGTTTATCTAATGTAAAAGCCCATCTTAACAAATTCAAAATTGTCAAGTCGCCAAATTTCAGCCAGAAGTGTTTGTTTGTTCAAACAATGGTGTTAAAACCAAATTTTTAATATCTATTATCTAAACCAAAATTTTATTACCAGAAACTAGCACTTAAAAGTTCAGAATATGTTTGACATAACAGTAGAAGTAAATTTTTGTAATATGTGACTATAAATATAAATAATAGTAATAATAATAATAATTATTATTATTTACTATAATTAAAATCTTTTTGTTTGCCTAAATTTACTAGAATGTGATTTTAAGAGACAATCAACTTTTGCTAAAGATAAATGTGAACAGAGATGTTTGTGGCACATGAACTTTATCTAAAAGACAAGACACAATGATCAATAGAGGTGACAAAAGAAGAATAAACCAATGTGTGTAATATTTTTCAAATAAGCATAATTCAAATGAATTAAATGGGTGACTATTTAATATCATTTAAGATAAATAATAAAGTGAGTACTAATATATAATAGATTTAAAGTTTATGATAGACTTTAAGTCAAAAATACTTTAAATTTGTATTTCATTTTTCTTATACTCTCATATTACATTGATTTAAGTTTTTGATTTGAAATGTTTGAGTGTATTTGAGGTCGAAAAAAATATGGAAATATGGTTTTTGTGTTGTAAAAATATTTACATAATGTTATTCTTTACCTATCACTAGACAACAGTCCTGATTTTTTTTCATATATTATATTTTTGTGTTAATTATTTTTATCTTATTTTTTTATTAATAAGATAACTTTCGAAGATAAAAATATTTCTATTCTTCATTATAACTTTTTTTTTTTCATGAACATATACGAAAGGACTCATCTACATAGGAAAAATATGGTTGGATTCATAATTGGTGTCCTACACAATAGAGAGTGATCTTGTACATGAAATAAAAATTCAGTACAACCTAATCTGAGGACGAAAATAAAGACATGGTTTGAGGTCATACCCTACAACCTAGGAAGTGGGAACCAAATATTCCAACCCTTCTCCTCCTAATTTGAGATGTTTAGGTATTTTTATCCGTGGAAAAGAAAACCATAGTTATCCCAAAAATTTTAGAATCTAAAAAACATAATTAAATCTTAGGTTTAATTAGCTGGATGATACTCACTTTCATTTAGATATGTCAATTTGGTACCTGCTTTTAAAAATGTGTCAATTGAGTCTCAACTTTTGAAAAGATGTTTCAACTAGGTCTTTTTCAGCAAAAAATTATTAACACCATTAGCAGTATTGATATTTAAAATGACTTACAAAATTAAGTATTGATATTTATATCAAAATTTAGTAATAAAAGTCATGAATTAAGTTAATGGCTTTAGTATTTTTTGTCTAAAAAGAATCTGATTAAAACACTTTTTCAAAAGTTATAACTAGATTGACACATTTGTAAAAACTGATACATCTAAATAAGAGTGGGTATCATCCGAGTAATTAAACCTAAATCTACGACTCCAACCAATCTTTTAGATCGTGGTTGATTTTTATAAATTAGAAAATACACCACATAGAAAAAAAACTCAAAATTGTGAATCCATGCTAGGTTAAATATAAGATCCAGTTAATTCGTGGGTGGTAGAGGTGTGAAATTTTGGAGTATCGATGAAAGAAAAAGTGACATTGATGGTTGAAGATGGACATGAATGAAGTAGATGTTGAAAAATATAATTGAAGGGAGAAGTTAGAGAGAAAATTGATGTGTAAAAGTGTCAGAAGAAGAGGACCAATTTCTTCAGAGCCTGAATTCCTTCATAAATTTGGGTAGACAAGGAGAAGTCTCTTTCTCTCTCTTCTGCATTATCTGCTTCTTTTTTCATTTCATCACCTTTGCTTTTTCTTCTCTCATTTCTTTACTTTAAAAGCACAATTTTACGGTGTTTTTTCTTCGTTTTGAAAAAGGTAACTCCTTGATCTCGCAGTAAAAAGACATTGCTATTCCAGGAAACATGGTTAAATGCACCTGTAACATAAACCAGGTCAAAATAAGAACAACAACTATACTCACAGTAGCTTTCTGCTTCATGCACAATCAAGTTTCAAGAAACCATGCTTCATGTCATAACATCCTTAGTTAATGGGACTAGGGCTCAGTAATGGTCACATTTAAGCGGGTAGGGTACGAGTAGTAGCTCTCCCGTACCCTACTCGTTAGATGAATATTTGCCCTCTATCTGTATTCATATATGTTGGGTATCCGTTATGTGGATATTTGTCTATTTTTTTTCATATCCGCAAGTACCCGCAGGTATTTACAAAATTATTTAAAAAATAAATATTTAATAATAAATTTAAATAAAATACATCACTATCATAAATTTTAAATAAAATTCAAACAAACTCACAAGTCCATACAAATCCAAATAATTATAAAAATAATATAAAATGACGTTCAACACAATGAAAATTCTTTAACTAGTTTTTGATCAACAAGTACACTTTCTCCGATTGATTCCTGAAAAAAAAATCAAATAATAAACCCCAACTGTCACGTGTCAAGTATTCTTATTTTGATTCCATCATTTGACAGCAAGCATACCATAAACGTCATTATCTTTGATGTATATGCCCAATTTCAAAGAAGGGAAAGAGAAGAATGTCAAGAGATATACTTGGAAGATACCAATACTTGAAGCTGGAAGAATGAAGACAAAAGAAGATAAGATGTGCAGCTTAAAAAATATTAGATCAAAATGTTTATTACTAATATATATATATATATATATATATATATATATATATATATATTAGTAAAGTTTTTGTGAATTAAAGTTTAGCGGGTACGGGTATGATATCCGTACCCGCCCCATTAACATGCGGGTATCAAAAATACTCGTACCTATGGGTAGCGGGTATCCATTTTTAATATCCGTTTTCTATCCATTGCGAGTTTTATCCGTGAATACCCGCGGGTACAAATATTTTTGACATCCCTTAAATATAAATCCGATAATATTTATATTCAATCTGAACATTTTATTTTTTTATTAAGTAGTTACAGATAAATTTGGATACAATTACATGGGTCGAATTAAGCAAAGGTATAAGAAAAACAATTTTGCTAGAATTTTCATAGATATGATAATATTATATTTGCATCAACATCAAAATTAAACAGAAATCTTCAAAATGTAGCTCTGAATATACAAAAAAAAAGATCTCCAAAATAGATAACTGAACATGAAAAAAAAAATCTCCAAAACATAGATGTGAACATACACAAAAAAATCTCCAAAGATCTGAACAAAAGAGAGTTGAACCTCGTTCTTTTCCAAACGTAAGGGTTTCGATTGAATGGTTGATGTAGAGCTGTCATTTAGAATCCGGCTCATCCGGGTTGAACCCGTGGTGAGCCGGGTTAACTCACCAACCCGTAAATAAAAGGGTCACACAAGTGTTTTTATTTTTCTATTAAGTTGGGCTTTACATTTGGATCATGTTAAGTTTTTTTGTTTTTATCCAACACATAAAGAATTTGTATTTTTTATTTATTTTGGTTTGTATTTGGATTATATTAAAGTTTATTTAGATTTTAATTAGAATTACAATTTAGTTTTGACTGAAAAAAAAAATAAAAAAATAATTTTTTTTTAATTAAGTGAACCCGTGAGCCAACTCGTTTAACCCGCCAACCCGTGATGGGCCGGGCCGGGTTTGAATTATTTTGGCTCGCTAAAAAGTGAGCCGGGTTGGGTTGACTCACTAAATCATCAATTCGTGGTGGGTCGAGCCGGGTCGGACCAAGTTACCCGTTTTGACAGCTCTAGGTTGATGAGGATGAAGAAGATGTCTGAGGCTTAGAGAGAGGGCAAAAGATAAATTTTGTGCAGGTGACAAAAGCTAATGAAGGCAAGGGCCATTGGTCGTAGTTGTTGCTTGCATCCAGTGTTCGCCCCACTGCATCGTGCAAATCAGTTCCCACACACAACCTCTTATCCTTTGTGTGAATGAAAGTTAGGGTTGTTGTTAGAGATGGAAACGCTTGACATGGAAATGTTCTGGAAATGAAAGTATGGCGACAAAGAATTAGGGTTCTTTTTTTTTTCTGAGGGAGGGAGAATGAAAGTTAGGGTTGCCGAGGGAGGGAAGTCTAGTGCTAGAGAATTAGGATTTCAGATGAAACTTTGGATTTATAATTAAATATACATGTCAAATTGGGTATCCACGGATTTTGAATTTAAACTTTGTACTCGACCGTTTAAACCCATATTGACTCGAAAATTTTTATTTAATTAGTCTAACTTGACCATGTGCAAACCAACCCGCCAATCTTTTTTTTTTTTGGTAAAGTGGTTTCGAACAGGTTGGACGTTTTTGCTTGGGCCTAAATGGGACTAGACAAATGCATTTAGGGAATAATTTTTTTTTCTTTTTCTTTTATATCGAGGTAAAATTTTGTGTAATTCGAGGTCTATCTCAATTCTACAAAGTTAGTCAATGTTTATTTTTATTATTTTTAGGTGTTGTGAGATTTCAAACACACCTTACTCATACTGAGATATATACATATAAAATATGAGACTAAATATTAATGAGTAGTTTGATAATATAATAACATAAAATAGACTCAACAATTAACAAATTTCGCTAAAATAATAACGTTAATATCATATTAAAAAAACAAATTTTAAACTTAACTTAATTTTATAAAACTGATTTATTAGATAAAATTTACATCTATTTATTTATTATAAATTTATTTATTGAATAATAATACCTTTATGAAGTAAACATATTTAGTTTTGAATACACAAGGTCCCATGTGAGGCCATAAGTGGCACTAGCCACATGAGCTATGCTATAAACTATTCTCCTCAACCTATGTTGCATGGCTTATCATTTCTCTGCATTATTGATCAAAGTACATGCTGTTCCTCTACATGTCAAACATAGGAGTCACAACATGTGACTAACAACAATAGTGAACATGTAGTGCCTAAGATCATTGATGGATATCTGAATAACTATATACATTTAGGTTTGGTTTTACTTTTATTTTTTTCTGAAGTAAATCTTTCATAAAAAGCGAATAATACTATCTTTTTCATCAAATATATGTTCAGATGATTTTGTTTAACCTACTTCAAGAATACAAGAAAAATATAAATTAAAAATTAAATTTACCAAAACAAGTCCACAACATGTCAAAATGGTTAAAAAAGTACTCATTTTACAAACCTTGAATTATTCGCCATAGTTAAAGATATAATTAAGGTTTTAATTTCAACATTACCAAGTTAATTAACTGATTTCAATGTAGTTTTTTATTAACTGATAAAGCTGGTGTGGGTTCAAAATTTTTTGAAATGAAAAAAAAAATGGTCCCTCTTTTCAACAGTCATTAAGGTGCAGCTGACAGAACTGTGAGACAGAGAATCGTCCCCATTATTACAAATATTAAATATTAATATAAAAATAAAAAATTATTTTCTTGAAATCTGTGTGTCTCATTAAAAGAAACCAAAACCACCCTTGTCTCTAAAATTTCCGACTTGTTCCAGTACGGGAAGTACCAATTTAAACCCCCCTGTGGACTCCAGTACACGTGTCAGAAACCCACCCAAGTAAACACTACCACTACTTGTAGTAACCTTATCCACTACTTTACTCTTTTTTTTCCATGTAAAAATGTTACTGTTAAATATTCCAGTGTTTGAAAGTTTGACATTTTCATATTTAAAGATTAGTATTTTTTTTCTAAATTATACTTAGACTTAAAGTTATTCCTCAAGACTAATTTCGGGATTATTTTGAATTTTTTATTTTTCAAAATATTCAATTGTAAAAGGTTCCAGAATAAAATTACTCATAAAAAAAAAACAGTATTATATAAAGGCGTCATGAATAGTACCAAGCACTTGCCAAAAAGAACAAAACACATCAACTTCCCCACAATAGTACTCATTTTCTTTTGAAAATTTAATCTAATAAGCATGTTTGAAAAAGGTTTTTTTTAAAGACAATATATGCATGGTTGACATAGTGTTATATGCATAATAGTAAAATAAGATGTTACAATAATTATATTAAATATTAATTTTGTTGGGATCTTTATATTTATGTAATTAATATGAAATATGTATAAATGTTTTGAAAAAAATTGTTAATTATTTTTAATAAAAACTATTATTTTATGTAAGAGACTAGATTTTAAAATTTAGGATCAATTTAGTCCTTCATCTTTCGAAATATGTAGATTTAGTCCTTTTAATCAAATTTTGTTAGGTTTATTTGATGTTTCGTACGTATTTCAAGATTATATTTGAGTTGTTTATACTTTTAACATATTTTTTCTTTAATGTTAAGTCAACTATTATTATGAAACGTACTTGAAATGTCAAATAAATTTAACAAAATTTGATTAAAAAAACTAAATCTATATATTTCAAAAAATGAGAAACTAAATCAGTTCAAAATTTCAAAATGAACTAATTTTAAAATTTACTAAAGATTAAGGAGAAAAACATATTTTACCATAAAATTATAAAAAAAATCGAATTTTATTGAGGGGAAGGAAGTGGTTGGTTTATGGTGAGTTACAGGCAGAACAAAGAATCCAAAGGTAAAAAGAAGTGTGATATTTCTGATAAAGTAAAAAGGTATAGTTAATATAATAAGGCATCCATAGTTTATAGCTAGCTGCATACCTACACTTTGCATTATTGTCATCATGTCCCACACTCAAATTTCCGAACAAAAATAATTCAATGAAGAATTAATATTGCATTCACACATATATTCGGAGAATTTTATGTACAAAAGAAATAATTAATATTAATATGATGTTTGGTGTCTAAAGATTACTCATCAATTTTTCTTTTTTCAACTCAATAAAATAGTTAACATTAAAGTTGCAAATAAAAGGATCATGAGACCATAAATCATAAGAGATACATTGTTCAAATGACTACTTAATAATTTATTAAGACAGAAAAATATTATGAAGCAAGACAGAAAAATTATATATAAAAGAACTCGTATATTATTACTTAAAACGATATCTAAACTCATTTACCATCATGTAGATACATATTACTAAGATAAATATTTCCTGAAATGTAAATAAAAATAGGGATGCAATAATATATAACTATAACATGTTATATAACATGTTTTCTACTGCACAACACATAATTTCTGCACAGTAATATGAAGGAATGGTCACAGTCATCAATTCTTGGCTCCAGTTTTCTTCAGGTAGACCCCATTTACAACACTTCTGTGGCTTATATTTTCTTCTAATTTAAGACTGCATTAACCTCACAACATGTGATGATAACAAAATTAAAAAATTAAAAAACTAAAAAACTAAAAACCCTTACAGGCTGTGAATTTAATGGAGAAAGGATGGGCCAACTCCTCTCAAGTTTTCAGACCAAATATATTTTGAAAATAATAATATATTCGCTCAATATTTAAGTAGAACTTCAAACAGAAGAAGAAGAAAAAAACTAATTTCAATGAGTAGTGATTAAACTACGTAATGAGTAAGAAGGGGAAAGAAAACAAAAAATAATATCTGTTAAGTAGTGTGATTATTATAAAAGAAAACCAAACTCAAAGAATCTTTGCTCAAATTCACTAGTTGCACCACTCATCATTGATTTTAAGAGTGGCATTTGCCAATAAAGTAAATGGTAGTAAACCACACATTTTCCCCAACATTTCTTTTCAAATCACTCTATTCAAATACACATGCATGCTAAGTGAATGCAAACAAAGACTACTTTAGTGTTAACTTTTTGATAGTTTTTTTTTCTATTAAAATGTAATTATGTAAGCTAAACAATTAAACTTAAATTCCTAAAATTTGCATTCGTTTATTGAACACTTTATAATTAAGGATTTTATATTACAGAGTGTATCTTTTCTGTCTCAAGTTATTGCCACTAATCAACTACTGATCGATATGTTACTAGATTTTGACCTTGCATATTGGTTGAGGAGCTTTTTGGGAGCTTGTTTGGAAGGTCTTCAAAAGATAAGTTTCTCCTTTCTTTTCTTGCACTAGTACAAAATATGTATATTAGATCGGTTCTGAAGCACATGTTAAATCGGTTCTACAACCGATCTAATATACACCGATGTAATATGTCGAAGACATATTAGATCGGTTCTGCAACAACTGATCTAATATAAAAAAAAAACATTTTTGAAACATCAGCGGTGTTCATCAATGTCCGTTTCCAAATTGTCATCATCTTTGCCTTTGATCTTGGATCCCAAATACACTTCAGATTCATCAAGAAAATATGTGCAAAGAATAATAGTGACATCGTTGGGAAGAAGACTCTGCAGATCTGACAAGAAAGAAACAAAAAACAAAAAACAAAAAAACTCAAATCAAGAACAAAAGAGATAGAACGATTTTTGGGTGTGGTTCTACGGAAGGAGTGAAGTTAGATCTAATACTTGGGCTGACAGTGTGCAGCGCGAGATGGAGTGGTGCTTCAACACATGGCGCAACGGCATACCAACGAAGGAGGTCAAGTGGAGCTTCAACAATGGAAGAAGAAGAGATGAAAACGGCAGTTGGACGCGATGATGGCAATGGAAAGCTTCGTATCCAAAACCCTAATGATGAGCTACAACCATGGTGGCGAAAATGAGAGTTCCTGGAAGAGAAGAAGAGAAGTGGAGGCACAAAGGAAGAACACGAAAAAATAGGGTTTTCGCGTAATGATATTAAATCGGTTGTTTATTTAACCGATCTAATAGTTACATATTAGATCGGTTCTCCTTGCAACCGATCTAATTAGATCGGTTAAATAAACAACCGATCTAATATACTTCCTTTTATTTACAAAATTGTCACCGCGTTTTGTTTTAGATCGGTTCCCTTTCAACCGATTTAATATTCTGTTCTAATATGTCTATTTTGCACTAGTGTTGTGTTGATCTTTGCATGCTTTTCTTTGGTAGAAATAGTCATAAAACTTTTCCTAAGTCAAAAACATGCAAATTGAATTGCACACGTGTGTTTCTTCTTGTGTCGAGTTCTTCTTTTGCTGTTTGATCCTTAGCAAAACTCCAATAACATGTTTTTTGTTGTTTAGGTTTAGATTGATAAGTCTTAATTACATTTCTTTATGTCGTGATAATTACTTGCATGCTAAAAACTCATGATTTGAGTTCTTAGAAGTTAATATTAGGGATAGTAAGCCCATAAATGTGTCTAGGATTGGAAGAGTACCCACCTTGCATGTGAGATTAGTGTATGAGATTGTTCTAGTTTGAAGTAGAAAAGCCAATTGCATCTTAACAATGAAAGAATTGAACACCTTAACATCTTAACATCTTAAATCCAATAAGAATGATGATAATTGGCATTATCATATTTTTATTATGTTTATTTTTTTATCTTTTATTGGTATTTTTATTATTATCTTTTTAAATAATTAAAGATTTATTAAATAATTTTATAAAAGAGAAGCATTTTATCTTTTATTAGATAATTAAGATTTCATTTAATAAATTGGGAAAGATAAGTATTTGATTTATTTTGCATATAAGTAGAAATATTAGAGATTTAGAAGTTATCAACATAATCAATTATCAATAAAGTTTGCTACTTCAATTACAAATTCAAGTAAAAATTTCAGGCCAATCCAGTTTTGAAAGTCTTTAAACAGAAGGCTTTACATAGTTAAAGAAATAACCCCCTTTTCGGGAATAAACCTTCCCTTTTGGGTGAGAGAGTGAACTTAATTCTTTGGTGGAGACTCATTTTAGAAGCCGGAGGCATATATCACTAATTGCTAATCTTTTTTTCAGTGTTCAAAATGTGTTGGAGTAACTAACTCCCTTATTCACCGGGTTGGACGTAATGTATCTTTAATCTTTGTGATTTTCGCTATTCAATATATTTATTATCCATACTCTTATGTTCTTAATTGCATGATAATTATTGATTGCATATTTATAGGTATATAATCATTGGACTCGATATTAGAACCTAAAATAGAATAAACTAATAGATTGTACATCTAGACATAAAGTACATCATTGGTCATTCTTAACATCCGAATTCAGTACTAAATGCAAATTTTTAATAAGGAAAGGTCTAAAACATTAGAGTTCTTATTAAAGTTTAGACTTATCGCTAAGACATTAGAATTTGTTACATAGTGGTATGAAAGCTAGAGTTAAGAATTAGAAATATATTGTTAGCGTTTGGATTTATAACCTTTTTTTTTTTTAGTTGGTAATCTTATGATGAATTATAGGCCTAATTATTTATAGAGATTATATAACACATGTATTGAATTTACCCTGTCATAGGAGTGAAAAAATATTCCTATTAAGTGGCTTTCTTAAGTTGACAACTTATTAAAGGTTTTAATGTAGTTTAACACACATATCTTTTAGAAATAAAGTATTTATGACGATTAATATTATTAGTATTCTAACATGAGATGTTCCCTGTGGACTGATAATGAAATACTTGATTACGAAATGATATTGATTGAAAATGAATTAAAATTTTATCCATTTGAGTATATGAATGAGATATAAATAGATAAAGTGATTATGATTTGATTTATAAACATGTACGAAGGTTTTTAAAAGTCCAACTTATCATATTGTATAATTATGTTATTTGTCAATTATGATAAACATATGTTACACGAGAATATCTGATGATGAAAAAATACTTTTAAAGTTAAGTATATTATAGAAATGCGAATTCAAATTTTACAATGTAATTGTATAATAGAAAATTAATTTTACTTCCTTTAAACTATCACTTTAAATTTTTTAAAGTAGGTATCTGAAATAAGCGAAATAAAAACATAAGACTTAGATGTTTAGAATTTTAATTTTCTTTTTCTTTAAATATTAAATTCATCAACTATTAGACACCATCACATCATTTACGAATGTCTAAGTCTCACATTTCGATGTTAAAATCATCGAAAACTTCATCTTTACAAGTCATTCTTATAAACTATAAAGTGAAATTAAACTAAAAATTTATTTCTTAAAATATTTAAATATTAAAAAAATGAAAACAAAGTGAAAAAGACTTTTACGAATTCAAAATATGGATATTCCTTGAATTCATGTTTCACCCCATCAAACAAAACACTAATAATCTCTCTCTCTCTCTCTCTCTCATTGAGTACTGTGTGTGTTTCTGAGTGAGTTCATAGCTTTGCAGCCTTAACCCTGACCCCATTGGAGCATAACTCACCATACAAATCAAGCAACCTACTCACCATCACCTTGCTCTTTCTTTCCTCTTTTGCCCCAAACAACCAAACACACTCTTTTTTCACATCACACATTCCTCTTTTCCTTCTCTCCACCTTTTCATCTTTTTCTTCACCCAAACAAAAAAAAAATGGACTTTGGAGACACCACCAACACCTTCACCCTCACCACCCCCACCAAAGAGGAAACAACCACTAACAACATTCTTTGCTACTCCTCATGGCTACAACCTACTCCTAATTCTACCCACACCACCACGCCGCCGGAGAAGGGTCTCACGTGCACTGGGACCCTCACCTCACGTGCTTGCATCTTGGTAAGAGACATTACTTTGAGGATGTTACTGATGACGATGTTTATAATAATAGTAATAACGGTAATAATGTTGCCACCCTGGGGAAGCCACACGTGTGCCGCGTGGGCGATGGCGTTGTTATTTCGGGGAGCCGACACGTGGGTGGTGATGATGGTGTTATTACACTTGGAAACAGACACGTGTACGGCGGCGATGGCGGTTCCGGTTACTTTTCAGAGGGTAACGATAAGAGAGCGCGGGGTGGTCATGGAGGAGCTGGCGGTGGCGGGAGCGTGAAAACGGCGGCGTTTGCGGTGGTTCCGAGGTGTCAGGTGGAGGGGTGCCACGTGGCGTTGGTGAACGCGAAAGAGTACCACAGGAGGCACAGAGTTTGTGATATGCATTCGAAGGCACCCAAAGTTGTGGTGTTGGGTTTGGAGCAGAGATTCTGTCAGCAGTGTAGCAGGTAACTTTATCATCATCTTTTTCCTTTTTTTATTTTTATTTTTTATTTTCAGACTAAATTTATGTATAATTTTTTAAATAAAAATTAGAATTTTGCTTTCTTTCTGAGTAACATATAAACTAAACAGTTAATTGATTTATAGAGAATAAAATGGTTAATTATTTTCATGTAATTGTGGATTTACAAGTTGTAGGTTTCATGTGGTGTCGGAGTTTGACGAGACAAAGAGAAGTTGCCGGAGAAGATTAGCGGGGCATAACGAGAGAAGAAGAAAAAGCTCTCACCTTTCTGTTACCAGAAGTTGTAGACAAGGTAAAAACAAGAAATGAAAATTGGGTTTTGTTGATTTGACATGGTATCTAACTCATGGTGATCGTTGGTTGTTGGGTTGTGAATGATGTTACGCAGGGTGTGGTCTCTCTCTTGTGTCATTTGGGAGCAGTGATGATTGGTGTTCTAATCATCATTCTGATGATCTCTCCACAAGATGCAGTGCAGCACTGCGTGAACTCATAGCAGAAAACCGTGCTGCCCTAATCACCAGACAACAACATGTTTATGTTGTGCCCCACCATGAAGAAGAAGAACAAGGGTTTGTGGAGATGCTACAACCTGAGTCCAATTATTTTCCTCAACACATGTTTTCTCAGACACAACAATAATGGTTCTGTTCTGATATTGCTGGTGCTGCATGGAGACGCCTTGTTTGCCAAAAATAAGAACTTGTTTCTCCATGGTGGGATTCTAGAGTACTACCCAGTTACACTGTCAATGGTGATTTGTCAAATATTTTGCAGCAGATATATGAAGTAATATGCAGTAATCAATCTGCATGTAATGTTCAATGATATACTACATGTGCAAACTCACCTCATGCTTTGGGATGTTCTACAATTTTGTTTCATAACTATGTTTTGATGTCTATACATAATACATGCATGTTTAAGGTTAAAGTTGAATTAAATATTTAAATTTGTAGAATTTTATGGGTGGATATATATTACTTAAACATGTTCTCAACACATTATTAAAGTTACTGTTGGGAGTCTAAATTATTAAAGTTATTGTTGGGAGTCTAAATTAAAATCTCACATCAAATATAAAAAAAAGTCTTGTATTCATTATAGTAATTAATTTATAAATTAAAAGTTATTAATGATTAAAATAATTTTTAAATTAGTTATTGTAGTAAAATTAATCTTTAAATTAATCACTGACATTAGTTATTAAATTTTTTGTTAAAAAAAATTAATTTTTAAATTTGTTTCATTAATAACCAATTTAGATATAAATTTAGAAAAAAAAAATTTCGGTTAAAATTTTAATAGTTAATGTTACTGATTTATTTAAAAACTATTTTAATTATTAATAAATTTTAGTTTGTTAAAGTTTTTGTTATAAATAAAATTAATTTTTAAATTTGTTTCATTAATAACCAATTTAGATATAAATTTAGAGAAATTTTTTTTTCAGTTAAAACTTTAGTAGTTAATGTTACTGATTTATTTAGAAACTATTTTAATTATTAATAAATTTTAATTTATAAATTATTATCTAAATTAGTTATTATAATACTTATTATTTTTGGTTATTAAAATTTGTTATTAATAAAATATTTTATTGTAGTGATTAAATAAAAATAAAAATTAACTCAGTCTCTTCTTCCCGTAAGTCATACTTCATTGGTGTGTTAATTTTCTCAATCTGTTTACCCAACAATTGTTTGAGTAATAAAGGTATTACATTTGCTTTGTCAATATAGTTTTTTTTTTTCAAATAAAAGTTGAACTATGGTTATAAATTTTGAAATCCTTAATTCAAACTTTTATGGCATTAAAAGAATAAACATATTTTTGTAAACTTTTTTTTTAATTTTTATAATAATAATAATAATCAAAATAAATAAAGTTTGAAAATACTACACGGCAATAAGGTGAAGAGAAAAAAAACCAAGAAAACTCTTTGAACATGAAAGTAAATTAATTTAATAAGTTTATGTAATGATAAAAGCAAACTAAATTAAGTATGTTTTCAATTTCTGTAATATATATTTTATTATTCCTCTTAAACTTATTATTTTTAAAAATAATCATTATAATATTCAAACTTTTGGCATTAGTCTATATGTTGTATTATAATTTGTTAACTATTAGGCTCGACTTGCGATAATCAGAACCCACATCATGCTATTTGGCATAAAAAAAATGTTCAAAGCAATGTCTTATCATATTATATATGTTGGATTAATAATCAACAGAAACTATGGGTTTTTTTTTTCTATAAAGAGAAAGGGCCTAAGCCCACCCACAAAATTTATTAAATCAAGAGGGAAATTAGGACTTGATACATTACAAGATGAGAAAAAAAAATGAGAATTAAAAAATAACACTACTACAAAGGATAAAGATTGTGAATTGAATTAAATCATTTTTAGTTAATTTTTTAATGTATAAATTGTTAACTATTATAAATGAAAACCAAATTATGCATTTTCAAATTTGTAAGTTATAGTTTGATTCGAAGTTCTACTTAAATCAATTAGTTTCTAAAAGTTAAACTAAAGAAGTTTAATTTGTTTAAAATATTTTTTTTTAATGTAATGTAGTTTAATTTGATAATAATAGTTTGTTTTTGATTGATTATTATTATTATTATTATTTTTATTTCCTTAACTACAATGCAAATGTAAACTTTAGGAATCACCATTTCGATATCTTTAGTCAAATAGTTAATGAGGTAGAATTTCAAGTTCTACAATTTGAACTGTATAGTGTAATGATGCAAGAGTTACATGCTGATGATGATGTATGAGAAAAAGATAATTGCAAATGGAATTTTGATGTGTAATTGGATAAGGGAATAATAAAATAAATAGTATAATATAGTTTATAAGAGTGAGTATGTGTTGAAGTTAAATTCCTTCTTCTCCATGAGTTATTATATAGCTTTTTAGAAACCTTATTTTTATGATTTATTTTTTTTATCAAAAGAATTAATTTAAATTAATATTATAGTATTTGAGGAGTGTTCTAACCGATTTTCAAAAAGATGACAAAAAAGATGCAGTGCATCTCCAAAACCTGTCAAAGACAACAATAAAACTTTCATGTACAAAAGCTAAGGCTCTCATAGACATTGGGCACAAAAATATATATCTGAGGAGCCTTCAAACAACATATAATCAACATTCTTGGGAAGGAAATAGAGCTTGGGTAGGCGCCAACAACCTATTGTGCTATTATAATAAATCGACAGAACAATCAAAACTGAACTTTTAATGCAAGAAAAAACAACAACAATTTTGTAAATAATAGATGTATTTTTTTATAAGAAATAAATATGTTTTTGGTCCTTTAACTTTTAGCGAAATTTGGAAATAATCCATCTTCGAAACTTTGGCCCAATTTAGTCCTTAACTTTATAAATGTGTGAATTTAATCCTTTTAACCTAATTTTATTAAGTTTATTTGATGTTTCAACCGCGTTTCTCAGCTAGCACTAAACAAAAAATGTGTCAAACAGTATAAGCAACTCAAATGCTATCATGAAACACGTTTAAAACATCAAATAAACCTAACAAAGTTTGATTAAAATGAATAAATTTACACATTTCTAAAGTTGAATGACTAAATTGGGCCAAAGTTTCAAAAATGAATTAATTTCAATTTTCATTAAAAGTTAAGAGATGAAAAACATATTAAATTCTTTTTATAATAGTTGAATCGATGTAAAGAGTAGATAACAATGAAACAAAAGAAATGAACATATATAAAGAGGAATAAAATTTCTAATAGTAATCTTGGTAGGGAGTTCAAAGATACAAAATACAACAAAAATAAATATGGCAATAACAAAGATTAAAGTATCATTAACTAAAATATTCTTTTATATATATATATATATATATATATATATATATATATATATATATATATATATATTCTTTTATATATATCTATAACAATATATAAAGGGGGTTTTTCTTTTTGTGTCCACATTTCAAAATACCAATTTTACCCTTTAAATATAATAATTTATTAAATTTTTAAAAATTGACCGTTACTTTTATAAGTTTTTTTATAAAATCGACTATCTCTACTTTTTCTCTTCTTTATTTATCAATGGTTATTCTTTCATCTGTTCTGATATATTTCACTTTATTTTTAATAAATATAATTTTAGTTTATATATTAACTTAATAACATTACAATATTATTACCTACTAATATAATAATCACATATATTTAAAAAATGCATACACATAAACGCGATAGTGTCTGTGTTTACGCTAGTAATATAAGAAAAAAGATACTATGTAATTTACTTTATTATCCATTTTATTTTGTTGACAAGTTTTCTAAAAGATAACTTTTTACTCTTATCTATCATCTATCATTTATTATCTATTCTTATAATATAAGAATACAATATGTTAGGAAATTTGTTTTATTATTCATTTTATTTTGTTGACAAGTGTACTTAAAGATAACTTTTTGTCATTAGCATTTGAATTTCTTTTTTATTTATATTTATTTTACTGCTACATGTACATGGAAGTTATTTTACTTTTTTTTCATTTATTTCATTTATTTTATTTTTTTATTTTTTAATTTATATTTTTTGTTGTCACATATGTATAGCATTTATTTTACTTTTTTATTCCTTCTATAACATATTACTAATTGGTCATTTAATAAATTATTAAAAATTAACTTATATTTCAGTTCTAATAAATATACTACCTACTCTTATATATATATATATATATATATATATATATATATATATTTTATATATATATATATATATATATATATATATATATATTATATATATATATATATAATAGGTATATAATATTATCTAACATCCCTTCAAACTCATGATGTATTAGTGTGAAACAATGAGAGTTTGTGAGTAAAAAAATGAAAAATCTTAATAGAATGAGATTTTGTAAATAAATCAACTATTTGTATAGTTGGAAAGATGAAATACAATATAATGTATTTATGTTGAAGATGATCAGAGTGAAATGATAATCAATTTCAAATGCTTTGTGCGCTGATGATAGACTAGGTTATGAACAATTTCAAATAGCACTTTTGTTGTCGCAATACATAAAAGTTAGTCGAGAAAAAGAAACACCTACGTGAGAAAAGAACCAACACAACTAATGGTTAGATTCATATTAAGCTTTAGCTGACATATGGGTGACAATATGGGCTGGCCCGCAGACCTACCGAAAAAACGCGAGGCGGATTGAGATATTAAGCCCGCTGACCCGCAAAAGCCCAGCTTGCATAACCCAAAACCTGCACGGGTTGGCCTGCGACCCGCATAAAAAAGAACTACACTTGTGTACATTGGTTCCTTTTCTTTTGGACTTATGCATGAATGTTCCAAATTCTTGGATGAGTGGAAAAGACAAGTTTTATGTATTTTTAAATGTGCTAAAATTTAAATAATTTATCGTACATGTCAAAAGTACAAATATGAATATGATGAAAATGTTGAATTATCAATTTATCATTCAACTCCCCAAAGTCTTTGCTTAATTTTGTTAACTTGTTAAAATTTTTCAATTTGTTGAACATTAAAAGGTTTATCATAAGAAATAAAAAAAGAAAATAAGCGGGCCGATCTATGGGCTAGAACTTATACGAGAAAGGATTGACTTCAGCCTGCATTTGCAATGTGGAGCCAACTAACCCGGTCTGACCCGCATTGCCATCTCTAAATAGATGAACTAAAAAAAATTTTTTTCTCTTTCAAGAGATAAAAGAGTCTCATTGAAAAATACCAAAACTTGTAGTAAATTTATGATCGATAAGTAAGGTCACTAGTCCAATCAACATTAGAATAAGCAAGCAATTCCAAGGAAGATGATGAGAGAAACTCTAAAATTGAGTACCACGAAGACATCAAAAAATGTAGACAATAATTGTCCAATGTATTGTAGCAGGAAAAATAAAAATTGACTGCTAACATGCATAACATAAGTATTATCCAGACAAGTAATGATCAAATATACTAGATTGCTATTAATCATACAATACATAATGTGATCGGATAGAGGCACCCTATCAAAAGGAGTATATTTTACATTGATTTTAATAAGGATTTTCAGATGTGTGAGTATAAAAAAAAATGAGTTTGTGATAGAATAGTGATAATATATTTAGATTGAGAAAGAAGATACCTATAGGAGAATAAGCAACTTCAATCCCTAGAAAATAATGTAGAGGCCCAAATCCTTCATTTCCAACTGTTTTTCCAACTATAATTTTAACTCTATAATCTCATCCACATCATATCCAATAATTATCATGTTTTTAATTTATAAAGAGGGAATAATACAACCATGAGAATATTCAAAAACAAAGTAGAGTTACAAACACTAGCTATAATAACTAAAACCTTCCTTAATTTTGAAAATGTTAATGAAATGAAGTTGATAAAGTTAAAACATATTTTTAAAAAATAAAAAAAATATTTAAATTTAAAAATATTTCAAATATCTTTTACTTTTTTTCTTTAAATTATAGTGAAATCTCTTTTTTTTATAAAGATTATAATACACTTCTAAAATGAAATCACACATAAAAAAAATTAAACTAATTATAATTCAAATTTAGACATAAATATTTCATTTTTTGAAATTTACTACAATAAAATTAAATTATAATAAATAAATATTAGATATCTATTTGTTGAAATTTTTTTTAACAAAATCAAAATTAGTAATCTACCAAATAATACTCATAAATCGACAACTTTCTCCTCACCTAATACTTTATCCCCTCTTTCAAAATTTTTTTCTGCAAATCGCCTAAATCAAATACACACAATTCTTACGAATCATCTCAAATTAATCCCACAAATAATACATCATACGTAGCAAATAATGCATAACTAACCACAATAACTGGTATCATGAATATATATATATATATATATATATATATATATATATATATATATATAATAAAA
>Ga0209589_1002301_pt1 | contig 32928 bp, 11 predicted proteins | sample CowpeawhiteBW_FD_187525 | JGI IMG/M metagenome (GOLD analysis project Ga0209589, IMG submission 187525) | Root nodule microbial communities of legume samples collected from California USA - Cow pea white BW (SPAdes) (version 2) | ecosystem: Host-associated > Plants > Roots > Nodule | place: USA...
AAAAAAAAAAACAACTGAACAGATAAAACGGCAACAAAAAAAAAAAAAACAAGATTAATGTGACGATGAATCATATACCAGAAGTTGGGAGTTGCTTCTTATTTGGCGATCTTAGATGAATGCCTGAAAGAATAGTGTTTGGATGAGTTGGAAGAGATCGGGATTCGGTATTTATAGGAAAGGATGTAGTGTGACATAGATTGGAAACCATTGTTAACATCTTCTTCCTTATCACTCTCGTCAAATAACCAACGAACATCATCCTCTCTTTACTTATTGTTAACTATCTTAAATAATATAATATCTTTTTGCAAAAAAAAAAAAAAAAAACAAAAAAAAAAAAAAAAAACAGAAAAACAAAATAACTGTAGCTGGTCCAACTTGCTCTTTTTTGACATTGGATGGGGTCGCCACGTTGGATCCACGCCCTCACAATACCACTTAATAATTAAGAAATAAATAAAACCAAGTAAAACTGGAAAACGTGATACGACACGATGTTTCTTATGTTGCACACCTGTGCGATTTTCGTTGGGTAAAACTAAAATTTCCAAAAGAAAATGGTTTTTAGGGCTATTCATCTCTGTTGTTTACGCCTACCCTTTGTATTGTGAAGCTCAAATACACAACCGCGTTACTTGGCCTGATATGTTAGTGTTTAATTTATGGGTTAAGTATAAGAATTTTATAATTGGTTTTTAAATTTTCTTGTCTTGTCGTGGTAGTCAAGCTATTAGGTTTAATTTAACACACTAATTTGACATAAGTTCCCATATACTCCTATTATTGGAAAAAAATGATTGTAAGTGACCAATTCCTATTGGCTCAGTGTCCATAATTGGAGTATGTACGTCACGAGAGCCCATTGATTGTTACGTATTTTGGATTTAAAAAAGTACATTATCATAGTTTAGCTAGGTGGAACTGACGTGATTTTGCAGAACATAATTGCAAATAACTTGGGAAGATGGAAAAGGTCCATCCACTTGGCCAAGTGGCTAGTGGTTGGATATTGGATACGGGCACAAGTTCCACACTCACTAAACCATTTCATCGTTTTTAGTTATATAAAACGGGCTTTCGATTTTGTTATGATTTTTTTTTACTCAATCATTTGAATAAATTATTCCTGCATGTTGGATTTGCCAGGGAGGATAAGATTTTGTGGCTTGTTGATGAGAGTAGGTTCAAGCCATTTCTACATATTCTACTTCAAGGATCAATGGATGTGGGAGACAGTGTAGAAAATAACTAGATGCAAGGTACTTACTCTTTCATTTTCTAATCCACTGTTTTTTTTCTTTTAAAGAGTTTATATATTGTCCGCACACAATATATTTATTTGGTTCTTGTTGAAATCTTATATTTTTAATAATAAATTCTCAAAATAACTTAGTACAAGAGTTGTTCTGTATGGGTCAGTCATGGGTCTGTCGACAAAGATCAATTCGATCAATCAACTTAACAAAAATCAATTGTGGAGATTACTTCTGAAGAAGATTTTTAGATATAGTATTGAGTGTCCGACAACATCTTACCCAGTTTCTCACCACCCTTGGCTTAAATGGGAACTACAATGTGGGTTGTTCGACAACATCGAACGGCCTCCTCAGTTGATGTCAATTGATTGGTACACAAAATTTTACCTAGGTTTTTTATACAAATTATGTGGTTGAGTCAGTCGGTCGATGACTCTGAAACCTAACATTTAGTTAGCTTAAACAAGTTAGTAATTAAAATTAAAAGTGATTGAGTCTTGATTAGGTTAATTCTAATCACGGGTCAGGAAAAAAAAAATACAGGTTAAAGGTATCATTGTTAGAACTTTTCTATTGCATTAATTACAACATTTTCAACTTTATATCTAAAACAAAAGTATTCATTGAGTTGGTTAATTGAGTTGGTTATTTGATGACTTAATCAGATTTTAAATTATATTGACTTTATTTATGATTGAATCAAATTTGATTCAATTCAAATTAACATACTTTTATATAGGTTAGATAATATTTTTCATGAGTTACTCAAGATAAATCTAAGACACATTTTTATGTGAATTTGAATTTTCTCGAGTTCTTTTTTGTTTTGTATTGTTTCTTAAAATAAATTGATGGATGCTAATTTTGATGTTTTAAAATTTAAGAAGATTTTTAAAGTACCAATATCAAAGTATTTTAATGCTCTACAGGAAATAACAACAACAAATCCAGTAAAATATTTTAACTCTTCTTATGTTTGTTTGTCATTTACTTACAGTTAGCATAACCTAGACACTCTTAAATAGGTCATGACGGTGGTGCATCTTTTTCTATTTTATCTTCATCATTTATAGTCGTTATTCTTTATTTATCTTAACCCATTTCACTTATTTGTCTCTATTATTCACCGTTAATGTTTATCTATAGTTCTTAGTGAAATTCAACGTGTGGACCTTTGGACATGTGACAATATTTGAATGGATTGAAGAATCCTAATGTAAGCTCCTAAGGGCTGGAACACAGGGAAAATATCTACCTGCAAAAGACTATTCGACGCTCAGGTTAGTAAGAGAGTTTGAATCTTTAGATTAAGAGAGAATGAGTATGAGAGAGTGTCTATATTACTTGGGAATACTATATGTATTTATAGGTCTTTTGGACCTTGGATTGGATCCATGTGATAAAACAGTAATGTAATATTGACCGATTGGATCCATGTGACTTTTGATGGGTTTATATTTTATCACATGAGTTATGGTTCTGATACCACTAATTGGGTTTATATTTTATCATATGAGTTATGGTTATTGAGAGACTATGGTTCTAGATATATATGACATTAGTCTTACACATATAAGACATTTAACACCACTTTTAACTTTAAGGTAATGGTGTTATAAGACTTTATTCTTATATAGTGTTTAACTTTGTCTATTTTATCCAAGTGAGACTTCTGACTCATAATTGGACTATTCCCTGGCTAAATGATATTTATGCATAACTTTATTACAATCATCACTAATGAGATTTTATATCATTTTTTACATTATAAAACCAGTGAAATAAATATTTTAATATGCAATTTTCCTTATAAAAATGGAATAAATATAAACTAGCATTGTTTGTGGTGTCAAAAATTCTTTTTTTTCTTTGGACCTTTAATATTCAAATGCTCCTCCAATTTTTACCAGTTTTTTTTTTTTTTTTTTGAAAGAGGCTCACAACAAATTTAAGATAGAGGAATACAGGGGATTAAGTTCTTTAAAATTAATTTAATTTCATTAAAATAAAATGTTGCTATCTTGAACGTAAAATAATTTTCTTTTGTGGTCCAAAACTTTCATTTAGGACCTCATGGATTGATTGATGGTTGTGGAATTGTGGATAAGCCTAGAGTCGTGAGAGAGATAATGGTAACTTATACCTGGCCATAGCCAAAAGACATGTCAAGGGACATTAAATAATCATATAATGATATCTCCATCATAGGGTTTTTAATTTATTTTTTATGAATTGTAATGTTATATTATTTTTAAAATAAAGTTATACAATATAAAAATATTTAATATAATAATAGGCAAAGATTCTAACGCTTAAGTAAAAAGAGCATTATTTGTAAATAAAGATAATTATAAGATAATGTAATGCTTGTGATAATATGTTTTTGGAGACATACTGATATACATAGTATAAAACAGACATAATACATGATACATACATATTGTTAGTTATGAGTAAGGATGTCAACGGGACGAGTAGGGTACAGGTAGTAGCTCCCTCGTACCCGTACCCATATCCGTCGGGTATCTGTTATGCGGGTACCCGTATATTTTTTTCATATCCGCGAGTATCCGCGGGTATTTACAAAAATATTTAAAAAAATAAATATTTAACCATAATTAGTGCTTAGATCAACAAGTCCCCTTTCTCCGATTGATTCTAGAAAAACAAACAAATAAAAAATCACTACTAATTTATATTGTAGTTTATTTTTGAATAAAATATTAAAGAAATTACTAACTTCATCAATGTCCACCTCTTGCAACATTGTATAAAGTTTCATGTTGTCCAATTTTAATCTAGAAGAGCCTTAGAACATAAGAAGTTGAGTAAAAATTTCTAACAATCACTTAATTAAAATATCTAAGTAAAAGTATTAATTTCATTACCTTCCATGTTGGTCCATAACCAGTCTTAGAGACACATCAATACCTCCACAATATATGGAAGTAATTTACTCATTCGTGAAGTAAGAATCTGACCACCATTATTGGATGAAAACTCAAAATGTTGTTTACTAATATATATATATATATATATATATATATATATATAAGGTAAAGTTTAGCGGGTACTATGATACCCGTACCCGCCCCATTAACATACGGGTATCAAAAATACTCATACCCACGGGTAACGGGTATCCATTTTTAATATTCATTTCCTACCCGTTGCGGGTTTTATCCGCGAATACCCGCAAGTACAAATTTTTTTGTCATCCCCAATTATGAGTAGATTGTATTTATATCACATAAATATTATCATACATCTCATAAAATATATTAATGGATAATCAAAATATCATGTGGATGTTATTATTATATCTTTGTAAATTGAACATATTTTGATAGAAATATTTAATATAATAATGTTATTTTATTTTTGTGATCAATAATTTTCCTTTATGTTGTTTAATATAATAATCTTGTAATACAACATTTTTATAACGCGTAAGTTTTAGAATTACAATTCTTAGAATGAAAAAATTCTTAGTTATGACATTAATTAAACTAATTTCATGCATTTTTTTTCTAGTACGTGATGTGTTTTTCGATCGATAAAAACAAATTGTTAAATTAATTTTAGTTGATATAATAACATTTCCTTCATCGGTCTTTAAAGCCAACTACTCGGTATAGATATGTAAATATAAGAAAACTGATCCCTCGGAGTGGTGAATAGCCTAACTCCCACATATGTAATTGATTAGTTACTAGAAGTTATTATATTTTGACATTCCTAAATATTTTGCGATTTAGAATTTGGTAATCAAGACAGGTTAAAATAAATTTCACCTGATAATAATTCAGGCTTCGATGTATAATACCATCTATAAGCAGCATTCAAAGCAAGTCAAATAGTTTTTAGCAGCATCTGCAATATAGCTTCAGGATCTCTTACTATCTCCTCCTGGCTTTCTTGCGAATCATCGTTACCTTGTGTAAAGTCAGCACTAGTGTAAGTTCTAATACCTGGGCCATGTCCTCCAGTATCCCTCTCCCTTCCTAGCTGAGCTCGCCTAACTTCCCTTTGATGTTCGGTCAGCTCTAGCCTCCTCTTTTTACAACTTAAAGGAGGTGCCTCTTGTAGTGTATCCAACACTAGTTCCACCCTCTTAGAAGTGCTGTTATGTTTGGCAGAGACCTTATATCCCTGTGGAGCATCAATGGCTTCCTCAGGAGATTGACATTTCTCAAGACATGGTAGGCTTCTCTTCTGGAGCTTTAATCTTCCATTTCTGGATAACCTGTCCAAGACACAAAGAAGATTCGAGGGGAAATCCAAAATAATTTGCTCACCAAATGTAGAATTCCAAAAGTTGATGGTTGGTTCTGAAATAGAGGGATATGGGTGATTGAGAGTTTTTTCCAATAGAGGTTCATGAAGTTTGAGCAAAGCGGAACCAAAGTTTATAGGAGGTTGACTTCTTCTTAAGCAGCTTAGAATTTCGGTCCATAGAAGTTGGAGTTGGTTGTTTGTTTTATCATCCTGCATTCCCATATTTGATAGCCATTCAAGCAGTGGGAAGGAAACAATCTGCAGAAAAGTATAAGGAATATTAAAGGCTAGTTTGATGAAACGAAAATTATCATGTAATTGTCAATTTGGTATAATAAAGCATAATGAAAGTCATCAGCACAAACTAATTGTTTTTAAGGCATTCACCTTTGTGCAGTTTTCGGATGAAAATGCAAACAGAATGTGATAAGACTCTTTATTCTTTAGCCGGTATCATAACTGAGTTGAACCTTCTATCATGGACTAATTAGTAGTAGTAGTGAAGTAAACCCTCACCCTTCCAGTTGCAGCATATAAGTAAATACACATGTTTCATAAAAGCTACTTCAACGAACTAAGTAGGAATAGAAGGAACAACCTTTAGAAAATGAAGAATATCTTGCTTCCCGTGAAGGCAACTAATAAAGCATGCCAACGCAGAATATAGCCTGATATTTATGAAGTGAAAGTCAAGTAGAGTTAGTTACTAATTGAACAACAAAGAATGCATTACAGGAGACAACTTATATTACTTACCTTGAGGTCCCAACAAATCCAGGCAGTTCAGGCACCGGGTCTCGCACCATTTTTGTTCTCAATAAATTCATATACCTGAAATGTGACATAAAAATTATCAGTAGAAACTTAGATACACGAATCTTCATTTTGCACATGCTTGACACATCCATTTACAGCAATTAGAGTAGGTTAGGTAATACTCAAAGGTCGTGTTACAATCAAAATAATACTTATACAAGCTAAGTAAAGCAGCAAAATACAAATTAGCAAGTCAATTACTTGAATAAGTTATGACAATATCTAAAATTGCTAATAACTTCACGCAAGAAATAGAATAGATGCCTATTTATAAAATTAAAACAAAAACACTAGCATATGTCGAAATGCCAGTGATATTGCTTTTACATCCCCAACTCAACACAGAACGATAGAAATGTCAGGCTAATAAAAGACATCCATTCTGAAGATGCACTGTTTCTACCATTCAACTTTTATCATCTGAAGATATGAAACAGATACCCCACACAATCAAAAAGAGACATGGCAATCACGTATTAAACAACTAGAAAGGCTCATCATATCCTTACAAAGCATGTTGAAACTTACTTGGTAACAAATTTTAAGCAGTTCGTTATACAGAACAATATTTTCCTATCACGGTCAAATTTACTTCTGTCCAATTCAGAAACTAATTCCAAAGTCTGAATCTGTTCTAGAATGCAAATCAAGAAATTGCCAGATAAATGAAGGAAACCAAGATCCACATCATTGCGTGTTAAGTCAAAATCAGCACCACTCTCAACCATGCCACTATTTTCATCAAGGTAGCTGCTTAACAACAAACACAGGTCCCCAGAGAAATTGGTGGTTGATGAACATCGAATGAACAAAGTACAAAGAGATCCATGAAGTGCTTTCCACGTCTGAATAACCAGTTCAAATCTCGGCTTTCTTTCTGGTGATACAAAATATTTGTCCAAAGAGCCACTAGCTGTCACGGTCATTCTTGGAACTTCAGAAAGTGCCAGGATGGGGTAAATTAAAAGATGGCATATGGAGGAATATACAGTGCTGTCAGACAAGGCTTCCTGTAATGACTTGCAGTTTGGATCAGATACACAGTAGTTCAGACCTTGAGCTAATGCTACCCATATGTTCAAGTAAATTGGTTGAACGTGTCTATACAAGAAAATAATGCTGGTGAGGAGATCTTCCAGGGGATCACTTGAAGAAAACATAAATTTAAAATATTCACACATCCCTTGTGATACGTGATCAGTTTGATGGGATTTCATGGTTAACTGAACCATCATGTAGAAGTACAGTGCTATCAAATAAACCAATGGAGAAACCTTATCCATATAAGAAACACTAGTGACACTAAGAAATTTTAGATGTTTATTATTATCAACTGATTGCGTGTCTTCAAAGTACTTCAGATCTAAAGAAATTTTATACAGAGGAGATCCCAAGATAGAAGGACCTAACTCCTTTGTGATAGCATCTACGAACTGAACGGAAGTACAATAAATATCATAATTTTCTCCAACATCCGAGCACGAATCTTCACATACTTTCTTGATGAATGTTATTAATGAGGTCAAGCACTGCATAATACCTCCATAATTAGTAGATGGACTTTCAACATGCAGTTTGACTCCTTTCAGAGTATGTATAAATAACTTCAAAGCTGCATCATAAACATGACTTCTATGATCATAAGTGACAGTTGGCAGAGATGCTTGATGAAAAACATGAAAAATCGTACTCAGATAAAAGTCCAATTGATTAATATTCCAGGGCATCCATCTAATTTGGTGTTGCTTCCAAGAGCATTTTCCAGATTGAGAATGTCCGTTTTCAGAGTTTCTGTGGCTTACCAGGCCAGTTGACTGGAAGAGGACCTCCCTACTCTTCTGTGAAATACTATCAGTGAGCAGATCAAGGCCCAGGCTCCATAAGCAGATGTTCTTGCTATCAGGTCCATTCTGAAATATTGATTTAAGTATAGGCTCTAAAACTATTTTTATCATTGATGGTTCATTGACAGAGATATCAAGCTTATGCAGCAAATAACACCATGTGTTTAAGCAGGATGAATGAACTGATACATCACATTTACTGGACATGATGCCAATCAGTGGCGTCATTATTAGCTTTATGCTTTTCGAAAGGCCATTTGCTTGATCATCACAAATTTTCCTTCCTGATAGAGAATTCTCCTCTGCTGATGCGTTTTTCTCAGAAACCAACATTGGACCGTGAACAAGAGCGTCAATAAGACCTTCCCAAGCAACCTGCCCATAAGGTACATGAAAGGGTTACATAAGCAACAATAAGTAAATGACGTTAACACCTAGTAAGTGTTCTGTGCATTGGTAGAGTGAAGGGGGGAGCATGGAGAGGGAGAGAAGAGAAAAAATAATTCATTTCTACTCTATCAAACTAAATATTCAATTTTATTTCTTATTTATTTCCCTTTTCTCAACTTAATTCTTCTCTATTTTCATTTCCTCAAAAACAAATACAGCATGAATGTCAACCATAATTCTTTAAGCCACTTTCTATCATGTCCCTTTAAATATTGAACAGGTTTACACCCCAAATAATAGTTCATCTTTGTGAATCATGGATGAGATAAAAGCAAACCAGTAGCTCATATAATACCAGCGTAGCAATTTGAACTTGAGGGTCAAGATCTGTAAATGTACGTTCAGGAATTTTTAGCATATCATTAACGAGGTGCCTACTCTTCAAAGCATGGGATCCAAGCATTCGGACAAACCATCCCCATGCACAAACAGCTTGCGTCTTCATACCATTTTCTAGCAAAACCTTCATCCCACTGAGCAATTTTATCTTCATATCTTTGATAATAACCTAATGGAAAAAATAAGGTAAGTTGACAATGACACCAAAGACAACGACTTTAAACTTCAAACCACTATGTGAACCTTACAGACCAAGCATGATATGTCACGGACAATACAAATTTTATTTCCATTTTGCACTACCATAAAATAATCTATATAAAAATATCGTACGGATGGGCATTAGATTTAAAAAATAAATAAAAATAAAACTAATCTACATCCAATCCAAATCCAATAAAATTGATTGGATTGAAATCCAAATCTATTTAGTTGGACAAAATTGATTATGATTTATTTAATATAATTTATATTTGGATTTAAATTAATTTAAATTCATATCCATTTAATTTGAATAGAAGTGGCATCAAAACCAGGTAATTTAGTTCATGGATTCAATTTCAGTTTTATTTAAATTAATTTAGGTTTTCTTTTACTAAATAAAGAAGATATTTTTCAAAATTAAATTGGTAATTTTGGGAAAGAGAGTGATCATATAGAGGTGTTATTAGCACGATGACTCAACAAAAAGATACATGTATTTGGTGATTCTAATTGAAGTTTTTCATTTTTTTCCTGTGTTACTTTTTCTCACTGTTTAATTATTTTTACATTAAAAAATTTTCACATATTTTGATCATGTGGAAATATGATGAGCACTTATATATGCTCTATACGTCTATCTAATTTTAATATAATGACTTTTCCTTGCAGAAAATTTCTTATTCCCTTTAATATCAGTCTTTTGAAATATACAAATTTATCTGATGAACAAGAGCCAGAGGCCTTTATAAGTTGGTTGGCCTAATTCAGCTTATTTGCTCGGGTATAGGTTTTTCTATAACTCAGGTCATGTTAACAAACTTTAAAAAGAGCTTTCTAATTGGTAAATAAATCAATGATGTCCAGGTCAAGGTTGAGGACGCCTTGAATGAGACTGTCAACGATCATTCTTAGGCTTTGAAAGAGGCTTGCTATAGGTAAATAGGTCAATGATACCCTGGCCAAGGTTGAGGACATCTTCAATGAGACTGTGTCAATGATGCTTCAGTTGAGGCCGAGCCAATAATGTCCCAATGGAGGCCTGGCCAACAAAAGCCCACCTGAGGTGGTACCAATAATACTTCGGTCAAGGCTGAGTTAAGGACGTATTGGCCGAAACCGTGCCAAAGATGTCCCATCCAAGGTCAACTCATCAACACCCCAACTATGTTCTAAACCAAAGAAACAGTTTGCATAGAGTAAAAAAAATATCAGGCAAAACCAGCTTAAAATTATCTTGACCAAAGGATTTCTTAGGATGAACATTGATCTTAGTTCTTTTTAAATCCAAATCCAATTAACTGGAGTGAATTAAAAACCCAAAGATATGGATTTGAATTTGAATCAGATCCATTAATATTGACTTAAAGTGATTTATATCAGTGATATGAATTCAATTTCAATATTTGGATTTTTTGTACACACCTAAAATATAGGCTGCAGGGATTACAACTACCCACAACGAGACAAACTTGCCAAGATAAAACATTGTAGTTTGGCATCCTTTGCATAAGCACAAAAGCAACAGTAGTATTGACAGCTTAAATAGCTATAATATAATCATGGCCATGCCACTAGAGTACGAATCCATCACTTTATATTGAAATCACAAAATTGTTTTGGTACCTTAGAAAGATCCAGAGAGGGAGGAATGACTGTGGATCTGATCTTCAACAGGCACCTTTCTGAGGCATCCCTCTCCCTTTTATCTGTGCTGAGAAGTCTTCTGTATATTGGAGGAGCCCATACATGGGATGAGCCTTTCATTTGCTCGCTTAGTTGACCTGATAGCTTCATTATAGCCTGTAATTGAAAGGTTAAAATATCAGTTTCATTAGAAAACTGCTAACCTAAAGACGACTTTCAAGAATAAATATGCAACGAGAACCAGACCACTAAAATCACCAGGCATGCATAAAAGAACATCATCTCTTATTAAGTGAGTGTTTGAAAAAAATGATCAAGAAGCTAATATAACATTAAAAAATTTGAAATAAGGTACAAGGGCACAGTTTTGTTTTCAAGGTTGTAGTAACTTGTGATACTGACAAGATATATATTTAGCGCTGAGTAAAAACACTGATTATTTTTATCCTCGCTGCAATATATTTTAAGGGAAAAATGCTCATCAACTTGGTAAGCATTGTTGAAAAGCACAAGGGGGAATTGGTTGATCTATAAACATTTTAAAATCACTAAAAAGTGTGGAGTTCGTTTATTTTGTTCCTAATTTTATTTGACAAAAACCTAAAAGCAGTTCTTTAGGTTCGTTTAAAGCTATTCTATAAAACAAATTAAAGTTTCATCTTAGTGAATCATGCAACTGTGGTGACTTTAAATACAATTTTTATTATGGAATTATTGAAGTTTAAATATACTAATTGGGAAACAGCAAAAACAACTAAGGAACTACATATAAGTTATTTCAAATATTATTTGACCTCGTAAAGCACCAACAATAAAGAAAGGGAACTGTACCTGCGTAGCTTCAAATGTTGTGGACAAAGAACCCATGGGATTGTCCAGGGCATGAACAATTGCCCGTAACAAATAATGAAAGTGAGTAACAAGAAACGTTGCATCCAACTGTTGGACAGACAAGCACCATACCCCTAAATTACAAGCAGACTGTAGCAACAGTCAAGACAGATTATGTAAACAACTAAACATAATACATAAAAACCCAACTAAAACTGAAAACACTAATCAAGAGTAAAAAGAATATCATACGAGCCTTTAATTTTGTGGTTGTAATAAGTTTGGGCAATGTACTCAGAACCAAATTGACATCATCCACTGCAAAAGCAAGCAAAAATCAGCTTTGCACAAAACCAAATCGATAGATTGAAAAACAACAGCGAAACTAGATACCTCGAAGGACGGAAACAATGGATGGATGATAAAGCATGAACCCCAAACACTTCAACGCTTGAGTGGCACTGACAGATAAGTAAATAGATTAATTAATGGAAATCCTAATTCTACAGAGAGAACAAAGAAAGAAGTCAAAACGATTGAATGGTGAGAAAGTGGAAGTTGGTGCTCACATTTCTTCGTCGTGGTCGTCGACGATGTCGGAAACAATGGAGGAGATTATGGATTGGGCGGAGTGAGCGAGGAATTGGAGCGAAGAAGCGTTGACGCAAGAATGTTGCTGAAATTGCAAGAGGGAAGAATAGCCTGAGGATTTGTTGAACTTGTCATTTGAAGAAATTAAACTGCGGATTTCTTGAATCTCTTCTGACATCGTTTTCTTACAAAGATTTCTGAAGGAAGAAACAACTCAGTTGCAGTCTCACACTACCTCGTCGGCGCGACGGAGAAAGATGCCAGAAACCAATCCTTCGCGCCAAAACCCGGTTTCGCGGTAAACCCCTCGTGCGGGAAAAATGCTATCAGAATAATCAGTCTTCTGAGAGAATAAGTACTTTAAAAATGTGGTACTGACCCTCTTTTATTGATATTTTTAGTTTTTTATTATATAAATGAAGTGTGTAGTTCTATGTAATAAATATTTTTAAATGGATATTTGATTATCTGTTTCTTAAATTATGTAAAAAAATATGACTGATGAATAAAAATAATTTGAGAATTTTGGACGAGTTAATATGAATTGTTATTTTAAAAACGATTCTAAATATTTTTTTATTTATAGTATAAATTATTTGAAAGATTAATAAATTTTAATTTATTATTAAATATTTAAATTAATTAATATAGTGATTAATTTTTTTTCATATATTGTCATTTAATAGTTTATTTTAAGGGTTAAATATGTTTTTGGTCCCTTAACTTTCAGTAAATTTTGGAATTAGTTTATTTCGAAATTTTAGACCAACTTAGTCATTCATCTTTCGAAATACGTAGATTTAGTCATTTTAATTAAACTTTTTTAAATTTATTTGACATTTCAAGCGTGTTTCATAATAATATTTGACTCAACATTAAAGCAAAAATGGGTCAAAAAGTATAAACAATTCAAATACAATCTTGAAATGCGTACGAAACATCAAATAAACCTAATAAAATTGATTAAAAGACTAAATCCACGTATTTCGAAAAATAAATGACTAGATTGATCTAAAGTTTCGAAATGGACTAATTCTAAAATTCACTGAAAGTTAAGGTACTAAAAACATATTTAATCCTTATTTTAATAACAAATGACTTGTTGTAACATGGGTTTTGCTTTTCCAATACTTATAACCAGTGTTATTTTACTTCTCAAAAAGTAGACCCCATCGGTGAACTAAACTAAAAAGTATAAAATACATAATTCACAAAATATTTTGTATATGTTATGTGAATATCTTAACTTATGCAAGTAATGTTATTTAAAGGCACTCCATTACGATGACAAAAGTAATGGACATGGATTACAAAATATTAAATTGTTAGATATGTATAAGCAAGAAGAAATGATGCGTACAAAAATACGTATAGAAACACACAAGAAATGTTTGGTGAAAAACAATTCAGAAAGAGGCTGCTTACTTATTGATATATTACGACTTTTGTTTAATATATAGAATACAATGTCTCATCATATAAAGAGAAAAATAAAATCTAATAAAATAGAATATTTGATAATAATAAAAAAGAATCAAATATATGATATCTCTATCAATATAAATAAAAGCAGAATACATATAATATCTTTATCACCCCTCTCAAAGTGGGCATGAAGATAGGAAAGGCCCAACGTGAAAGTAGCAACAGGAAAGTAGAAGGATATAAGGACTTAGTAAACATATCAGCAAGTTGACTTGACTTCTAGAAGAAACATGGAGAAGATGAATAAGGTCATCAACAAGCTTTTATCAAATAATGTGGCAATCAAGTTCTATATGTTTGGTTCTCTCATGAAAAGTGAGATTCTTGACAATGTGAATAGAAGAATTGTTGTCACAAAAAGCAATGTAGGGAGTGGGAACAAAAAAATGCAAATCCTAAAGAAGGTATTGAATCCATTGTAGTTCACATGTCAGGGATGCCAAGGCGCGATACTCAGCCTCAAAAGAAGATCGTGAAACAAGGGTTTATTTCTTAGACTTCCAAGCAACCAAAGAGGTGCTTAAGAAAACACAATATTTAGAAACAGAACCTCGGGTAGTGGCACATGTTGCCCAATCAGAATCAGAAAACGCCTGAATTTTAAGAAAGAAGAAAGGTGTTTGATTTATACAAAAGACCATATCTATGAGCATTTTTCAAGTATCGAATGATTCGTAAAACCTGTTGCATGTGTGGTTCACGAGAGAAGAAACAAATTGACTGAGTTGTTGGACAGCAAAAGAAATATCAGGCTTGGTGTTAGTCATGTAAAGTAATCGTCCAATCAGATGCTGAAATGAAGAAGGATTTGGTAGAAGAGCTTCCTTGTCAGCATGAAGTTTTATAGAAGGATCAGATGGCATTAGTGCAGGTTTACATCAGAGCATTTTTGCCTCTGAAATGAGGTCCAAACAATATTTCCTTTTATTCAAAACTAATTCATCAAGAGAACAAGAAACTTAAAGGCCCAAAAAATATTCGATAGGGCCAAGATCTTTAATATGAAATCTATAATGAAGATGAGTTTCTATAACATTAATTTCAACAATGTTATTGCCATTGAGAACCACATCATCGACATAAACCAATAAAACAATAATAACAGAGGCAAATTTCTTCACAACAAGAGAGTGGTTAGCAGAGCTTTGTGTGTAACCAAGAAGAAGTAGCTCTGAAGTTAATTTTTTATTCTAATTACGACTGATTTGTTTTAAACCATGTAGAGACTATTTAAGCTTACAAACAAGATTTGGCCAAGGAAGAGAAAGTCAGGTGGAGGCTTAATACAGATCTCTTCATGTAAGTCTTTATAAAGGAAAGCATTATCAACATCCAACTGATGAATAATCCAATCAATAGCAGTGGTAGTGGCCAAGGCTATAAGGATGCAAACAGTAGTAGGTTTGACAATAGGAGATAAAGTTTTGAAATAATCAAGCCCTTCGGTTTGAGTAAAACCCTTAGCTATCAACCATGCTTTAAACCTATCAATTGTGCCATCTGGTTTATGTTTGATTTTGTAAACCCAACGACAACCAATTGGCTTGATGCTAGAAGGAGGAGGAACTAAAGTCCAATTTTAGTTTCTATCAAGAGCATGTAACTCAGCATCCATAGCATGTTTCCAGTAGTCATGTTGAGCAACTTCTTCAAAGGAGAAAAGTTAAGCTTGGGCAGAAATATTATGACAAAAAGCAGTATGGTCAAAAGAACAATTATCATGAGAAACAAAATGAATGTATTGGATAAGGTGTGGAAAAAGTAGAACATGAAGTGGAAGCAACACTACAATAATATTGATATAAGTATGAAGGCCTGTTTTTCACTCTATGAGAAGTTCTAAGATCAAGATCAATAACTTCAATGACATGGTCCGTAGTAAGGTCAGTGGCATGTGAAACTTCAGCATTATCAGAAACAATGTTAGTAACAAGGTCCATAGTAAGGTTAGTGGCATGTGAAACAGGTAAAGCTAGAAAATCATACAGACTAATATCACAGTTAGGAGAATCATCAATTGAAGCACTAGAGTATCAGATGACAAAGAGAATGAGTAAAGGAAAAATATTTTCATGAAAGCTAACATTCCTAGTCACAAAATAGACTTTGAGTGAAGATCACACAAAATATATCCTTTTGTTCTAGATTCATAACCAAGGAAAACACATTTTAAGCTTCGAGAATACAATTTAGTTCTTCCAGTAATGGCAGAACTGACGTAAACCAAACAACAAAAAACTTTTAGATTGGAAAAATCGGGTTTAGTAGAATTGACCAATTCATAAGGAAATTGATGGGAGTGGGTAACCTATTAATTAGATGAACAACCAATTTAAGGGAATAGAACAAGAAAATGTTTGGTATTTTTGCTTGAAAAAGAAGAGCATGACACACATTAAGGAGATGTTGAAGCTTCCTCTCAACAATCTCGTTTTGTTGAGGAGTTGCAATACAAAAGTTTCATGAAAAATACCCTTACTAATATAAGAATCATTAAGAAGAAACTTTTTGCCATTATCAAAACGTATTTTTTTAAGCTTGCAATAAAACTGGTTTTTTGTCAAATTAATAAAGTCTTGAAGAAGAGATTTGACTTCAATTTTATTTAAAAAGAAAAAGAAACCAAGTAAATATGTTATAATCATCAACCATAGTAAAAAAAAAAAACAATTGTATCCATCAATGGAAGAGACTAAAATCAGGCCCTAAATATCAACATGGATAAGTTCAAAAAATTGAAGATATTTACTAGTGATGGAAGAATATTTCAGACATTTTTGTTGACAAAAGCACAAGCATCACAAGCAATAACATAAGGAAAAAAATATCAGAATGATCAGAAATAAGAAGTTGTAAAATTTTATTAGATGGATGACCACATTTCATATGCCACAAGTTACAAGGACTAACATTATTAATGAGAGCAAAATGTGGTAAAGAAATATGTGTGTCAGATATACTCAAGTTATGTTTGTCTTGAGAACTATCTAAGAGATAAAACATGTCTTGATGTTTTCTAATTGTTCCAATTGTCTGGAAGGTATCTGTCTGCATAATAAGACAAGTATTTTAAGAGAAAACCATAAGATAATTAGTAGAATTAAGCAATTTAGGAATAGAGATGAGTTGAACAGAAAATTTAGGAACAAAAAGGGTGTTGTTAAGGATAAGATTGGCCAAGACAATGGTACTCGAGAATTTAACAATGACAGAATTTTGGTTGGTAATCATATAGAAATAGGAGAAATAGGTTTGAGATTTTGAAATAAAGATTTAAAAGGACAAATATGGTCAGTAGCACCACTATCTAAAATCCTATAAGAAAAAGGAAAAACAAAATATGTGGGTTTGGTAGTAAATTGATGAATAACAGTAGTTGTGGGAGAAGAATCATTTTGAAATTTTTAGATCAAGGCGAGAAGAGCTTCATACTGCTCTTTAGAGAAACCAAACTGAACTTCAGCTTTGTCATCCTTCCCAACACAGATCGATAGTAGAGGAGACGATATCAATCATACTAGCACGAGTAGAGGGCTTGGAAGGAGGAGGTGGACTTTAGTGTGTAGGTTAGAGCCTTGAAGTAGACCATGCTTAATCTAACAAGAATTATAGGTGTGATTGGTTCGGTGAAAATGGTCACAATATCTGGGATTACGGCCACCAGACCGAGGAAAGCGTCCTCGTCTACGATTGCCAGAGAAACCACTGCGAAAATTTTTATCATGTCCCTCGTGAAAGACAATATTGGCCATAGAATCTTGAGAATTATAATGAAAAGTAGCCTTAAATTCCCGTTATTATTGAAGAATCAAAGATAAAGTTTTCACCATAATAGGCATAGGTTCCATAAGCATAATTTGGGACTGAACTTGAGAGAATTCATCATTCAGGCCACGAAGAAATTTGATGACACAATCATCATTATGCTCTTTTTGAATCTTAGAAATCAAGCCATATGTGCAAGGAGAAGCACAGGTACAGACAAGAATTGTGCAATACAAAAAGAGTTATTTCCAAAGGATCTGAAGTCGTGTGGAATATTGAGAAATTGTGGAATCACCTTGTCGACAACTCTAAATTTCCTCCTGTAAATCGACAATGCGAAACTTATCCCCATGAGAGAACCGTTGAAGAAGATCGATCCATATATCAGACGCAAACTCCATCCACATAACGGATTGTTTAATAGCGAGCATCATTTAGCGAGTGAGCCACAAAATTACCATCTTGTTACAGTGTTTCCAAGCTTCATGCAAGGGATCATTAAAAGGTGGACATGGAAGGGTGCTGATAACAAAACAATTATTGTTTTTGGTTTCCAACACAACGAGCATATCATGTCGCCATTGCGGATAGTTGTTATCGAAAATAAGAGGCGACACCAAGACAAGAGCAGGATTCTCACCGAAATGAAGAAACAGGGGATGGGCGGGGTTTGTGAGATGATCAAAACATGGGTTATGGTGCACGAGATTTGCGGGAGAACAAGAGGATAATGTAGTATTGGCCATGGCAGGAAATCAACAAGAAAGGAGAAAACATTGAAGGCGATTTAAATCTAATACCATGTTAGATATGTATAAGCCATGAGAGAAAGAAGAAATTATGCATACAAGAATGCGTACATAAATGCACAATAAATGTTTGGTGAAAAACAACTCAAAGAGAGTTTGCTTACTTATTGATTTATTAGAACTTTTGTTCAATATATAGAGTACAATACCTCATCATATAAAGGGAAAACTAAAACCTACTAAAACAAAATATTTGATAATAATAAAAGAGAATTAAATATATGATATATCTATCAATATAAATAAAAGCAAAAGATATATAATATCTTTATCATAAACTTTACACATTCTACGATACAAGGTTAATCATATACCTAAAAACTAAAATATGCATAGATCGAGTCAAATCAACACTGAATGACAATTAAATCGGTCTAGTCTAGAGGTCGAACCAAGTAAGCTCTGGTCGAAGGTCGAGACGAGATGGTTATAAACTAAGTCAGTTTGGACCAAAGGTTAAGTCTAATCGACCTGTATCGCAAGTCGATTCAAGTCAATTTGAACCGTAGGTCGAGTCTAGTTAGTTCAGGTTGAAGATCCATACAATGATTTTGAGCTGAGTCACCCCTAACTGAAGATAAAGTTGAGTTCACCGTAAAATAAAAATTAAATTATTTTATCCAAACAAAAAAAAATAAAAATAAAAATATTTAAATTACTCCATCATGACTATTGTTTAAGAAATTAAGATAATTCATTTACTAAGTATTCTAATTTTTTGACATTATGGAAATCTTTCATCCAAATACAAGGTAACAATAAATACAAACACATGTCATAAAAGTTAGGACAACCTATGATGTAACACCCTATTCTAAAACAACAACGAGTACATCCACGTACTTTTAAAAGGTCAAAGATGACTTCTAAAGTTTACATGTTTTGTTCGAGTGAAAAAATAGAAGGAAAAAGATTTTTTTACTCCGACCATTTAATAATTCTTATAAAAATAAAATAGTCTTAACAAAAAATATTTTTTATATTATAAAAGAAATAAAAAGTGAATAGTAATGAAGAGCCATGTTAAATGATAGTAAAAATAAGTGTGATGTCGAGAATAAAAAAATATCAAAGGTTTTAAGTTAAAATTTGTGATTTAAAAATTATACATAACAAATGAAATGTTTTCGTGAACTAATATTAAATATACTAGTGTCGCGCATGTGTGTACGCATTTTAATATGTATGATATTATATTAGTAAATGATGATAATGTAATGTAATTAAGTTAATATATAAAATAAAATAATATTTATTAAAATAAAGTGAATTATATAAGAAAATATGAGAGAATAATTGTTGATAAATAGAGAAAAAAAGAAGAAGCAAAGATAAACAATTTTATAAAAAACTTGTAAATATAATGGTCAATTTTAAAAAATTTAATAAATAATTATATTTTAAAAGGTAAAATTAGTATTTTGAAATGTAGACACAAAAGAAAAAATCATTTTTATATATCGTTATAGATTATATTTAATAAATTCAAAACATTTATAAAAAAATTCACTTATTATATTACAATTATTATAATCGTATATATTTGTTGTTATACGTTTTTTTTTTATAGTTAGTCTTCTTCTTTCGTATCATACTAAACTATCCTCGTACTCTATATATTTTCAAATAAAATATTATCTTTGGGTTTTTTTTTAAGGGCTGGTATTTTTCCGTCCCGGTGAAAACGTTTCAAAATAAAATAAATAATGATATTTATGTTTCAAATTTTGATTTTTTTAAATCAAAGAATTTTGATATATATATATATAAAACTAAAGTTTTTTCTTACTTCTTATAAATTTTACTTACATAATTCAGTAAGAACATTTTTTTGGGATATTTCTTTTTTCCTAAAATTTCAAGCTCTTTTCTTCCTACTAAGACTTGCATAGTGGAAAATTTTCCATGTGAGTTCGAGTTTGCTATGGTGTGTTTGTATGTTAGGTTTAGATTATTTTAAGTGATATATTGTCATTCCCTATTCTTTCCTCCATATATTTTCTTTCAAAGTATAAATACCTTTCATGATAGGAAAACTTAAGGTAAAGAAAAAAATAACGTTTGTCTTAATTAAATTATTCGTGTTTGCAATAATTTAAGAGGTAAATATATCCATTTATTTATCTTTGTACCTACTATAAATTCTTTCAGATTGATAATATGTCTTCCACACAAAATTCATCATTTACTTGGTAAAACTTGAGATTTGATGTTTAAGTAATTTATTTTGGTTGAGTATATATGTTAATGAATTTAAATTTTTGAAACTTAGTTTTAAGTTGGTTGAAAACAACAAAGGCAAAGGTTATTTTTGGAGTGAAAATGATGAGTTTTATAGGTTGACTTTTCTTTCCCAATTTCTAATGGAACAAATTTGAGGTAGTGAGCACAGATACTACTTTCTCCAAAGGAAAATAGAGATAGAATATAATAAATTTAATTTCATAAAAAAATGATATTTTTTTGATTTTGATATTACTAAAAGTCTTATATTACTTAAAAGTTTTAAAGACAAAATCATTACAAAATTTCGATCTTAAAATGAACAATACCTCTTCAATAATTTTTAATTAAGATAATGAAACACAAACATAATGACAATCAATATCAGACCTTGAACATGATATAGGGGACGGTTCCCACATTTTTTATTTATTCAATTTTTTTTATTTAAAATTTATTTTTATATATTATATTATTCATATTAACTTTTTAATTTCTTTTTAAATTTCATACAAAGTTTTTTTTTCTTTCTTATTTACTTTCACTTCTTTTCTCTTTTTCCCTTTTTATTTTAATTTTCACTCTTAATCTCGTATCATTTTTAAAATAAAATTACATTAAGGTGGAATCGAGAAGTTAATAAACATTTTTGACCGATTAATTTTTTCTGTTGAATAAATTCATTCTCTACTTTTTTTAAAGTAACATGTTTTTTTCTTGTATGTGGTAAATTTGTATATTGTGTATCACTTAAAAGTGATAAATTTACCTCTTTCTAATTAGGTGAATAGTAATAAAATTTATATTATAAAGATTATAATAAAGAGTAAAAGAATTGATTATTTATTTTTCAAAAAGAAGACTTGGGATGAAGATGAGAAAAATACAATTAAACTTTAAATATTTAATGTGAATCCACTGATCAAAGATAGTGAACAACAACTTTCAAAAATTATTATAATTAGATATAATAAATTTAAAAAAAAAATCTAATTTAACATCTGAACTTTTTTTCTAAGTTCCAGCAACGATGTTATCTCAAGTAACTTACGATTAATGATATTGAAAATTTATTATTCTTTAAAAAATCCAGTTATCATATTTTTTATAAAAAACTTAATTTAATTATTTAGTTTTGAAATTAAACGAGTTGTATTTTACAAAGTTTTTAATAGTTTGGGTTAATAAAAATATTATACCTATACAAAACAAAACAATCAAAACTCAAGGTGATAAGCTGAATAATATAGTCGTAAGAAAATATTAAAATGGAAATATAGGAATAAAAATGTGTTTTAATCTAAAATATATGGAAATTTTTTAATTAATATTTTTAGATTTTTAGATAATGTTTCTATAAGGTCGAATCAACCTCACAAAACCAATATACTGTCATTTACTCTGATTTTCGGTTGTCAACCTCAGTTGCTGTGTCCATAGTTTGCTGTGTCCATAGTTTGTCATCAGATAGATAAATATATATGATTTATAATTATATATATATAAACCACTTTAATCTCAAAATTTTAAAATAATAATTTTATGAGTCTTAATTCTTATATAGTATTTAATTTTATCTATTTTATTTAATGTGAGACATTAACTCACACTTTAACCATTTTTAATAAATTATTTACCTATTTATAGAGTTTTTTATTGAACTTTTGTCATTTAGGTGATTAGGGATAACTCGATCACAACTAAATTAAACCATGTTGTGTTCCTTTCGAATGATTTCCTGTGTGAGGGGAATAGAAAACATGGATTTGAAGGGATTTAGTGTGTTATCTTTCAGGGATTTGAACATAAGAGGGATGATGGATTTGCAGGATTTGGTTCATTTTTCATCCCAACGAGGAGAAGAGATTTGTGAGGGTGAAGTGTTTATTTACTTTGATATCCCTCCATGAAGCGTTGCTTTTGACGTGAAACATTTATTTACCACTATTTTTAACGTGATTGAATATATATACATAGATATAGTAATAAATAAAAATAATAATAAATAATAACCATATTAATAATATATAATAATAATTAGTAAAAATAAATAATAATAATAATAATAACAGTAATAATATATTAAATTTAAATATAAAGGTAAAATAGTAATTTTATATTTTAATCTATTAAAATTTTATTTTTTATCTATCACATAAGTAAAATTACTTCTAAATCTACCCACTCTCACCTCCAAATCATTTAAAAGAAACATAAAAGTTTTATTTCCAAATTAACTCAAATTCATTCAATCATCTTCTTCAAATTCATCTTTATAAAAGAACAAACTCTTAGATTTTGCTTTGTGTTTAATATCTATTTAGTTATGTTTAATATCCATTTAGTTATGTTAAGTGATGATTTGGTTTTCGATAAAAATGTAAAAAGGTTGAGAAGATAAAATCGAGAAATTTGATTGATAAGAAAATATTAAAAAGACAATAGCGAGAAAATAATACCAATAAATTGCGTCAAGAAAACATGATCGAGAAGATTATTTTTTTGTATTTAACTTGTAAAAGACTTTTAAAAATCAATAAAATAAAAAAATAATATGATGTGTAAGATCATAATCATTGCACTTTTCAAATTAATAGAATCAACTTAATAGTAATTAATTAGGATAATTTATAAATTTATTATGTTATAACTATTTTTTTCTTACTTTCTTCGAGTTATTGATGAAAATAATTTGTTGTGAGAGTTCTGTAGTTTGTTCTTGAAGATAAAAGTTCTTAAACATTGTATACTATATTAATACAAAATATTAGGTATAAAAAAACAAAATATTAAGTATAAGAAAAAACTTTTTACTTTTATCTACGTTTTAGAAAAAAGAAGTAAAATAGTCCATTAGGGATTGGGGACGTCAGTTGAAGAAGATAAACGGATATGATGATGTGCTGATTTTAATTTAACCCATTTATATGTCACAAGAAAAAAATGTTAAAAAAACCTTCCACTCTCTTTCTATCTGAACCTCCCCCGATTCGGCGAATAGGTTTTCATTTCCTTGTATCACTCTTTCCTCTCTCTATCACAGCAAAACCAGATACCATCGAAGCAAGCAAATCCTAGGGTTTCTCACTTCAAAATTGTCAACTATAGTTCTCTCTTTACTTTGATTTTGAATGTAATTCAGATTCATCTCACTTCGCATCTCTTCACTCAACTTTAGGGCTTTTCATCTCTTTCTTCCCCAAAACCCTCTCCCATAACGATTTGCAATCCGATTACTCGATCTCGACATGGAATCCCGAGATTTACCGTCGTCTTCCCCGTCGTCCACCGCCAACCGCGACGCCTCCTCCGGCACCGAGACCGAGGACGGCGTTTTCACCGTCGCCGTGGCACTCGCCAAAGATGCCGCGTTGCATTTCCAGTCTGGCAAGTTCGCCGAGTGCGCCGAGGTCTTGAACCAGCTCCTGCAGAAGAAGCAGGATGATCCCAAGGTACTTGAATTTTCTTTACCATTTCCCCCTCGATAGTGATCTAACCGGCATCTTTTCATTTCTTTATCTGCTGCTCCGTGCTCGTAGTTATTGATTGACGCTCCTTCTTTGGTGTTTGTTTTTTCTTGCTTCTTTGCTCGGTGCTACTGTTTACTTTACACTAATTAATATGCGTCAGGTGATTGATCTGTTTGTTCGGTTCTTTATTTTATGAGCTGAATTTCAATTTCGGTACCTAGCTGGAACTATAGCTAGTGAGCACTTGCAGATGCAGTGTAACGACTGTGATTGTAGATGTGAATTTGCGTCCTGGTTTGTTTGGATTTCCTCTATTAGAAAGTGAATGAGCTGATTAAGTTGTGTTGCGAGCTTCTTGCAGTGGACGTTGATGAGAATGCATTTGCGCTATGTGATGTGTGTATCTACTTAGAGTGCCGGGCGTTTGGAGAAATTTGTAAGGCTTGTAGAAGGAATTGTTGTAGTGGTTCCAACATGGGAAGTTTGAACGGAGATAGGGGTTTTTAGCTCATTTTATGGATAAGGAAATATTTCTTTGTTCAACATTTGTTTGTCACTTTGTTAACTTTGGTTTGGTTTCTTTGGTGGTAACCTGATTTGCCGGATAGATACCAGTAGCATGATGTGTAATTTTGGTTCTTAACGGTAACATGATAAGCGGGATAGCTACTGGTGGTACAAACGACACTAAGTCAACGCATATTGTTATTTTGTGGATTGCATTTGAGAATGCAATAATGTTTGTTGAGCAATAAAATTCTCTGCTAACCCTATTGAGGCCTGTTATGAGCAAGGGAAGACTTGCTTTGGTGGGTTAACAACTTAATGTAACCTGCCAAATGCTGTCTTATCTTTATGTTGTTTTTTTGATACTGTGTAAGGCAACCTTTATTTCCACATCTTAGTGTTTAAGGTTTTAAATCCTAATATTTCAGGTACTTCATAATATTGCAATTGCGGAATTCTTCCGAGACGGTTGTTCAGATCCCAAACGGTTGCTTGAAGTAATAAATGGTGTCAAGGTATGCTATTTTAAATTCGACATTGTTTTTTATTTCTGCTAACTGACATTTTTTATGGTCAGTAGCTTTTATTTTTCATGGATGTATTTGAAGGAAACCATTTCCACTTCTTTTTACCTTTATGGATTTAAAAACTGGAATTGCATGACACTAACCCCAATATTAAGTTTGCAATATTAAAATGAAGTTGGGTCTAAATAGTTTGGGCTCTTTTATATTTTTTTTCTGAGCCTTTATGCTGGCTCATTTAAGTATTTCTGGGTCAGTGAAATGCTGTCTTGGCATTTGGCTTGAATCAGTGAAATGAGTGTTTAAGATCGTGGAGGCCCTATTGGATACTGATAATTTCAGATGAATTTTCTGAACGAAAGAAGTCTCCATTGGAATAAGGATGTGGGCAAGATTTAACTTCCTTTCGAACCTGGTATGTATAGTTGGGGATAGTTTTGTTTCCTAACTTCCTTCTTTTGGGTATCTTATTTATGATATTCTTAAAGGAGGAAACTGGACATACATATCACCCACCACCTCAACAATAATATTACGAGTTAGGAAACGGTGGTGCAAAGTGTTTGGATATTGAATAGGTTTTCCTTGTTGAATAACTTTATCGGATGAAGTTCAGTGTAGAAATCAGGAGTGTTGTTTAAGCTTCAGACTTTTTTTATGTTGGCTTTAAGTTCTCATTTCTCTCGTGTTTGCCCCCTGGTGAAGTGGTCAGGTGGGGATCACGTTGAAACAGAAGGTTTTATTTTTACTCTCAAAATTGATTTATTTTGTTTTCGATCAAGTAATTGTAGCTCGAAGCCTTAGCTCAACTTATTTGTAATTTTATACTTATTCTTTTTTATTGCTGGAGTTGATTCAGAGGAAAAATGATGAGCTTGCTCTAGCTTTGGGAGATCAAGGGGAGTCAGTTAACAATGTTGGAAATAAAGTTGTTTTGGGATCCAAAGGAAGTAATGCTTCAGCACATCAGTTTTCAGGTTCAAACAGCACTGGCACCATCTATTCAGATGAATTTGACTCTTCCGTGGCAATGCTAAATATTGTATGTTCATTTTTCTCCTTATATTAATTTTATTTATTTCCCATTTTGTTTCTTTTAATGTATGCTTTTAATTACCTATGTTAACGTATTTTTTTATTTCATTATCTTTAGGCCATCATTTGGTTCCATCTCCATGACTATGCAAAGACATTGTCTGTGTTGGAACCTCTCTTTCAAAATATTGAACCTATAGATGAGGTATGTCATAGATGATTTGATTTGATTTTGGTTTTAATTTTACCCTGATATGTTGATTGCTTTGTTTTTCTCTACTGTGTTTTCTTTTCTAAAGCAGACAACGGCTCTTCATATTTGTCTTCTGCTGCTTGATGCTAGCCTTGCTTGCCATGATGCATCAAAATCAGCTGTAAGTTCTATTTGATACTGTGATTAGTTTGTTTACTTTTTAACTATTGCAAGTCTTGTTGCCTAATGCATTGTTCTCTATCATGTCGCATGAATGTATTATTCTTTTTCACTTACATATTAGTGCTGCTAGTTACTTGTTAACCGAATATTGTGAGTGTTATTACATATTTTATAATTGGTCAGTTCAACCATGAACCTCTCGTTTCTCTGTTGATAACTAAATCTTTCTTCTCAAGTCAGTGTTGGGTATGCCCACTGAATGTTTTCAATGGTCATCTGTCCATTTGATCTGTCTCAATCCTTTATCTGTAGCTATTTCGATGTTTTCTTTATTATGCTTGAATATATACTTAAATGTGTAATGCTTGGTCATCTGAGGTAGGAAATTAATTTACAGATTGCAAAATTAACCATAACATCGGTTATTAGGATTTCAGTTTGTAACATAACACCTCTATCACTCTAGGCATGGCTGACATGACATTTGGTCCTTATGTAGAAAATGTGCATTTCATGTAGGTGGTGGTATATTTTACTGCTTATCTCAACCAGTGTTAAAAAGCCACTACGGTGGCACTATTGTGTAGCCGCTAGTGTGTAGTGGAATTTCTTGAATCCATAATTGCAACACTGGGTGCTCTTGTGGCCACTATAGTTGTTGTGGTTGTAACATTTGTCCTGATCCTATTGTCATCTTTGACAAGTCTTCAATGAAGTGAACTTTTGAGTTAATGTTATACCAATTTCTTCTATGCATGTTATCTTTATTTGCATACAACTTAGTGTTTTGTACATATATAATTGATATGTGTGTGTATATCATATATTTAAACCATTATGTTACTTATGCTATATGATATAGCAGATTATTAACATTCTGCCATATTTAACAATCTGCAATTGATAACATTGGTCACAATAAGGAGGTCGTATTTTGAACTAAACTGAGATGATCTAATTTTAATTCGAGAGCCATACCCCATTATCTCTATTTAACTTGGGTCAAACTGAAAAAATTAAGATTTAGTTTACTTGCTTTTGATGGTTTTCTTTTATAAAATACTATGTTAAACTTTCTTGGCATAATTTATTGAACTCTTACCCTGCTAGTTGTAGTATATGTTTATCCTGAATGATTTGTTTTGTGAGCGGCCTAAAAATTTGACGTAAGCATCTTTTTAGTTTCTCTAATTGTACAAGTGCACTATTCTGAGCTGGAATCTGTTATTGTTTAGGATGTGTTGACTTATCTGGAAAAAGCATTTGGTGTTAGTAGTGTGAGTCAAGGTGACAGTGGGAACACAGCACAGCAACAAGCTGCAAATTTAGTTACCAAGTCTGCACCTGTTGCCATTAGTGCGTCAGCTACTGATGCATCCAGTTCTGACTTAGGGTCAAGTGCAAATGCATCTGAAAATCATCTATCCAGAGCTTTGTCTGAGGATACACTTGATTATGAAGCCATGATTTTGGATATGGGTGGACAAAATTTAGCAAGGCCAATGGGCCCATCTTCAAATGACATTTCAAGGGCTTTGGTTGACAGGTTTTCTACTGTTGATTTAAAGCTTAAATTGCAACTTTACAAGGTTAGGTTTCTACTTCTTACTAGGAACTTGAAGCTGGCAAAACGAGAAGTCAAGCTGGCCATGAACATTGCACGTGGAAGAGATTCATCAATGGCTCTTCTTTTGAAATCCCAGCTTGAATATGCCCGTGGTAACCACCGCAAAGCTGTAAAGCTATTGATGGCATCAAATAATAGAACAGACACAGCATTTTCAAGCATTTTCAACAACAATCTTGGTTGCATTTATTATCAGCTTGGAAAATATCAGACGTCCTCTTTATTTTTCTCAAAGGCATTAACCAATTGCTCATCACTGCGAAAGGATCAATCTTTAAAGCTACCCACTTTCTCACAGGACAATTCTCTCCTTATAATTTATAATTGTGGTGTGCAGTACTTAGCATGTGGGAAGCCAATACTTGCTGCTCGATGTTTCCAGAAGGCAAGTCTGGTCTTTTACAAACAACCTCTCTTGTGGCTCAGACTCTCAGAATGCTGTTTGATGGCTTTAGAAAAGGGCCTCATCAAATCAAGTCGGGTCCCATCAGATAAGTTGGGGGTAGGAGTGTGTGTTGTTGGAATTGGAAAATGGAGGCAACTAGTCGTGGAAGATCAGATTCCAGGAAAGGGACATATGGACTCATCTGAAGAGGATGATTCTTGTCCAAGTGAAGATGGGCGACTCAAGTTATCGATGTCCCTTGCCCGGCAATGCCTCTTGAATGCTCTGAACTTGCTGGATTCCAACAGTGCAAATTGCTTGAAATCTGGTTTGCCCTCTAACTCTTCCGTGGAGGAAAATGATGGAAGTGAAGTGTCACCTTCAAAGAATTCAAATCTTAAAACCTTACATGGCATTGATTCAAAGGCATTTTCAGTAGGAGTAGGTTTAGGTCAGGTCAATGCAAACGGGGACACTAAGGAGCAAAAGGGAGGAAATAGTCAGGAGCTTGTTCAGAACTCCCTATCCTATTATGAGAATGTCCGTAAAAGAGAAAATCAACTGGTTAAACAAGCTGTTCTTGCTAATTTAGCTTATGTGGAGCTGGAATTGGACAACCCTTTGAAGGCACTATCAGTTGCAAGATCTCTCTTAGAACTTCCAGAATGTTCCAGAATTTACATCTTTCTAGGCCATGTTTATGCAGCAGAGGCTCTCTGCTTGCTGAACAGACCAAAGGAAGCGGCTGAGCATTTGTCATTTTATTTGTCTGGGGGAAACAATGTTGACTTGCCTTTCAGCCTTGAGGACTGTGAGAAATGGCAACCAGAGAGGACTGCCGAATTTGAAGAGTTGAATGTAGGATCCGTTGCTGCCAAGAATTCTTCTCTTGAAGGCGCTCAGAGTATTGTTTTCCTCAAGCCAGAGGAGGCGCGAGCAACAATTTATGCAAATTTTGCTGTAATGTCCGCAATGCAGGGTGAGTTTGAGAAATCCAGTATTTTGATTACACAGGCGTTGTCCATATTACCCAACAGTCCAGAAGCCACACTTACTGCAGTCTATTTGGATCTTTTGCTCGGTAAGCCACAGGAAGCTCTGACCAAATTAAAACGTTGTAGCCGTATTAGGTTCCTTCCTAGTGGAGTAACATTGAATAAATCTTCTTGAGTGTTGTATGCTTGGGTTTTGTCATTGTGCCTGGCCAACGTCTCAGCGTTAGTTAGCAGGTAGTTTAATCCTTCCATAGCATTTGTAACATATATAAGTTCAATTCAGAGAATAATTTTTTATGATTCATTTTCCTTATAATTCTCAAATTTAGGGTTCACTTACAGGTGGTGGCTGTGTTTTGGTTAGTGCTGGTGCCCACCTTTGAAATTTGAGGTGTAGATCAGATTCGGATTGTGTTTTTACTTTTTAGAGGCTAATTTGGTTTATATTCAAGAATAGAGGTCATGTCCTTGTGCTTATATTGAAAAAACTGAAAGGTTGATAGTTATTTCGGAATTCCATTTTCAATCCTATGGAGTTCGTTCTTTCTCGTTCTCATTCACTCCGCGGGTGTTATTATCCAGATGAATTTGATCGTGTCTTGTGCTTTTTGCTAATGTATATATGTTATGTACTGGCTGGTGACTCGTATTTTAACATGGCAACGATTATTTGTATAGAATGTGTTCTTTTTATTACTTGATTAGTAGGACCAGGTACCCTTGGTACCCCATTGGTTTTTTATAATTATTTATTATGAAGATGATTAATGATGTTTTTAAATTAATATTTTATTTTTGATAGTAGTTGTTTTTTTCTTTTGCTTATGTTAAAATATACCTTGAGCAAAATTCTTAATCTTGTTGTCGAGATAATTGGTTTTTTTTCCCGTGTTTAGTTAAGTATAATTTATTTGCTTTTTAGTAGTCTTTTTCTTTTACAATTTGATATTGAAATTTTAAAGATTACAAATCATTGGATTTGCAATCAAATTATTTTATTAACACTTTTATATCGATTGTTTATTGATTCTTACTAACGAGACAAGTTCATACACATCATATAAGAAATTTATATCTTAAACCTCGGTACATGTCAGCAAATATCCCTTCGGTGTTTTTATTCTCATCTTAGTAAAACATTGTAACCCCTATTTTTTTGTCATTCTATCTTATTGTTTTGTATTTTTTAGAAGATATTGATAACTACCTATACTGTATTAGTAATTCAATTTCAAATAATCACTTCATGAGTAAGTATTTTTATCCGCAAATGTTACTAGTTAAATACTAGTTCTTATTGTAGTGATTTACATATTCCATCATGCTCCTGTGTCTCTCAATTCGTGTAATATAGAGTAATTTAAATAATTGATTTAAGATCTTGTCAATTTTTCGGTTGCTAAAATTACTTGGTCGCCTGTTTATTTATAGATGCATTTGCTTTCAAGATTAACATTAAACTCAAGATGAAATAAACGTCAATTTGGCCGTTATAAAATTTAAATAATATGATTTTAATCTACAAATAATTATATATTAGGCCACGATAAAATATACCAACATAAAATTTGATTACGTGTATATATATTTTAATATAATTATATAAAAGTTTATAGTGAGATATGAAATTAATGACGTGATAGTTGTAAAAAACTTATATATATATATATATATATATATATATATATATATATATATATATATATAAAATTCTTATATTGATTTCAAATAAAAATAGTATATACAATTTTTTATTTGCACGTTTATTAATGAATGTTTAAAGGAACTATGCGGTTGTGTGGTCAAAAATTTTATACAGTATTTATGAATTTAATTATAAATAATGAATGTTCCTGGTGTAGATGGACAGCTAGAGATATGCACATAAATACTAAAAGTAATACCTAAGCATATATGTTTAATGAATAGTTTTTTTTTTATTGACGAAAAATATTTATTATGTTTATTAATAAACTTTTCTTATTTCATTCCGTGATCAAAGAAAAAAAATTGTACAATTAAATGTATATAAGATGGAAATTATATTGTATATTTATGAAATTTATCTTGAAAATTTAAGAAAGTTTTTCAAATAGTTGAACTACTGAAAATAATAAAAATTATTTTAGTGAGATTTTTTTTTTTGAATAAAACAAAAATTAAGGATAAAAATAATAAAAAGGATAAATTTTTTATATTATATTACAATGCAATTGAATACTTGAATTTAAGTGCTAAATATTTTTATGCTAACAAATAAAAAATAAATAAAAAATTTAGAAGGAGTAAAAGTAATCAAATGTACAACTTACAAATTATTTGATTCATTGAGAGGGAAAAGGTCTTCTACATGTAAGTGAATTTTTTTATATAAGTCAAACAATTAGAAGAGTATATATATATATATATTATAATAATAATAATGAGAAATTTAGTAATTTAAACAAGAAAAAGATGTATATTAAGATGAGTATAGGATTATATACAAGAGATCGAACAAATATATACATATGTACCCGTCCTCAAATCTCTTAAAAAAATGAGAATATGTATCCAGACAATATCTACTAATATTTGACATAATATATATATATATATATATATATATATATATATATATATATATATATATATATATATTAATTTAAACTTAATTAAGTTGTAAGTTCTTCATAAATTTATATATTTTTTAATTATATTTTTATTAATTTTTATTTATTTATTAAATAATTAGAATTTTTATGTTTTCTATTTTAATATTTATAATTTAGTTTGTGCCTTAATTGAATAATGTCATTTTTATTTAATAATGTGATCAATATTTAATTTCTTACTTAATAATGCAAAAATAATATCATATTTAATATAAATCGATGAGTTTTTTATTTTTTAATTAAAAATATGTTAAATAATAAAAATGATTTCATAAATAGTGATGATGGATAAAAATAATCTCTAAATTACCACAAATAATAACTAGAAATTATTAAAGGACGTAACAACATATTTGTCTAACACATTTTTAGCCAGATAAGTAAAACCAATGTGTTGTATACAAGCTGAATCAATACAAAACTAACTTGTTTTCTTCGTGATAGTGGTTTTTGGCATGCTTTCTTGTGAGATAATAAGAAAGAAAGAAAATAATTATTACTTAATAGTAGAGATGGCAAACAAACCCGTCCCCGTGGGTATTGTCCGAACCCGTCCCCGTTTTGACGGGGAATCCCCGCATTGACTGGGTATGGGTATGTGTATGGGGAATCCCCGATTTTTTCAATTGGGTATGGGGATGGGGATGAGGATGAATATATCCCCGCCATAATACCCGTCCCCGCCATATTCTCATCCTCATTTAAATTATTAAAATATTTACAATTAATTAAGTAACCCTATATATATATATAGGGTTACTTAATTAATTGTAAATATTTTAATAATTTAAATGAGGATGATTTTTATTTTTTATTT
>Ga0209589_1002302_pt1 | contig 32927 bp, 8 predicted proteins | sample CowpeawhiteBW_FD_187525 | JGI IMG/M metagenome (GOLD analysis project Ga0209589, IMG submission 187525) | Root nodule microbial communities of legume samples collected from California USA - Cow pea white BW (SPAdes) (version 2) | ecosystem: Host-associated > Plants > Roots > Nodule | place: USA...
CTATTTTTTTAAATATTAATAATAATTATTATTATAATATTATAATAATTAGTATTATATAATAATAAAATTATTATTATATTGTTAATATTATTATTCAAATAAATATTTTTTGTAAATGAATTAATTATCTATAACTATATATAAATGGGATTCCCTCTTTTGTGTCCACATTTCATAATTCCAACTTTACCCTTTACAATTTAATTATTTATTAAATTTTTAAAAATTAACGGTTAATTTTACAAGTTTTTATAAAACTATTTACTTATCTCCTTCTTCTTATTTCTCCTACTATTCATCAACAATTATTTTTCTCATATTTTCTCCATACATTTTCACTTTAATTTTTATAAATATACTTTTATTATGTTCATTATAACATTACAATATCATCAATTATAAATATAATTCAAAAAATGCGTACACACAGTGTTTATCCTAGTATAAAATAAAATAAATTTAAATAAATATAGAGAAATCAATTAAATGGTCTATATTATAAATCATTTCAAGTTATCAATGAGAATAATAATAAATTTTTTTAAGTTATGAATGATAATATCAATAAATTATATTTTTCTAATTTTAAATAATATTTTTAATTTTGTTTTAATTTCATTTCTTTTATTTACATTGAAGGGTAAAATAGTGATCATACAATCTACTCTATTAAAAATTATAATTTATTAAATTTTATCAATCACATCATACACAAATTTTCATAAACTTTCCACTGAAATCATACCATCTTTCCCTTAATCCAAACAACCCCATTTTACCTACAAATCAACTCAAATCAACGCAAATTCACTCTTTCAAATCCACACTTCAATCCAAACACAACATTAGTATGATAAAATACAAATATTTTGAAAGACAAGTAGATATTCCTCTGGCGATATAAATTCATGTACTAATATGTAATTGATGAAAGATTGAGAGAATTACATTATTTATAATTGTATTTTGATAATTTAATATATACTATTATTTTTATTTTTGATAGCTTATAATTTAATTAAGGATTAAATATGTTTTTGGTTCCTTAATCATTTGTTAGTGAAAATTAGAATTAATGCCTCTTTGAAACTTTGGCATATGTCTTTCAACTTTAGAAATGCATTAATTTAGTTTTTTTAACTAAATTTTGTTAAGTTTGTTCGACGACGTTTTTCATGATATCATTTAAGTTGTTTGCACTATTTAACACATTTCTACGGAGTAAAGAACTCAAATGTTATCATGAAAAACGTTTGAAACGTCTAATAAGATTAACAAAATTTGATTAAAATGATTAAATCCAAGTATTTCTAAAGTTTGAGAACTAAATTGGACCAAAGTTTTGAAGAGAGACTAATTCTAATCTTCGGTGAAAGTTAAGATACTAAAAACATATATTTACCCTTTAATTATTATTTACGGGGAAACTATCATATTGTAATTGTACTTAGTTTTATCTCATTAGATTTTAGGATGTACATGTGATATATATAAATACAAGGTATTTTATCTTATATGAAAAATTCATACCTTAGAAATGATAAATCTCCTCAATTTATGCCAATAAAACAAATCATAATTCTGTGATCATGATTTCGATTACAATTTATTTTTAGAGTTTTGAAGACTCCAACTTTATCAAGTACATTTATTTGTAATGAACCGATAAAAAATGTGACCACAACTTTAAACTTTGATACTTGCATGGTAATTGTCTGAGAGAAGGGCAATTTAGTTTTATAAGATGTCGGGAATGCAACTATTGTAATGTTTGTAACACCAGAAGTTATATTCTTCTCATTATATTTCACACTTTCACAAGTAACTTTACACTGTGTCATTTCACATGACTAATTTGCTTTTTTAAATATTAGTTTTGAGATCTGACCCAACTAAATAATGTATCGACACCATTCTTAACACAAAACTTTTTAATGAGTTTATGGGTCTTTATCCTTATATAGTACTCTACTTTCTCATTTATAATCAATGTGAAACTTAGACTCACTTGAATTCCTAATACATTCCACATTCCACATGACTAATTTGCTTTCTTAAATTTTAGTTTTGAACAAGTTTTTTGCATGTAAACCTCGAAACTTTATAATTATAATAATGAATGATATGAAAAGGGTCAATGAAGCTATAGCATATGCTTGAGTTATGCCATGGATATCCTACGAGTTTATTCCTTTTGCTTCATCACTGTCTCCTCATATTTCCTTTTCCTCTGAGTTGTATAAGGGGAATCCATTAATGAGTATTTATTCAATGTTCTTTAATTCCTTCTATATGGAATTCCTTTTTCAATCTTCAGATTTGGTGAGAGAAAAGCCACAGAGACCAAGTCACCCAGAAGCTTCATTGATGCTTAAAAATATATGTTTATAATATTTTCTCTGTTCGCTTTAAACATGATGAGTCAATAACAACAAAAAAAGTTTGATAGGGTCACTTTACCAACATTAATAAAACAAAACAGCAAAATCAGAACGAAAACTAAAAGTGCAAGAAAAATAATATGAATAAACAACGCCAAAGTCTAAAAGGAAAACTTTTGAACAATATTAGGATACATATACAGTAATATCACCCATTATCATATTACCAAATTGCTCATGAATTATTCTAACTCAACAACCCATTTTGAATTTAAATCTGAATATTTAGAGTTTGTTACTTATGATAAATGATTTAGGAAAAAGTTACTAATTATCATGTCGACATTTGTTATTATTTTTATTTAATGATTTAATTAAAAAAAATAGTCGAATTTAATAGGATTTTGGATCGAGTGCATAACATAATCATCATTATCTGAGTTCTTAAGGATGTTTCCACATTAAGATCATAGACAGTCATATGTTGTATCAAAGTTTACAGGGAGAATTTGAATATTAAAGATAAATGCCTTCGTTAATGATATATATAATCACCCAATATTTTCCTCAATTTTAGTTGAGTAATGTTAGTAAGGCATTTTTTAATGTGTTTTTTTAAAATACATTATCATTAAGGAAATTTATTATAAACCACAATTTAGTTTAAGCATTATTATAATATACGTGAGAGAGTAATTTGTTTTGCTCTTCTTGGAATCATTGTTTCCAAATTATTTGTGCAGCTTATGTTTTATGAGGCCGACCAAACTAGGTTCGACTGCTATTCTCACCCCCTTCCGATGCTAAGTTCACACTGATTTTATTGAATTTATTTTTATTAAAATAGTGATAGAAACACATTTTGTTTTATTAAACCACTCTAGACAATGTTATGAAATTTTAACACTCTGTCTAGATTGACACTCCAAAACTTGAACTATCATTACTATCATATTTTTTAAATTAACCTTCCCAAACTTTTAAGATAAATAAGACAACAATATCATTATGTATTTCGTACAATTATTACATACTTAAAAAAAAAACTAAATATGTCATTTAATCAAATGTAAAGTAGAATAATGAAAAGAAATAAATTCCTTGAATATATGCCACGATTCCTAAGCTTCCAAATAATCAAAGAGTGTGAGTAAAAATATAAAGTCTAATATAATTAACGATAGAACTATCACGAGCATAAATAAAGAAATTATATCATCAATTGACTATCAAGTAAAGGAAGGAAAAACCTCAAAAATCTAAGTGCTAAAACCTATTAACATTATCACATCAAATAACAAGTGATCATTACAATCTTATGATAAAAAAGTTCCAAAGAACAAAGTCTTGAAAGAGGTATATATATACCTTGTAGAATAAAAAATATTTTTTTTTCATTTTTATCTATAGATTTGTTTTTTATTAAAATAAAACAACATCCTTAAAGTGACAAAATACATTCTATAATATATGCGAAGATTAAATCATAATTTTTTAATCCATAAGTTCTCTATACAAATCTAGACTTGAAAAATAATTATAAGCAAATAAGTTAATTTTAGATAAAAAAAATACTAATGGAACACTACATCATAAAATTATTATTTTATTCTATTTAAATTTCTTTTAAGCTAATGATTAATTTTTGCAAGCTCACATATGCATTACCTTTAGTTGCGTTGCATGCATGAAAATGAGACAAATGTGTAAGTCAAATACTCGTAGGACAGCTCTCCTTTGGCAAGTTGATTACTATAAGATAAAAATGAATCCAAAGTAAGTGTCATTACCTGCCAAAAGAGATATGTCCTAAGAGTGAATTTGTTTACTAACGAAGACAAGTACCTCTCACTCACTCCCTTGCTTCATATTTTCTTCTTTGACAAGTAGTGATCGACACCCTCTACAAGTTATATAGATAAAACATTTGGAGCAAACCATAAACAGAATGACATCTACTTAAGGGTTATGCTTTGGATATACTCCTCTTGCCAACAACTTTTAACTTTCCTTTAAATTTTATTTTTTGAATGGCATATACTTGAAGTTCCTAAGATGTCATGCACTTGAATAACTTTTCCAATAGACTTGAGATTCTATCTCTCATCTTAAAGCTAAACTAATTGATTTTGAAAAAGAAAAAAAAAACCTATATTGTTCATTTCATGAAGTTGCATGTTGAGAAAGCACGACCAAGCATACGTCGAACACTAACAAGAGACACTACATATCTTTAGGTCTCTTTCTTTTCAACTCTTTAGTGCATTTTTTTGTAATATCATTATTTTCCATTCCGATTTTTTAGCCTCTAACATAAAGTTTGACATAGAATACAAAGAATATCAACTTGAGACTTTAGATCTTTTTGTTATAAATTTTATTATTTAATTAAAAGTTGTAAATATGTAGTTTCAGATCGATCTAAAGTTATTCAACAAATTATTGATACACATGAACATTAATATTTATATATACTTTTAAGGTTTAATTATTCTTTTAATCATTGTTTTCGTTCAAAAATGTCAAATTGAATTTCCTGTATTTTATAGTTTCAATTTGGTCACGATGTTTGAAAAATTAATATAATTTGATCTTTTTTATAAAATTTTTGAAACATATCATTTCTTTTATCAAAATTGAAGTTATTAATTAGAATGATTTGTTTTGTTGATGTAATTAATATAATCCTAATGTTCATTTAACATTTTTAAACGAAGACATGAACCAGAAGAATAATAAGATTTACTTTTAAATATACAAAGATGTCAAATAATTTGATTATATTAAAGGCTTGTATTCAAGAGGCTGAAAACATATTGGCCAGTCAGCAAATAACTTCATCCTTAATAAAATGTTGGTTGCTATTAATTAAGCATTTTTAGTATTCTTTCTCATCTTCTTTTGTATAAACATTTCACGTGGTTAACACTTTTCTCTTCTTAATCTCCTAAAAAAAAATCTCTCTTTTATCTTATATCTCAGTTGTAAGGATTCTTTTAAGCTGTTAGAAGTCTCACATCAACTAGAGATCAGACAATTTTATAGTATAAAAGTGAGGCGTAAACCTCACCTTATAAGTTGATTTTGTGAGATTGAATTAGATTTAAAAACTACTTCTAACATAAGAATAAGAAAAAATGATTTGAAATTAAAAAATGATAGATTTGAAAGAAATAAAAGATAGATCTAAACAATTTCATTTCTCATTTTTTAAAACTATGATCTCTTAAAAACATAAATCCTCTTACTTTTCTATTCATTCATTTTAGATTTTTTATTTTTTACGATTATCTTCTCTTTCTTGTCCGTCAATTTTACGATTTCGAATAATAACTATTGTTAACATTCCTTGATCCAAAGTAGTTTGTTTTAAAAGAAAAAAAAAAAACTTAAAAATTTAAAGACTTACATCTCAGTAGAGAAATTTCCAAATACTTGTGTACAACTTTCAAAACTTCAACATGTGAAATTAATATCTCGACTTATTTATATGTACAAAAAGAGAAAAATAACTCAAAACAAACCATAAGAAATGAGAACTTATCTGAATCAAGATTTTGATTATTGTGTCCTCAAGAGGTAAAATTATTATGAAAAGGATAGGTGATCAATTCAAAAATATTGCGAGAAAATATCACAAATTTAGAAATTTACAAAAAATAAAAATAAAATTATAGCACATGAATATCTTTTTTTTTTTAAAATGGCATAATTAGTGTTCATTTAATTTAAACTCTATTATCTAATATTTTATTTTATAAACTTAAAAACTTTTCTTTATGATTATAAAGATCCTTTTATCTTGGGTTCTAACTCAAATTTCAATAGCTTTTATAAATATTTTTTAAATAGTTACAATAACTTATATTAGAATTTAAATTATTCATTATAAATTTAAATTATGAAATATTATACAAACTATTTACTTTGCTTTTTTATTCATAATATAACCTATATATAATTTTTTTATTCATTATTAATTTCAATTGTATACAATTATTATCTTATGTGAGATTAAAAACAACAGCACTCTAAAGAGGTGAAATATATTTCATTTTTATTATGTTGTAAAAGTTATTAGTTTTATTTGTTATCAAATAAAGATATGTTTCATGCATATTACAAAAAGTTATCGCCATGTATCTTCACACTATCAGTCAATTAATCATTAGTCATTTTTTAATCATTTCTGTAAGATAATAATTATAAGAATCAATATATATATATATATATATATATATATATATATATATTTGATTAGATGAAAATGTAATGAATATATACCACTAAAATTGTTGCCTTCAATAATTTTGTTGAAAAATCTTTGTATTAATGAGATACGAAGATGATAGATGCAACTACCAAAACGACAAGATATTGAGAAAGAGATATGGATATTACGTATATGAGCACCGAAGTAGGGTTTACATTAAATGAAAGTATGTACATTCATAGGTTTACACTGTATTTGGTTTCATGTCAATCGGACTATGTAATTATTTTTTCAAACGTAAAATCATGTTTTGTTTGGTTTTAAAATTGATTTTGAAACAAAAAATTCACATATTAAGAGAAGCTAATATTATCAGTTTCTGCATCTAATTCTTTTAAAATTATTTTTTCAACACCTTCCCAAGCACACTTTTATTATATTTCATTTTTCTCGATTAACAAATGGTAGGGTAAGAATTCATTGTACATTGATTCTGTACATACATTTCAAATTTAATCATAATATTTTATTTATTCTCATATTTATACTCTTTTTAAAATATAATGTATTTAGTATGTGTGTTTGAAAAATAGTTAAAATCAATACATTATATTCAAATTTAATGTTGATATTTGATCATAGATTTAACTAAGTGAAAATATCATATTTTAAAATATTCTAATCATTACATGAGACGGGGCAAGTCTAAGGTAATAGTTGAATTAAAATAGCGACATTGTTAGTTCTATGTGAAACATTTTCATGACAATAAGTTTGTATATTTGAGTTTTATTTTTCGACATGAAAAATATATGTTGTTATCTTTGTATAGATGAGAGATTGTATGTTTGTTTTTAAAATGATTTACTTGATTTTTTTCTAGCCCACAAAAAACTAATTCTTTTATGTTCTTTTATATTAAGTAAGATAAATAACCACATAAGTTATTAATAGGAAATTAAAATGATAATTCATTTTCTATAAACAATGATAAGTGATTTTTAATAACAAAATATTAACCATATAAGCTATCAATTAGAAATTAAAATGATAACACATTTTCTATAAACAATGATAAGTGATTTTTAATAACAAAATATTAAATTGAGATATTTGAAATTTAAATATTTTTTAAGTCATTAATAAAGTGGTTGTATAAAATAATAATGCAGTTACGTAACTGTATAACATCTTGACCATTTGTTATGCCCAACAAAAAATGACATTAACCATAAGATAAGATACGATAAGTGACACCATTAATAGATATGTATAGGTGAAATTTATGTTGTCGATGATGTTTTAAGTTGTTACATACCGGTAATGCGTTTTAATCTTAGGTTTTCTGAGTAAAAGAAAAAAGATATAAAGGTTGAAAGAACCATAGTAGAAGAAACATTGAGAGTAAGTGTACCAAATACAATACAAAATCGAAGGAACAATGACGGACACAATACCAGCATGTTACAACATATTTAAAGTTAATCCTAATCAATTTTGGAAAACCGATAAAGTCTTGAAAACAGAGCTCCCTATTTTGGCCATTCAAATTGCTTTTGTTGCTGTATTATCTTGTCTGTTTTCCATAATCTACAAACCTCTGCATCAAACTCATCTCATTTCACAAATCTCGGTAAGTAAATAAATCTCGAAGTTGTTTTTGTTTATGAAAATTATCTAAAAAATTTCCCATATGTGGCATTCTAACAATGTAATGTGTGGAAATTCTAAATTATAATTACGTAGGTTGGTTTCCTACTGACACAGCCATTACTAGGAAGATTCACAGAAATTTTTGAGTTCATTTTTCCGGTAAATGGAGTCGTTAATGTCGAGGTCCTTTCTCACATTGGTCTCATTTATTATGCATTCCTAAGTGGATTGGAGATGGACTTAAATACCATTCTAAACGTTAAAAAGAAAGCTGCAAGCATCGCAATTGCTGGGATCGTCTTTCCCGTACTCGTTGCACCATGCTTATATGCATTATTTCGAAAAGTTTATGGACATATTATGATGTTTCCCCTTGAGGAAAGTACATATAATGCTTATATACTTTGGACTTTAATTCTCACTGTTACAGGTTTTCCAGTGGTAGCACACACACTTTCTGAGCTTAAACTCCTTTATACTGGTCTTGGCAAAACAGCTTTAACAACAGCCATGATTAGTGACACCTATGGTTGGATTCTTTTCACTTTATTTATTCCATTTTCAATTAATGGTAAAGGAGCTATCTACACTGTGTTATGCACGATAATATTTGTTGTTGTCTGCATCTTTGTGGTACGTCCACTCATTCAATGGTTTATTGATCGCAAGGCAGATAAAGATGAATGGAATGATAACCAATTGCTCTTTATAATCATGGGAGTTTTAGCTTGTTCATGTATTTCAGATTTTCTTGGTGCACATGCCATTGTTGGGGCTTTTGTTTTTGGATTAATTTTACCTCATGGGAAATTTGCTGAAATGGTCATGTCAATTTCAGATGATTTTGTTGGCGGCTTTTTAGTACCCCTCTTCTTTACTGGAACTGGGATGAGACTTATGTTGACCGCAATTTTTTCCCAAGAAAGTTGGCCCTTTACAATTGTGATTATACTCTTGTTATGTGCCTTAAAGATTTTAAGCACTTTATTTGTCACATGTTTCTTTGGTATGCGTATTCGAGATGGTTTAACCTTGGGTTTGATTTTGAATAATAAAGGGGTCATGGCATTAATAATGTTGAACATTGCTTGGGATAGCAAGGTATTGATCTATTTAAAACGTTGTATTCAATTACTTTAGTTTTTAAGATATACAATTGTAGTTTAATCCATAAGTTATTGTGATTTGTTATTACAGATATTTTTTGTGCCTACCTATGCCGTTATAACTTCTGCAGTTCTTTTGATGACCATAATTGTGTCTCCGGTCATCAATGTTGTCTACAAACCAAGACAAAGATTTGAACAAAACAAGCTAAAGACCATACAAAAACTAAGAGTTGATGTAGAGCTCCGATTTATAGCATGTGTTCACAATACTCGGCAAGCTGCAAGCATGGTTAACATAATTGAATGTTTTAATGCCATGAGAGTTTCCCCTGTGCATGTTTTTGCCTTGTACCTTGTCGAACTTACTGGACGTGTTGCTGCCCTAGTTGTTGCACATATAGGAAAGCCTAGGAGCCAACTTGGAGAACAAAACCTAACCAGGTCACAAGAAGAGTTAGAAAGCATTCATAACACATTTGATGCACTTGGAGAGGCATATGATGCTATTAGAGTTGAAACATTAAATGTGGTGTCAGCATATAAAATTATTCATGAGGACATATACCACTCAGCGGATGAGAAACACACAAGCTTAATTCTTCTTCCATTTCACAAACAACTAACTTTAGAAGGTACTCTAGAAGTAACCAATGTTGTACACAAAGATATAAACCAAAATGTAATGCAAGGTGCACCCTGCTCCGTGGGAATATTTGTTGATCGCGATTTTGGGTTAGTTTCCAAAATGAACCTTCATATTCGTGTGGTCTTTGTTGGGGGCCCTGATGATCGTGAAGCCTTAGCCATTGCATGGAGGATGGCAGGACGTCCAGGAACACAACTCTCAGTGGTTCGAATTCTTTTATTAGGCGAAGCGGCAAAAGTAGATGCTTCAGTTCCCGATGAAGCACAGGGGATATTATCTGCAGTAATAGATACAGACAAACAAAAAGAGTTAGATGAAGAGTATGTAAGCACATTTAGACTTACTGCAGTTAACAATAACGATTCAATATCCTACTCAGAGATTGATGTTCATAGTGGTGAAGATATTACTACAGTCCTCAATGAGATAGAAAAAATTGGTTGTGATATTTACATAGTTGGACAAGGGAATTGTAGGAACTCTAAGGTCTTCTCAAATTTGCTAGAGTGGTGTGAATGCTTAGAACTTGGAGTTATAGGAGACATTTTGGTGTCAAACAATTTTGGTTCACGTTCGTCTGTGCTAGTTGTTCAACAATATGGATATGGAGGAATGGTTTTTGGATATAATCTTAACCAGAAGGCCACTAACAAAGGCACGTTTGAATCTGTTGTCTGAAGACAAAATAAACATGGAGTTTGCAATGAAGCACAATGATTTACAAGAAAATGTTTTCTCGGCTTGATGTATATCAATTTACAGTATCTAGTGGTTGCAAACCTTACTTGATAAACCAGTTTTGTTAGACTGAATTAGACTTAAAATCCACTTCTTAACAAATGTCATTATTTGTTCAATATCATATAATTTCTTTTTGTGTTTAATATTAATTTTTTTTGTATCATTTTATATTCTTCAATTAAACTAATAAACTAACATGCAAAAAGTAATAATAATAATAATAATAACGATAAACTAACGAGATAATATCCTTTTAATATTCTTCTACTATCGAGGACATCATTTGCTCAACTAACGATATAATGATACCATAAATAGATATGTATAGCTGAAATTTATGTTGTCAATGATGTATTATGCTGTTACATACCAATAATGTGTTTTAATCATATGTTTTTGATGACTGTTTCACAACAACCATTTCCCAGCAAGTGTACTAGTATGTAGTAGTATCAATAAGTGTCGTATCCACAAGGATTCAACAAGTATATTGGTAGTTTGATATTTGTGTTTTTGGTTTGTGATAAAAAGTGCAAGTAAAATTAGATAGCAGTTATTAGATAGATTGTAGAGCTGTAAAAACGGGTAACCCGGCCCGACTCGGCTCGACCCACCACGGATTTATGATTTAGTGAGCCAACCAAACCCGACTCACATTTTAGCGAGCCAAAAAAACAAAACCTGGCCCGGCCCACCACGGGTTGGCAGGTTAAACGGGTTGGCTCACGAGTTAACTTAATTAAAAAAAATATTATTTATTTATTTATTTTTTTAGTCAAAAATAAATTGTAATTCTAATTAAAATCTAAATAAATTTTAATACAATCCAAATACAAACCAAAATAAAAAAAAAATACAAATTATTTATGTGTTGGATAAAAAAACAACCTAACATGACCCAAATGTAAAGTCCAACTTAATAAAAATAAATAAAAACACTTGTGTGACCCTTTTATTTGCGGGTTGGTGAGCCAACCCGGCTCACCACGGGTTCAACTCGGATGAGCCGGGTCAAAAATCAACTCGTATTGAAATTTGTAAAAAAATTTTAACCCAACCCGGCCCGAATCTGTGGTGAGCCGGGTTGGCTCGCGGTTTCCAATCCATTTTGACAGCTCTAATAGATTAAGTGGAGTAGGGGTTGTGAATTGATTTCATCTCACCTTCTTCTACCACACAACTACCATCTTGTTTACTTACTTTGCAAATCATTCAGTATCTTGGGAGTAGTCTTTCTATGTAGATCTAGGTTCATCTCTGATACAGTAGAACCTAAGGACTCCAAACCCTAGTGTGATCTCTCAACTCTTGGTAGAATGAGTCTTTGCTTTAATGTGAAAGACTCTCTCCTCCAGCATCCACTTTGGTATTCCATGAAGCATTCAATACATGTATGATGATTTGATTGGACCACAGTTTGAGACTAATTTCTCAACTCAAAATCCAAACCAGTTAAATAAATGAGTGATCAAGTCATCATTAAGCATAAATCAAACCACAAACAATTGAATGAAAACAAAGATAAATACACAAGAAGTAGAAGTGAATAGAATCAGAATTGATTACATCAAACCTGGACACGAGGGAGTTCAGCTACTCATAGAATATTACAATGCAATTCAAGCAACATCAACACATAAGATCTACACTAAGAGCACCTCTCTCGTGCCTCACAGACCCTATTCTACCCTATTGCTACATTGTGGAACCTCTCAATGCTTAGAATGATGACCCAAGGTCTTTATTTATAGAAATTTTTGGACGGTGCTCAACCCAACTTTTGACGCTCAGCCATGCACCGCCTTAAGTGTTGAGCACATTCTTTTGTGACTCAACCATGCATCGCCTTAAATGCTGAGCCAATTCTTTCGTGGCTCAGTCATGCATCGCCTTAAGTGTTGAGCACCATTTTGTCGTGGCTCAACTCCAAAAGTCATATTTTGGATTTTTCCTTAACCGCCTTACTGGAGCTCAATCGTGAATTTTGGGGCTTAATTGTATTATTTTTAATTCTTTGAGAAATTGCTGCAAAATCATTAAAAATTTATCAATTTCTTATTTTTTTTCTTTTTAGTGCTTCATTCTGTAATTATAAGCTAAAATAAGTTGTTTACTTATAAAATATGATCAATTAAAGCATGATAAGTGTAATGTTTATATATATATATATATATATATATATATATATATATATATATATATATTAAATGTTATTGGTTTAAAATTTATTTACAAATTTATGCTATTGATAGCAAAACCAACATGTCATTAGTATAAATAGAATTAGACTTTAAAAAAAAAAAGAATTTGATTAAAGAAGAATATAAAAGATCTTCTAGCTGGAAGTGGATTTTAAGAAGAAAGAAAAAAGAGAATTTTCTTTATTTTGTAATTTAATCATTTTAGAATAAATTCATAAAGTAAGATAAACTTAGTTTAATTAGAATACATAATAACTATGAAATAATTTTTTAAAAATCTTAGGTTAAAATACTTTTTTGGTCTTATTTTTTGACCAAAATTTTAAATAGGTCTCCATATTTTTATTAATCTCAATTGGGTCCATATTGTTTAAAATGTGTAATAATTAGGTCATTTCATTAGTGTTAAATATGTGTTATGTGTCAGCTTTTCATTTTTTTATTTTTTTAAAAAAAAATTACTTTTGTCACGTGTCACGTGTCAAATCAGTATTGAAATTATTTTGTGGATGGTATAAAAACCTTCACAAATTAACTTGATTTAAAATGATTTGATGGGTTCTTTAAAATGATAATAATAGTCAGATTTCCCAAAGGTTTTGCGGAGGTTTTTTCATCTTTACATTTTTTTTCTTTCCTTCAGTTTGTTTTCACATGTTCCCTTCTATTCTTTTCTAAACCTTCACCATCTTCTTCTACATTAATTTATAAATAAAAATGTGTTAATATTATACATGTACACCATACTTAATTGACACATGGCATGATACTAACGTGATACGTGACACAAATAATTTATAAATAAAAAATTAAAAGTTAAAAATTTTAAAAATTAAAAAATTAAAAAATAATTAAAAAAAGGAGGAGTTGACACATGATATATACTTAACATACTTAACGATGTTAGTGTTATATTAACGAAAATGACCTAATTGTTATACAACTTCAACAATATGGATCCAATTGAGACTAATAAAAATCTAGGGACGTATTTAACCTAAATCTTATATAATCATAGATAGTTATTGGTTAGTTCAAAATAATGTGAATTTCAATATTTAGACAAGTATAAGATGTTAATAATATTTGAATTTAGATATTGGGTTTGGAGTTCATGTGGAACAATAAACCTGATAATAGTACCACTCCTCCGTGAATCCTAAGTTATAAAATGAAAAATAATTGTATTTGTGTCTAGAAATATCCAATACACTTTCAATAAAAGACATATACACATTGAGTTGAGTTTTGGACTAAATTTATTTTTAGATTTAGTAGAAATAGTTATGTACTTAAAAATAATTAAATTACATATAAATACTAACGAATATATGGGGTGAAAATATAGCCTATATATAGTTCCTTATAAAAACCACTTCTAAACTTCTTATCATTATCCATATTTAGTTTATTATATAGCACTCTCAATTTTAATGAATTATTAAAAAAAAAATCTCCCCTCCCATTTCCTCGAAAATCTCACTTGAAACAAATCCTTAAGGATGCTTTCTTTTAGTTATTCAATTATAATACATGTAGACAAAGAAATAATAACAATATATATATATATATATATATATATATATAATTTATTTTTCAATTAAAATATATTATCATTGATTGAGATATTATTCTGAAAATCTTGTGAAACTGATTGAACATTCATGAAGTCAAACCAATTATATATTGCGAGATTCATTGAATTATGAAAAGAAAAATGGAAGCTCAAGCTTCTTATTCACTGTGGGGAGGATAAAGGTTAAAAAAAAAAACATTTTTTTGATACATTCTTAAAATGAGCTTTTGCAAAAGGTTAATATCCAAATGATGTTCATTAGGTCAAAAACACGTTTTAAGAAAATAGTTTAAACAGAAAATTCCATATTAGAACAAAACACAATTAACAATGTCTCATTCAGATACAGACTTCACTAGTTGTGATGAACCTAGTTAAATGATTGTTCCATACCATTAATTCCAGCCAATACAAACACAACAACTCCTTAATCATTTTTTGTTTTTCTTCTCCTTAATCATATGATTGCATGACGCTATACTTTAGTTTGTAGTATACATATTAATATATGTGTGTGTTAGTATGTTAGGGTACAACCACGTTAACACTTTCTCTTCTACTTCACCAAACTATGCTTCTCTACACGTGTAAAACTCTTCATTTCAAGTCTTATTCAGATCTTATCTTAATGATTTGAGACACATCTCTACAATAATGCACATATCTATCTTATACATATGATTATGATTTCAGATAAACTTAAATTTATATCATCGGCAAGGCGAAGTTCTGTATACATATCTTTTTAAGACAAAGTACTTTTTTTGAAAATATCTATCTAAAAAAACCTTCATAGGAAGAAAATTTTGTAAGTAACATAATATGTTCAAAATTCGTAGTTAATTACTGATAAAAGTTTATTTATAAAAAAGAATCTACCGATAAAATAAATTTTAAAATTTTTATTACCGATGGATATTTTTTGTTAGTAGTGGGTCGGTAAATTAGATTTTTAATGTCAAAAATTTAGCATTTTTATCATTGACTTTCACCAATAATGAATTTGTCGAAAATGGGATGTTTTAATAATTCGTTGGTAAAATTGACACCAAAGCTTTCGTCTTTCGTCTTTGGATTTTGACCAGTTCGTAATGAAATATATTAGCGAATTTTCTGAGTAATTAATCTTTTTTAAAAATTTGTTATAAATCCGTGAACAAATTCATAACAAATTTGTTATAAATTTGTTATGAATCAAAATAGTAAATACAGTGACTAAAATGAATGAAGATAACAAATACAAAAACCAGATCGAATATAAGACAATAATACGTGACACTGAACTTGACAGGTGACATTGTCATTGTCATGTGACAGTTCCACTGCCACGTGATACGACACTGACTTGACATGCGACAAAAAAATTTATTAAAAAATAAAATAAGACAAAAAAAAACACAAACTAACAATATTGTTTGTATAGTATTGACAAAAAGAACAAAATTACATCATTTTTTCAAAAATCAAAACTTAATTGAGAAAAAAAAATTGAGAGACCAATTCAAAATTCTCTTACGAAAATGGAGACCAAAACGTATTTAAATATAAAATATTATCCTTTCATTAAACATGTTCTTACATGTTTGTCAAAATAGCCTCCACACCATCTTATTTGTTGTTAGTGGTATTTTAAAAGAAGTTTAAGAAACCACAATAAATGTTTATTTTTTTTTGTAAGAAGAATGATTTTTTATATAAAGTTCATGCTAGGTATCATTATGTATTGTAATATTTGAGCTTAGGTGACACCTCAAAGTATATCTATTATTTTCCATGACATGAATATTTATAAAAAAAATAGATTTAATTACTTGGATGATATCCACTTTGGTACAGGTGTGTCAATCTGGTACTCGCTTTTAAAAAAGTATCAATTGCATCCTAACATTTGAAAAAAAATGCTTCAAATTGACTAACGACGTTAGTCAACTCCATCTTAAAGGAACCTAATTGAAGTATTTTTTAAAAAGTTGGGATGCAATTGACATTTTTTAAATGCGGGTATTAGATTGATACACTTGTACTAAAGTGGGTATCATCCGAGTAATTAAACCAAAAAAATAAGACTCAATTAGTAATTTAGTTGCTATATATATTTATTTTTTTTATTCAATTTGGTTTCTTTTTTCTTTGTTCAATTAAGTCTCATTTTGTATCAAATCGATTCAATTTAGTCATTTCTGTTAGATTTAGAGATGACAAAAATATTTGTGCTCACGAATATCCACGGATAAAATCTGCGACGGATAGTAGATAGAGAGTAGTTGATATTTTAATACCCATATATAAATGAATCGGGTGCGGATATCTTACTACTCGTATCCACATATATCCATTCCCTATAAAAATTAAAATTAAAATTTAATTTATATTTTATTAAGTTAAATTTAATAATAAAATTAAAATTAAAATTATATTTTATTACATTAATTATAATTAAAATTTAATTTATATTTAATTTAATATATATTGTATTTTACAAATTATTTTAATTTTATTTAAATTTGATTTAAAAAATTAATAAAATTTATATTCTTTTTAAATATTTGCGAGTATGTGGTTATCCACCGGTACTCACGAGTTTTAAAAAAAATTTTGGATATTTTCTTAACGAGTACCTGGGAAGTAAATGAGGAGGTATCAGATGAATTTTTTTTTTTTGTGATTCGGATAGTGGATAGACATTATATGTGCCCGACTCGATCCCTTGTCATCTCTAATTAGATTCGAATAAACAACGTTAACATCGTCTTTATAAATGTCATGTGTTAGTTAGTAATATTTTAAAATAATTTGTTTACTTTTTAAGTTTTTTTTTTTTCTGCCTGAAGGTTAGTGTTAAGCCATGTGACAGTATTAGTGCAAGTGTCAGTGTCTTGTATTCAATTATTAAATTCAGTGCCTATATTTATTTTTTAATTGGACAATGTTGTCGCTATTCAAAATGGGACCCATTATGCACTTAAGCCTAATTATAACTTTATATACATACTAAAATGTTTTTTAGAATTTATACATTAAATCACTCCACCTAAATACTAAAATTAATTTTATTTGTTAATTTAAATTAAAAAAAAAAAACTATTTTAAACTTTTTTTAAACTTTGATCAAAGTGTTCCTTATCCATCTTGTCGGATAATCAAGTTGAATATAGAGTGACAAAACCAACTCACCATTTAGAGATAAACAAAAAATAAAATATTGAAAAATGTAAATGTAAAGTTCGTATTGTAATTTTAAATTATAATAATTGAAAAATAAAATGTATTTTTTTATTAGCTAATTATTAGTATATTTTATATCTTTTAATTTGATTTCTCTACTTAAATCAATTTTATAAAATAATATTTTTTACATTTTTTTCATAAAATATAACAAGTTTTTAATTTATTTATTAATTTTTATTTGTAAGTAAACTAAGTTCAACCATATATCGAAGACAACATTGTTCTATTTTTTAAGAACATAGAACTTAATTGAGTTAAGAAGTAAATATAGGGACCGAATTAAAAACAAGATACTACCATGTGATGCTGACAATGATTGATGACGTTGACACTGCCACATGGCATGACACAGGCCCTAACACATAACAAAAAAAAAGATTAAATATGTTTTTGGTCATTCAACTTTGAATGAAAATTAGAATTGGTCCTTCTTGGAAACTTTGAACCAATTTGGTCCCTCAATCTTGTAAATGTACGAATTTGTCCTTTTAATCAAATTTTATTAAGTCTATTTGATGTTCCAAACACATTTTATTATAATATTTTAGTTTGTTTACACCGTTTGACACGTGTTCGCTTCAAATGTTGGTTGAAAAACGCATTTGAAATGTCAAATAAACTTAAAAAAAATTGGTTTAAAGGACTAAATTCACACGTTTCTAAATATAAGTAACTAAATTGGTTCAAATTTTAAATGAAGACTAATTCCAATTTTTACTGAATGACAAAAATATATTTAACCAAAAAGAAAACATCAACAAAAAATTAAAAATAAAACAAAAATCTACAAACTAACATGTGAAATCTACAAAGACTCTGTTAACATCACTTATACAAAATAAACGGAAATAACTAAATTGAATCGATTGAAACGGTATAAAAGCAACAAATATATCGGTAAAATTACTAATCAAACAAAAAATAAAAGAAGCAAATCACTATTTCAAAAACACGTTTTAATTTTTCAAATTTAAAAATATTATTTTTAACTCTTACAAATTAAATTTAAATATTATTTTCACTCATTAAATCGTAAATTTGAAAGACGAAACTTTTTCAAATTTGAAAGACTAATGAGTTCCTTTTAAACTTGAGATATAAATATTAAATTCATATTAAATTTTAAAAAAAATAAAAACATAATTAAACATATTCTAAATGTCTAGTAGTATTTTTCACCGAATGCCTCTGTAATTCTTTATTTAATCTTTCTTTATTTTATTGTAGTACACGAGCTCCAACCAGAAAGTCACACCTATCAACATTATGGTCATTCAAACAAACAATCAAACTCAAGTTTCTTCTCATTGCCGCCTCTACCTTCTTCAATCTTCCTTTTTCTTCTCCTCTTTCTTCACTTCTCTCCAAAACCTTTATTTTTACCTTTTTTTAAAACAATCAAACATTCCGAATACTTAATTATTAAGCACATATTTCCAACAGAAAATATTATCATGCACGAATAAGCCTTTTTTTTTCATCTTCCCAAATTAACTAAAACTAGTTAATTATTAAACGTACGTTAATTAAGGTGTTAAAATAGTGATAAACATGGATTAAGATTGCGTAATAGGAGAAGAAACTATTGTACTTTGTCCCTTAGTCCTCACACAATAGCTATCTTCCCAGTTCAACTTATAACCGCCCACTTTTAGAATAACATAAATGATGATGAAGCAGTTGCAATAGTTACAACTACGCATCACCAGACAAAATAATTTATATAATAAATAATACCACACTCATATGTCGTGGCAAGCAAAAAAAAAAACCTAATTTAATTAGTTTTCTTATGCTGACAACATATTAAAACAACTTTAATAGCAGACGAAAGAGAGATAAACCTTACCTAGTATAACCGAAAAAACACTCTCTATTATTCATCGAGAAAGAAACCAAACAAACATCAACAAAGAAAGAACCGAAGAACGAGAAAAGATGACGATCATGACTATATTGTTTTGTTCAGAAAACCAAACAGAAAGTGCTTATCACTGTTGCTTTCAACTTCTATAAAATTGTAAAAAAAAAAAAAAAAGCTTCATGTATATATATATTTCCCTCCTGTATGATATACTATACAATATACATGATGAAATACACAAGAAAACTATATCTACCTCTTGAGCAATTTGTTATTAGTGGGGGTGATTTTGATGACAAGGCCAGGGAAAACATCATCAGGGTCATGAATATGAGGGTTGCTTTCAACAATAAAAGGGTCACCACACTTGTCACTAATGGTGTGTAGGGTCTCTCCTTCTCCCACCACATATATCTCATCACACGGCCGTTCAAAGAGGTTGCTCCGCCCTTTCACCGCCGCGCCCTCCTCCTCCTCCTCCGGCACACGGCTCTCCCTTATAGACCCCAGTAGAATCAGACACAAAAGCGCCAAGGCACAACACCATGACGCTGAATCTGCTAGGTTCTTTGTTGAGGAAGCCATGAACGTGTGTGTGTGTGTGTATGTAGCTATGGAATGAGAATTGAGAAGAAGATGTGTTGTTGGAAGAAAACTAAGTTGGAGTATATATAGAGAGAGAGTGATTTTCGAATGTGTGGATTTTTCGTAGTGTATAGAAACTATGGAGTATTTATTGTTGTGTGGGACAGAGAGGATGTGAAAGAAGAGGGAGAAGGAAGGGTTTTAAGTAAAGTTTGGTGTATTTTGTTGGGGGAAGTTTGGATTCAACGACCGAGGCAGAAAGAACGAAGAAGCTGTCAAAACGAAATTATTCTTGGGTATTTATGTTATTATTTTCTTTTTGTAATTTAAGCTTTCATGTATATTGTGTATAATTGCACCTAATTTTTATTGGCAAACTTATAGGCTTAATTAATGTCATTTATTAAATACTACTAAATATCAATATTTGACTGGGGGTTCCACATAATCAATTTGTCTGGCTTTTTTTAAAATATATATATAATATTGAAAGTCAAATCTGAATTAGCTTTTAATTTTGAATTGACTAAACTGTATTTATATCTTTTATATTCTTTAATATATTTATTTTGGTAATTTTACGAATTGGGTCATTTTTTTTTTCTTTTACAAACTATAATGATCCTTTTTTGTTTCAATGACACAAGTTTGACTTACTTTTAATTCAAAGGATAATGATAGAGTGACCCTTTATTTGAAACTCACTTTACAAACTACAATGATCCTTTACGAATTTGTTCTAGCTATTAGATTCACTTGTATGAAAATTATGAAACTCAACTAATATTTAAATAAAAAAACATTAATAAAATTTTATGAAGAATTTCACAAACAATTGAAAAACTGGAGGATGATTGAAGTATTTTGCTATTGATTGTGAGACTCACTTTTAAAGTAATTGTACCCTGTTTTATAACTTTTTATAACATTAATAGAGATTTATAGTTTTCATATAAATGAATCCTAAGAAAACTATTTCAAGTCTTGAATTAGTAAAAAAAAAATGTTTAATATTATATCCAAAATTTAGAACAATTATTTTTACAGCATTGACCAAAGTTAAATAAAAAAATAAAAAAATATGAAAATAAATTGCAAAACGAATTTAGTAAAAAATATATAAAGAGCCTAGAATATATTTTAACCTTTTTTATTTGTTAACAAAGTTTTTTCCTTTCACAGTGACTGTGCTTAAAAAATAATCTTTATTAAATTTATAGAAAAGGTGTAAAATATGTTTTTTGTTTCTTTAAAAATTTCAAAATTATGTTTCAATTTTTAAAAAAATATCTCTTACTTTTTCTCTAATTTATAAATAATTTATTTTTTATTCTCAAACTAATTGTAAGTAAAACTTAGTGATGATTTGTTGACCGTTAGAAGATATATTTTGATGACAAAAATAAAAGTCATAGAAACAAAAATAAGAGAAAAAGATATTAAGATGAATAAAATAAAATCTAAATCCTTTATTTATGAAAAGGACAGTGTATCGATAATATATTAAGCTTAATATTTAAAAAATAAATAAATCTGTTACCTAAACGTAGGGGAAGGGGATTATTGAACTCGAGAACAACCCTTATCACGTCATGATGACGATGATTAGGTTAATTAGTTTGATTAATAAGTTTTTTCTATATATATATAATTTCTGTTAAACGATAACGATCTTTCTTTCGGTTGAGATATGACGACACGACACTACAAAATACAACCTCTTCTCCTAATTTTCTACTGTTTAATTTATTTAGATAAATACTCTTATAATGGTTGAATATCTCCTTTTAATATAAAAAAAAAATGCCACTCTTTTGAAATTTAATACGATAATACTAACATCGTAGTCAAACGTGAATATAAAAGAAAAATAACCTTTTAGAAAAAACGCAACATAATACATTTCACGAATAAACAAAGGCATAAACGCCATCGTTTTTGACATTAAGCATTTGATTTGAGCTTCACTTTAGCATAACCCAAATGGTCATTCGTCGTTATCATAATTAATTGTCTTAGTCTTCAAATTAGTGATGTGAAGACACTTCGAAGGAACTTTGATTTTCATCGGTTGGTTTAGTTTCATAATATTATTATTGTTATGGGTACAATAATATATGTGTGGAGCATATAAGAGATACGTAATTGTTGGTTGGTTGAATTTTTGTGCGAAGATAGAAATAATTAAGGAAAAATGAGAGAATGTCTTTGCATAGATAGAAGAAAGTGGATTTTTGACTCGTGACAATTCTGAGTTTCCACTCCCTTTGTTATCCGGTAGGTGAAGGAGTTGTTCCACCAAAGAAGAATTAGATTTAGATTAAGGAATTACTAAGATAAATAAGTACTTTTTTTTCTTACTTTTCAACGAAGCTTATTAAGTACTTTGTTTCTTAGTTCAGTTTTCTTCTATTTTTCTACACTTTTCAACAAAGCTCATAAAGTTAGACTTTAAAGTTTATTTTTATGATCATATATAAAGATATTTTAATAAAATTTGTTGATTTATTATATCATTTATTATTAGATTTTTTCTGATAAAAAAAAATTATTATTAGATTTTTCAGTTCTTATATTTGAGATACTCAGTTTTTAATATAAAAGAGTGTATTATAAATTTGATCATCGGAAGTCTTATTTTAATTAGAGATAAGGTTGATTTATATATATATATATATATATATATATATAAATAAATAAATAAAAGTGGGTGTAAAGTTTATTTTATAAGCAAATTTTGTAGGATTAATTTAGATTTAAAGTTCACTTCTTAATACGGTATCAGAATTATGAGTTATAACTTATCTTGGTGAAATTTGTTGTTTGTTGGATCTATTGTTTCATCTGTTATCGAACTATTCTTTGATATCTAGTCTCACTCACGAGATGTATATGTCTTTACCTGAAGAGATTTATTGGTAGTCTCACATCAACTAGACATAAAAACAATTTATAATATATAAGTAAATGCAAACCTTACCTACCTTAAGTCAATTTTATAGGATTGAGTAAGACTTAGAAATTCACTTCTTACCATTTACATTATTTAAGAGTACCATGAAATTATAATATATAAATAAATATAAATCTTATTTAAGTGAATTAAATTTATTTTTTTCTAAAATTATTAAAACTCATCGTAACATATTTAAGTGAGGTCTCACACTCAAGATGTTTAATTTTTTATTGACATCGACATGAAAAGATATGTTAGAACTCTCACATCAATTAAAAATATAATCAAATTTATATTACAAAAGTATATTTTATAAGATAATTACATGAAATTTAATTTAAAAGTATATTTTATAAGATAATATCAGATTATGTCCCAAAGATCAGTAAACTTATAATGTCAGTTTGAAATGACTAGCGATATGAGAAAATGTAATAAAAACATTTATATCGATTAAAGATATGATAAATATATAATATATTATGATTGTTGAATTTAAATGTCGTTTTATAAAAAAAATAGTGACAGAAATTAATAAGTTAAGAGATTGAGTTAAATTTGAAGAATTTTATATAAAAAATGTTAGTCAAAAATTAGTAGAAGCTATGTTTGATGGTTAACCATATTTTTATTGAGTAAAAAAAAGTAATAAAATCTACCCATTTCATACTCGATAGTCAACGCATAATATTTAGAGGCTAATTCATGTAGTGAAACCACTCATGAGATTAGTTCTATTTTATTAGTCAAGTTTTTAATTAAAAATATAACTTCAGTTTGAAAACTCATGCAAAAATTTGATATCAAATATTCTATTACACAAATTATTAAGATAAAATTACCGGTTTAATATACATAAAAAAACTTGGCACAGAATTTAAATGCAATTGAAGGTAAACGTGTATTTTAGTTTGAGTGCCGAAATGGGATTATAATTATTGTACTTACTTACAACACTCAATACAAGAAAGGTTAAACGTGTATTTTAGTTTTTATGGATGTTTCAAATTTTAAATTTGGTTTTCATGTATAAAAGAAAACATGCATATATTCATCAAAGGGGAAAAGAGTTGGTAGGTAATTGTCAAGAAGAAAGACATTCTCTAAAGCTTTTCATTTATTTATCTTTAAACATTTATTCTATCAAACACAAATTTTAAGAACATTTGAACGGGTCAAAATTAATAATAATAATAATAATATATTATAAAATCCCATTAATCCAAACAAGGGAGCCTTCACTAGAATTCAATTTTATAAAAACAGAAATTAGAAACACAGAATCTTGATCCAAACAAAAGAATATGCCAACAAAAACAAAGACATGTAGGAAATAGGGAAGATGAACTTTAAGTAGAAGCCAGAAAATCACAAAACCTAGACCATAACTTTAGAGTTTCTTCTATTAATGCATTAAATTGAACTCCTCATTTATTCTACTTTGATTTTGTATTAAACAATACGCAACATCTGTAGCAACTCTTAATTAAAGATAGTACTACAAATACCTAACTTCAAATGGCACCATTGACAAAAAAGCTTCTAATTAAGGTTATTTCACCTTTTAGGTAATTATCGATTTAAATTAACAAAAAACAAATTTTACTAAAGTGAGTTTTAATTGTGACTTTATGTAAACCATTGTTAAGAACGATCGGCGGTCGTTCCCGAGGTATTGTCCACTTTGGACTTTGACTTCTTCGTCTGGTAGCTATCAGCGCGTTTTCGAGGTATTATCAACTTTGGAGCAATGTAGAGTTCCATCACGGTTTTGTTCTTAAAAGGTTCCTCAGAAGGTAGAGGGAGGTAGGAATATTTAAATTACGCTTGACCTCGACTACTAAACAATATAAGACTTATTGGGTGTACCAGAACAACTTATATATTTTAGGGTTAAATATGTTTTTGGTCCCTCAAGTTTCAGTGAAATTTGGAATTAGTCTCTCATCAAAAATTTTGACTAATTTAGTCATTCATCTTTAGAAATATGTGGATTTAATCTTTTTAATCAAATCTTGTTAAGTTTATTTGAAGTTTCAAATACGTTTTATAATAATATTTGAGTTAACATTTAAACGAAAATGAGTCAAATGATGTAAACAATTCAAACATTATTATGAAATGCGCTTGAAACATTAGATAAATTTAACAAAATCTAGCTAAAAGGACTAAATTCATACATTTCTAAAGATGAATGACTAAAATGGTCAAAAATTTTGAAGAGGGACCAATTCCAAATTTTACTGAAACTTAATAGATCAAAAACATATTTAATCCTATATTTTAAACTGATTTTATCATTAATCGACATGAGACTTTGGAGTTTGAAAGTAATTAGAAGGTGGTCTAGAGATTGTAAATATGGAGACAAATGTTGAAGCAAATTCAAAGCACAATAAATAAACTGAAAGCAAGTAAAGCCCAAACTTGGGTGGAGGAAACAGTGAGATGATGAGAAAGTCAATGATTGATAGAGTATTGGAAATGGAAATGGGTTAGGGAAGTGAGTGGAAGTGTGGGGCAAGTTTGACAAAGTCACGAGAAGAACAAGTAATGAATAGAAATTTGGCACACAATTTAAATGCAATTGAAGGCTAGACACATAGCGATGGCCGGTGAAAAAGGGGTCGTTTTCTATTCACATTCAATGAAAAAACTTCACTGTTTCGAAGGTTGTTTTTTGGGGTCTACCTTCAATGTTTTTGCAACTTTAGCAGTGCTTGTTTTGAAGTATATTGGTTGGATTAATAAAAGGTGGCTGAATGTGGCATTCCAAGAAATGGTCTAGGTGGGTTGGACCATTAACGTAGGAAGCAAGGTCATGCCATTAATTAAGATTGGAGTGTTATTGTGGTAATCCATTTTAGAAGAAAGAAATTAACCACAATTTTTCTTTTAAAATGCATTTTTGGAATCTGTAGTTTCAAAAATGAATAACCTTGTTCTCTATTAAATTTTTAGTGTTGCAAGTAGTTTCTTAAGCTTTCCAAAATTAAATAGTTTTATTCCATTCGTTATTATTCCAGTTGTTTGCTCTTAGAAAAAGCTAAATAGTCATAAATGATAACAATGTCAATTATTTGTTCATATAAAATGTTAACTCAGGGTTTAATAACGAATTTTAATACATGTTATTATGATAAATAAGTAAATATTTTTTATTAATATATATATATATATATATATATATATATATATATATATATATATATATATATATTAATTTTTGTAAAATCTCTCACTCTTCCATATCTTGATAAAGAAAAAAAATAAATCTTCTCTCTAAACTTCCTTTCTACTTTATTTCTAATTTTATTCTTCTAAACTTCGTCTCTTTCAAAATATGATCATCTAAATGCACTAGTCGAAAAACTAAGAATCATTTTTAATTAATGTGTTAAATATGTCAAGATTAAGTGAAATTTGTAATTAGTCCATCTTCGAAATTTTAGACCAATTTAGTCCTTCATCTTTAAAAATACGTGAATTTAGTCATTTTAACCAAATTTTGTTTAAGTTTATGTGACGTTTCAAACGCGATTTACGATAATATTTGAGCTAATATTAAAAAGAAAATGTGTCAAAGTGTAAACATTTCAAATACTAACATAAAATGTGTTTGAAATGTAGATAAACTTTACAAAATTTAGTTAAAAGGACTAAATCCACGCATTTCTAAATATGAAGAACTAAATTGGTCTAAAGTTTCAAAGAGAAATTAATTCCAAATTTCACTGAAACTTGAGAGACCAACAAGATATTTAACCCTTAATTAATCAACTTTTCAATATGGTAAATTCCTATTTACCTTAATTTTTTTATTGTGTTCATTTTTATTTTTATTTCTTTAAATTTTGGTATCAATGTTGATGGAGTTAGTGAGAAAAGTCATTCTCTCAACTTAGTTAAGATTATACTAAAATTTCGTTGCATTAGAATGTTTTGTTCTAGATCTTTAAAGTTTTCTTGTTTAAGTTGGAAGTTACTTTAGAACAAAGAATTACAAATAAAAGAAATTATTTATGTTTTTTTTTATAGAATGATAAATTATTTGAATTTGGATGTGGCTTGGTCACAATATCTTGATTTTTATGTAGAGATTATATTTGAAAATAATGTGAATGCTTTAAATTGACTAAGAATTTTATTGGAGTTTTTGGTTAATAAAGGATTGTTTTAGAAAGTTTTCAATTTTATACTCTTCTTAAGATTAGAGATGTTAACGGGGCAGCCTGTACCCTACCTGTTGGATAAATATTCGCCTCGTACCTATATCTGTTCGAATATCCGTTGTGTGGGTACTCACATATTTTTTTAATATACACGAATATCCACAGGTACCCGCGAATATTTACAAAAAGAAAATTTTAATATTTAACAACAAATTTTAATCATAAATTTAAATAAAAATATAATGCATAATATTTATAAATTTCAAACAAAGTGCAAATAACCCATTTAAAGAGTATTGAATGACAATTTACAAATAAATGAAGATTTTTTTTTAAAACCAATTGATAAAAAATAACTCATTCAAAACCAATATGTTAATGTTTTAATAATATTTTTAATTTAAATTAGAGTATAACGGGTGCAGATATTCACGGGTACAGATACCATGATACCCGTACTCGTGCCGTTAACATGCGGGTATAAAAAATACTCGTATCCATTACCCATGGGTATCCATTTTCAATATCTATTTCCTACTCGTTATGAGCCGCGAATACACGTGAGTACAGATTTTTTTAATATTCCTAATTAAGATGTTAGTATAATGGATATTTTATGCACAGGTAAAGGGTAGAGTTTCTTAAATATAGATAAGACGAGTAGAGTTAGTTTTTCATATATTAGTTTAAAAGTTCGATGTAAATGGAAATATAGGTTGAGTTTGAATGATCAATGTTGAATTTAAACTAGTTAAGGATAATGTTGGAGTAAATTATGGTTGTATTGATAATTTTGAGTTGTATTTGTTAAATTAGTTTTGAATAAGAGTTTTAAAAATGCATTTGGTTATGCTATATGAAGTTGGTCTTTTGTAGGGATGATAAATAAACTCATTCCCATGAGTATTGTCCGAATTCGTTCTCATTTTGATGGAAATCTACGCATTGATTGGGTATGGGTATGGGTATGGATATGGAGAATCTCCGGCTTTTTCAATTGGGTATGAGGATGGGTATGGAGAAGTACATATCCGCCTCGTCTCCGTCTTCATACCCGCCATAATATTCGTCCCCACCATATCTCCATCCTCGTTTAATAGCATAAACCTTTCATTAATAGGTAATATAAAAAATTTATCTTCTTTGCTCTATTATTATTATTATTTGTTTCTTTGAAGAGCTCTTTTGTTTTGCTAAATCAATTTTTGTTTTTTTAACTTACGTTGATATTTGAAAAGTTTTCTTAGATTTCTAAGGTATTTTTCTTCTTATTATACCTTTAATTATACATTTGTTTTCCTTTGTGCGATTTCATTTAATAGTCTCTCAAATTGTTTCTATGATACAGATTTGATAATTTTCTAATATTTTTATTTGTTGTTTATTTTTATCATGTACAATTAGGAATAACAACGAGGCGGGGCGGGGACGGGTTTTGTTATCCCATACCCATCCCCTTAAAAAAATTCATCTATATACCCAAATCCAATGGGGATCAAAATTTTGTTTCATCCCAATCCCGACGGATAACGAGTATATACTCGTACCCATATTTGTACATGCTTTCTTATGTTCAATATTAATTAATTAATTTATATAAAATAATAAAAATTCTAGTAAAGAAAAGATAATATTATCAAATATTGAATATTAGGAAGAGACTTGTTTCTTCGATATCAAATATTTAAAAAAAAATTAAGTTTCCTTTATGGTTTCCTTAAAATTTTTAGGTTTTTTCCCTATTGTCACGACTAGAACAAAATTTTGATATCTAGCACAAAATTGTTCATTATTTACAAAGTGAGTAGTAGGATAAGGATTACCTAAAACATGTCGTTGAGCATGTGAATTTTTAGACGCCTTTACTTTTCTAATCATGAGTAACAAAATCTTTATACATTATCGATGAAATTTTGTTTATCATCCCTTCCCATTTCTATTTCCATATTTGCTTTTTTTTTTCCACCATAGTACATCATTCCCATCAACTCTGTATGGTGATAATACCTCACCATCCACACTACTCCTATTTTCTCTATCATTTCGATTAGAGTCTCCACACAACTCTCTTGAAGTTATGATTATTCTTCTCATCAGAAGGCCATGAATGCACCTCTTTATAAGTGATGCATCATAAAACTCACATCTAATATCATTAGGAACATACTCATTGTTAGAAGATAATCCTAAAATAAAAAATATTATCTTAACAAAATATATTTTGGTTAAAATTGTAAAAACATATAGATCTTAAAAAATAAAAGTTTGTAAAGGTATTCTATTCAGGAATGATATTTTAGAAAAATAAATATATTAAAAAATAATAATTTTTATATTGATAAATATTTATTCAGAAAATAGTTTAATTTAAAATAATATTTTAACAAATAGTTAAGTGAAAAATTAAAAATATGAAAATTTAATGTTAGAAAGCTAAATATTTAGAGAAGTGATTATCTAGTATTAAATTAAACAAAAAAATATAATATTAATAGTTATTTATTTATAAATAAATAGTATTTTAAGTCCATCACTATAAGAAAATATTTTATTAACAACCCATTTTAGTGACAAGAAATTGTTAGTCATTATCGTCATCAATTTAGATACTGATTTACAAAACTAAAAACTTATTAATTACTAAAATAGTCAGCGTTATAAATAAAAATCGGTTGTTAACGAGTTATTTTTCTTGTATTTAATTGTTTATTTTTAATTTATATAACTTTGCGATAATTTTTAATCATAAGCATAATTATTAAAATAATTATGATGACAGCAATTGAGAATAAAAAATAATGAATATTGCTTCTTTATAAAAAAAAATGTACTTTCGTAATTTATTATTTTCCTTTTAGTACTATTTGAAAAATAATTATTATATTTATAAATATTTTAATTATCATATTTATGATTCACAAATCAATAGTTTAAATTGTATAAAACATATTTCATTATTTTTAAGAGAATTATTTCCTTTTTGTTTTATAAAAATTTTCAAATAAAATTATTTTAAAATTTATAGGTGTTAATTTCTGTAATAATTTTTTTTATATACATATTTCTCTATATAGTTATTGTTTACAATATATGTGTGTCTGTAAATTTGTTTTTAAATAATTAATATTTAAAATTATAATATTTTAATATAATTTTAAAAATATATTTTTAAACTATTTTTTAAAATGGTTGGAAATTTAATATCCAAACGAGACTATATAATTAGTTTGATGACATATTAATTATATATGAAATATTACATCAATAGTTATAACTGATAAGATTTTTTACAATACTTATTTTAGTTTTTTTTTATATTGATTATAAAATTTTTAGGGATCCAAACAATATAGAAAGTCCATTTTTAGGTTAATTTGTAATGTGATTAGTTGAGTTCATGAATTCACAAAAAATACAACATGATTTTGAGAAATCTATCACAATCTAATCAATGTAAAATGAAAAGAAGAAGAAGGAGATTAAGATTAAAATTTAAATCCCCACACACACAAATTGGGAAAATTTGAGATCTAGGGATGAAGTGGAACAACTGAACCACAATTTCAATGAGATGCACAAGCCGACATGCAAATATGCTTACAAAACAAATAAGTTACAAACTGGTCTTTCTTCCTGCACCTCGCACCTCCCTGTTTTTTCTTTTTCATGTACTCCCTTAAAAGTGTGGTACTTTCCAAATTTTTCCTCATTAAAAATATAATAAAAAATTTTCATTTTTAATTTTTAATTTTTTTAAATTAAATATTTTGGAAGATATCTTACATCCGAAAAATACTTTCAAGAATATCTAATTCAAAATATAAAAATGAAATATAAAACATTTTCTTTAAAGAGGTGCAGAAAGAAAATGATGACGTGCAGAAAGAAAGATCCTACCTACAAATGGTTGCAAAAGAGAATAGTATTAAAATCAAACTTTTTATTCTAAGAAGACTTATTTTTCTTAAAGAAAAAACACCTTCACTATATAAGACAAAGACAAAATAACATGCATTAATTTTTCAAAATATAACAATTTATTATATAAACCTTATAAACATCAATCTTCAAACCTTATAAGTTCAATATTTAAAAAACTAATATAAAACTGAAGAAAAAAAAATGTAGTCAAAATTGTTGTATTTATTGTACATTTAAATATGTTATGTTTATAGGTAAAAAAAGATAAACAATATTAATAAATCTGACTATAACAAAAAAATACAGTACATTTTCTCACTCATTAAACACTGAACCCCTAAAAATAATATTAAAATATTTACCCCAAAATAATGTTTACCATAAAAACAACGGTTCATGTAAATTACACTAACATTGTATGAAGAGGCAGAAAGAAAGAGGTAGCTTGGTTTTGTATGATTGTTTGATATGACAGCTTCAAAAATATAAGCCAATTACCATTAAATTGCTATCTGCCGAAAGTGATGGGAACGATATGCACAACCCAAGCTTTTGGATAAGAACAATCCAATATTAAACACAAAATCCACCCTTCATTTTTTTTTTCATGATAAATAACAAACTCCTTTTCTGTCTTTTGTTAATATAATATTCTCTATTAGTTAAAGTATATTGAAATTATAAGTCATAAGTGAAATTAAATAAATAATACATGAAATTCGCTACATTTTCAATTTTTAATCAATAATAAGGTTTATGTATAAAATATAGATAATGGAAAGTATGTTTCTTATATAAGGTACATGCAGCATCAACATTGCTCTTATAATATATACATATATATATATATATATATATATATATATATATATATATATATATATATATATATATATATATATATTCTATGTTTACTTCTTTTCAATATTACAATCCATCCTCATTGCTATAAAAAATGTTTTTGCTCAATCATTTCAAAGTACACCTAAATCTAAATAAGCGTATTTGACATTGTTTTTAATATTCTATTTCTTTCCACTTTGTTCTTTTTATTTATATCTCTAAATAAAATTTAGCTATTATTGTCAATAACAAAAAGTAAAATTAGATCAGAATTAAAAAAAGTGCATGGATACTTAGAGATTTGAAGATTGTGTTATTCACTATTTTAGACATTATTATTGTTAATGTATATAACCGGCGCAAAATATGTAAAATATAATATTATTATTATATGTAAATGTTTAAAATTTGAGATCTAAAATATTAACACCCTAAAATCACGAAAATATGATATTGTAAACAGAATTCAAGTTATAATAAATTCAATAAAGTTAGTAATATTTTAAAATAAATTTACAGTAATGGAAAACTATATCATAATTATTTACAGTAAACTTAAAGTCAGATCTATTAATTTTAAGTATAATATGATTCTTAAAATAAACATATTTGTGTATTGTAAATTATGCTTATACAAAAATGAATATTTATTTAGTTCAACAAAGGTCACATGGTTACACAATTAAATATTTAATCTGTATAGTAAAACTATGTGTATATTGTAAATTTTAATATATGATATTTTATAAACTAAGTTTTTTTTATTAGTTATAAATTTTAATTATATAGGAACAAAGAAAATCTTAACAAAAAAAAAAAATAATAGTCAACCAAG
>Ga0209589_1002306_pt1 | contig 32922 bp, 21 predicted proteins | sample CowpeawhiteBW_FD_187525 | JGI IMG/M metagenome (GOLD analysis project Ga0209589, IMG submission 187525) | Root nodule microbial communities of legume samples collected from California USA - Cow pea white BW (SPAdes) (version 2) | ecosystem: Host-associated > Plants > Roots > Nodule | place: USA...
AATTTAACAATAATCTCTAGATAACCAATGAAGAATCTGATTTAGAAAAAGCAGTGGAATTGACCTATTTACTATTACTGTGTTTACAATCTTCCGTGTCATTTTCTTTGCATATCAAAACCCCCTTTTTTTTATAGTTGCTAGTTTTAATTGCATTTTTGAATCAAATATTTGAGATCAATTCCGTATTCGTTGTGAGACGACTCAGGGTTATCTTAACCCTAACTATTTTCTTCACTACAAACTGGCAATACTGAAGTTGCTAAAGTAGTGGTAATTTGATCGCCTAACGACAGCGATATCAGCTATGCAGCACGGTAGGGGACCTCTTGACGTCGTTCCCGTGCGCCTAGCAACCCTCACACTTTTTTATCAACACCTCGCAATCCTTCTCCATAGTTGGCCAGTGGTAACCTGCTCGGAGTATCCAAGCCTTCATCGTTCGTTGGCTGGTGTGCATCCCGAAACGCCATTGTGGACCTCGTTCATGACGTAGCCTGCTTCGTCCTCCGACAAGCACTTGAGGAGCGGTGCGGTGAACCCTCGCTTGTACAAGTCTTCTCCGATTATGACAAATCGGAGCGCCCGACGCCGCTCGATCGGCTTCATATCTTCCCCGGTGTCGCTTCTCCTCAGGAGCTCCCGCACTTCACTTCTCCAGTCCGTCGGTCGGTCAATGGTCGAGCATTCTCCTGCTAAGGGTTTTATCAAGGTTTGCCTGATGATGGTCTTGAGCTGACCCTTCTCTTTCCCAGCCACTAGTTTGGATAGCCTATCGGCTTTGGCATTCTCCACCTGGGGTATGTGGTGAACGGTTACTTCATCGAACTCTCTCATAGCCTCTATCACTTTGTGATAATACTGCAGCAGCAAATCGTCCTTCACCTGGTATTCCCCTTGCACCTGCCCGACCACCAGCCGTGAGTCGGTATTGCATCTTAGTCTTCGTGCCCCTAGGTCCTTCGCAAGTTTGAGACCTGCAATCAGCGCTTCGTATTCTGCCTGATTGTTCGATGCCTTGAACTTGAACTGCAAAGAGTGATCTACTGTGAAGCCGCCCGGTCCTTCGATGACTATCCCCGCTCCTACGTTGCGCTTATCTGACGAGCCATCGACAAAGAGCACCCACGTCTGTTCCGGATGGGAGGCCGATCCGTGGAGTTCTACCACGATATCTGCCAAGTGCTGCCCCTTGACGGACCCCCTCGACTCATACTTGAGGCCGAATTCGAATAACTCTACTGACCAGGCTATCATCCTTTCGGCCAGGTCGGGTTTCCTCAGTATCTTGGCAATGGGATGATCGGTTCGGACAATCACCTGATGGCTTTGGAAGTATTGGCATAACCGACGGGCGGCCGTCAACAACGCTAGGGCTATTTTCTCTACCAACTAGTACCTGGTCTCTGCTCCCTGCAATACCCTGCTGATGAAATATACCGGCCGCTGCTCCAGGTTTTCTTGCACCAGTGCTGCGCTGATCGTGTCATCCGAGACAGACAAGTATAACTACAAAGGCAGTTCTTCCACCGGTCGGCTCATTATCGGAGGGATACTGATCATCCCCTTTATCTGTTGAAACGCCTCTTCACACCGATCGTCTCACTTTTCAGCGGTCTGCTTCTTCATGATCTTGAGGATCGACTTTATCCTCTCTGTTAACTTAGGCAGGAAGCGTGCGAGAGACGTCAAACGGCCGACCAACCGTTGGATCTCCTTGAGGTTTTTGGGACTCCTCATCTCAGCGATGACGGTGCACTTGTCAGGGTTGGCTTCAATCCCTCGGGCGGTCATCATAAAGCCCAGGAACTTACCGGCCGGTACCCCAAATACGCATTTCTCCTAATTGAGACGCATGTTATACTTGCGTATTTGGTGGAAGACCTCCTTGAGGTCACGAACGTGGTCTTCGACTGTCTGCGATTTTACAACCATATCGTCTATGTATACCTCCATGGTTCGACCGATCTGGTCTTTGAAAACATGATCCATGAGCCTTTGGTACGTCGCCCCGACGTTCTTTAGGCCGAACGACATGACCTCGTAGCAATAATCAGCCCTGTCGGTGATGAACGTTGTCTTTGATCTATCCGAACCGTACATCGGGATCTGGTTGTATCCTGAGTACGCGTCCAAAAAACTCAAGAAATTATGCCCGAACGCTCCGTCGACCAGCCGATCGATGTAGGGTAGGGGGTACGCATCCTTCGGGCACGCTTTATTGAGGTTCATGAACTCGGTGCACATTCTTCACTTCCCGCTCGCCTTCTTCGCCATTACCACGTTCGCCAGCCACGTGGTATACTTTATCTCCTTCACGAACCCCGCTCCCACCAGTTTTTTCACTTCTTGCTCGACCGCTAGTCTCCGCTCCTCCCCCATCTTTCTCTTCTTCTACGGTTCCGGTCGGGCTTCTTTGAAGATCGCCAACTTATGAGACATAACGTCTGGGTGGATGCCCGACATGTCGGCTGACGACCAAGCAAAGAGATCTCGATTCTCGACGATGACCGCACCCAAGAGCTCCTCCTCATCCGGCTTCAGAGCGCCACCTATCTTGGTGACCTGGCCTAGTTGCGTCCCAATGGACATCTCCTTGGTGTCTCCGCCAGGCTGGATCCGATCCTCCGTGTTCGTTCAGGGATCCAGATCAGTCATGGCGACTTCCGATCGGTGTTGTTTTCGGGGGCGGCTATAAGGGGCGATCCTTAACCCAGCTTCTTAGCACTGCCTCGCGATCTGCTGGTCCACATTCACCGTACATATCGTCCCTCTATCCGACGGGAACTTCATGGTCAGGTGCAAGGTCGAGACGATCGCTTCAAAGGCGTTCAAGCAGGGTCTTCCTAGTAAGACATTGTAGGAAATGTTAGCCTCAACTAAAAGGAACCTAACCCTTACCTCCCGTCCGTCTTTTCACGAGCTGATCCTGGTGCGGAGGTCCAGGTAACCCCTCGTGTTCACTCGCTCGCTCGAGAATCTGACGATTTGCTCATTGTATGGGACGATCAAGTCCTCGGACAGGTTCATCCTCTGGAAAGTTTTCCAGTATAAAATGTTGACGGAGCTTCCCTGGTCCACCAAGACCTTCCCGATTCCATACTCTGCTACCTCGATGGAGATGACATCGGGCCATCATGATCGGGGTCGGGAGCCTTGAAGTCCTCATCGGTGAAGGTGATGGGGGGCATCGATCGCACCTTCTTCTCCACCAGGTGGACCGACTTGAGCGCCCGGACGTGTCTCTTTCGAGCAGACGAGCTCGATCCTCCTCTAGTGAATCCTCCCGAAATAGTATTGATGTAACCCCTTAAGGGTTTATCCTTGCTCCGATTGCGACTCCTCCTCGGGCTTCAGTGTGCTCTAGATGACTCCCTCCTTCGCCTATCGGGCTCCCGCTCTCGTCGCTTCTCCCACTTAGCTGGGGCCTGTCTTCGTGCCGAGCTTCGTTCCTGACCGAGCTTCGTTGGGGGTGATCCTGCTGGATGTATTTCTTCAAGTGCCCTTGGCATATCAGCTCCTCAATCTTATTGCGGAGCGTGTGGCACTCTTCCGTGGTATGGCCGATCGTCTGATGGTACTGACAATGGTTGCTGCCATCGACATCAGGAGGTGGAGGTTTCTTCCTGGATGCTGGGAGTGAGTCAGCACTGAAGGCCTCCTGCAAGATCTTCGCCCGGGGAACAACCAAGGGGGTATACGTGGTGAATTTGGGCGTTTTCTTCTCGTTGGGCCGAGTAAGGGGTTTGCTCGGTCGGGGGGGGGGGGGTTCTTCTGTGAAGCTGCGTCTTCCTTCTCCCTCTTCTTCACCATAAACTCCTGCATATCCTCCATCTGGATGAATTTGGTCGCTCGCTCTCTCATCTCTTCCATCGTCTTTGACTTCTTGCGGCTTATCTTATCCGTAAACACGCCCGGCTGCAGTCCGTATGAGAAGTGGTGCCGAACAATTTCATCGCTGAGGTCCTTTATCTTGATCGACATGCAGTTATACCGATCGAGATAACTCCTTAGCGACTCCCCATCCTCTTGGCGAATGTTGACTAAATTATCCACCGTCAGTATGGTTGGCCTCAAGGGGGCGAACTGCATGCTGAACCTGGCTTTCAGAGTGGCGAAGGAGTCGATGCTGTTGGCCGGCAGCTTGGAGAACCATTCTAGCGCCTCTCCCGTCAGGGAGGTTGAGAACACTCGACACCAGATCGGGTCGCTCACAACATGGAACATCATCTGGTGGGTGAATACCAGCATGTGATTGTCGGGGTTGGTCGTGCCGTTGTACTTCTCGAAGGTCGGCATCTTCCATCTCTCGGGCAGGGGGGTCTCCAGTATGACTTGGGTGAAGGGGAAATTACCCGAAGCGTGGATCGATTGCCTGGAAGGGTGTCCCCCCTCATTGGCCCCGAAACTCTCGTTCATCGTGTGGGAAGCATTCCCCCTTGACGCCTACGTCCTCTCCACCCACGGGGGCTGCGACTGTTCTTGTTCCGTGGGAGGGAGTCTGCTCTCCACCCGCTCGGCTTCCCGATGTTGTTGCACCCTGCTCAGTTGGAGCGGATCGGGCATAGTGGGGGTTGAAGGGATGGCCTCATCCTTTTGCTGAAGGGCGGCATTTTCTTCTCGCAGAACTTGCATCTGCACTTTGTAGTTTCACTGCATCTCATCCATCCTCTACTGCATCGCCCTAATCATCTCTCTCGTGTTTGCCTGATCGTCAGCCATCCTTCCTCCGTCAGCATTGCTTGTTCAGTTTCTTATGGTCACTATAAGGGTATAAGGTCTATAGGCGACTGCTCGGCCCCACGGTGGGCGCCAAAATGTTTCGGGTGTAGGGGCCAAGCAGCTACTAAGAACCACTTCGAAATTACTCCTTTCTCCTTTATGCCCTCTCCAAGTAATCTGTTAAGACTTCATCTCCACGTAATCTTCTTTGTCGCTCGATCGGTTGAACAGACGATCGGGGTACCTGTCTAAAAGGCTTTGATGCTTAAGTCAGTTGAGGGACCGATCGGTCGATAAGTGTAACTGCTATAATAAATGCGAATTTAAGATCCCCACCAACCTACCTTTGGGCCCTATGATTAGGGTTCCTTAATCACGGCCCAATGATCCCTTAATCGTGATTATTGACTTGTTTAATTTTAATTAATCCAGCTGAGTAGTTCAGCTTTTCTGTTTGGCCGATCGACCGATGGTCGCTTGGCTAGGCGGGTTATTTTCTATGGGTTTAAGAACCTTAAGTGATATATTTAACCTATATGGTCGATCGACCAATGGTCATATGTAAGGTACTGCGCGATTTACCTATGGGGCCGATGGACCGATGGACCTCTATAAGGTAATGTGCGACTTACCCGCGAAGTCGATCGACCAATGGTCCCATGTAAGGTAACATGAGTTACCTATGGGGCCGGTCGACCGATAGTCCCATGTGAGGTACCTTAAGTGGCCGATTGACCGATGGTCCATGAGTTCGCATGGTTTCTGTGGGTCGATCCACCGATGGTCCTTTTTCATATACAAGCCCTCCCAACCTTGTTCGATAGATCGGTGAATTGTGCGTTACCGATAGCCCGATGGGACATATAGTACAAAAAGAAATTGTGATAAGAAACTATGATATGACGAAAATCAACATTAGGATTTGAAATTCAAAAAGATTTGAGTTAGGTAATTGAGAGATAAGATCGTAAGATGCAGTATGCATGTTTCGTAGAGGGTTGCCTTGATGATGAAAGAGTAAGAAAAAATTTGAGAGAATTGTAGGGTAAGGTTTCAAACAAGTAGAGAGGTGGGAGAGTGATAAGAGAGAATTTTAGAAAGATTTTAGAAAAAATAAGATAGAGTTTTAGAAAGTGATAAGAGAGAATTTTAAAATGTGTTTTGATTTTAGGAGGAAAAAAAAGTGAATCATGTACGTGACAAGCTGAGAAGATGTCGTGCATAAAAACTACTAAATGAAAAAAAAATAGTTTAAATTTTGAAATAGAAGTTGAGAGGATTGATTAAGAGATGATTTCTAATATGTGTTAATATTTTTAAAGAAATTACATTAGTATATTATACGGCATACATTATAAAAAAAATATAGTAATAGTTTAGTTACTTGCTTTATTTTTAAATAAAGTAGACATAATATATTAATTAATTTCTTGAATATTTAGTCGGAAAAAATCATTTTTATTTACTAAAATTATACTAAATTACACTTAGTTTAAAAAAAATTTACTTATTTATTTTATATTTTTAATAAAATATTTATTTTATCAATAAAGAATTTATAAATAGTAGAACATTTGGGATACTCAAACCTTTTTATAAAAATTGATTGAAATCTTTATCTTAGACGATCATAAAATGTTATATGTGACATCCCATTCAAATAGAATAATCTACTAAATAAAACATCACATAGTTATAATAATAAGGAGCACACGAGATGAACAATACACTTAACAGGATCCACAATTACAGTCATCCATCAAATGTATTTAGATAAGAACTTAGGCATTCCACCAGGCCATAAGCAAACATGAATCTAAAAGTTAACTGTTTTGCAAAAGAGGCTGACCATACAACAAGGGATTTCAAAGGCAATAGAACCCTAAAACTACTCCTAAGAGCCACACCTAACAAGCCATCTAAACTGCACCACCGCCACCATCAGATCTTCCTTCAACATTTCCTCCATCTGCTCCCACCAACAAGGTGATCATTGCAAAAGAGAAAGCGAGACAAGAACATACACGAAACATGAAAGGGTAAGCTAGTGAAAGATGAATTTAACATGTTATAGCAAACAGGTACTTAAAACAGTTCTCAAGCATACATCAAAGTGGCATCAATTCATGTTAGAGCAACCAAGCAAGACACTATGACTCAATTATCCGGATACATATACTAAGATCGGATTCACCGGATGCTTGCACTTGTGGTGGCCTCTACTGCTCTGTAGAGCCATTGCCAATGGGTTTCACCCTACCACACACAAGGTTAGCCTTTAAGCGTCTAAGGCCATTATCCTGCCAGAGACTAGGGCCTCCCGCTACTCTCACCACTTGGGTCAGTTTGCTCTATATGAGACACACTGACCCTTTAGAGTTTCGGGATGTGATCCTTACTTGAATCCTTATCTTAATATATACACTACACACCACCATGAGATCTCCCCACGAGACTCATGGAATTACGTCTATCTCACAATCAGAATCATGTTTCTCATACAATTACCACCTCATTTATTTCATTCATCCAATTCTCATGTTAAGACATCACAAATCCATAAATCCATGATCAATCTCATACCAAGCATGCCAATTTCATTCATAAAATTCAAACACCCAAGCATATTCACGTACATCTTGTTTAGGAAGAATAATCTAGATAAGACATGTAACAAATCATCTAAACAGTCCAAAAAACAATGACAGCATGCACCATTGCACCAACCTTGCTCAGGCGAGAAAGATTACCTCGCTCAAGCTGTGGGCTCTCGCTTAGGCGAGACTGCAACAATGACCCCTGGGAGATTTCATGAGCTCTCGCTTAGGCGAGGCCTTCTCACCTGAGCGAGACAGGGGCGTCGCTCAAAACGTGAACTGGCCGCTTAGGCGAGCGCTCGAGGCAGAATCTTGGGCGAGCTTATGCTATTCTCACCTAGGAGAGACGAGCTCGCTTGGGCGAGAATACCAGTTCTCCCCCACTGTTCTACGCATGCAACCCAGAAACAATCAAACCAAACATCTTACTTTTGATCTCACACAAGCACAAACATTTTCCAACTCATTTTATGCCACAACAGAAGGGAAAACAAGCACCTACAACGAAAGACGAAAAAAAAAACTAGCTTCCCTTACCTTGCTTAGGTGCTAATAAAACGCAACAGACCCGCAACTAAGGAGTACTTCAGCTCCAAGGGCTAGAGCAGTGAGCTGAAACATAGAACGAAGACAAACTAGGGTATGAGACTAAACCCTAACCAAACCAACACACTTAAACGGTGAGGAGGAAAACAGATCCAAAACCTTAAGGTTCAACTTACTTGAAGGTGGAATGGTCTTTGCTAGCTCGGAGATGAAAGAGTATTGTGCCCTAGCAGAGCACCTTGCTGGAGATATGAGAAGGAGAGGAAGGAGTTGTTTTTGAAAATGTGACAAGTGAATAATGAGTCAGCTGGAAGGGGTATTAGGTCCTTTGGAGGACTGGTCTTGGGCCTACCAAAAGGCCAGGCCCAAACCTTTATAAGCTGAAAAAGGGGCTTACATTATTGATACTAGGTATTTGTCATTTAAATGACATTATCCTCTTATATTTATAATAATATCGTCACTTGTCTTTATTTATAATTTGTTTTAATTTTTTGCATATAAAAAACTTAGATTTTAAAATTTTAAACTTGAAATTTTAGTTTTTATAGTTTTTATTCAAATTCAATGAATATAGTTTTTTAAAATAAAAGAAATCATTTTATCAAAAATATGCAAAATATGAATGTCATTTGAAAAAAAAAATAATATACGAATATTGAATACTCACGATTAAAATGAATAATTGAACAGAAAATTTTTTGATATTTACTTTTTAATAAAAAAATGAAACCATTGTTACATTAATTAACAGTAATAAAAAAATGCAAAGCAGTGAACCTGACGTGAATCGAACACGCAACCTTCTGATCTGGAGTCAGACGCGCTACCATTGCGCCACAGATCCACATATGATTTGTTTGATATAACAACGTAATTATCCATCAAAATATACAAGTTTATTTTTTATACATTTGTGTCTTTATTCCTTCTGATTTTTTAGTTTTATATATGATTTAATCCTTCTATCTATTTTTATTTACCTAATTTTCAACGAATATTTTGAAAATAAAAACATTTATTATGTTAAATAATTTATAATCGAAACAAAAATCTTTAGTGTTTCTTCAACCCAAAAGATTATTATTTTTTGTTAAATTACGATAACTAGAAACATCAAGTTTTTAAGTTTATATAAATAAAAAAATATTCTGAATTTGAGAATAAAAAAGTAATAAAAAAATAAAAATTTCCTGTCACGATTCACACCAAAAGAAAATAGAATACGAGAGATCGTGAGAGACTTACCAAGTTGCATATATAAAGTATTGAAATAAGGCTTTCCCTCTTAAGAAAAATATAAAAAAAAAAAGTCGCTAACAGAATTATATTTTTTTTCATCATTTAAAATTAAATTTCAAATTCATAATTAGAGTAGAAAATAAAACCACCATCTGTTATATAACATTTATTTAGTCTTTAAAATACTTTTAATTATAATAACAAATTTTAAATTTATTGCTTCTTACTAAATAATCCCATATAAAAGAAATGGAAAAGTAAGTATTTTTAAGAAGTTTAAAGAAAATGAAAATAAATGGCATTGTTATTGTTTAACTCTTTCGTACGTAATTTTTTAAATAAATTAAAAACCAAGTAATTTGTTTTTTAATTTAAAAAAAAAAATCCTTGAACCTATCTTTATCATCCTCCTGTGGCGGCAAAACTTCCCTGAGTATTATAGTGACAAACGTTGTTGTCAGTTTTTGTGACTTGACTGAGTTTGGTCCTTATTTTATCTTCACAAAGACAAACACAACGCAACAAAATTACTCCTTTCTCACTACTGCCCCTCACGTTACCACACACTATTGGTGCACCTTCCCTGAATCCATGTAATTTCTAGACTCTTTTGAGGGCAATATCGACAATGCTCAAATCCCCTCACCCTTCTTCACGCATCGTTCTCATTTTTCTCGTAAATCATAATCAGAATGAAACACAAAGACCCGTCACTTACAATTTTACTTTTACATTCAAAACTAACTTCAAAAATATGCATAAATACAATCATTTTTTAACATGAGATTAAGCTCAGGTAAAATCACTTTAATGATATTTTTTAATAGTGGACAATCTAACATGAACCTTGGACGAAATAGAAGGAAGTTATGTTTCACTGTTACTTAAATTACAGAATAATGTTCCTCGTGCTCAGTTTTGTAGATAAGAAAGAAAATGATGATACCATTATGCAATTAAAAAAAAATCAAATATATATAACTTTGTTGATACGTGAGAGAGAAGAGAAGATGCGGGAGCCGAACTGTGGGTTTTTTCCTGCAGTATCAGAGGCGTGGACTTTTTGCCGAAATTGAGAATTGAGTTTGAGATCCACGAAACCAAAAAAAGTCAAATCATCCAACCAGAACACAAGAATCATTGTATAACATACACAGAGCATAAAGGTTGGATATTTTGATTGGGTTTGGTTGAGGATAGAAAAAAAGAAAGAAAAAAGAAGGTTTTTTTTTTTTAAGTCTTGGTTCATTCAAGGTGAATGGTTGGCGGTGGAAATGGAGAGGGAGCACCACACTCCACGGCGGCGCGTCCCAGAAGTGATCTCCGCCCACGCGCTACCGCAGAGAGCGTTTTCAACGGCGGGGACACCGCGGGGTATAGCCCCGGTCCCCTGACTCTGCTTTCTAGCTTGTTCGGCGACGGCGATGAGTATAAATCGTTCTCGGAGTTTCTTGCCGGCGCTATGATGGACCCCACCCCTCCTCGGTTCTTTCCCGATTCATCTACTCAAGTAACACATCTCATTTGCTATATTTGTTCCCACCGCATATTTATGCCTTTCCTAAATTTATGTAATCTTAGATCTTTACATAATTAATTTTTATTTTTAAATCAAGAAATATGATAAAATAAAATGTGTGGGTATGTAGATTTTACGTTAGGACGTTAGGATAAATATGGTACATGATGACCATATAGCCTTGAATTTTGGTCACTGCATAGGTTTTCTTAAGTATGACTTTCTGAAAGTTGTCTTTAAAGTTCATTCATTGATTAGGGAAGATGGGGTTGGGTTCCTTTTGGGATATCTTATGATGATACAGAAAGTTTCTTCAAAGGTATTTCTCATTCATTTCACGTGACACCTACCAAAAGCAAGAGAAATTATTGTATGAGATTTAACATATCTAGACAGAAATTATTAGAAAATTCTGCAGCATCACTTTTTGGAATCCTAATCAATATTTTGTATAACATATTCAAAGCCTGTAATATAGGGACACTTTGGAATGACACAGCAGCAAATTGAAGCTGAACATCCATTCTCTGCAGCAGCACTTCCTGCCACCTCTCTGACACAGCACCTGATACCACAACCCGCATCAGTGCCAGCTTCTGTGATGACAGAATCCTTTGGTTTTTCTCACTCTGACAAAAAGTTACAGTCTTCCGCTGTCATTGTTGAGAAGCCTAATGATGATGGCTACAACTGGAGGAAGTATGGGCAGAAACATGTAAAGGGTAGTGACTTCTCTCGAAGTTATTACAAATGCACACATCCAAATTGTCCTGTTAAGAAAAAGCTTGAGCGATCTCTTGAGGGTCATGTAACTGCAATTATCTACAAAGGAGAGCACAACCATCAACGTAAGACCACAAAAGGCACCCTAACAACATCAACTGAGAATTCATCAGATAGGTTGAAAGAAGAGATGAGTTCTCAGTCGGTGTCTCAGATGGATCTAGAATCTGGAACAAGTGACAGTGAGGAAGTAGGTGATCATGAAACTGAAGTGGATCAGAAAAATGATGAACCTGATCCCAAGAGGAGGTAAGGATTTAGTTCATATAAACCTGTGGTGGGACAATTATTTGACCTTATGTGATTTTTGAAAGTTTTGTTCTTTCGCAGAAACACAGAAGCCAGATTCCAGGATCCAGCCTCTTTGCATAGAACTGTGGCAGAGCCCAGAATCATAGTGCAAACAACAAGTGAAGTGGATCTGTTGGATGATGGATATAGATGGCGCAAATATGGGCAGAAAGTTGTCAAAGGAAACCCATATCCAAGGTGATATTGCTTTTCCTCCACATTTGATTTGTCTCTTAACAAAATGGGTTACGGTCTAGTAAGAACAGACAAATAGAGCCACTCATACATTCATTTGACTTAACATTGTAACCAACTTCCAAGAAACATGGTTTCCATGATGCTTAGTTATTCCTCATACTCAGTCATGCATGGTTTTGTGATATATATATATAGGAGCTATTACAAGTGCACGACCCCAGGTTGCAATGTTCGGAAGCATGTTGAGAGGGCTTCGACGGATCCTAAAGCTGTAATAACAACATATGAAGGAAAACATAATCATGATGTACCAGCAGCTAAGACTAATAGTCACACACTTGCAAACAATAGTTCATCACAGCTGAAACCACAGAATGCCATTACTGATGAGAAGAAGCATAGTTTCAGTAGCAGAGGTGTTGGGGGCAGTGAGCAACGACCAGTGCCAAGTCTAAGACTGAAGGAAGAACAGATAACTTAGCTTTTTCTTCCTTTCATAAGTTATTGTATCTTTTATTTGTTTCTCATAATTCCACGTACATACAAAATATTATGTTAAACTCACACACTAATATATATAACACAAAAGCCGAAATTCTGTATAGTTCAAGATTAGCTCAGAATTGAAGTCAATGTCAAAGTAAAACTAATTAAACAAGTTTTAAATATCGAGAACTTTTAATTAAATTTTTAGTTTTTATTGGATTTTCAACATTTTAATAATTTTTAGTTTTAAAATTTTTTAATTAAGTATTTATAGTTAAATTTTTCTGTGATTAATGTTTGTTAATTTTATGACGTAGAGATTATGTTGTACTGCAATTGCAATTAATTTAAATATCGTCATAGATTACAAAATATCGTGATAACGAGATCTTAAAAATTAATTATATTAAAAAAATTGATTTTAAATGCAATTAAAATTATAAATTCTAAAATACAAAATTATATAATTAAAAAAATAGAATTACCTAAGAATTAAAATATTTAACTATAAAATTATAAAATTGAATTTCTAAAATTTTAAAATTTTAAAATTCAAGAATGTAGAATTATTAGATTTTTAGTATTTTACAATTTTAAAAATTTAATTTTATAATTTTGTAATTTTATATTTTATTTTCTATAGTTAAATATTTTAATTATTTGTAATTCTATTTTTTTAATTATGTAAATTTGTATTTTAAAATTTTATAATTTAGAATATTAAAATTTTAGAATTCTAAAATTCTAAAATTACAAAATAAAAAAATTATAAAATTATAAAATAGTAAGGTTATAAAATTACTATGAAATTTTAAAATTATGGAATTACAAAATTATAAAATATGAAATTATAAAACTATAAAATTACAAACTTATAATTTTATAATTTTATATTTTATAATTATATATTTAAATTATTTTATTTTATTTTTTTAACTTATAATTTTATAATTTTAATTAAATTTAAAAACATTTTTTGTTAAATATGTAAAATTTTGAAAAATGATGTTTACTGATAGTAATTTGAAAATAATGAGACTTGATTGTTTTAATATTAAAAAGTTTTAGTATAAATAAAATTATTATAGTCGAGTTTTATTATTTTAAAAGATACAAATTTTCTAGAAATCAATTTGGTTCTACATCCTGACAATCTTTGAGGTTTGAGGAGGAAAGTTGTGGAAGGTTTGAAGTTAAAGCTAAAATGGTAGATACTATGAAGTGTATAAAAAAGACAAATCTCTAGTGGGAGACTAAGATGAGGCAGAGCTTGATGTTCAGTCAGGTAGGTTGGTGCTTCCTAAGTAGAGGGAAAGGCAGTCTTTTGAGGAGAATGGAGTATCATAGAAGTGTTATGTTAAGTTCAACAACCAGAAAGATATGGTTAGATTTCTCAAAACGTAGCAACATTAAATTCAAGAGTAGGAGGGATGTTTTAAGTAATATAGCTCACACAAGAGAAATGTTTGACCTTGGACATAAGGTGGAGGGTTTCAAGTATTAGAATACAAGGCACATCTTTAAGTTTATTTTTGTTGGGAATGACAACTTGTAATGTCAAAGCACAATGAAGGAGGAAAGGAAAAGAAAAGTCTTAAGTAATTGAAAAGGTGTTTGCGATAGTTGGTGCCAAAGTGATTAACACACATGATCTAATTCAAAGATACAAGTTATAAAGGTGGTGCTTGGACTAAGAGTTTTGGTTTCGCTTAGGGTTGTATATCGCTTGTGATCGCCAGTGTGGTATATAAGTCAGTGGTTGCGTATCAAGTATGGATCAAGTTGAAATGTGAGGGCAGAGACGTTGACAAAGGCAAGTGAAGAATAAATGTAAAGGATTTTAGTTGTGGAAGAGTTTCTAAAAGTGTTCCAAAGCAAGTCCTAGAATTTTCACCTAGGAGCGGTGGAGTTCATTATTGTATTGGTGTCTGAAGCAGAACTAGTGCCAATAGTTCCTAATTAGATGGTTTCTACTGAGAGTCTGAAGTAAAAGAAATAGATGGAGAAGTTGTTAGAGAAGTAATGGTTTGAACTTAGTGTAATCACCAAAATAGTTACAAGTTTGGCTGATCTTGGAGAAGTAGTAGTATGTCAAACTGTTTAAATGTAGGTTTTGGCTAAAAAGTGGAGACAAAGTTATGGAAATGAAATGCTAAGACTATTAATAAAGGGAAGTTTTAAGGGTCTTACAGGTTTTCTGAATGTTTTGAGGGAGGTTTCTCAAAGGTGATTGTTTACTTGTCACAATGTACATGAAAGGATCATCCTTTTGACCAAACAAAGAAGTGAGTTTTGTGTGGATCAGAGTAGTGCAATATAATAGTGATAGACTATGTTTCTCAATGGTGAGAGGTCCATGAGAAGAGTTACCTTACTCATGACCTAGTGGTTGAGCGGTAGGGAGTTCTCTAAAACAACACATGTGTCATTCTTATGAGGATTAATTAAAGGTGTTAAGTGATCATCTATAGCTATAAGTGTGGAGTTAAACAAAGGAAGTTGGACAAGAGAAGTGAGAGATGAACAAAGTTATGGTTCCAAGTTAAGGTGTCAACCTAGGGGTGAGAGTAGATTCTTAACTAGAAAAAAAAGGGGTTTCAAGTCCTTGGTTTGACGAGGTAAGAGTAAAAGTTTATGGATAAGTACAAGAATCTGAGCTGGGATGTAAAGTCGGAGGAGATTTCATTAGTGTAGTCACCTAACTATAGCTAGTGAGTGTACCATAAAACTGCTAGGTACTAATCAAACTAGTGGTTTAAAGTTGAAAAAAGATGTGGTTCTAAGGATATTAAAGAGGGATGTTTATTGGTTAGTAGTTTAAAAGGTGTTGATGGAATGTTAGAATTTGGTTTTGTCATTGCAATAGTTGAAGGTTCCAGTTTGGAAGTGGGATAACATTGTTGTGGACTTTGTTACCCACTGACCCAAGTCAGTAAAGGAATCATCATGTAATGAGGATGGTGGTGGATATGGTGACCAAGAGTGTTCACTTTTTGTTGGTATGTCAGGAGTCATGTTTGATCAAGTCAGTTGAGTGGTACTTCAAGGAGGGGATCAAGTGATGTGAAGGGATAACTAACATGTTTAAGATTGAGACCTAAAACTATCTTCATATTGAGACCTGAGACCTAAGACCAAAAGTGACCAAGAGTGTTCACTTCTTGTTGGTATGTCAGGAGTCATATTTGATCAAGTCATTTGAGTGGTACTTCAATGAGGGGATCGTGTGATGTGAAAGGTGTAAGACTCGAGAAATTTAAATAATTAAACAAATAATTATTTAATAAAGGCAGGCAGTAGAAGCCTTTATGGCATTTAATGCGGATTGCTATGACATGAGAAAAGTACTAGTTCAAGTGGTTGGGAGTACTTAGTGGTGTTGAAAGGACTTGGGTTTGAGTCTTATGTGTGCTAGTTGTATGATATTTTATTATGTGCATTATTTTAATGTTATGATTGAATGTGAGTAGTGATAATGTAATCCTAAAATTATAGGAATTATCACAAAACATGATTGGTTGAATTGGTTGTGCACTTGCTTTGTGATTTAGTGGTTGTGGGTTCAAACCTTGTTAAGAATGCAATTAACTTCTTTCATTTTGCTAAACTTAATTTTGGTATGAATGTGAAAGGGTAGAGAAACCCTAGTGGCAATGGGCAGCCAAGAGAGGCAGGGAAAAACAGCCATAATGGTCTTTGATGGGCAATTATATTCATTTAAATGCCATTTTCGTTTTTAGTCATTAACCCCAATTAAGGACCGTATTAAAAAGGCAAACTAAGGCAAATAGAAGGGTTTTAAAGACTGAAAACTTAGAGTGTTTTATGGAGCACAAATTCTAAGTGAAACGTGAGTTTAAAGTGAAACAAAGGAGCTGAATTGTGGGAGCACTAAAGGGAGCCATTTTAGGTCAAGAAGAACTATCACCCATTCAAATTTAAGCAAAGGAAACCAGGTTAGGGGGGTTGTGCTTATGTGTTTTAAAAATTAAATGGTATGTGTTGTGATTGTGAGTCTTGCTTTTATCATTTTATGCTTGCGTGCCATGAATTTTCGTGATCAATGTGATGTGATTGAGAGGTTTGATTTTCTGATGTTGTTTGATAAGTCACTTATGCCTCTATACGAATATGATGAGGGTTTTGTACTATATGGTTGTTTATAGTTTAATCTCAAGTTTTGGTGGTCCAATTGGGTTTAAAACATGTTCATGAGTTTGGCTCGCTGTTATAGATTGCTTGGTATCAATTGAACTGTGATTTGGTATTTTGTTCTAGTGTTTGCGTGTGTAAACAGGGAAGATGTCTGCTATTTTCACTCAGGAGAGCAAGCCTCACCTAGGCGAAAGTAGCAGAGACTCGGCCCTGGTTCTGCTCAAGCCTCTCGCTCAAGCGGAGAGCCTATGTTTTGGGCGACAAAGCATCTCGCTCAGGCGAGAGTTCCTTGCCTAAGCGAGAAATTGTGGGGATTGTGTGGTTCTGCTTGAGCATCTCGCTTAAGCGGAGAGCCCTACTTTGGGCGACAAGTCATCTCGCTTAGGCGAGAGTGTCTCGCCTAAGTGAGAAATCGTGGAAAATTCGTGTGTTTCTGCTTGACTCACCGCCTAGGCGAGAGACTTTGGTTCTAGATGAAGAAGATCTTGCCCAAGCGAGAAGACCTCGCCCAAGCGAGAATCCCCAAATGTTTTGCTACATTGTCTCACCATCCAATTATGTCAGATTCACAAGCAATCTAGATAGCACAAGGCATAAACATTACTACGATTAATGTCCATTACACACTGAAATCAGGTTCCTAATACCTCTCTTCCAAGCTCTCTCATAATTCAAGGATCACCCACTCGCCATTGCCATACGGTTTATTACGCAGCCTAATTCCACGCAATTAATAGCATTCATCATTACATATAAAGATTTAACCAAAATTTCCAGAAGTCACAACAGCCAGAATTCTATAACGTGGCATGCCATTTTTCGCCAATCTTTAAAAAAAAGGAGATCATCATTCATTTGTTTTGGAATTAATTATCTATATTTAATCAATAAAAAAAATAATAAAGAAATTATCATTATTTTGTGTCTTGTTGGTCCAAAGGAATGCAACATTGATATTTATTCTACCGCAAGACTTGACTTTGGACCTAGTAGGAATATCATGACTAGAACATGGTTGCCTAGGTAAAAAGAAATTGCAACAACATAATAGTAAAAACATTGATAAATAAAACAAACCAAATCTTTTTTTTTTCAAGTAACATAATTGTGGTTGCATGAGGGGCAATTAAAATGTCTATCGCTTAGCAATCGATATCTTCCAGAATAAGTAGAAATTTATAAATAATTATAAGACAATGTAGAATGGTATTAGTTAAAAATCTATCAAACATGGGAGAAAATGAGATGGGAGCACCAATCACCACAATTGTATAAAAAAAATCAACATAGATAAATTATCACAAAAAGTGACATCAAACATTTCGATTAAGAGTTTAAATTTGAAATTTGAATTAAAATATTTGAGATGGATATCTTACCAAATCATCCACATCAAGTAACACATTAGAAACTTATCCCGAACGTGAAACCCTAAATAACCTCAAGAAAAGACAAAACTGTCATATTAAAAAATGGAAACTAATGCATACAAATATAGCAGACAACACAACACATACATTAGTATATGTATAGAGCTTTGATTTTTTCAGGGCGAAGGGCAAACATTGAACCCTTAACCCTAGATGCAAAGCATTTTGTTTTTTCTTTCTAACAAAGGTAGAACATGGTGAGAGGTTAGGTTTTAAAGGGTAATATGTGAGAGAAAATCATTATTATGCTCCTTGCAAATTACATTTTATGCTTTCAGCTTGTTGAGAAAGACAAAAAAATTATTTTGCTCCTTGCAATACACGTTCTAGAAGACCACATGTAAGAAGGAGAATTTGTCAGATGTTGCATTGAGAGGTGAGGAGGAAAATGGTTTATGGTGCTATATGTCACAAAATAAGAGTGGGTAGAAATTTCTACTTTTATTGTGTTTTGCATTTTGTGATTGTTTGTGACAAATTTTTTGCCTTTTGTGATGATTTTAATTGTAATATGTATAGATATATAGCTAAAATTGTTTTTTTTATTTGATTTTTTTCCCAAAATCTTGAAGTTCCATTTGTGTTCTTTCATTTTGTATTACTAATAGATAACCATTCAAAAACCTACACACTTGAAGTTGTCTTGACTTTCAACTTAAAAAAAAAAATTATAAGTGGTTCATGAGGAGTATGACTTTTGTGCAAAGCTTACACACTTGAAGTTGTTTTGCATGAGATGACTCTTAATTGTTTTTTAAAATTAAAAGTTGTGCATGGAATGCACAACTTCAATGTAAAACCTACATACCTGAAGCCATCTATTCAAGGGACGATTTTCAACTTTTGTTTTAAGAAATCAGAACTCAAGCATGAACGAATTTAGTGGAAAAATATTATAAGAAGTCGTGTGTGGCTATAACAACTTATATGTATTTTTTTAAGCAAAAATATTTTTTGAAAATAAAATAAAAGGATTTATATATTATTTTAATTTTTTAATATTGTGGGATACAAATTTCTATTTCACTTAATTGAATTTATTTTAATTTTTTAAGAAATTTTGTAATTAATTATAAGATTTATTTTAAAAGTTATGTAATAAAATTTTGACTAAGTTTTATTAATTTTAAGAAAATAAAAATACAAGGAATTGTTTGAAGTCTAAAAAATATTTGCTTTAATGTTGAGTTTGAATATATATATATATATATATATATATATATATATATATATATATATATATATATATATTTTTTTTTTTTTTGAAACCTAATTTTTTTTATAAGTATATGGTTGAAAAAGAAAAAGTGTAATTTGTGAATTTTGATGCGTAAAAAAATTTGATAAATAAAAGAATATGAGTCTTGGTAAAATTGGAAAAGTAATAATGGATATTAAATAATAAGAATAGAATTGTTATAAGATTACAATAAACACATCATTTATGAGAACCAATGTCATGTGGTGGTCATCTAGGTTTTTAGGTCTTTGACGGTCTTATTCAACACATGGACTATCATCATCATTGTCTTTGGGTTGACTAAACTAAATTGAATTTTTGAATTCTTGTAGGTACATGGTGGTTTCATGCTAGAAGTGACAAACATATTTAATGGACTTGTAACAAAACTTGGATGAGGTGGAAAAATAATGTAAGTGGAGGGTACTTGTTGGTATGACGATTGAGATGACATGTTGTATAGTGGGTGCATATATTCAAACATTAAGTTGGCGGCACACTTGACTAACCAAATGATTATTGTTGAAAATTAGAAGTAAACTCAACATGGTGATGATATGGTTGCCAATGAGGTGATATGTAATAGATAGTATTATGGATGAAACATCACATATATGTCATATTGTTATGCAAATAGTCATTTTAACTAAACAAAGTTCCTTGAATGACACGACTATGTTAGTCATTCCACATGGTTGTCCATCTTTTGTGATAGTTTGGCCAATATCTATTAGTTCTTCCTTTCATGTTGTTTTTATGGACCTGATTTAGGTTTAATGGGTTAGTTGGAATGCTTTGATGAAACCCAAATTGTCGCATGACCTGATCGACTTGATGAAATTTGACTACTGTGAAACAAATAAAAGGAACAATTATATGACTAACAAGAGAAATATTAACTATAATCAACTGAATAACTTTATCACTCTTGTAAATAGTCCACATAAGCTATCAAAAAAAGAATAGGCTTATCTTTAGTATAAAAAAATATGAAAATAAAACTAAAATCATATGTAACTTTCGTTATTTAGTAAATGTCTAGTGTGCAATTGATTAAGTGTTTTACGTATTTGACTAACTATGGTTGTACTTGTATTAATCATTTGTGTTGCTTGAGTCCCCTGATGATAAACATAACGAAATATTTCAAAAGAAAAAAGGTGAAATTATCTATCTTTTCATTCATTGTAAAATTGTTCGATAAATAAAATAAAGAAATTTTCATAAGAGGGAAACCAAGCCTTAAAACAGTTTCTCCATTACTTAATGACTTAATAAACATAAGAAATGCATGTAATGAGTTGCCAAATCTAGTATTTTGAAAGTAACATGCAACCTCTGATGTTGTTTTGATTAAATTTGATATCGTGATCTAGTGCACTATATATAGACATTCCAACTGTGGAGGTGACAATGCAATGTATTTGTGTTGAGGTGACAATATAATAGCTTGGCTCACCTAATTATATAGAGAACAACCTTAAAAGGTTACAATGTAGTAAATTTTTGTGTGCAAGCAACATTTATTTGTGCATTTCTTTTTAACCACATGACAACTCAATGCATTTTAGCAACAAATAACAACCTTAATAATGTGACAATTCATGGCATGTCTTTAAGTGGGTGCAAGATCCTTGCCTAATTGTATTTTGGAATCAAAGGTAACTATTAAAACAAGAAGCCAAAACAAACCAATTCATGTTGCTTCATTGAATCCATTAAACTCTACATTTATGCAAAGAATCTTTGAATCAAGGCTATTTAAGCTTGTGGGAATCAATGCAAAAAGAAACTGAATGTGTGTCTATGAACAAGGAGGACTTTGTCCACTTAAAAGTCATGAGGGATGAGAACAACTTCATCTAGGCTTAAGTTGTGGGCAACATGAACACCTTTTTCTTTTCTAAAGTCGTACAATAGCATACGTCTTCCTTTTGGCTGAAGTCGTGTGAGACATGTACGACTTGTGTTGTGTTTCAATTTGCCTTGAAGTCATAAGGTTTGTCCATTACTTAAGTTCTAAATGACTACTCAATCATTTAAAACTTGTTCAAGTTGACATATTTTTCAAACCTCATTGATTGTGTACTGTAATAGATGTAGGGAGAGTATGATTCTATAACTGTCGGGACCAAAATAGAGAGAATATAATCGTGTAGGTAAAGCGATGAGATTGGACTTGGCTTGAAAGAAACATTTGCATTCATGAATTATAACTTCAATGAATCAAGCACAAGATATTAGTTCTTTTAAATCGAGCACAATGTTATGTATATTAACTTACTAATCTTCTTCCAAGCTAAAACTTTTCTCCACCTTTACACTTCAGACACACATACACTTAACTAAAATTCCATATTATTCTCATATAAGGTTTGAAGCAATGCGTATCATCACAAAGATAGATTCGTTGTACGAGGGTGAAACTTCTATGTCTATCAATGAACAACCTATCGCCACATATATCGTTGAAGATTTTAGTGAAGATGAGGGTAACCATGAGTATGAATCTAAGGAAGATGTTCCGAAAACATCAGCCCAAGAACTTCAATCATCTAGTTGCTCAAGCCAATGTCCTTTATGAACACATGTCTTTTGATACAAAGTGGGATACATTGTCTGCCATTAAGCAATATGGCATTGACAACGACTACATTATATTGTGGTAGAATCCAAGACAAAGAAGTGTATTGCATGATGTATACATTATATTAACAAGTGCCAATGGTGAATATGAGCTTCTTTTGTAAAATACAACAATTGGGAGATAAAAACTGATGCATCTCAAATTTTCTTGTCAACCATTCTTTCTTAAAAATATGTAAATTTGGATTCAATCCAAATTACTTCCATAATGTTGAATTCATTCAAGGAAAATTTGTCCAATCCCATCAAAAGTTTAATTGCAGAAATAAAATGTTGTCATGGGTATTATGTCATATAGAAAAGCTTAGATTGCAAACCAAAAGCTCTTGACATGGAATTTGACTGATGGCAAAAATCATATAATGATCTTTTGAGGTGGTTCTCCATTACCATGATGTGGCACTCCATTTCCTTCATTTCTTCATCGCACGCTCACCTTCACGCATCATCTTCTTCCTCACCTCCATTATCACCTTCGTCATAAGTCATTTATCATCTCCTCCATTATCACCCCATTCACCTCCATTACCTTCTTCCTCTCTACCCCTCCATGCAAACTCTTTCTCTTTTTTTTGTCAATCACCCATCCACTTCCATCCTCTCAAACACCTTCCACCTAACCATTCATAATCATCTCCATTTTTTCTCCACTTCCAATCCGTGACTATGGACACTCTTGAGGAAGTAGGTGATGATTTAAAAATTGAATAGAGAAGCATGGGCACACCTAAAACCCCTAATTTGAGCCACACCTTCCATTAACACCAGGGGCACACCTTCCACTTCCTTTTCCAATCACTTTCAATTATGAGCACACCTTCCACTTCCAATCATTGTGATTGAATAGAATGTTGCGATTGTGGATGATTTAGAGATCCACAATTTGGTGTTAATGTTGCTTCCTCCTAAGTAGAATCTGCATATTTCTTGTGCTTTTTGGCATTCATCCATTTCCCCCTATTTCTTCTTCTCTGCCCTAAATGCACAAACCTAAAACTTTTAAAATTGGAGAGCAAAACAAAAATTAAACTGTGTATGAAAATTGTGGAGATGAATCGGGTTTCAATGATTGAGGTGATAATGGAGAGGAGGAACTTAATGATGTGTGAAGGTGAGCATGTGATGAAGAAATGAAGGAGGTAGAGTGCCACGTCATAGTAATGGACCATGTTGTACACTATATCGTTAACGATTTGGACGGTGTTAGCAAAAAGGACTAAATTAAACAAAATCAATAAAAGTTGTTGTAACACCCCATTTTGGGATGTCACAGAACGTTAGAAAATTTTTTCGTTTAGCGGAAAAGGATTTATCATTGAAAATGTACTAATAGAAAAACTTTTAATTTGATTTAAATACATAATTCAAAACGTCAATTTGTCTAGAAAAATATAGACTAAATTAAACACAATCAATAAAAGTTGTTGTAACACCCTATTTTGGGATGTCACGAACGTCAGAAAATTTTCACGTTTAGCGGAAAAGGATTTATCATTGAAAATATACTATAAAAAACTTTTAATTTGATTTAAATACATAATTCAAAACGTCAATTTGTCTAGAAAAATATAAATAACAATTTTGAACAAAAGAAAATTACATAATTTTTAGTATCTGATTTAAAATAACTAAATATATTATAAAAACTCTCGAGTCCATCCCAGCCTCTCGTCAATCTACTTCATGCCAAGATTATCTGCAATATCATCTGCTCTTGTATAACACACACGTTATACAATCATCGCACATACTACAAACACACAAATAAACAAATAGGGGTAAGCTAGCCATAAACAATGATATATAAAAGAATTTCATAAATAAAACATGACAAATAATACTCAACACCTCATTCAAGTAACACTTAAGCATTAAGATCACAATCAAACTTTATTTTGAACACATAACCCCCAACATCCAAACAACCATATCAAACCAACATACTATCACATTCATCTAAAATCTTTCAACAAAATAATCATAATCAAGCTTTTGTTTTTCGTGGCCTTTTACCCCACAACAACATCTAGTTTCCTAGAAATAGATGGTTCGTCGTGTCCCACTATCGCAGCCAGACTGTCTCTCTGATTCCTCAAGGAATTATGAGTAAAAACGTTGATGCATCGCACACCAGACACTATACTCGCAACGAGCCGAAATAACGTGAAACATCTTTGACCTCCCCATTGCTTCACACATGCGAGAGAGTACAACACTCGAACCAATCCTCTACACTGCTTCACACAGGCGAAGAGGACCCATTCTCATTGCTTCACACAAGCGAAAGAGTCTTCACTGGGTCTCTAGGTACAGAAAACCTCACACAACACTTAATTCCACCAAGAGTCTTTAAGAAAGGAAAAATACTCTCAACATGCAATACATCAGAGTTACAAATTACCAACGAAATCCACACCATCACATCATGCATGGAAAATACGGTTCCATCAAAGCCCATTAACTTACCAAACAATATATTCAATCATCGAACTCAACGAATGACATTCATTCAAGCATAACCATAACATCACACACAAGTAATTATCCTCAAACTACCACTTAAACTCCATAACCATGCAACCCATGAAAACGTATATCATTCCAATCAAGCGAAGTCACACTAATAAGTATAGATAACCAAATAATATCATAGCATTATTTAATATTATCATGCATCAAACAATAACTAAAAAAACCCATAGAAAATAAGAAAACCATTCCATGCATCACGACAAGAGAAAGAAAAGGAGTGGCTGGTTGCACTGTATCTACGTTAGGTAAAAAAAAACAAAACTTGAAAGCTAGAACAACAACTAAAACACGATAACCATGATGCACCCATGCGGCCCCCACAGGGCTTAAGATTAAATACATTACTTTTCCACCCAAAGAACTTAGGTACTGGTCACCGAGAATTTAACCGAACCACTACACTTAATACCTTCAAATGCACTAATTCCATTAAAACCAAAGATGGCTTACAATAAGATAAATAGACTACTAGGTAATACCTACGACCCCACAACCAACTAAAGTTTGGCTAACACCCCAAGCTAGGGGAAACATTTACTATCATGGACTGCACCAGAAATAAAAAGGAATAAAACTAGGTTTATATGTGGTAATAAAGAAAAAACAATTTGATACTAGCTATTTTTAAGCTTACTGCAGCGTAATAATTGTGGAACAATTCTCATCCCATCAAAATAAGACAAAGCACTAGACACTAAGTCATACTATACTATTTATTACAAGGTTTGCACCTACAACCCATACTTAAAGAAGCAATTTCACATGTGTGTGGCCCAGCTATTAAATCCCATGCATTTACGTGAAAAAAAAAATAATGTAAGCAAGGAAAGAGAAACAAGCCATGCCATCACCACAATCCTTTTAAAGTAAATACCTACTGCAGAACGTAAAAAAGAAGAAAGAAATCAATACAACACTACCTAAAAGTTCAAAGGAGTAAAACAAATTCATATGTGATAAAAAAAATAACCAAGCTGCACCAAGTAGTCCGCCCCGTGAGTAAGAAGGAACGTATGCAACCTATGGGTTCTTTTCAAACCCACATTAGGATAAAAGAATGGAACCCAAAAAGAACATGTTGCACCCAAAATATAATGAAAGGAAACAAAATGGCATGTGGTGAATAAGAGCCCATAATTCCACTAAGAAAAAGAAACCTGCACTTAAAAGTTTAGGTACACCTAATGCAAAGAAGAGAAAATATGACAAAAGAGAAAAAGAGATGTCCATCATACCTCCATTCATTTACGTTTCAAATACTGCACCATCATATACCACAATTCAACTCAATAGCTTAAAGAGAAAACAAACCTTTGCATGTGGACCCCACCCATGCACCAACCAAACATGTTAAAGTTGAGAGAACTAGAAGAAAAACTACTACCCCTGGCTGCACCTTTAACGTAAATTTTTATAGAACAAGAAGAGTGGAGTTACACCAAAAACTTAAAGAAGGAAACCAAAATTAAAGTTTGGAAAATGATGCATGACCAACAACTTAGAATTCTCTCTACATTGTAAACATGCACACCTTCATAGTTTCTTGTGCCCAAAGTGCTAAACAATCATAAAACCATTGATGGATGATATTGGTGAAAATATAGGATTACAACATGGAAAAACAATCAACGTGGCTGTACCGAGACCTTAGAAAAAAAATAGAATGCCCATGCATCCAGAAATCGAAAATAAACCTGCAGAAACGCATGCCCTGCACTTCCAAACCTTCAACGCATGACACCACAACACTCATATAAGCAAAAGAAAAACATAACCATAAAACAAACCAGTTTGAAACTAAAGGAAAAATACCCACACATGTTTTTCAAAGTCTCATTCATCAAACAAACAACAAGAAAACAAGAGAAGAAAGCAAGGTTGGCTTCCCTTACCTGGTTCTGCAACACTCCACAAACATTTTCCTCCTAGCTTCCAGCTTCACTCTTCACGACTCCTCTTCCATTCCATTTGTTTTCTCTTCTTTCTCCCACTTAAAAACCTAAAACTAGGGGTTTTTATCATCAACCCAAACCTAACCCTAGGTTATCTATTAAAGTGAGAATATAGGAAGGAAAAGATAAACAAGATTTTTACCATTTTTATTCACTTCAAACTATATGGCAGCAACGTTTTTTCTAAAAGAACCATAACAGCAAAAAAAAAAAAAAAAAAAAAAAAAAAAAAAAAAACCAACATGAAACATGGATTGAGTTACAATTTCATTTTGAAAATCCCTGCACCGTGAATGAGGAGAGAGAAAATTAATTGCAAGAGTTTCGAGAGCCCCACAATTAATTAAAGAAGAAAGAGAAAAATCCATATATTTAAGAAATAAAACCAATAATATTATCCCTACCAAGTTCAAACCCAAGCCCCTCCACACCTCAAATATACTCTCCAACCACCAATCCAATACTTTCTCATATTACAATATGCACCATTTAATTATATACACATATCCGCAACATTAAATATAATATTAAAATTTAAAATAACTAAAATAATAACTTACATCACTTAAATAATAATTATTTCATATTTCATAATTTTAATAACCTAATTGAATTAAATAAATCAATAATATTAATCAAGCCATTAATTTTTTCCATGTGTTTCCCTTTAGTCTTTTCCTAAGTCTTACTGTTGCAATCTCATTGAACCGAAAAAAAAACTAGAACCACATTGCAAAACTAAATGAAAATAGGAACTAAATTAGTATTTAAGCTTACAATTAATTACAAAATTTCTTCAGATAATTAAAATGAATTCAATTGAATGGCACTAGTAAAGATGAGACTTTTTATGAAGGTTCTACATGACTTTTTATAATGGTTTTTCTAACGTCATAATTGTGGGTGATAAAGACATTTTATGCTTTTTACGTCAATTAAGAAGACCTGACATAATAAGCCCAATTTATTATGATAGATATCCAAAGATTTGACATAATAAGTCCAACTTACCATGACAGGTCCTATCATAATAAGTCTAACTTAATATGACAAGTGTTTGTAGACTTGTCATAATAAGTGACTTATCACAAATATTCCTAGACTTGACATAGGAAGTGAGCTTTTTTTTATCTTTCTAATTTTGTCAGTTTTCCTTTATTCATGATAATATAACCTGCATATAAGATTAGACAATTTCAGACAACAATTTTATTAACTTACTTTATCCAAAAAACTTCAAATAAATCAAAACTTCAAATCACAATTTTAATTTGAAATATGATTTTCATCACAAAACATAAGCTTCAAGTATCATCAAAGGGATAACTTAAGACAACTAAAAAATTAGCAGTTTAGTTCATAATTTCAAAAATTAGCAATTGACATCACCAAAATTACTTGAAGCCTAATTTTAAACTAAATCATAGGAATAATCATCACTTGGAGGCAAACTTTTGCTTGTTAGAATGGGATGTTGTTATATTATGATACTTGTATTTATCTAAAGAATTAATTTCCCATAAGATTTTTCATAACTTTGTATAAGCTCATATCTACAAAAAGTGAGATCAAGAATTAATTTAAACACATTCAAGTATGCATAATATAAAATTTAACAAACACATTATTATTTTTTAAAATACAAATATGTAATACACTGAAATGGTGCACATTTTCTATAAATTTCTTCAACTATTTTATCCAGTGGTTTACTTATGTTACTGGACATCCCAAACACCTAAAGAATAAGAGTAATAGGTAAAATATTTTTTAACCATACAAATTATATGATTCATATAATACAACAAATATATATAACTATTTATAAAATGAGTCATAAAATAATGAGTGATTTTGATTTTAATTAACAATTAAATGGTACATAAAGTTTAAAAACAACCTTATATAAGTATCTTTTTATTTTTGAATTAGCTTGAACTTTCTCATACCTTCCCATACACACTAGGGTTAATGCAATGGAAAATGGACCAAACCTTTTAAACTTATTCAATCTAGAATACGCAAACAAACTCTCTTTCCATTTTCATATTTCTCTAATATAGAATTTTTCTCTACTTTTTAGTCAATTTGATAATGTAACTTGCTCACATTCCTAGCCTACAATGTTTTTTCCAATTTTCTTTTCACCTATTTCCATAAGTTCCTTTGAATTAGGAAAATTTCCTATTCCATCTTTTTGTGGATTAACTTTTCTTAGTTTTTTTTATTTGAACTACTTAAGAGTATTTAAAGCTCACATAGAGATTTATCCATCTTTAGAATTTGTTGCCACATGTTAATACAAAATCAATTATAATTCAATCAATATTAAACAACAAAACCCATAATTATCAAATTTTCAAATCATTGGACAATTATTTCTCATTTAAACATAAAAATATCACTCCCCAAATTACATACTACATTTGAAAAAAAAAAACTTAAAAAAGATTTCACCCAATCAACAATTCTAAAAATGATAAATAGTTTGACAAAATTACAATAAATATGAATTTGAAGGTGATTTTATTTAAAAGTAATCAAAATAAGCATTTCTTAAAATAATTTGATGTAAAATTCAAATAATTTGTCAAATATTTTAGTTTAAAATTATCAAAATAAACATATTTTTAAAATAGAAAGTATACATGATATCTTTAAAACTCCCATGTCCAAATACATCAGCAAGTTGAAAATATCATATTAATACTTTTTAAAATTCAATGAAACAAAAGATACTAAAAAACAAGTAACAATAACATTAATTAGCCATGCATCTCTATTAATTAACCACAACTTATGAGCTATAACAAATAACCAAAGACATAACAACATCTTCAAAAATAGAATGAGATCGAAATATTCTTGCAAAACCTTCTTCTTTAGCTTGTGGGTAATGTTCTTGAAATTCAGTTATTGTTTATGCGAGACCTGTGTCTAATAAATCAATATCATAAAAAAATCTCCATCCAAATTAATAATACGCAAAAAAATGAACTTGTAACTAATTAAAGATGCTCACAAATAAAAATATAAACTTCAAAAAAGATAAATGAAGAACTATGAGATATAACAAATTTGTTTTGTATGAAAACTACAAATGAAATAAAATAATTTAATTATACATTTAGTAGAAGACACAATGCATTTTGTTTCTTTGAATAGACAAATCTAGCTACTTGTAAGTGTAGAGAGCACATGTGCTCTCCCTCACTTCAATCATTAAACTCATAATGCTTTTGGAAAACAAAATGAGATTCAAAATTCAGAATCAGAACTAGAAATAACCTAGAATAGAGTTTTGTTTAAGGCTTATTTCTTCAAGACAATCCTAGAGGTGAAAGTCTAATGTGCTAATCACTTTTGTAGGATGTTTATGCCATTAACTAAACCAATTCCCAATCATATCCATGCCCCAAATGACAAAATTTTTAAACTAAATTCATATCCTTTCATTTATGCAAACTTAGCATAACAATGCATTATTAGAATATAGTGGGTAAACAATTACATACTACCAAATCAAATATAAGTAGCCACGTCACATCTTACTTAACAAAAAGCAACATGATAACTTGGAAACAAAAGAGGAAAACTTAAAGCATACTCAAACGAATGAGCAAACAAATGAACAAACTCACAAATAGTAAGAAGAAGGCACAAACCACACCACGAACTAGGGCATAGACCATTGGAGAAGAGAGAAGAAACTAGAGCACATATGGAGTGTGAATTGGACCACAAATCCAACCATGAATTGAAGCACAACTTGGATGGTGAACAAAGAGACACTACAAGAAAATTATTGATTATCTACGAAAATCTATCTACGAAATTTTTTTCCTAGATAATTTTGTTTTATCTACGAAAATATTTTGTAGATAACATCAATATTGGTAGGTAACACAAAAAAAAATTACCTATGAAAATTTTGTAGATAAAGATAAATAACTTTAACAAATATTTTTCATACAAAAATTAACGTACGAAAGAAATCATAGAAAATAAATATTATAAAAAACAAAATAAAATTTAAATTTAAAAATATTATCTACGAAAATAAAGTTCGTATGTAACAATTATATATATATATATATATATATATATATATTAATTAAAAATAATATGTTATCTACATTCAATATTTCGTAGATAACATATTTTTGCACCTATTAGGCTTAGGTTTTATTTGTACTCTACTTACACATCTTCACGACGTTCTCTTATCTCCCTTTCCACCTTCTTTGTCACCTTCACTGCCTTCTCTAATCACCTTTGACACCTTCTCCAATGGACATCGTGAATCCAATCGTTGGCAAACCTATCGTTGTCCAGCCCTCATGCCAACACATCGTTGAACCCTAGCATCGTCAAACCCTTGCTCGATAGAAGAATTCTCGCTGAATCCCTCATCCCCAAGGTATTATCTATAAAACCTAACTCCAATTTCACACAAAATCTTTTTCTTCCCTTCGTTCTCAGCCGAACTATTGCTTTTGCGAACCAGAGCTCGTTGTCGTGCCCAACAGCACTCGCCTGTCGCGCTCCGCTCTGCTGACTCGTTGTCCTGCGTCGCACTCCTCCGCTGACTCATGCTCCTCTATCTTGCTCTTCCGCTAACTCGGTACTTCGCTATCTCATTTTCCTCTATCTTTGTATGGAAGAGTATTTGTTGCACTAGTGAAGGGATTCTTAATTGAGTTCAAACCTTTTTAGACGTTTTTTCTATTGGAGAAGTTATTGTTGAGTTTTGCGTGTGCTTTGTTTTGGAAGAAGAAAATAACTTCTACATGAACATTCGTCAATTTAACAATCATTTTTTTACATTGGGATGACACAAGCTGATATATTCAATCGACGATATATTGGTTGGAATACAAGTGTTGTGCAGGTTCTGGAAAAATGTTTTCCTAAGGTATTCATTTTCCCAACACTTTTTTAATACAAAAATCTCCCCTTGTGTCATTGTATTTAGAAAATTGCTTTAATATGATTAAAAGATTATTATGATCTTTAATAATGCTAAATTTACAATAATGAAGTGGATGCTATGGGCCCTTGTTCACTACGTGGAACATCTCAATATTTTGCCATGAATGCTATGGATAAGAGTGTTATGCTCAATCGTAACAAGGTTCTATTATGATATGAATTCTATGATTAACATAAGTTTTCGTTTAGCTTCTCGTTTCTAACTTCTGGATCTATTTACCATGTCCTACCGACATGTTTTATGTAAAAGTAAACATTATTGTATTGGCTTTGTTTTCTTTTCCTTTTGGCATCTAACTTCTATTATGTGAATAAGGATTTCTCAGCATCGAAATACTAATTGTAATTGTGTAAATATTATAGCAGCATTTACCCCTGCTGTTGTAATAGATTGACCTTTATAAACTTTCCACAGGTGCATAGAGCTTGCGCAGAGAGAGAAATTCTTGACAAGTTGGACCACCTTTTTCTACTTGCATTATATGCTTCATTTCAGGTTAGAAACTTGAATAGTACTTTTACATAAGTAGCATATTGATTATTTTTTATCAACTATCATAAGTTAAAATATGTCATATCAACCTTTTACCATGGGATCCTTGTTTAAGGGATAGTAATTTAACGAATTACATTGTCTTAACCTGAATTAATTTCTTCATTTCCTGTTACATCTAATCATGAATTGCAGAGTATTAAGGATATTCACGTGATTATGTTTACTTGATTAACTTGCACACCAAAACACACGTTTGTTTGATAACTGATTATTGTCCCGGAGGAGAATTATTCATGCTTCTTGACCAGCAACCAACTAAGGTTCTAAAGGAAGACGTTGTAAGGTATACTATACTACTTCATACTGAATTTATAAAAATACATATGGGGCGCTATTAAAGATTCTTTTAAGATGATGGAATGAAGAAAATGAGAAAGAATTTTGATCAAAATTATTTTTACATGTTTCTTTTAGATTTTATGCAACTGAGGTAGTGATTGCAATGGAGTATCTTCACTGCCAAGGTAGACTCTTATTCGCCTTATATACATGTATATTGTATATAGCATCATGATATATAACCATTATTGTCTTCTTTTTTTAAACTGTCTTTCATAATTACATGGATGAGCTTATCTTACTGCAGTATTATTATTTTTCATTTCATTACATCAAGTGTCATGGAGTGACTTACTGAAATTTCTTTCCATGAAAGAAATCTTGCGAGTTAAATAAGACACTTGCTCATTAGAACAAAGTTTAACATGACATTGTTTGGTTAGTATTAATAGGGATAATATATCGAGATTTGAAGCCTGAAAATGTGTTAATCCAAAGCAGTGGGCATGTGTCCCTAACTGACTTTGATTTGTCATGTTTAACTTCTAGTAAGCCACAAGTATATCAAAGACAAGGACTTTATAATGTAGCTTTGATTAGAAACAATATTTATGTTTAATTTCATGTATCTGAAACAATTTTATATAATGTCTCTTTTTTCATATAACTTAAAAGTCATGTCATGTAAATAATGATGTAATTAAGCATTAAGAAAGAGACATGTAACCTATAGAGAATCATTCATGATCTTTCAAT